>Ga0114939_10003035_pt1 | contig 11943 bp, 6 predicted proteins | sample AshMeaCrysSpring_FD_87196 | JGI IMG/M metagenome (GOLD analysis project Ga0114939, IMG submission 87196) | Groundwater microbial communities from Big Spring, Nevada to study Microbial Dark Matter (Phase II) - Ash Meadows Crystal Spring | ecosystem: Environmental > Aquatic > Deep subsurface >... | reverse complement strand
CGCAACGACTGTGCTTGGCGACTGGCCAAATCTCTCCGATTTCTAGGGAAGCTTTTTTTGGATGTAGGCTGAGCCAAGGTCCCCAAGATTCGTGCGGAGCGACGATTGCGTTCAGGTCAGGATTTTGTGCGTAAGGAGCCAGTACCGTGTTCTTCGATGATTGGCTTGATATTGATTTTGCTATGGCGTCCTACCTTGGCCTGCTCCCCATATCGATCTTCACTTCAGTGGGCGATCTTACGATGTGACCACGGCTCGCCGCGGCTCCTCGATGGCTTGCGTCACTCCTACGGGATCTTCGAACCGTGAAACAAACACTTCGGCAGCGATTTCGGGGGAGAGGCATTCGGAGAACTTGAGGTTCTCGATAGCGTCTATGTTCGGGATCGGCCTGATGGCCCCGGGCTGGATGCCGTTGATGTACTCGACAATCGAGTCCAGAGATTTTGCCGAGGGGAAACTCAGCGAGAGATTGTCGCTCTTCACGTCGCAGTGCGGCTTCAGTGCATCAGCCAGCAATGCGTTGGCCACGCCTCCTGCAAACGTCCACCAACGGACCTGGCCGTTTGGCATCTGCACGAGGCTGGTCGCATCAGCCGACACCCAGGGATGCTCGTCACGAAGTTTGTTGAACTGCTGCACGGCACGACGTGACCATGCGGGATCGTCCTCATCAGAGGCGAGGATGCGACGGATGCTCTGGCAAACCGAGTGACGGAGCATCTGGCCTTCACCGAGCCAGCGGGACCGGCCCTTTTCCTCCGTTGGCTCAACGTGCGCGATCCGGCGTTTCCAATCCAAGTACTTTGTTTTCCAGCTTCGACCTGCCAGCACCAAGATTGCAGGGCCTTCCTCGCACTTATAGAAGGTCGATTCGTGGACGTTGCCAAGTTCCTTCTGCCCAGACATCACCTTGAACAGGGGTGGCGAGGTAAAGACCGACAGGATCTCCATGAAGTTCTGACGCCCATAGGTGCTCTCTCCCTCGGGGGCGAAAGCCAAGACTCCGTTGTCGCTCCACAGAATTCCCTTGGCGATCATGAACTCCACAAGTTCGGCGACTCGCTGTGAGGCCATTAGAGCAAAGCCGGGAACGCGCTCGATCCACGAAAACCATTGGGATTTTCCGATCCCTCGCTCCTGAAGGATCAACGCCATCAACTGTTGAGCAAGAATGTGGTAGGGACAGGGGGGAGCCTGGACCGGCTCGACGTAGCCTTGCTGCCAAAGTTCGATCAGTGCCGCTCCCCGTAACAGGCCCTCATCATTCGTGGCCAGAAACAGACAGTTCCGAGTTGTGTTTGAACGTCGACCCGTGCGTCCCATCCGTTGCAGGAATGATGACACGGTACCGGGAGCGTCAATCTGAATCACCCGGTCCAGATCGCCGACGTCCAAGCCGAGTTCCAGGGAACTGGTGGCCACAATCACGCAGTTCTGACGCTGCGCGAAAGCCTCTTCGGCCTGACGACGCTCATCCAATCCGAGCGAACTATGGGAGACGAACGTGTCTATGCCGTACTGTCGTAGCGACACAGCCAACTGTTCAACTCGGGAGCGACTGTCGCAGAACACCAATCGCTTCTCACCTTGGTGCAGTACGCTGATGACCTTCGCGGCGTTTTCCAGTGATCCTACATAGTCCAGTTGGACGTCGGGCACCTTAGAGTCACTACCCTGCGGCCAGACGACCTGCTGTGGACGCTCAGACCCGGACGAAAGCCAAGCCAGCATCTCATTGGGATTGCCGACTGTGGCCGAGAGGCCGATCCGCTGTATGTCTCGGCCTGCAATCCTGCCGATCCGGGCAAAGACTGACAGCAGATGCCAGCCACGGTCGTCACCGGCAAAGGCGTGAAGTTCGTCGATGACAACGACCCGGACGTTACTGAAGAAGTGGTGATGATCGACCTTCTGCGATACAAGCAGAACCTCTAAGGATTCTGGAGTGGTCAGCAGGCAGTCCGGTTGTTCGGCAACAATCCGCCGTCGCTCACCTTGCGGCGTGTCACCGTGCCATAGTGCCGCCTGCCGCCCAACGAGACGCAGGTATTTGTCGAGACGCTGCTCCTGATTGTTGAGCAATGCCTTGATTGGGCTGACGTAAAGAATCGAGGTGCCCGACCACGATTCGTCGAGCATCTGTGAGATCACCGGAAAGAAGGCTGACTCGGTCTTCCCACCAGCCGTTGGCGCCAGAATGACCAGATTCGCCCCGGTCAGGAATGCGTCAATGGACAACGACTGCACTTCTCGCAACTCTCTCCAGCCGAGAGAATTGACGATGTGGTGCTGAAGCGCAGGATGTAGTCGTTCGAAGGCATTCACACGTCTAGCTCAACGTCGTCTACGTTTTGGGCCTGTGCTTCTCGTTCCACGTTGGTCATCTCGTTGCTGTTCACAGTCAACTGATAGTGCTGCCGAGGATCGAAGTCGTCGAATTGGTCGATTCGATCCAACACGTCGGAAACCAGTTTCTTGAGAAACAACCGAGGTGCGATGCCAACCTTGCCTCCCAGTTTTCCGGCCAGAGACCTTGCCAGCGAGTCGATGTAGTCGTTCCCCGCCAGAGACCGCACCCGGTTCGGGGCCTTGCAGTCAGCAGCGAACAGTTCCCGCACCTTTGTTCCGACCTCCACTAGCCGGTCGTGATCAAACGTCGTCAAACGCAACTGGACTGCTCGGGGATTGTCAAAGCGAGCATCCGTCTGGAAGTCCACATGCAGCCGTTGAGCGAGAGGTTCCAGCCGTTGAATCCCTTGTGGCCCGTCGAAGAATGCGGGCGTCCCTGTGATGGCCAGGTACAAACCAGGGAACCTGCCAGCATCGATGTCATCGATCAACTGGCGCAGAGCGTTAAGTCCCTTTTCACGCACATCGGATCGGACGCGCTGAATCGTCTCGATCTCGTCCAGCACCAAGACCAACCCCGAGTAACCGGAGTCCTTCAAGATAAGCAGCAGTCCTCGCAGAAAACTCAGGGCAGCAAAGTGATCCACATCGCCTTTGATCCCGGCTTCCCGCTTGATGCTTGCTGCGATTTGAGGTTGTCCGGCCAGCCATCCGGCCAGTCCTTCCGCGGTCGCGTGGTCTCCCGCCCGTTGTGACGTTCGATATGCACGCAAGGCGGATGCAAACTGGGGAGTCGCCCGAGTGATCTCACCGAGGCGCTGCTCCAATAGTTCGTCAGCTCGATTTGCCAAAGCCTTCTCATCTTGGGGATCGATGCTACCCTCGGCCAAAACGTCTTCCTCAAGCCCATAGAACCAGCCATCGATCACCGACCTAAATGCTCCCAGGAAGCAGTCGGCAGTCGAAAGCTGCTCCATGGCTCGGCGATAGACCGTTTCCAGTCGATGCAGGGGAGTCTCCGTCTCGGAGATTTGGACTTCAGCGGTCGCAAAGCCTTTCTTCTTGGCATACTCCTGCACCCAACGAGCGAAGAACGTCTTCCCACAGCCGTACTCGCCTCGCACGGCCTTGAAAATCGCACTCCCTTGAGCTACGTCATCGAGTTCCTCGGCAATCACATGCTCAAATCGCTGTAGGCCGACAGCGAGGAAATCGAGGCCACGCTGGGGCACCGTGCCTTTCCGCAAGGCAGCGATGATTTCACGGCGTCGTTCGGGGCTGATTTCCATGGTTCGCTTAGTCGAGATCAAACTGGCGTTTCAACTTGGCGACGTTTAACTCCACACGGTTCTCGGTGCGATCGAGCGTCAGGATCTCGTATCCATCGACGTTCAGTACTCGCTGCATTTTGACGACCAGACCATCCAGCCGGGCCATCGGAACATCGGCTGCTTTGGCGAAGGCCGCAGGGGTCATGATGCCACCGCTGGAATCCAGTGCCGACAGGCACGTCTGCAACACCTCGTCTGCGACCGGGTGACGGCGGATCATCGTCTTCTGGTCCTTGTACGCTTGCGACTCAAAGAGCGCAGCAATCCAATCGGAACCAGCTTTCGCTCCCTTCTTCTCCTCTTTCGTGGACCTGGCGACCGACTTCTCATCCGACTCCATGTCGAACAACGTTGGCGGAGCCACCTTGACCGGAACCGAGATCGTGACCTGCGGCTCTTCGACTGTGGGTGAGGCCACAGGAGCCGCCGACCACCAGTCCGGCTTCGGATATTCGCAGCGATAGAGACCGGAATAGGCACTAGTCTTGTCGGTCAGCAGGATCAGCGGACAGACCATTTCCTGCGGCGTTGCTCCACCGTGATAGCCGTTCTGCTGGCGACCGTAGTAGACCTTCTCGGTCCACGGGACAATCACTGACTTGTCACCAGCAACCACTCGGCCGCCAGTGAGGACGATCTCGTCCTTGGCACATTTGCCGTCATTGCTGCGCCACCGGCTACTCTCTTCGTAGGGACGGTATTGTCCATCCGGGCGATGCCAGACATGGCCATGATCGCTGGCGAGGATCACGACTCGGCCTGAGTCACGAGCCAGCCGGAGTAGTGCTCGCAACGGACTGATCCGGCTGATCGACCAATGTTCGATGACCTGCTGGGCATTGCTCAGGCGGTCGTCAATGGCGTTGATGACGACGCCAACTACTTTGTGCTGCGGAGTAGTGAGCTTTGCCGAAAGCTCCGCAGAGATCGCTCCACGATTGCCTTCGGTCAACTGCTGCTTATGGAACAAGATCGGGGGATACTTCTTTTCACAGACTTCCACGAGAGCCTTGTTCGCTTCGAAGTTCTTCCGTTCGAGGTTCTGGTCGCCCTTGGCAAGTGCTCCAGAGAGCAGACTGGCGCGAGAGAAATTCGTGACGCTGGGGATCGTGGCGATGACAGGCGATGGGAGCAAATTCGCTGCGTCCAGCGTCGATTCGAACCAGTGATCCTGCCGGATGTCCTCCAAAAGTTCGTGGCAGATTGCCCAGCTCATGCCGTCCAAGACTATCAGCAACACTTTGTTGCCAGCTTCCACAATCTTACTGACCACGTTGCTGAGCACATCCTCGACACCGAGGACTCCCGCATCCTTCGAACCAACCGACGACCAGTCAGCCAGCGACTTGGCGAAGGAGTGGCTGATCTCTTCTCGACGTTGAAGCACTGTCTGGTCGAGAAGCTGGTACGCGGCCGACAAGTCTGCTACGTCCTCGCCTCGGCACAGTGGTTCCCGTGCCCAATCGACGAACGAGATTTCTCGAATATGATAACTTGCGCTCTCTGCGAATGACTTGGGTAGCTCATTCGGCGTGCTCAACCAGCGAATCAGCCTTACGGCCATTTCTGCCTTGGAGACCTGATCCTTGTTTCGCCCTAGCTTGGCGAAGCGATGTTCGGCGATTTCCTCCAAGCGAGACTCGCAGGTGCTGATGGTCTCATCCGAGGTCTTCTTGACAGCTGCTTGGATAGCATGGCCCAGCCGCCCCAGCCTTTGCTCCAGGGAAAGTCGGGTAAGCGTACTGCGGTGGGCATACTGATCGCAGATGAACTGCTTAAACAACTCGTCGGCCCGCTGCAAATGCTGCTGAGCGATCCGGGGATCATCATGTCGGTCGAGGTCGGCAATCGCATCGACAGCCACTTTCCCCAGCATTCGGCCAACGGCTTTGTGGAGCGGTTTATTCCCGTGATATTGTTCCATCCGGGCAGCAGCCGCATCGAGCGTCGCATCATCGCCCGAGCCGAAGACAACCTGACAGCACACGGCCAACGCCAAAGCGTCCGAGCCGGCATCACTCTCAAGGAACCGCAGGATCGAGTCGGCAGCCTCTCCAAGTCTATGAATAAGCCGATGCCGTAGGCTTGCGCACAAATCGCTACCGGCCTTCTGGTATCGCTTCGTCCCTCCTTCTGAAGACGCCCAGAGCAGCAGCGAAACGAGATCAGGCTCACGTTCTCCCATGTCGAAGACATGACGACAGATCGCACGCCAAACGGTTCCGGCATCCAGTAATCCGGCTGAAACCGGCGGATAGCCGTCAGGCGGTGCGTACTCGATCAACGCCTGGGCAATTGCAGGATCAAGGATCGAGCGGTCCAGTTCCTTCGCCCTGAACAGCGAACACAAACTGGCCCAGTGATCCACGGCGAACAGCCGACTACGAGCCAAGCGGCCCACGACATCATGCCCCAGGTCGTTTTGCTGAAGGCCAGTCAGCAAGACCAGGCGACGTTTTTCCTTCTCGGCAGACAACAGGGCTTCGCGCACTTCGAACACCGTGTCGGCCCGCACCACCTTGGCCTTGCCGAACTCGAATTCGACCTCACTCGGACCCAGCATCGCCGGCGCAACGTGCAGACCAACAGCCAGCGCATCGATGTCCCGCTGCCACTTGTCTTCGATGAGTGAGCGGATTTGATTTGATGACAAAACGGAATTCATCGTGATTTTGGTGTTCGGTTTTCGGTGTTCAGTGTTCAGAGCTAAGTGCTAAGTATTCAGTGTTCAGATTTCTGGCTTGAGATTTCGGGCTTCGGCGTCCCAGTTGCCGAAAACCGAAAACTGAAAACCGAAAACCAAACCCCACCTCTCCCCCTCATATTCCTGAACATAAAAAGCCCAACCGTGACATCTACTCTTCCTCCTCCAAGGTCCAGTGGATCGTGAGTCGGAGCCTCGGGCTCTGTTCCAACTTCTGGACCAGCCCTTGCGCCTCGGAGAGAGACTCTTCATGGTTCAGCCGAGTCTGGCTGCCGGTGCCGACCTGCTTCCAGCCCTTCTTCGGTGGTGGCGGTGGAGGAGGAGGATCGTCGGGCTTCGGTTTGGGTGGTGTCAGCAACTTGATGGCTCGGCTCTCAGCCTCAGACAGTTTTGAGGCTAATCCACCGGCCAGAGCCAACTCGTCGGTACACAATACCGACCGTACATCCTGAATCAGCAAGTCGGCTTGCGTCTTCCGTTCGTCTCCCAGGTGAGACACGCCGTTGAACAAGTCCCACTTAGTGCTTCGCAGGCAATTCAAGATCGAAGCCGCCGACTTCAGGCTACGTCCCATGGCAGTACCCGAGGTGTCCATCTTCGCTGAGGCGATCACGCCCACCAGCGCCGTAGCTTCCTTGCCTTCGCAATCGCTCAACAGCTTGCGGACCGCCTTGGCCGTCCTCACCCGGTCGGCCTTCTCGATGTCACCGTCCGCCGTACCCAAGTTCTTAAGGACCAGTTGCAGGCGATCCGGCAGACTTTCACAGTCAGCCTTCAGGCTCGACACGCTCTCCTTCACCTTTGATGCCAGCGTAGTCAGGTTTCCGGCGTTGAGCAGTCGAGAGATCGCATGGCCGAAGACTTCCGAGACCCGCTGTACGGCGGTCTCCCAGTCTTTCACGTCGGGAAGCTGCTGCTCGACAAGCTCCAGATCGCTGGGCATATCATCCAACGACGGAACATAGTTGCCGCCGTAGCGCACGAACGAACGATTCGTCTGGTCGGCGTAGACCAGCACCAGCAGATGCTCGATCTCCCTCGGCAAACCGCGTTCGTCCGGCTGTTCCATCCAGCGTTTCAGGTCGGCAACCGTGGGATGAGGCTGGTCGGACTGTGAGAGCATCCGGTTGAAGTGGATCTTCCAGGACGATCCCAGCACGAAGTGCGTTTCGGACATCTGTCCCAGATCGAGCGGGTTGCAGATGTTGCGGAGCTTTTGTCGGACCGCTCTATCTTCCACGAACACTCGGCCATCCTGAGTTCGGGCCGCTGCTTGGCAGACTTCCAGCACTTGTTTCAAGTCCTTACCGAGCTTGATCTCCTGCTCGAACTTCGGATGCTTCGGGTACTGGTGCGACAACGCCTGGGCGAGCAAATGCTCCATCGCCTCGCCGAGAGTCGCCCCAACGGGCCGCTGCAACAACAGCGACGGGAACAACGACTGGAAGTGTGAGTCCGACATATCGTAAGCGCTGTCAAGCGATCCCGGCGTCGGTTCGCCGCGGATCGCATACGCTGCTTCCACGACCTGTGTCAGTCGAGATTGGAGCGCACTCTGCTGGTTCTTCAGCAGCACCCGAGCTGTCTCCCGATCCTGGAGCGACAGGTGCATCGCGTACTGGTCGAGATTACTGCCACGCAGCAGGTGATCGATGATCACCAGCTTGCCCAGTTCGGACTGTGTCCGCGTCGAGAAGAATGACGGCAGCCAGACGATCGTGCGATGGGCCTCGTTCTTATCACGGAACCTGTTCAACCGGTCCAAGTCTTCGATCGGCGTGTGCCCTTCGGAGTCGAATGGGAAGTCGAGGATCAACTTCCACTCGTCCTGTGAACGCAGAGATTCATCGGGCAGCGTCCGGACGTTCGTGAACAGGACATCGCATGAACGACGGCTGCCCCGCCACAGGAAGCTGTGGCCAATAAACATCTCGTCTTGATCGGGGATGCCCAACGACTGGAACAGCAATCCCCGGATCCGTGACTGCCGGTTGCCAGGGTTGTCGAACACTCGGGCCGCTTCAATCAGACCCTCGGTATCGACGCCTTCCAGTTCCAGCGACACCGTCGGGTTGGCGGGATCGCCTTCGACCCGCAACTCACCGCAGATTCCTGCCCAAGTTCGCAGCTTCTGGGCAACGACCTGATGTTCCCGGCCCGGAATGCGAGACCGAATCGTGCCGTGGTTGAGTGCCGCGAGCCGGGTGCAGGTCATATTCTTGAGCGTGTCCACGCCCTGCACGAGCGACGACAGCAGCAGGCTCTTGATGAGCCGGTCGTCGCTCTCAAAGCGAGCCATCTTTTCGGACAAGGCTGAAGGATCGGGGCTGAAGGATGAAGCATTATGGTCTTCGCTCCTCCTTCCGCCTTCCGCCTTCATCCTCTCCTTGTCCACCTCGTAGTCGATTTCGTGCTGCTGCTCCAGCATCGGACGCAGCCGGTTCTGGTAGAGCTTCTTGGCATTCTCAAAGCGGACGCGCATCACGTCCGTAAATGCTTCATCGCCGTAGGCCACCACATCCCACAGGTCGCCGAGCGGAATCACATCGCCCAGACGCAACGTGTCACGCCGGTTGACGAGCAGTTGCAGCATGATCTTCAGTGCCGTCCGTTCCCGCTGGAGCGCACTCGAAACGGCCACCAGTGCTTGAATCAATGCGGGGCTGAATGGGTAAACCTTCTTGAACATCGCTCGATCGGCCTCCCGGGTCAGCAGGACCTCCATGATCTCCTGCCGTACCTTGGCCGTCTGTTCAAATGCCTGCTCTAACTCGGCCCGGCACGCATCGTTTTTTGGCTTCAGAATACGTCTCTGAGCGATCACGGGCAGGTTGCGGTCTTCGAGGGTGATCGTGTGGAAGCGGCCTTCCCAGTGCGATAACACGTCGGAGAAGTTCAACTGCTGGACGCCAGCGACGTTCTCGCCGATCAGATCACGCAGGTCTCGCTGACGAGCCACGAAGCTGATGATCGGCACGGGCCGTTCGGCCTTGCGGGACTCGACCAGCTTGGCCAGCTTGTTCCCTTCGGTCTGAACGAAGTTCAAATCGCCCGAGTGCGTGGCCAGCCAGAGGATCAATTCGTCGAGGAACAGGATCAGGCCGTCGTAGCCGAGCGCCTTGGCGTGTTCGCTGATGATCGCCAAGCCCTCGTCCAGGTCGACGTAGGCTTCGTCCTTCCCCTGAGCGATCCCCCGGAACGCCGGAAAAATGTTCTCCACCAGCTTGCCGACCAATTGGCTCCGTTCTTTGCTCTTCGGGGGAGCGGTAATCGCAGCCTCGAATCGTTCGGCATTCCAACCTTCCAGCTTTCCCCAACCCTTTGGGGAAGGCTGAGGGCTGAAGGATGAAGGCTGAGTGGAAGAAGATTCCTGTTCATCCTTCCGCCTTCCACCTTCATCCTTTCGCTTGTTCAAGTCTTCAAAGAACTTCTCGTCGCCCAGTCGATCGCGAAGCTGCTTGGCGTTCTCGAAGATCTCGTCGGCCAGATAGACGCCGGGGAGGGAGCAACCGGGGTGGAGTTTCTGAACGTGATCGACGTAGCCGCCGAGGATCGCCGACTCCATGCTGCGCGCACCGATCATGTGATAGGGCACGAGCAGGAACTTCTTGTTCTCGACCCACTGATGGTTGTCACAGACCTTGGCCAGTTCGGGGATCGACCGCACGGCGGAATTGTGTTGGAGCAGCAGGTGCAGCACGGCCATGAAGTGCGACTTACCGGAGCCGAAGCTGCCGTGCAGGTAGCACGCTTTGCTGTTGGAGGCTTCCACGGCGCTGCGGATGAACCCGAGTGCGTCATCGAAGCAGGCCACAAGTTGCGGCGTGACGACGTACCGTTCAAGGGTCTTTTCCGGCTCGGTGACACCTTTCGACAGGTTCAGGACGAAATCGCCCTTCCGCACCCGTTCCGGCAGATCGAGTATGTCGGCGATCAACTTGTCAGTCATGGTTTTCGGTTTTCGGTTTTCGGTTTTCAGTGATTTGCTCACACAGGAGCTCGGTCACATGATCGTCCTTCCAGACCACGATCGGAGTCCGCGTTTGTCTGGCTCGTTCCACCACCTTTTCCACAACTTTCTGGAAAGCCGCTTCTGCCTTGGCCAACAGGCTTCCGTTGGTCTGGATTGGTTCAACCATTTGGTTTCTCCGGGAAAGCGCGTTGAATTCGTCCGAAGGTGTCAGCGTCTTGGATTCTCAATGCACCAGCCTCCTCCCCAGCGATCAAATCTGGTGGCAAATGCGCAGCGTCGTACAACCACCATGCATCCGCCAGAAATCGATACAGTCCGAACAGATTCTGCTGTCCGGCGATGTACCGCCTGCGAATGTCGCCTTCCGGTACATTGTGTCCCCCCTGACGGACCCGATTCGCCACTCGAGATACCGCCATGTCCGCCGTTGGCAACCACAGGAAGAACAGAATGACCCGATAGCCTTCTGAACGCATCTGCTGAAGCAATCGGGCGTAGCTGCGTCCCGACAACGTCGTCTCGAATCCGAAGTCTCTCTGCTGCTTACGTAGCTCGTGAAGCCGTTCTAACAACAGCCGACCAGCCCTGAAGTTCTGAGACTCTGGGGCAAACGGCGCTAGTCCCGCGGCAATCAGGTCCGCATTGAGGAATTCCCGACAGTTCACGAAGTCTGGCAAAAACTCGGTAGCGAACGTCGTCTTCCCCGCTCCATTCGGACCGGCAATCACGTACACAGTCGGTCCCTTCATCCTTTCGCCTTCCTCCTTCCGCCTTTCTTCTTCGCTGGCGGCTCCCACGCTCGGATGTCTTCAAGCGTCAGGCCGAGTTCGTGCGCGTCGGCTTTGAGCATGGTCTCAAAGGACTGGCCTGCGGTTTCGCCGAACTCGGGATCGACTTCGGGATGCCACTGATGAATCCATGGGAGCAGTTGATCGAGACCAGCCAGCAGCGGCGTCAAACGCTTGGCGTCCCAGCCTTCCCGCTTGCGAGCGTCGTAGTAGGCGATCAGGGCCGTGGCCTGTTGCAGATGGTTCCAGCCTGCCCAACCAACGACGAGCGACGGATCACTCTCGGTCTCGCAGTGTGGGAAACTGGTCCAGCGTTCCTTGGGCACGTCGAGCTTGCCACGCAGTCGCCAGTAGTCGGTGTTGATAAAGTCCGCCGTGGTGTACTTCGGGGGGACCTTGATGTTGCCGACATCTTCTCCGGCGTCTTCTCTCCGCTGTAGGTCCCAGGTCTGTTCCCAGACCTCTCGCTTGCGCAGACCGGCTGGTTTGTAACGCAGGACTGGTAGAAACGGTACGGACTCGGCTTCGACGAGTTCTGCGACCAGTGCTGCCACGTCGAAGTCTTCCCGACCCCGGTAGATAGCAGCCACTTGCAGAAAGTCGCGATCGCCGCTGGCCTTGTCGGACAACTCCGCGACGGATTGCAGGCGGGCCTCATGGTGCGCAGCATCAGGCCAATAGCGTTGGCTTTCGAGTCGATCAAGCAACCACTGCCGAGCAGCCGTTTGGAGCTCGTCCCGGTTCTCCGTATGGTTGAATAAACCCTGACGTCCACGCCAACGCCGCTTGTAGTGG
>Ga0114939_10003032_pt1 | contig 11946 bp, 10 predicted proteins | sample AshMeaCrysSpring_FD_87196 | JGI IMG/M metagenome (GOLD analysis project Ga0114939, IMG submission 87196) | Groundwater microbial communities from Big Spring, Nevada to study Microbial Dark Matter (Phase II) - Ash Meadows Crystal Spring | ecosystem: Environmental > Aquatic > Deep subsurface >... | reverse complement strand
CGGGCAGCCGGCACCTGGACGGTCGGCGTCACCGCTTCGGGCAACGAGGTGGGGCTGTCCTTCGAGGAGTGGGCGGCGCTGCCGCCCGCCGACCGCCGGTTACGCACCGACCATGCCGGCGAGGTGCTGCGCCGGGCCGGCGCCCAGTATCTGGTCGACACCGTCGCCGGTCTGCTGCCGGTGATCGACGAGATCGAGCAGCGGATGGCCGCGGGCGAACGCCCGCCCCATCCCTGATCCCACCGCTTCGACCAACAACGAAAGGATCCTGCCCATGCTCAAGCCCCTTCGCGCCGCCGCCGTCGCCGCGGTGACGCTCGCCCTCGCCACTGGCGCCCTTGCGCAGTCGCGCGCCAAGCTGACGATCTACAGCGCGCTCGAGAACGAACAGCTCGCGCCGTTCAAGGCCGCGATCGAGAAGGCGGTGCCCGAGGTCGAAGTCGAGTGGGTGCGCGACTCCACCGGCGTGATCACCGCGCGCTTCCGGGCCGAGAAGGACAACCCGAAGGCCGACATGGTGCTCGGGCTCGCCGCCTCGTCGATGCTGCTGTTCGAGCAGGCGAACCTGCTCGAGGCCTACACCCCGGCCGGCAGCGATCGGCTGCGCGCCAGCTTCCGCGACAACGCCGAGCCGAAGACCTGGACCGGCATGGATGCCTTCCTCGGCGTGATCTGCTTCAACACCGCCGAGGCGAAGAAGGCCGGCATCGGCCAGCCGGTGTCGTGGAAGGACCTGCTCGACCCGAAGTACAAGGGCCAGCTGGTGATGCCGCACCCGGCCTCCTCGGGTACCGGCTACCTGACGGTCGCCGGCTGGATCCAGACGATGGGTGCCGACGCCGCCTGGAAGTACATGGACGCGCTGCACCAGAACATCGCGGTCTACACCCACTCGGGCTCGGCCCCGTGCGTGCAGGCGGCCAAGGGCGAGCGCATCGCCGGCATCTCGCTCGACACCCGGGCGGCCAAGGAGAAGACCAACGGCGCACCGCTCGAGGTGGTGCTGCCGACCGAGGGCATCGGCTGGGACGTCGAGGCCTTCGGCATCGTGCGCGGCACCAAGCAGGCGGCCGCCGCGAAGAAGGTCGCCGACTGGGCGGCGTCGAGGTCCGCCAACGAGCTGTACGCCCGTTGGTATCCGATCACCGCCCACCCGGACGTGAAGAACGTCCCGCCGAACTACCCGGCCAACGCCGAGGCGCGGATGGTGAAGATGGACTTCAACGAGATGGCCCGGCAGCGCGCTGCGATCCTCGCCGAGTGGTCCAGGCGCTACGAAGGCAAGGCGGCGCCGAAGAACTGACGTCGAACGGGGGACCGGCCGTGACCCATCACCTGAGCGTTCGAAACGTCGGCAAGCGCTTCGGCGCGTTCACTGCCCTGAAGGACGTGTCGCTGGACGTCGCGGCCGGCGAGTTCGTGTGTTTTCTCGGCCCGTCGGGCTGCGGCAAGACGACCCTGCTGCGGGCGATCGCCGGTCTCGACCGGCAGGACGAGGGGAAGATCTTCATCGGCGGGCGCGACGTGTCGAACCTGCCGCCGGCGGCGCGCGACTTCGGCATCGTGTTCCAGTCGTATGCGCTGTTCCCGAACCTGACCGTGGCCCAGAACATCGGCTTCGGGCTGGTCAATCGCAAGAGCGACCCGGCGGCGGTCAGGCGGCGGGTGACCGAGCTGCTCGAGACCATCGGACTGCCCGAGCAGGCCGCCAAGTACCCGGTGCAGCTCTCGGGCGGCCAGCAGCAGCGGGTGGCGCTGGCCCGGGCTCTGGCGACGTCACCCAGCCTGCTGCTGCTCGACGAGCCGCTGTCGGCGCTCGATGCCCGGGTGCGGCTGCGGCTGCGCGACGAGCTGAAGGCACTGCAGCGGCGGCTCGGCATCACCACGATCATGGTCACGCACGACCAGGACGAGGCGCTCGGCCTGGCCGACCGCATGGTGGTGATGAACCAGGGCGTGATCGAGCAGGTCGGCTCGCCGCGGGAGATCTACGGCGAACCCGGCACGGCATTCGTCGCCGACTTCGTCGGCACGATGAACTTCGTGCCCTGCACTGCATCGAGTGCCGACCGCGTACGGGTCGGCTCGATCGAGATCGACTGCGGCCGGCCGCACGGACTGGCCGCGGGCAACGCCGGGCGGCTGGGCATCCGGCCCGAGGCGGTGCGGGTGCACACGCACCTGAACGGCTTCGGCAACTCGCTGATGGCCCGGGTCGACGAGGTGGGCTTCCACGGCGGCTTCGTGCGGGCGAGCCTGTCGCCGCTCGCGGCGCCCGGTGCGCGGATTGCCGCCGACCTGTCCACCGGGATCACCGACCTGCCGGGGCTGGCCCCCGGGACCGACGTGCCGATCTCGCTGCCGCCCGAGCGGTTGCGGGTCTTCCACGCCTGAACGGACGGCCATGGCCGCGACCCTGCCCGTCGACGACGACCTGACCGCCTCGCCGCCCGACCCGGGATCGCTCGAACGCTCGGTGTTCGCCGTCGGCGTCGCGGCGGTCGCGCTGGTGCTGGTTCTGATCATCGCGCTGCCGCTGGGCACGCTGCTCGCGAAGTCGTTCACCGACACGGACGGCGCGTTCGTCGGCCTGGCCAATTACCAGCGCTACTTCTCGACACCGGCGCTGGTCCAGTCGCTGTGGAACAGCGTCTGGGTGTCGGCGCTGACCACCGCGATCGTGATCCCGCTCGCGTTCGGCTACGCGTACGCGATCACCCGCACCCGCCTGCCGCTCAAACCGCTGTTCATGGCGGTCGCGCTGCTGCCGCTGTTCACGCCGTCACTGCTGTCGGCGATCTCGTTCATCTACATCTTCGGCAACCAGGGCATCCTGAAGGGCTGGCTGTTCGGCGCCACCGTGTACGGTCCGATCGGCATCGTGCTGGCCCAGGTCTTCTACTGCTTCCCGCACGCGTTCCTGATCATCGCGACCGCACTCGGGCTGGCCGACCAGCGCCTGTACGACGCGGCGCAGGCGATGGGAACCTCACGCTGGCGCACGTTCACGGCGGTCACCCTGCCCGGTGCGAAGTACGGACTGATCAGTGCGTCGTTCGTCGTGTTCACGCTGGTGATCACCGACTTCGGCATCCCCAAGGTGATCGGCGGTCAGTTCGCGGTGCTCGCGACCGATGCCTACAAGCAGGTGGTCGGCCAGCAGAACTTTCCGATGGGCGCAGTGGTCGGCTTCATCCTGCTGATCCCGGCCGTGCTGGCGTTCGTGACCGACCGGGTGATCCAGCGCCGGCAGGTCGCCCTGCTGTCGGCCCGCGCGGTGCCGCTGGTGCCCGGACGCAATCCGCTGGCCGACGGTCTCGCGATGGCGTTCTGCGCCAGCTTCGGCCTGCTGCTGGTGGGTGTGCTGGCGGTCGCCGTGTGGGCGTCGTTCGTCACCTACTGGCCGTACAACCTCACGCTGTCGCTGAAGAACTACGGGTTCGCGGAGTTCGACGCGGCGGGGTGGCAGCCGTACCGAAACTCGCTGCTGATGGCCGCGATGGCGTCGGTGATCGGTACCGTGATCGTGTTCGTCGGCGCGTACTTCGTCGAGAAGGGTCGCGGCCTGGCGGCCGGGCGCGGCCTGATCCAGCTGCTCGCCATGCTGCCGATGGCGGTGCCCGGGCTGGTGCTGGGCCTGGCCTACGTGTTCTTCTTCAATGCGCCGTGGAACCCGCTCGGGCTGCTGTACACCACGCTGCTCCTGCTGTCGATCAACTGCGTGGCGCACTTCTACACGGTGGCTCACATCACCGGGCTCACCGCGCTCAAGCAGATCGACCCGGAGTTCGAGTCGGTGTCGCAGTCGCTCAAGGTGCCGTTCTGGCGGACGATGGGCAGGGTGACCGTGCCGATCTGCATGCCGGCGATCCTGGACATCGCGGTGTACCTGTTCGTGAACGCACTCACCACGGTGTCGGCGGTGGTGTTCCTGTACGGCGCGCAGAGCAAGCTCGCGGCGATCTCGATCGTGCACATGGACGAGGCCGGCGCGACCGCATCGGCCGCGGCGATGGCAACCGTGGTGTTCGCGACCGCGCTCGGCGTGAAGCTGCTGCACCTGGCGGCGAGCAAGTGGGTGTTCGGGCGGCTGCAGGCGTGGCGCCAGAGATAGCCGGGTGCGGGCGCCCGGCGTGCGGCGAGTCCTGAACCACGCCCGACAGGACTGAGCGTTCGGCGTTCGTCCTACGCTCTTCGTTGCAGACCAATGGGACAACGGCCGTCGGGTCAATGGCCGCGCCGAGGGTGTCTCGAATGCCTGTGCCCCGCGCTCTCTCCAGGCCAGGGCGACGCGGCTGGCGCAGATCCAAGGCCCGGTCCTTCGCGGACCCAGTGGACTGCTTCAGGGCCCTCCGCGCAACACCCTGGAAGGCTCGTGGATGTTGGGTGGGAACAGGGCGGCTTCGCGGACGGTCGGCAGCGCGCATCATGGTTTGTTCATGCCGAACACGAACGGCTTCGCCTTCCGGAGCTGGTTGGTCACGTCGCCGTTGAGCGAGAGGATCCTCTTCTCGACCTGCAGTTCCCTCTCTCCCGTGCCCTTGCCGAAGTCGAGCTTGGCGTAGTCGATCCAGACCACGTTCGGTGCGTAGGTGCTCTCGAAGTAGTAGCGCCCGCCGGTCAGGTCCTGCACGGTGCGGAAGATGGTGCTGGCGACGTTCGGCTTGTCCGGGTCGCCCAGGCCGAACGGGACCGAGACGTTGCGGATGACACTGAACATGTAGGCCGCCCCTTCGGCGCGGCTGGTCGGCTTGGGCAGGCCGTTGGCGTAGTACGCCGCACGCACGAACCGGTCCGACGGGGTGCGCTCCCCTGGCAACGGCTTGTCTCCGCCGAACGTGCGGTACTGCTTCAGGTTCTCGATCTGCTTGTCGTAGGTCGGCTCGTTGGTCATCACGGTGAACCGCTTGTCGTGATGGATCCTCGCCTTGCCGCCGATGTACTCGATCACGGCGGAGTCACCGGATTTGTCCGAGAGCGACACATGCACCAGCGTCGGAAAGCCGTTCGGCAGGATCAGCGGCTCGATCTGGAATGCGAACGACTTCTGCGCCTCGACGGCTTCGGCAACGGTCGCGTAATTGTCCAGGTAGTACTGCACCCATTGCATGATGCCGATCCATTGGATTCTGGGATCGCGCTTGCCGTAGTCGGATGCGCCGGCCAGATACAAGGCGTGGGCACTCAGTCCCTTCTCGTTGACCCCCTCGTGGGTGCCGCTGTCATACGCAGACAGGACGAGGCTTCCATACCTGGACGTCCACTTGTGGGGGTTCTCGGCCACCGCGCCCGTGCGCGCAATCCCGCGCGGATGGACGCGAAAGGCCGAGTTGGCCTTCTCCGTCCAGTCCTGGGTCCTCCCGACGAATACCTGGTTGTCGGGGGCCGACCAGAGGACGCGCGAGCATGCGTGCGCCGCAGGCTGGACTGCCATCAGGGTTGCCGTGACGGCCAACATGAGGCCCCGGGCCGATCGGCCGACGGTTCGGATCCTCGCGTTCATCGTGCGTTGCCCTATTCTCGATTGCACCGTCGCGTCGCGGAGTGTTCATCACGCGGTCGACAGCACGCCTCGGTCGCGATTTCGGCGATTGCCTGGTGCATCGCCAGGTAGTGGTTCAACGGCACGAACCCGCACCGCCGCAACTCGCGCTGCGTCGCCTCGCGCGAGATCGCGTAGCGGCAGGGCCTCACGGCTTCGATTCGCCCGGCCACGCCCTGGCTCCGCTGGTGTCGCGTCACTCAGGGCCTGGTGGCATCCGGCGCGATCGTCACACCGGCGTCCTTGAGGACCTGCCGGAAATCGGGCGATTCCGCGATGATCCTGCCTGCCGCTGCGCGCAGCCGGTCGACGGCCTCGGCCGGCAGCACGAAGGTGGTCGGCTGCCGGTTCAGGTAGTCGACTTCGGCCGGGTCCTTCAGTGCCGCGAAGGACACGTCGACCGCGTAGATCCTGGCCTGCGGCACGCGGATCGCCGCACACACCGGGGACTCCTTGTCGCGGGAGCAGCCGGCCAGCTCGCGCAGGTGGCGCAGGCCCTCCCAGCGCGCCGAGATGTCCTTGAGCAGCTCGACGGCCTCGTAGGAATAGCGGTCGATGGGCACGCCGCTGGACTTGAGCAGCACGTCCACCATGCCCGGGCCCCGCTCCGAGCGGTCCCAGGTGGTGGGCGGCGACGACAGCGAATTGACGACGAAGACCACGATGCGCTTGACCCGGTCCAGCGGCGTGGGCTGGCCGACGATGTGCAGCGCCTCGACCAGCTGCAGCGCATCGAGCACGCCGCGCATGCCCACGTTGTCGGAGATGCCGCCGTCGACCAGGTGGATGAAGGGCCGGTTGGTGCCGTCGGCCAGGGCCTCGCCCTCGCGCAGGTTGCGGATCACGCGCGCCGCCGGCCGCGGCGGATCGTCCGATTCGGTGAAGGTCTTGATCCAGGCCGGCAGGCCGATGTTGCAGCCCCCGCCATGGTTGTCGAAAGTGACGGTGGACAGCACCACCGGCACGGCCGACGACGCCGCCGCCGCGCGCGACAGGCGCACGGCGTTGAGGTCCGAGCACATCAGATCGAAGACGCTCTGTGTGAAGGGCACGCGCGAGCCGGTGGAGATGTCGGTGGCCGAGGCGACCACATAGGGGACTTCGCCGCGGTCGAGGTCACCGAAGGTGGCGCCGTTGAAGAGGATCTCGTCGTAGTAGCTGGCGGCGAGCTCGGAGCGCCCGGCCGAGCCGCCGATGTAGTCGCCCCAGTACCGGGGGTTGAGGCTGCGCGCCAGCAGCTCGCCCTGCACGTCGCGCTTCAGGAAGCGCTGCTCGTAGTCGGCGAACAGCTTCTCGCCGTACAGGCCATAAGCCAGCGCGGTGAAGCTGCCGCCGGACACGCCGGTGATCATGTCGACGGCGTCGAGCAGGCGCAGCTTGCTGCCGTCGGGCGCGACGATCACCGTCCTGCGCAGGTACTCGAGCACGCCGTACGAGAACGCCGCCGCGCGCGTGCCACCGCCCGAGAAGGCCAGCACCACCAGGGTGTCCTGGCTCTTGAAATGCTTCAGGCGCGCCTGGAAGACGTAGCCGCCGTCGGCATGGGCCTGCGCGAGCGGCGGGTTGACAGGGCGCGACGCGCAGCCCGCAAGGGCCAGTAGGGCAGCGCCGGCGAGAGTTGCGAGAAGCCGGGTCATTGCAATGGGCATGGTTCGTGGTGTAACGCGAGATGGCGATCGTCGTCTCGAGTCCGGCCCGTGCGCGGCAGACCCGGTCGAATGGTGCCACGCAAACCGGCTCCCGGCATGCCGATGCGGACGGCAGGCCTCGACAGGGAGAGAGCCCTCGATGGCGCCATGCAGCAGCGCGGTCTGCGCGGTGAGGGCCCCGACCGCCCACTTCACGAGATCGATCTTTCCCGACGCGATCTCACGCGAGAGCCGCGCTTGCAGTTCGGTCACATCGGGCCTGGTCGCAAGCACCTGGGCGTGCAGGCCGTAGCGCTCGTCGACTGCGCCATGGAGCAGGTCGACCACCGCGCGGGTGCGCCCGGGCGTGACGCCAATCGGCCGTCCGGCCGAGGGCCGACGATCACAGGCGCGCCTCGAATCCGCTGATCCCCACGGCCACCCCCTCACCGTCGCAACAACAGCAGACACCCGAAGACGATCAGCGCGGCCGAAGCAAGGCTCCAGCCGGTGGGCAGCTCGCCGAAGGCCACCCACCCGAGCAGCCCGGCCCACACCAGGCCGGTGTATTCGAGCGGTGCGGCCCGGCTGGCCTCGACGTGCGAATAGGCCCAGTTGATCGCCAGCAGGCCGATCGTGGCGAAGGCGCCCATCAGCAGCACGACGGGGACGTCGGCAGGCTGCATCGGCTGCCACAGCCACCCCATCGGCACGGCCAGCACGAGCATCGGCAGCAGGTTCTGCACCAGCAAGATGGTCCACAGACCGCCCTGGCGGGCCTGGTGGCGGGCCACTACCATCACGCCGGCGTAGGCAATTGCCGAAGCGCCTGCGGCCGCCATGCCCCAGAGCCGCACGTCGCTGCCCGGGGCGTCGGTGCTGGCGATCTCGGGCCACAGCCCCACGGCCACGCCGAGCACGCCCAGGGCCAGTGCCGCCCAGATCCAGCGCGAGGGCCGCTCGCGCAGCGCCCACATCGCCAGCAGCGAGATGAACAGGGGCGCGGTGTAGCCGACGCCCACCGCCTGCACCAGCGGCAGCGTCTTCAGCGCGTGGAACCAGGTCAGCAGTGCCACCAGGAGCAGCGCGCTGCGCAGCAGGTGCCAGCGCCACTGCGATCGCGTCGGCATGGGGGTGCGCCACCAGAGGCACAGCGGCACCGCACAAAGCGTGCCCACGGCGAAGCGCACGAACGTCACCTGCGCGGTGCCGTAGCGCTCGCCCAGCCACTTGGCGGTGCCGTCCATCGCGATGAAGCTGGCGGCCGCCAGCGCGGCGGCGGCCAGGGCGAGGGCGGTGGTTCGGGGTGAGGCAGCGGAGCTGGGATTCAAGGCGAGCAAGTGGGTGTTCGGGCGGCTGCAGGCGTGGCGCGAGCGCGCAGGCGCGACCAGGGATGGCGCGAGCGTCCGGACCGCAGACCCGCGCCGGGCACGGTCGTCAGCGGCCGGCCCGCCCCTTCTCCCACAGCACGTCGCTGCCGCCCGCGTGCCGGTTCAGCACGCGGGCCAGCACGAACAGCAGGTCGGACAGGCGGTTCAGGTACTGGCGGCACAGCGGGCGGACCGTCTCGGCGTGGCCCAGCGCGACGACCGCCCGCTCGGCGCGCCGGCACACGGTGCGCGACACGTGGGCGAGCGCGGCAGCCCGCGAGCCGCCGGGCAGGATGAACTCGGCCAGCCGCGGCAGCGTCTCGTTGTGGTGCTCGAGCAGTGCGTCGAGCCGTGCGACCTGGGACTCGGCGACGTTCTCGAATCCCGGGATGCACAGCTCGCCGCCCAGGTCGAACAGGTCGTGCTGCACGTCGAGCAGCGCGCCGCGCACGTCCGCGGGCAGCGCCTCGCACAGCAGCACGCCGATGGTGGAGTTGAGCTCGTCGACGTCGCCGATCGCGGCGATCCGCAGGCTGTCCTTGGCGGTGCGGCTGCCGTCGCCCAGGCCGGTGGTGCCGTCGTCGCCGGTGCGGGTCGCGATGCGGGAGAGGCGGTGGCCCATGGTCGGGTGCGGCGGGTGGGAAGGCCCGCAGTGTAGCGCCGCGCCGGTCAGTGCGCCTGCTGCCCGCGGTGCGCCCACGCGGTGGTGTGCCGCTCGATCCAGGAGAACAGCTCGTACATCGCCATCGCCATGGCGCCGATCACCACCAGCCCGGCGAAGGCCAGCGGCATGCGCGACTGCGAGCCGGCCGACAGCAGCAGCTGGCCGATGCCCTCGTTGGACGCGCTCATCTCCGAGACCGTGGTGCCGACGAAGGCCAGCGTGATCGCCACCTTCAGCGAGGCGAAGAAGTAGGGCATCGAGCGCGGCAGCCCGACCTTGAGCAGCACGTCGAGGCGCCGTGCGCCGAGCACCCGCAGGACGTCCTCGAGCTCGGGCTCGAGCGTGGCGAGCCCGGTGGCGACGTTGACCATGATCGGAAAGAACGAGATCAGGAACGCGGTGAGGATCGCCGGGCCGGCGCCGATGCCGAACCAGACCACGAGGATCGGCACCACGGCCGCCTTGGGCACCGAGTTGAACGCGGTCAGCAGCGGGTACATCGCGGCGTAGGCGAGTCGCGACGAGCCGACCACGAAGCCCAGCACCAGCCCGACTACGATCGACAGCGCGAAGCCGACCCTGGTCGTCCAGAAGGTGCGCCACGCGTTGACGAGGATCGGGCCGGCGAACTCGACCAGGGCACCGGCGATCGCCGACGGGGTCGGCAACACGAACTCGCTCACCGACAACACGCGGCACAGCACCTCCCAGACCAGCAGGATCGCCGCCAGCAGCAGCCACGGGGCGAGCCGTTCGAACGTGCGGGAGCGGATCATCGCCGGGGTTGCTCAGCCGCGGCGGATCGCGCCGATCCGGTCGCGCAGCTCGTGGACGATCCGCGAGAACGCCTCGGTGTAGGTCACGTCCAGGTCGCGCGGGCGCGGCAGGTCGATCGGCCGGCGCTCGAGGATGCGCCCGGGGCGACGGCTCATCACGTACACGGTGTCGGCCAGGTACACCGCCTCGCGCAGGTCGTGGGTCACCAGGATGACGTTGAAGCGCTGCGCGGTCCACAGGTCGCGCAGCACGTTCCACAGCTCCTCGCGGGTGAAGGCGTCGAGGGCGCCGAACGGCTCGTCGAGCAGGAGCATCCGCGGCTCGTGGATCAGCGCGCGGCAGATCGAGGCCCGCTGCTGCATGCCGCCCGACAGCTGCCACGGGAAGCGGTCCTCGTAGCCCTGCAGCCCCACGGTGGCGAGCAGCCGCCGCGCACGGGCGGCGTACTCGTCGCGCCGCTGCCGGAAGTCCGCGCGGTACGGCTGCACGATCTCCAGCGGCAGCAGCACGTTGTCGAGCGTGGTGCGCCAGGGAAGCAGGGTGGGCGCCTGGAACGCCATGCCCATGATCTTCAGCGGCCCGGTCACCGGCGCGCCGGCGACCGTGACCGTGCCGCGCGTCGGGCGCTTCAGCCCGGTCGCCAGCTTCATGAACGTCGACTTGCCGCAGCCGGACGGCCCGACGATCGCGATGAATTCGCCGTCGCGCGTCGACAGCGTGATGTCCTCGACGGCGAATTCCTCGCGCGCGGCCGCCTCGGCCGAGTAGGCGAGCCAGACCTCGCGGAAGTCGACGAAGGCGGGCGCATCGGGCCCGCCGGCGGCCGCCGCGGTCACTTCGCGAACAGGTTGCGCTGGTCCTTCGCCGGGAGGTATCCCGTTGCCCAGATCCGGTCGGGCTGGATCCGGTCCTTCAGGCCGAACGCGTCGTTGACCTGCGAGGCCATCAGCGACAATCGCGGGCCGTTCACCTCGCCGAAGCCCTCGGTCTTCGCGTCGGCGGTGAGCACCGAGCCGGTCAGCGCCAGTTTCAGCCGCCGCGTCTCGAGCGCGGTGTCGATCAGGCCGTCGCGCGCCTTGACCGACCCGATCGCCGCCGCCGGGTCGGCGACCACGTCCTTCACCCCGCGGGTGAACGCGCGCAGGAAGCCGCGCACCGCCTCCGGGTTCTTCTTCAGGAACTCCTCGGCGACGATGATCGCGTTGCCGTACAGCTTCACCCCGTGCTGGGCGTAGGGCAGGATCACCACGTCCTCGTCCTTCACGCCGCGCGCGTTCAGGTTCAGCAGCGACGTGAAGTGAAAGCCGGTGATCGCGTCGACGTCGCCGCGCACCAGCATCGTCTCGCGCAGCGGCGGGTCCATCGAGGTCCAGGGGATCTTCGCGGCGTCCAGGCCGTTGGCCCTGGCGAAGATCGGGAAGGCCTTGCGACCGGCGTCGAACACCGGCGCGCCGAGCTTGCGGCCGGCGAGGTCGGCCGGCTTGGCGATGCCCGACTTCTTCAGCGCGAACACCGCCGCCGGCGTGTTGTTGTAGACCATCATCACCGCGACCGGCTTGGTCGGCGCGGCCGGGTTGTTGCCCCAGAACTCCATCAGCGCGGCGATGTCGGCGAAGCCCATGTCGTAGGTGCCGCTGGCCACCCGCGTGACGGTGCCGCCGGAGCCGTTGCCGGCGTCGATCGTCACGTCGAGCTTCTCCTGCTTGAAGTACCCCTTGGCCGCCGGCACCAGGAACAGCGCCGCCGGGCCCTCGAAGCGCCAGTCGAGCTGGAAGCGGATCTTCGTCTCCTGGGCGGACGCCGGCGACGGCGCGGCCAGCGCGGCGATCGCGCCGAGCGCGGCGATCGCCAGGCACGCCAGGGTGCGAAGGGGGTTCGGTCGGGACATCGGCGGGGCCTCCTGGGGGTGGATCACCGGAGCGCTCGCGCCCGGCGTCGGGACATCGGTTGCAAGGGCCGTGCCCG
>Ga0114939_10003031_pt1 | contig 11950 bp, 10 predicted proteins | sample AshMeaCrysSpring_FD_87196 | JGI IMG/M metagenome (GOLD analysis project Ga0114939, IMG submission 87196) | Groundwater microbial communities from Big Spring, Nevada to study Microbial Dark Matter (Phase II) - Ash Meadows Crystal Spring | ecosystem: Environmental > Aquatic > Deep subsurface >... | reverse complement strand
CTGCAGGGGGAGTGGATCGGGTATTCGGAGTCCCCGGGCAATGGCTACTACAGCCCGGACCGCTACCAGCGCATCGCCCCCACCTTGAACGCCTACTTCAAGCTGAGCGAGGAGGCCGGGCTGACCGTGTCGGCGGCGGTCGGCGTGCAGCGCGACGAGACCTTCGACGACTGGAAACGGGCGAGCGATGTCAGCCTGATGCTGACCGTCGGCATCCTCACCCATTGGCAGCTGGTCGGGAGCGTCGGCTACAGCGAGCGCATCAACGAGTTCGGCCGCTACGACGGCACCAATGCCGGGCTGACCCTGCGCTACCGCTTCTGAGCTGCGCCCCGCGGTGACCCGGCCTAGCGGGCCAGCGACTGCAGCCAGCGGGCCACGCGGTTGACCTCGTGGTCGAAGCGGCCGGTCACCGCCAGCCAGATCAGGTAAGCGAAGACGCCGAGCACCACCAGCGACAGCAGTCGCTGGCCGAGGCTGGCGAAGCGCAGGTTGCCGCCGGACGGGTTGTGGTTCTTCATGCAGGCTCCAACGCAGGCATGCGGCCCCGGCGGCCACCGCCACGGTGATCCGCGGCGCATCGCCTGCGTACAATCCCCGCATGCTGCAGGTGGATCACATCGCCATCGAGGACGACGAGCTGGTCGAGCGCTTCGTGCGTGCGTCCGGGCCGGGCGGGCAGAACGTCAACAAGGTCGCCACCGCGGTGGAGTTGCGCTTCGATATCGCAAGGTCGCCCTCGCTGCCGGAGCCGGTGCGCACGCGGCTTCTGGCCCGGCGCGACCGGCGGGTGACCGACGACGGCGTGCTGGTGCTCAGCGCGCAACGCTTCCGCACCCAGGAACGCAACCGCCAGGATGCGCGCGAGCGACTGGCGCATTTCATCGAAGGCGGCCTGCACGCGCCGAAGCCGCGGATCGCGACCAGGCCCACACGCGGGGCGAAGGAACGCCGCTTGGGCGAGAAGCGCGGGCGTGCGACGATCAAGCAGGGTCGCAGTGGGCGGGGCTGGGATTGAGCGACGAACGACGCAACCGCGAAGCGACGGCCGACGTGGTGCTGGCACTGCCACCGAGCGCGCCGCGCATGCCGCCGAACCGCTTCATGGAAGGCCTGGGCCGCGGGATCCTGCGCCTGCTCGGCTGGCGCATGGTCGGTGCGTTCCCGGATGTGCGCAAGGCTGTGGTGATCGCCGCGCCGCATTCCTCGAACTGGGACGGCCTGCTGGGTTTCGCCGCCAAGTTCGGGATGGGCGTGAAGCTGTCGATCCTCGGCAAGGACAGCCTGCTGCGGATCCCGCTGGTGGGTGCGCTGCTGCGCAGGCATGGCGTGATCCCGGTGGATCGCAGTGCGCCGCATGGCGTGGTCGGGCAGGCGTCGGAGGCGCTCCGCAACGCGGAGTGCATGTGGTACGCGATGGCCCCGGAAGGCACCCGCACCCTGGTGGAGCGCTGGAAGCCCGGCTTCTGGCACATCGCCCGCAATGCCGGGGTGCCGGTGGTGCCAGCCTATTTCGACTATGCCAACAAGGTGATCGGCGTGGGTCCGCCGATCGAGCTCAGCGATGACATGCAGGCCGACATCGCCCGCATCCAGCGCTGGTACAAGCCCTACAAGGGGCGCAACCATGATGTGGTGCAGCCCCGGGACTGATGCGCCTGGTCAGCGTTCCGAATGCCCGCTCTGGTCGTATTCGCGGCTGGCCAGCACTTCCGGCTTGATCAACTCCACGAAGGCGCGCGCCTGCGCCGACAGGAACTTGCCCTTGCGCATCACGATGCCGTAGCTGCGCGAGGGAAACCAGCGCGCCAGCGAGCGCGCGGCCAGGCGCTGACGGTCGGCTTCGGTCAGGCAGATCGCGGTGACGATGCTGATGCCCAGGCCCATCGCCACATATTGCTTGATCACCTCCCAGCCGCCCACTTCCAGCGCCACCGTGTACGGCACCCGGTTCTGCTGGAACACCAGGTCGACCAGCCGGTAGGTAGTCAGGCGCTTGGGTGGCAGGATCAGGCCGTAGGGCGACAGGTCTTCGAGCTGCAGATCGCGATTGTCGGCCAGCGGGTGGTCTGGCGGCATGATCAGCATCGGCTCGAAGCGGTACACCGGCGCGTAGCTGAGGTCCGCGGGCACGTCCAGCATCGAGCCCACCGCCAGGTCCACCGCGTCGTTGCGCAGCAGGTCCAGGCCACTGGCGCCGGTCACGTTGTGCAGGCTCAGGCGCACGTCCGCGTGGCGCTGGCGGAAGGCATCGACGATCCCGGGCAGCAGGTAGAGGATGGTCGAGCTGCCGGCGGCCACGTTCAGTTCGCCCGCATCCAGCCCGCGCACCTGCTCGCGGAAGCTGGCCGCCAGCCCGTCCAGCCCTTCCACCAGCGGGCGGGCCATCTCGTAGAGCAGTTCGCCTTCCCGGGTGGGGGTCAGCCGGCGGCCGCTGCGTTCCAGCAGGCGAACGCCCAGCTCGCGCTCCAGCGCTTGCAGCTGCAGGGTCACTGCCGGCTGGCTGAGATAGAGCGCTTCCGCCGCCCGCGAGACCGATCCCAGCCGCGCCACCTGGCAAAACGCCCGCAAGGGCTTCAGGCGGGAGCCCTTGTAGGCGAATCGCAGGGCGCTGGGACCGGCTTCGGCCATTGATCTGATTACAGTATTTGGTAATCAAATAGTACGCATTGATAAAACTGCTTTGTCAAATACCAGACGCAGGCGGATGGTGCATATCCCCACTGTTGTCCTGGAGTTTGTGATGTCGGCAGTCCTGCAAGAGGTCCCCAGGTCGGGGTCCGGTGGCGGAATCGAGGTGACCCAGTCCCTGCCCGGGCACGAACAGTTGCTCACGCCCGCCGCGCTGGCCTTCCTGGCTGGCCTGCACCGCCGCTTCGACGGTGAGCGCCAGGCCCGCCTGTCCGCCCGCGCCGCGCGCCAGGCCCAGTTCGACGCCGGCACCCTGCCGGACTTCCGCGCCGACACCGCCGCGATCCGCGCCGGCGACTGGACGGTGGCGCCGATCCCGGCCGCCCTGCAGGACCGCCGCGTGGAGATTACCGGCCCGGTCGACCCGAAGATGGTCATCAACGCGCTGAACTCCGGCGCCAGCTGCTACATGGCCGACTTCGAGGACAGCACCAGCCCCACCTGGGCGAACCTGCTGGAAGGCCAGCGCGCGCTGCGCAAGGCGGTGGCCGGGTCGCTGGACTGGATGGCCCCGGATGGCAGCAAGCACTACACGCTGAAGCCGGCGGCCGAACGCGCGGTGCTGATCGTGCGCCCGCGCGGCTGGCACCTGGACGAGAAGCACGTGCTGGTCGATGGCCAGCGCTTGTCCGCCTCGCTGTTCGACCTGGGCCTGTTCTGCTTCCACAACGCGACCGCGCTGGCGGCGCAGGACCGCGGCCCGTACTTCTACCTGCCCAAGCTGCAGTCGATGGAAGAGGCGGGGCTTTGGGACGCGGCGCTGTCCGACATCGAGAGGACGCTCGGCCTGGCGCACGGCCAGCTCAAGGCCACCGTGCTGATCGAGACCCTGCCGGCCGCGTTCGAGATGGACGAGATCCTGCACGCGCTGAAGGACCGCATCGTCGGCCTCAACTGCGGGCGCTGGGACTACATCTTTTCCTACATCAAGACCTTCCGCCGGCACCGCGACCGGGTCCTGCCGGAGCGCGCGCAGGTCGGCATGACCCAGCCGTTCCTGAAGGCCTATTCGGAACTGCTGATCCGCACCTGCCACCGCCGCGGCGCGCATGCGATGGGCGGCATGGCCGCGCAGATCCCGATCAGCGGCGACGCCGGCGCCAACGAGGCTGCGCTGGCCCGCGTGCGCGCGGACAAACTGCGCGAGGTCACCGCTGGCCACGATGGCACCTGGGTCGCGCACCCGGCGCTGATCCCGCTGGCCCGCGAGATCTTCGACGCACGCATGCCGGAAGCGCACCAGCGCCATGTGCTGCGCGAAGACGTGCAGGTCACCCGCGACGACCTGATCAAGCCGTCGCTGGGCACCATCACGCGTGCCGGCTTCGAGAACAACGTCGAGGTCTGCGTGCGCTACCTGGCCGCCTGGCTGGACGGCAACGGCTGCGTGCCGATCCACTGGCTGATGGAAGACGCCGCCACCGCCGAGATCGCCCGCACCCAGTTGTGGCAATGGCTGCACTTCGCCGACGACGGCCGTGAGCCGCTGCACCTGGACGACGGCACGCCGGTCGATTTCGCGTTGCTCGAACGCGCCCTGATCGGCCTGCCCAGCAAGTTCACCGACCGCCTGCGGATGCCCGGCAGCAGCCGCATCAACGAGGCGATCGGGATGCTGGACCGCCTCACCCACGCCGACGCGCTGGTCGATTTCCTGACCCTGCCGGCCTACGAACGCCTCGATTGACCCGCTTCACCTGTGGAAGGGGCTTCAGCCCCGATGGGCCTCGCAAGAGATCGGGGCTGAAGCCCTCCCGCAGTCAAACCCAATCCTTACCTGACCTGTTGCTGCACCCCACCGAGGAAGCCCCATGAAGAACCACCTGCCGAGCGCCGAACAACTGAAACTGGACTGGGCCAACAATCCGCGTTGGGCCGGCGTGACCCGCACCTATTCCGCCGAGGACGTGGTGCGCCTGCGCGGCACCGTGCACGTCGAGCATTCCATCGCCCGCCTGGGGGCGGAGAAGCTGTGGAAGTCGCTGCACAGCGAGCCCTTCGTCAACGCGTTGGGCGCGATGACCGGCAACCAGGCCATGCAGCAGGTCAAGGCCGGGCTGAAGGCGATCTACCTCAGCGGCTGGCAGGTCGCGGCGGACGCCAATGTCGCCGGCGAGATGTATCCGGACCAGTCGCTGTATCCGGTGAACTCGGTGCCGCAGGTGGTCAAGCGCATCAACAACACCCTGCTGCGCGCCGACCAGCTGCACCATGCCGAAGGCGACGACACCATCGACTTCCTGCAGCCGATCGTGGCCGATGCTGAGGCCGGCTTCGGTGGCGTGCTCAACGCCTACGAACTGATGAAGGCGATGATCGAGGCCGGCGCCGCCGGCGTGCACTTCGAGGACCAGCTGGCCTCCGTCAAGAAGTGCGGGCACATGGGTGGCAAGGTGCTGGTGCCGACCCGCGAGGCGGTCGAGAAGCTCACCGCGGCGCGCCTGGCCGCGGACGTGATGGGCGTGCCCACGCTGATCGTGGCGCGCACCGATGCGGAAGCCGCCGACCTGGTGACCTCCGACATCGACGACAACGACAAGCCGTTCTGCACCGGCGAGCGCACCGTGGAAGGCTTCTACAAGACACACAAGGGCCTGGACCAGGCGATCAGCCGCGGCCTGGCGTATGCACCGTACGCCGACCTGGTGTGGTGCGAGACCGGCAAGCCGGACCTGGAGTTCGCGCGCAAGTTCGCCGAGGCGATCCACGCCAGGTTCCCGGGCAAGCTGCTGGCCTACAACTGCTCGCCGAGCTTCAACTGGAAGAAGAACCTGGACGACGCGACCATCGCCAGGTTCCAGAAGGAAATCGCCTCCTACGGCTACAAGTTCCAGTTCATCACCCTGGCCGGCTTCCACGCCCTGAACTACGGCATGTTCGACCTTGCCCATGGCTATGCGCGCCGGCAGATGAGCGCCTTCGTGGAACTCCAGGAGAAGGAATTCGCAGCGGCCGAGCGCGGCTTCACCGCGGTCAAGCACCAGCGCGAGGTGGGCACCGGCTACTTCGACGCGATCACCCAGACCATCCAGGGCGGGCAGAGCTCGACGGTGGCCTTGAAGGGTTCCACCGAGGAAGAACAGTTCCACGGCGAGCGCGCCGCCGCCTGAGGGTTGCCGCTGCGACGCAGGCCGGTTTGCATGCCGGCCTGCGTTGCGTGGGCCCGGCTGCGCCGATGGTATCCTTCGGCGATTGGCTGTCCGGGGGCTCGGGGTGGGAGAGGGCGTGTCCGCAATCGCACAGGACGTTGTCGGCGCCCGCGACGCGGGCGATCCGCATTCGCCCGCCCTGACCACCGCCGAATATGCGCTGTTCGCGCAGGTCGCGCGGACGCGCCGCATCGACGCCGGCCAACGCCTGTTCCGTCGCGGTGACCTTGGCACCTCGATGTATGTGATCGCCAGTGGTGCGGTCGACCTCGACTTCGGCGACGATCTGGTCGGCAAGCGGCTCGGCCCGCGTGAGTTCTTCGGTGAACTCGGCCTGCTGATCGGCGACCACGCGCGCAGCGCAGAGGCGGTGATGGCGGCGGAGGGCGTGCTGCTGGAACTGGGCCGCGAGGAATTCGACGCGCTGTCCGCGCGCGACCCGCAGTTGCTCTCGCACTTCCTGCGCCGCGCGATCATGCGCGTGGTGTTCAACGAGCAGGCCCTGATCGGCCGCCTGCGCCGCCGCAACCAGGAATTGCAGGCCACCCTGGACACCCTGCGCGCCACCGCGCACCGGCTCAACCAGACCGAGGTGCTGACCCGCACCGACGAGCTGACCGGCCTGTCCAACCGGCGCGGCTTCGGCGCGCACATCGAGCAACGCCGCCGCAACAGCACGCTGGCCGGGTTGAGCCTGGTCCTGATCGACTGCGATCGCTTCAAGCACGTCAACGATGCCTACGGCCACCTGGTGGGCGACCGCGTGCTGCAGAGCGTGGCCAACCTGTTGCGCGCGGTGGCCGGCCCGGAGGACATCGCCTGCCGGCTCGGCGGCGACGAATTCTGCCTGCTGGTGCAGGGGCATGGCCGCGAGGAGCTGGAGCGGATGGCCGACTACATCATCGGCAGCGCGCGCGCCCTGTCGCGCATGCACCACAACCCGCCGCAGATGACCACGCTCAGCCTGGGCGCCTGCACCGTGGGCGCAGGCCAGGACTGGGAGCAGTGGTACACGCAGGCCGACACCGCGCTGTATCGCGCCAAGCGGCTGGGCGGAGATCGCGTCGAGTGGCAGGACTGACACGCGCATGAGCGCGATCACCGACACGCCGCAGGTTCGCACCCTGCTGCTGACCGACCTGGTGGATTCGACGCTGCTGGTCGAGAAACTCGGCGACGGTCCGGCGGCGGCGCTGTTCCGCGCCCATGACCGCATCGTGCTCGAGTTGCAGCAGCGCTGGCGAGGCCGCCTGATCGACCGCAGCGACGGCCTGCTGCTGCTGTTCGAGCGGCCGATCGATGGCCTCGGTTTCGCCCTGGACTACGTGCGCGGCCTGCGCGACCTCGGCCGCGAGCAGCAGCTCAAGCAGCCGCTGCAGGCGCGCGCTGGCCTGCACGTGGGCGAGGTGCTGGTCTGGGAAAACAGCGTGGACGCGGTGCGCCTGGGCGCCAAGTCGCTGGAGGTGGAAGGGCTGGCCAAGCCGCTCGCGGGGCGACTGATGGCGCTGGCGCGTCCGGGGCAGATCCTGCTGTCCGCCACCGCCGAGCCGCTCGCCCATCGGGCCGCGCGCGAACTGGGCGAACGCGGCGCACTGCTGGTGTGGAAGACCTATGGGCGCTGGCGCTTCAAGGGCGTGCCGGAGGCGCAGGAGGTCTTCGAGGTCGGCGAACCCGGGCTGGCCCCGTTGCGCATGCCGGCGCACACGCCGAAGGCCTGGCGCGATCTGCCGTTGTGGCGGCGGCCGGTGGCATTGGCCGTGGAAACCCTGCTGCTGGCCGGACTCGTGGTGGGCGGCTGGTTCCTGACCAGGCCGCAGCCAGCGATCGCGTTCGCCGAGCGCGACTGGGTGGTGGTCGGCGACGTGCGCAACCTCACCGGCGACGCCCGCCTCGACGAGTCGCTGGAGCAGGCGTTCCGCATCAGCCTGGAGCAATCGCGCTACGTCAACGTGCTCAGCGACCTCAAGGTGCGGGAAACGCTGCAGCGCATGCAGAAGAAGCCCGATGCCCAGGTCGACCGCGCCATCGGTTCGGAGATCGCCCTGCGCGATGGCGCCCGCGCGCTGCTGCTGCCCACCGTGGCCGAAGTCGGCGGCCGCCTGCGGGTCAGCGCGGAGGTGGTCGACCCGCGTACCCAGACGACCGTCTATGCGGTGTCGTCCGACGGCAAGGGCATCGAATCCGCCCTCGGGTCGATCGACGAGGTCACCGACCAGCTGCGCGAAAGACTGGGCGAGGCGTTGCAGAACGTGGAGAAGACCTCGGTGCCGCTGCCAAACGTGGCCACGCCCAGCCTGGATGCCCTGAAGGCGTTCGCGGTGGCGCGGAATGTGGTGAACACCACGCGTGACCGCGAACAGGCTCTGGGTCTGTATCGGCGTGCCTTGCAGCTGGATCCGCAGTTTGCGCTGGCGCATGCGGACATGGCCGACCTGCATTCCAGTCTGGATGAAGTTGCCAAGGCGACCGATGCGCGGCGCAAGGCGCTCGCCCTTCCGCATAGGCTTTCCCCGCAGGAGCTGGCACGCATCCAGTTGTTGCAGATGCAGCACAGCCCGCCGGAGGAATACCTTCGTCAGGTGGAGCAGTACCTTGCTCTGTATCCGGACGATGACCGATTGATCGGGCGCTTGGGTACCAACCTGTGGCATCAGTTCAACGATTTCAAACGCATGGAAGCCACGATTCGTCGCGCCATGAAGCCGCAGGCGGGGAATGTTGAAGCGCGTCGCTATGGGTTGGCGATTTCGTTGCTTGGCCAAGAGCGCTACCAGGAAGCGCTGGCCGAGTTCCAGCGCTCTCGCGCTGGTGGGTTCAGCGGATTCGGCGTGATGTATGCGCGTGCTTACGATGCGCTCGGCCAGCACGCGCAATCCGACAGAATCTTCATGAGTAGCACGAATGGCCTGGATGGCTGGAAACACGATGCCGCGGTCGTGACTTGGATCGACCGCGGCGAATGGAAAAAGGCGGCCGATGCCGCGGATGCGTGGCTGAAGGACGCGGTCGCCGCGGGCGATGTGCTGGAAACGTTGCGCGCCCGCGCCGCTATTGCCAGCGTGGCGGTCGTGAACGGCAGGCCAGATGCGCGTCGCCTGGTCGGTACGCTGGTGGAGGCCATTGCATCCGATGGGCCCGCCGCCGATGCGATCTACCCGCCGACTTCAACTGAGTTGCACTTGTATGCCGGCCTGCTCTCGGCATGGCTTGCGGATCCCGCTGGCATCGACCAGGCGTTGCGGGCGACGCAGTCAAGTACGGTGCCGAGCGCTTATCCGACCGTGGGCCAGCTGCAACAGGTCTTGCTGGCTGAGCAGGCAAGGCTGGCAGCAAAGCCCCAGGCTGCCATGGCGCGGCTGCGGCCCATCGTGAAGCGCGATGACGCTCTCGTGGTCGCGCATTGGTCGTTGATGCGCGCAGAGCAAGCGATTGGCAATGCGTCCGGAATGCAGACACAGGAGAAGTGGCTTGCCACGCATCGTGGCCGTGTTTTCACCGAGGCCACCACCACGGATGTCCTGCGGTTCTTCAATGTGACGGTGTCGACGGAAGCATTGAAGGCACGCGCCATCGCCCATGGCGCAGCAGACTAATGCGGCTCAGAGAGTAACTGCGCCGCAGCGACAGCCATCGCCACGGCGCAGGTTGCAGCTAGCGGACGATGCTCAATAACCTTCTTGCGCAGATAGCGCGCAGTCGTAACCTTGGATGCCTACCATCAGGCCTTCGATCTTGCTGCGCTGGGCCTTGATTTGCGCCGGCGAGGCCAGCGTGGTGCCCGGCTTCAGCGCGATGCACGGCGCGGCATCCGTATGGCCGAGTGCGCGCAACGCGTCGGCCGGCGCGCTCGAGAACATGGCGCGGAATGCCTCGTCGGTTTCCAGCTTGTCCAGCAGCGCCTTGGCAATGCGCGGTGGCAAGCCTTGCGGTCCGTCCTGTGCCATGGTGTTTCCCCCTGCGTGAATGGAATGCGGACGATACCATCGCACCGGGACCAAGGTGGAGCGGGGCATGTTGATCAGGAGGTGCGCGGTGGCGTGGCTGGAGCCGCGCGAGGTGGCCAGCTTCGAATTGGATGACCTGCTGGCCGGCGGCACCGGGGTGGTGAGCCGGTTGGCGTGGTTCGCGCACGCGCCGCACCTGGGCGCGGCGGTCGAGGTGGATGCCGCGCATGTCCCGATGCTCGGCGCGCTGGGGCCGGTGGACTGGATCGAGCGCGCCGAGCTGGATGCGCGCTTCGGTGGCGATGCGGTGGATGCCCTGCTCGCCACCGGCTTGTTGTTGGCGGAGGCCGGGGATGCCGCCGCACGGGCACAGGCCGATGCGGACTACCGAGCCCAGGGCTGGCATCCGGCCGCCGCAGTGGCGCACATGACCACGCGTTGGGAGGGTATCGACGGGCCGAAGGGCATGGCCGAGGCGGATGTCGATACCAACGAGGGACTGTTGCGCCAGCACGGCCTGCCGCCCCCGCCGGTGCTGCCGTCACGCGCGCCGGACCGCGAATTCGCGCTGCCGCGGATCGATCGCGACGGCTTCGATGCGCTGCTCGATACCCGCACGACCTGCCGCAATTACGACCCTGAAGCAGTGGTGCCGCTGGCCGCGTTTTCGCAGCTGATGGCGCGGGCGTTCGGCGCGCGCGGCATCGGCCGGCCCGCGCCGGGGTTCGAGGTCTACAAGCGCACCAGCCCGTCGGGCGGCTCCCTGCATCCCACCGAATGCCTGCTGATCGTGCAACGGGTCGAGGGCATTGCGCCGGGCCTTTACCGCTACCGCATCGAATCACATGCACTCGAACCGGTCGTGCCAGGCATCGCGCCGCCGCAACCCGGCGATGCCGGCACCCGCCCCTTGGGCGATGCCGCGCCGCGCGCCTGGACCGCGGACGAACTGCAGGCGTTCGCGCGGATCGCGGTGGCCGGCCAGGACTTCTTCGCCGACGCGGCGGTGCTGTGCATCCTCGCGCCGCGCTTCCATCGCAACTTCTGGAAGTACCGCAACCACGCCAAGGCCTACCGCGTTTGCGTACTCGATGTCGGGCACCTGTCGCAGACCCTGCAGCTGTGCGCGACGCAGGCCGGGCTGGGGCCCTTCGTCACCGGCGCGATCAACGAGGTCGACCTGGAACGCGCGTTCGGGATGACGGCGTACGCGCAAAGTCCGTTGGTGGTTTGCGGCTTCGGCCCGCGTGCCGCCACGCTGGTGAAGTCCGAGTTCGATCCCAACCGCAAGGTCTGGCCGCGCGACTGACCGCGGCTACATGCATCGACTGTAGAGCGGGGCTTGCCCCGCTGTCTTGGCATGAGCCGGGCAAGCCCGGCTCGACAGGTTCGCGTCGCCTGAGGTGGAAGCCCGTCAGTTCTTCACCGCCGCGGTGTGCGACTTCAGGGCCTCGGCCAGGCCGGGCACGCCGTCCGCGCCGGCCGGCACGCTGATGCTGGAGCCGGCGAAGTCGTTGCCGATCGGCTGCGCGCGGCCACCCAGGCATTGCGCCAGGAAGCCCTCGGTCACCGCGTTGAACGCCTTGCTGTTCTCCGGCCGCGCGAACCCATGGCCCTCGTCCGGGAACAGCACGTAGGTCACCGGGATCTTTTTGTCCTGCATCGCCTTGACGATCTGGTCGCTTTCCGGCTGCTTGACCCGCGGGTCGTTGGCGCCCTGGCCGATCAGCAGTGGCTTGCTGATCTTGGCGACATGGGTCAGCGGCGAGCGCTCTTCCAGCACTTGCTTGCCGGCTTCGGTGCGGGGATCTCCGACGCGCTTGGCGAACTGCTCGAAGAACGCGGCCCAGTAGGGCGGGATCGTGCTGAGCAGGGTATTGAGGTTGGACGGGCCGACGATGTCGACGCCGCACTTGAACGCATCCGGGGTGAACGTCAGGCCGACGAGGGTGGCGTATCCGCCGTAACTGCCGCCCATGATCGCGACCTGGTCCTTGCTGGTGACGCCACCCTTGACCGCCCAGTCGACGGCATCGATCAGGTCGTCGTGCATCTTGCCGGCCCATTCGCGGTCGCCCGCGTTGACGAACGCTTTGCCGTAGCCGGTGGAACCGCGGAAGTTGATCTGGAGCACGGCGTAGCCGCGGTTGGCCAGCCACTGCGCTT
>Ga0114939_10003030_pt1 | contig 11952 bp, 9 predicted proteins | sample AshMeaCrysSpring_FD_87196 | JGI IMG/M metagenome (GOLD analysis project Ga0114939, IMG submission 87196) | Groundwater microbial communities from Big Spring, Nevada to study Microbial Dark Matter (Phase II) - Ash Meadows Crystal Spring | ecosystem: Environmental > Aquatic > Deep subsurface >... | reverse complement strand
GAAGAACTACTAACTAGAGTTCCAGCAGGAAAATTGTTATTCTCAGGTGGCATTTATATTTCCTCTATAATCTTGAAAAAGTACTCACTAAGCAGCAATAATCAAGCATTGCCGTTGTTTTAGTGACAGCCATTAAACCCGTATATTTACATATTTTTTTTGCCTATACAGAATCTTTAGGCAATCTTTATCGAAAATTTACTGAAAAATCCTGGCAAATAGGATGAAAAGAAACAATAAAAAACCAGCAAAATTATTGCTGGAACCAAAGTTTGTAACTAATAAGTGACAAAATAAGCCACTTACTTCACATAAATTTTCTGTAAAACTTCAGACAAATAGTAAGGTGGACAACCAATTGCCCACCCTACTTATGATTTAGACTGACCTAGCTAGGGAAAAAAGAGCCATGTAGCATCTATCAAGCAAAGATGCTGTCACGATTAGCTTCAAAGGTACTGGCTTGATTCCAGCTAACAACCGCCAGTAAATCACCACCTGCAGAGATTTCCACACCGTTGGAGCCATTGGTGAAGGTCAAGTCGCTAGCGGTTAAACCAGTATCTAATACCAGGGTAGTTTGACCCAACTGGAAGTTATTGATGGTATCAAATCCATTACCCGCTTCCAGAACTACTGTTGCAGAACCACCACCCAGCCAGACTGTATCCAAACCAGAGCCAGTCAGGATGAAATCATTACCGCCGTTGGCAAAAATGGTGTCATTCCCAGTGCCAGTAAAGATAGTTTCAGACCCAGAACCACCGAAAATCAAATTATCACCATCACCTGCGTCGATGAAATCATCACCGCCATTACCAAAAATTGTGTCATTCCCAGTGCCTGCAAAGATAAAATCAGATTCTGCACCGGCGAAAATCAAATTATTACCATCACCAGCATAGATGCTATCAATACCACCATTACCAAAAATGGTGTCATTTCCAGAACCTGTGAAGATAACATCAACTTCGGCGCCACCGAAAATCAAATTGTCACCATCACCAGCATCGACGATATCGTAACCGCCATTACCAAAAATGGTGTCATTCCCAGAGCCGGTAACGATATATTCACTTCCTGAGCCACCAAAAATCAAATTATTACCATCACCAGCATCGATACCATCATCACCGCCATTACCAAAAATGGTGTCATTTCCAGAGCCAGCAACAATATTATCGGTTTCAGCGCCACCGAAAATCAAATTGTTACCATCACCAGCAGCGATGACATCACCACCACCATTACCAAAAATGGTGTCATTTCCAGAACCTGTGAAGATAACATCAGTTTCGGCGCCACCAAAAATCAAATTGTTGCCATCACCAGCATCGATGAGATCACCACCACCATTACCAAAAATGGTGTCATTTCCAGAGCCGGTGGTGATAATATCAGTTTCAGCGCCACCGAAAATCAAATTATTGCCATCACCAGCATCGATACCATCACCACCACCATTACCAAAAATGGTGTCATTTCCAGAACCTGTGGTGATAACATCAGTTTCTGAGCCACCGAAAATCAAATTATTGCCATCACCAGCTTCAATGATATCGAAACCGCCATTACCAAAAATGGTGTCATTTCCAGAGCCAGTAACGATATATTCACTTCCTGAGCCACCGAAAATCAAATTATTGCCATCACCAGCGTCTATACCATCATCACCGCCATTACCAAAAATGGTGTCATTTCCAGAGCCAGCGACAAGATTATCAGTTTCAGCGCCACCGAAAATCAAATTGTTACCATCACCAGCATCGATACTATCACCGCCACCATTACCAAAAATGGTATCGTTACCAGAGCCTGTAATAATAACATCAGTTTCGGCACCACCATAAATTTCATTATTACCATCACCAGCAGCGATTACATCACCACCGCCATTACCAAAAATGGTGTCATTCCCAGAGCCTGCAAAAATAAAATCAGTTTCTGAGCCACCGAAAATCAAATTATTACCATCACCAGCATCGATGACATCACCACCACCATTACCAAAAATGGTGTCATTTCCAGAACCTGTGGTGATAGCATCAGTTTCTGAGCCACCATAAACTTGATTATTGCCATCACCAGCATCGATGATATCGAAACCGCCATTACCAAAAATTGTGTCATTACCAGCGCCGGTGGTAATATTATCATCCCCTGCGGTTCCGTAAATTACTGTCATTGATTGTTCCCCGGTTTTGAAAGTATTAGTTGTGTGCCAATTTAGACATTGCCGTGATTTTGGCGACAATATCTAGAGAGCCTCTGTAGAAAGTTGCTCCCATGAGAAGTTTTCGACCTAAGTATCTTTAGGTGAAAGAAATAACGGTTAAGACTGGTTGCTCAAAATAGCACAGCCCTCAGATGACCGCCTAACAAGTGTTTGAGACTTCTTGTTTGGCGATTGCTTCTCTTGACTATGTATCTTTGCATGTATCTTGAGCGAATACCAGTAGCTAATGAGATACTTCATACAAGATTTAAGAAATAATACTGATGTTAAGTTCCTAAAAAGACGAAATAATATAGCAAAAATACTTGTAAATTCAGGGGTTTTGAATCTGGCTGACGGCGATAACAGCTTTAATTTATATGAATTTTCAGTAAAAAGATAATTTTGTTATCGTTTATAAAGTAGTTTAATTTAGTACATTGATTGGGTAAGCCTTAAACGTCCAATCACCCCCATGTGTGAAAGCTAGCATGTATAGCTGTGGTCATATAGGGGCAGACAATTTTGTCATCGCAGGGTGGGCAATTTTTTGTCCACCCTACTCATGATTTAGACTGACCTAGCTAGGGAAAAAAGAGCCATCTAGCATCTATCAAACAAAGATGCTGTCACGATTAGCGCTGAAAGTGCTGGCTTGATTCCCACTAACAACCGCCAGTAAATCACCACCTGCAGAGATTTCCACACCGTTGGAGCCATTGGTGAAGCTCAAGTCCCTAGTGCTTACACGAGAATCTAATACCAGGGTAGTTTGACCCAACTGGAAGTTGTTAAGGTATTTATAGTAATAGGACTGGAGACTGGAGTAGTAACGTTAGATCCTTCAGTATCCGTCGAAGATGGAACTAGGTGGAGGCAGTTGACAAAGTTATCATTTACAGATGTCATTAATTGTTCCCCGGTTTTGAAAAGTATTAGTTGTGCGTCAATGGTTAGGCATTAACGTAATTTTTGCGACAATATCTAGAGAGTCTCTCTAGCAAGTTGCTCGCCGGATAAGTTTTCGCCCTAAGTATTTTTAGGTAAAATAAATAACACTTAAGACTGGTTGCTCAAAGTAACACAGCCCTCAGATGACCGCCTAACAAGTGTTTGAGACTTTTTATTTGGCGATTCCTTCTCTTGATTATGTATCTTTGCACGTATCTTGAGCGAATACCAATAGTTAAATCCTAAGTTTATACAATGTTTAATGAATACTACTTAAAAACCGTATGAAGAAACACTGGCTATGTAGCATAATTATTTGTATATAAAGGGTTGCTGATTTTTTGCTCTAGGCGATAGTAGAGATAAACTGTATAAACTTTTTGCAAAAATCAAAATAGCTACGTAAAAGTATAAAGTATTATTTTTAACATTTAAATATCATACTTCAGTCTGGACAAGGATGAAAAGCTCTATTCCCCATGCAAACAAATACTAGGGGGCAAACTTTAACCCCCCCCGTAACGTTTGCAACGAGGTCTAATATCATGTCCGGTTAAACACTTGTCAAAAGCGAACGAAGTGAAGCAATCACAAGGACTGTGCGATTGATTCGCTCCACTTCGTTGCACTCGCGGCGGACATATCGTAAGTAATTTGGCGGACATGATATAATAGATGAAAGCTAAATCTGCGTTCTTTAACCACTGACAGTCTGTTCTGCTGTTGTAGGTACGTTCTGCCCAATTTTTGGTTCCGTACCGGCAAGTAACCGCTGAATATTGCTGCGGTGACGGATAATTACATACAAACCACCAGCAAGGCCAAACAATAGGTAGGGTAAAGGTTGATGCCACAGTAACATCAAAATCGGAACGGCTACTGCTCCAGAAATAGAACTCAAGGAAACTATGCGTGATATAGCCACGACAAGCACAAACACCCCCAAGGTGGCTAATCCTACCTGCCAATTCATCGTCAGTAATATCCCCAGACTAGTAGCGACCGATTTACCACCAGTAAATCCTAAGAAAATGGATTTACTATGACCGAGAATGGCAGTTAACCCGACTAATGTCACCAACCAAGGCTGCCAAAGTTGAGGATTCACCTGTTGGGGAATCAGATTTTGATGGGGAGCAAATTGGAGCAGGAAGTAAACTAAGGCGATCGCAAACACACCCTTGAGACAATCAATCAGTAATACAAATGCTCCTGGTCCTTTGCCTAGGGTTCGCAGTACGTTAGTGGCACCAGTGGAACCCGATCCGACTTCCCGAATATCAATCCCTTTTAATAACTTCCCTGCTATGTACCCCGTGGGAATTGAACCCAGCAGGTAAGCGACAAGCAAAATTACCCCGCACAGTATTATCCAAATAGTCATATTGAGAGTCCTTCCTCCTGAGTCCGTAGGTTTTCCCAACCGTTTTGAGTTATGAGTCTTGTGTCCTATTTTTTAGTAACTAATGACTAATGACTAATGACTAATGACTAATGACTAATGACTAATCAAAAGTCATCATCATAACTATTTCGCATCATTTTCGGGTCAGGAGCGAAGGCTAGCCACAGGGGAAACTGCAGCAATCCTATACTGATTTGCTCCTCAGAATCATCAATCACAATCAATGGTAGCTGATTTGCCTTCACCAATCGCTCAGCTTTGATTGCCAGGGCTGCCGGTGTTTCAAACAACACCACCCCCCTATCTGGTCCAAAATCTGGGCGGGAAATACCCAAGCAGTCTTGCAAGCCACGACGCCATTCACCCAAGCGTTCTGGAGAATTTGCCAACACCAAAGTGCGAACGCGATCGCTATATAATTTGTGTAATATCGATATAGTTGCGGAAGCTATGAGTATGTTTTGCAACCTACTACCCATAGTTCGCAAAGCTCCGCGTCCCCCTTGGGTGAAGAACCAGTTAGAGACACGCTCGGCGTGGATAGGTTCAAAGGTGCGGCGTAATTGCCAAGCAGGACCATAGTAATCTGGTTGATTGCGGTATTGGTCGAGGAGACGGCGAATTTTATTTGTAGTTGATTGAAACTGCTGTTCAGCAAATTGTGGCATTTCCGGTTCAGTTTGCACTGGCTTCGCCTTTTTGCTCACAGGCTTTTGTGGTTCTTCTGGAGGCTGGGGTAGCAATTCCAACTGCTCGGCAGCGATCGCCAAATCCTGCAAGCTACCTGTGAGATAATCTTTAAAGCCCTGTACCCGAACTGCCAAGTCTTGGGAAACACCAGCAAAGGTAGTTCGCATTTCCTTACGGATGCGCTCTTGTCGCCGTTCTAGTTGTTCGACAGCAATTTGCAAGGTTTGTTTGCGTTGCTCTAGATCAAAGAGCGCTTCTTTGACTACCTTACCCATTGCTGCTTGAGTGTCGCTCACCTGTTGGGATATCTCCTTGTAAGCACCTTGCAGTTTGGCGATTTCGGCTGTGAGTTCTTTTTCCTGTTGCTGCAGTTGTGCTATGCGCTCACCAGCGGCTAATTCGGCTTGATTATCATCTGCTTGTGCTTCCGAAGCGATTTGAGACTCTAGCGCTAGTGTTTGCGTCTCTAACTCGGTGAGAAATTCCAGTGCGGAGTCATCCTCAACTTCATCCTGATGCACAGGATTTACGGCTGCTGATTCCTGGGAGAACTCTACCGGAGTATCTGCTGATAGCTCATCGCTGGGGGGAGCAACTTCTGCTGCTTGTGAGGATGCTTCCACCCATAAATTTTCTGTAATATCTTCTGCAAGAGTTTGGGTTTCTAACTCTGCCGATAACTCAACAGGTGAGTTGTCTTGCACTTTATCTGTATCTGTATCTGTATCTGTAGGTTGGGGTGCATCTTGCGGCAGCGAAGACTCAACTGTTGGTTGTGGAGATTGGGATTCGTCTGGGTTCATAAATAAAAATTCCTCTAGGAGGAATAAATAAATTTAAGCACTAAACAATTATTAAACATCGGTGGCGATAAGGAATTGGGGATTGGGGAGTGGTAATTCCCCCTTGCGTTGTCTGCAAGCATCCAAGCGTCGAAGCGTCCCGACTCCTGATACCCTAAATCCGGGGACAACGTTGTTCCAAGCAGGATTGTAGGGCTTTGGGGTCAAATATAATTGGCAAAAAGTGAATACTGTTGACTTCTCTGAAGTAAAACAGTATTGGAACAGGATGCCAAAAAATCCGCCAGTTTTGCCATTCTAGGTAAGGAAAGCGACGAATTAATTTTTCACCCCTGTAGATGTCCAAGTCGGAGGGGGTAAATTGCAGACGTAGCGTTACGGCTTGAAACATCAGAAATAAACCAAACAGACCGACAATACCTCCCACCCAAGGCTGCACTAGCAGCAAGGGAATAGCTGCAAGAACTAACACCACAGGTATGTTGTAACTAGGTTTGAGTTCAACGGTTGATGATAAATCGGGTGCAATTGAAGTAGTCACAGTCTCAAATCCTGCTTTGTTAGTAGAGGTTACTACCATTTTAGGAGAATGGGGTTAGGGGAATAGGTAATGGGTAATGGGAAGAAGGAAAAAATGCCCTAGTCCAAGCGTCCAAGCGTCCAAGGATTCTTACTGATGTTGCACTGATGTCAAAATCCTTGCAGTACCGCACTACCACCCCCTTGGAACATTATCCAAGACAAGAAGAAGTTAGTTACAAAGATACTCAGCAAAGCTGTGACTACAGCAGTGGTAGTTGATTGTCCTACTCCTTTGGCACCTCCTGATGTTGTCATCCCCCAACTGCAACCAATAACAGCGACAATTGCACCAAAGCATAAGCCTTTGAGGAGTGCGCTACCCAAATCCCAAGTATGTACGAAGTTGCGAGCGGAGTCGAGAAATACTGTTTCCGAGAGGTTATACATATTCGTGGCAATTAACAAGCCACCGAACATACCTGTCACTAAAGACAGCAAAGTTAAGACTGGCAGCATAATACAACAAGCAATCACGCGGGGAATAACTAGGTAATCAATCGGGTCGGTTTTCAGCATCAACAGGGCATCAATTTGCTCTGTGACTCGCATAGTACCAATTTCAGCGGCAAAGGCTGAACCGACGCGCCCTGCTAAAATAACAGCTGTTAGTACTGGTGCTAGTTCTCGTGTAAGCGCCACTGCTAGTACACCACCAACGATATTCCCTGTACCAAAGGTGATAAACTCCCGTGCTACCTGAATGGTAAATACTGCCCCTACAAATATAGCTGTCACCAAGGCAATCAGCAGCGATTCTGGTCCGACTGCTGCCATTTGTTCTAAAGTGTTACGACGATGGATTTTACCCCGTAGTAGGTGAATTAGCACCTGTCCACCCAGAAAAATCGCTGCCAGCAATCGCTGACTCCATGCTCGTAAGCCTGTTTTGGAAGTAGTTTCGCTCATTTGTCATTAGTCATTAGTCATTAGTCCCCAGTCCCCAAGTTAACTTAGGTTACAGCCAGTCTCAGAATCAAAATCTTACTTTTTAGGTGGTGTTAGGGAAAAAAAATCGGGCAAGTTAATGTAGGGACTGATTTTTCTGGGTTTTTGGATAATGCATATTTAGTTAAAATTTGCAACATCCCTTGGAAGTAGTAGACAAATCTTTTAATCTTAACTTAAGATTTTTGACAGAATGGTTACGGGCGGGCGATCGCACTTATTGTAGAAAGTGACAACAATTCCTGAAACTATTGTCAACCTTCATCCCGAAGCCCTTCATGAGCATTTTTCCTAATTTTCTCCGTTCATTAGTGCTGACGATTATTTTCAGCTTTATTGCCCCAATGTTGCTATTCGGTGGGGTGATAGTTACTTTATCCCTCATCGGCTATATTCCGGGTTTACAAACGATAACAGACACAATTGGCGGTCAGATTGTTGAGTTCCTCGCTACGTTTGGTAGTGGTACTCCTAGACGCGGGATTTTTGTTATTAGCTTGACTTGCAGTTTCGTCGGTGCCTTGTTTGATACCTACGCATTTTATAAGTATCAAAACCTACGAGACCATTGAAGCTAGCGTCAATCACTTTGGCAACCGAGGGTTGTGGGTTTAAGTGTTTTCATCTAGAAATTGTCCGCAAATTGCCAATAATTCTGGCCAAAGCTGATGCTTACTTATCAAAAAATTGGGATTGCTATGGTAGCATACTGGAAATTTCACTCTAGAGTTGGATGTAAAACTCTATCAACGGATTGGGGAGTAAGCTGTGATTCTGAGGTATGCTAATCGGGTTCTGAAACACAGTCAATAGAATCTTATTTATTGAACTAAGGATTAACATTGATGTCAAGTGATACAAAATATGTTGATTATTACAAAATTCTAAGCTTCCGCAAGAAATCTTACGTATTGACTGAATTGGTGACTAGAAACAAGTAGTTAACAATTAGTTGATTACCATTAACTTGACACAGTAGTTTGACTATATAGAGGAGTGGTCTTATGGATGGTTTTTCTGAGTTTCTTCGCTCGCTGCTCATCACTATTATTTTTGCCTTTATCTCTCCCCTGTTGCTCGTGGGTGGGGTATTACTATTTATTGTCTTGAGTGGCTATCTTCCGGGACTGGAAGCAGCAAGTCAAGGAATCATGATTTCTATTTTGCAGTTCTTAGCTACCTTTGGTGGTGGTAATTCTTTAGGTGGATTAGTTACCATTGCTTTAACTTTCAGCCTGGTGGGAATTTTATTTGATACTTATGCTTTCTATCGCTATCAAATTTTGCGCGGTTAATAGCGGAGATTACAAAGTTTGGGCAACTCTAGAATTGTAGCTCTAATTTAGAGTCAATTATTAAGACGTGCTATATCGTCATACAAATCTGTGTGTGGTGACGAGACTCAGGTTATAAACAGTAAAGGTAGTTTAGTTCCTTGACTGCTTGTTAGCTATGTCTGCACCTGACTATGAAAAAACAAACTTGGGTTGGCAATTATCTCAGTTGCAGCGACAATTGGGAGAATGGCTAGAATTTCAGTTCAATCGTGGACAATTAAATCCGTCACCTAGCTCCTATCAACAACCGCTATGGCTAGAGAATTTACTTAATGTTTTGGTGTGGTTTGTAGGGATTTTACTCCTAGCTTGGTTAGGTTGGTGGTTGTGGGGAGAATTACGACCTTATTTTTATTCCCGCTCTAGAAATATATCTCGACATTCTCAGGCAAAAAATCTAGACCAGGATTTATCAATGGCTGGTTGGGTGGAGAAGTCCCAAGACTATTATCGCCAAGGTAACTATCGTGAGGCTTGCCGTTGTCTTTATTTTGCCATGTTGCAACATTTGCACAACTCCAGCATCGCACTCCATAAACTCAGTCGCACCGATGGGGAATATCGACAATTAGTAGAACTTTCCCAACCGGCAACAAGAGCCTATGAAACTTTGATTGCTACTCACGAGCAACTGTGTTTCAGCAATCAGGATATTTTACCAGAAGATTATCAACAGTGTCACCAAGCCTATCAGCAATTAATTGGTAAGTAATGGGTACTAATAACTAATAACTAATAACTAATGACTAATGACTAATGACTAATGACTAATGACTAATGACTAATGACTATGAATCGAAGAATAACTCTTATCGGAGTAATTGTCATCGCAGTCATTATCTTACTGACCTTGATTGCGGCTCCTAGCACTAGCAAAATCAATAGTGGTTCTACCTATAGTCGCGCTCCTGATGGCTATGGTGCTTGGTATGCTTTTATGCAACAGCGCGGGACTCCTATCCAACGCTGGCAGCAACCCTTAGCTAATTTAATCACACAACCGCGTCCTGTAACTATGGTGCGGGTGTACAGTGGTTTAATACCGCCACGATTGAACGAGCAAGAAGAATATTGGCTAGAACAAGGTAATAGGTTGGTAATTTTGGGTGTCAGAACGCGAGCGATCGCAGCAGAATTTAGCTCCCTCCAGAAATCCCCGTTTGGGGACGTTAAAATTGACACCCGACGCCGGTTCAAACCGGGTGGTCAATTCTCACAAGCTTTAGGTGATAAATTTGGCGCGGTGGTGTGGCGACAACCTCAAGGTAAAGGGGAAGTAATTTTTGCTACGACTCCCTATCTAGCTGCTAATGCCTATCAAGATTATTTAAGTAATTTCAACTATTTGGCTGATATAGTCAGTCAAAAAGAAAACTTGTTATTTGTGGATGAATATATCCACGGCTATAAAGACTTACCCAATCTTCGCAAACAAGCCGTGCGACAGCGGGAGGAAGCTGTCATCACCCGCGAACAAGCTGTGAGCAAACGGGAGGAAGCGCTGAATACTGGGGAACCAGATAATGCTGAGCAACGAGGTATCAGGAACCGGGAGAAAGCCCTCAGCGAACAAGAGAAAGCGATCGCATCTCGCGAACAAGCGAATGCTGACAAACAAGCTATCAGTAATCGGGAGAAAGCTGTCAGCGAACGGGAGTCAGCCGTTAAACAACGGGAGGAAGCTGCTGAAGCGAGGGAAATCACCTCATACCCCAAACAAGCTATTAACACCAGAGAACGAGCCGTAAAAGCTAGAGAAAGAGCCGTAAAAGCTAGGGAAGCAGCAGTAAATTCACGGGAAGAAGCCGATAATTTATTTACTTACTTAACTAATACACCACTGTTTCCAGCCCTATTGCAAGCGGGGGTTGTGCTGTTAGTGTTAATTTGGGCGAAAAATCACCGTTTTGGTGCCACCGTACCTTTAGAAACAGCAGAAATAGACAACTCTCAGGCATATATTCAAGCTCTAGCGGGAGTCTTGCAAAAAGCTGAATCCACGGAGTTTGTGGTGGAAATGGTGGGTAAAGAAGAACAACTGCAACTACAAAAAGCTTTAGGATTAGGGCTAGTTCCCCTAGAACCGGAAGTTTTAATTGATGCGTGGGTGCAGCAAACAGGTGCAAATCCCAAGGACTTAAAACAGGTATTGCAAAGACAATCGCCAAACCGGCGGATAAGCGAACAAGACTTGTTAAGCTGGTTGGGTAAATGGCAGAAATTGCGTCTTTAGGGGACGGTGAGACTAGGTATCTAGTCCCCAATCCCAGCGTCCCCAATCCCAGCGTCCCTATTCCCTAAAATATGAATGAAACCCATGCTATAGTAAATCGCCTTGGTCAAGCGCTTAACCGAGTGGTGGTTGGACAATCTACCCTAGTGCAGCAACTGCTAGTAGCGCTGCTAACGGGTGGACATGTAATTTTAGAAGGAGTACCGGGAACGGGTAAAACTTTGCTGGTGAAGGTGTTAGCACAGGTAATCCAAGCTGACTTTCGCCGTATTCAATTGACACCGGATGTCTTACCGGCAGATATTACTGGGACGAATATTTTTGACATCAACAGCCGCAGTTTTACCCTGAAAAAGGGACCTGTTTTTACGCAAGTACTGCTAGCGGATGAGATTAACCGCACTCCACCCAAAACCCAAGCAGCGCTGTTGGAAGCGATGGAAGAAGCGCAGGTAACGCTGGATGGGGACAGTTTACCCTTACCAGATTTATTCTGGGTAATTGCTACCCAAAACCCTCTAGAATTTGAGGGGACTTATCCTTTACCAGAGGCACAGTTGGATAGGTTTTTATTCAAACTAGTAGTTGATTACCCCGACCAAGCGGCGGAAAAGCAGATGTTACTGAATCGTCAAGCGGGTTTTCAAGCACGTCGCTTAGATATTAACCGCCTTAAACCCGTGACTAGTGTAGAACAAATTTTACAAGCACGCCAATTTGTGCGAAAAGTGCAGGTATCAGAAGCAATTGTCGATTATTTATTAGCCTTAGTCAGAAACTCACGACAGTAT
>Ga0114939_10003028_pt1 | contig 11955 bp, 10 predicted proteins | sample AshMeaCrysSpring_FD_87196 | JGI IMG/M metagenome (GOLD analysis project Ga0114939, IMG submission 87196) | Groundwater microbial communities from Big Spring, Nevada to study Microbial Dark Matter (Phase II) - Ash Meadows Crystal Spring | ecosystem: Environmental > Aquatic > Deep subsurface >... | reverse complement strand
TTGCGTCTGCCATTTGCTTTTCGGCCGGGTTCTTTATTTCCTCCCTTGGGGTACAACTGCACCAGATATGGCTGCTGTACCTGGGCTCGGGCGTCATTGGCGGAATTGGGCTGGGACTGGGCTATATTTCGCCGGTTTCCACGCTTATCAAGTGGTTTCCCGACAGGCCGGGCATGGCTACAGGTATGGCCATCATGGGCTTTGGCGGTGGCGGCATGATTGCTTCCCCGCTATCGGTGTACCTCATGAACCTGTTTAGCAGCGATACTTCGGTGGGTGTGACCCAAACATTTCTTGTGATGGGATGCATCTATTTTATAGTGATGATGTTTGGCGCCATCATTGTAAGGGTACCACCCGAAAACTGGAAGCCAAAACATTTTGATCCGTCAAAAGTGCTTTCGAAAAAACTGGTGACCAATGCGCATGTGCTGGCAGATGCGGCTATTAAAACACCCCAGTTTTATTTCCTGTTTGGGGTATTGATGCTAAATGTAACAGCAGGCATTGGCGTTCTGGGTCAGGCGTCTGTTATGATACAAGAATTATTCTCCGTAGAGTCTGTAGGGGCAGCCAAAGCAATAGATGCTACAGAAGCAGCGGAATTTGTGATGCTACTGAGCTTGTTCAATATGGTGGGGCGCTTTATATGGTCTTCCCTTTCCGATGTTATTGGCCGCAAGACCACCTACATCATCTTCTTCTCGCTGGGCTTTATCCTGTATTCATCCATTCCGTCTATTGGCGCATCGGGCTCGGTGTTTTTATTTATTGCAGCATTTGCCGTTATCATGAGCATGTACGGCGGCGGCTTTGCCACGGTGCCGGCTTACCTGCGCGACCTTTTTGGCACCAAGCAGGTGGGGGCTATCCATGGCCGCCTGTTGCTGGCGTGGAGCGCTGCGGCAATCCTTGGACCGGTGCTCATCAACTACATGCGTCAATACCAGATTGAAGTGAATAAACTTCCGAAAGCCGAGGTGTATTCCATGACGATGTATGTAATGGCAGGCCTGCTGGTGGTAGGGCTCATTTGCAACTTATTGATCAGCGCTGTGCATTCAAAACATCATCACCGGGAGGCTTAAGCGTTGCCAACAGCATAATGCCTTGTACCGCATCATAAGTACACTTGCAGTTGAAGGATGACTTCCCCCCTTGTGCCGTCTTTTACGCGCTGGCCATTTCGCAAATAATAAACAGGCCTGCTGCTGTATTGCGTGGTGATTTTGGCGTGATGCCCGTCAATAAACAGGTTTCCCCCAACATCGAAGTAGCTGCCGCCCTCATCAAGCATATCAAAATTTTTGTAAGCATAGGCCGCAAATGGCTGAACCCTCAGCTTATTTGATTTGCCTTTGGGCAACAAAAATCCCGCCTGGGTATAAAAGATATTTCCTGTACCAACAAACATACGGGCATCGCCGGGACCATTGATGGTGCGGTCGGCTATGGGCATAGACGGATCAAATCCGGTGGAGGTATTCATGATGCCCAGCGTGCGCAAATAGTTGGGGCCAAAATTGTAATTGTAAAAGACGCTATAAGCCGTTACGGCCATTTTTTTTGCTTTGTTACCCACCGGCAGGTCGGCAAATACATCAAGCCCCAGCAGGTTGATGTCATGTTTGTTCACCACACCGGCGGCGTCCACACTTTTAGTGCCATCGCTGTTGTGGTAAAAGCCTGCGCCTATATTGAAAACTCTTTTTGTGCCCAAATAACTGCCTACCCTAAACGGCAGCACATTGGCTTCCTGGTCCAGAAACTGGTAATCAAAATAACCCTGCGCCGAAGGCTTGGAGTCACCGTTATTATCAACGGCAACCCTGCCCTTCCACGGATCATTTGCCGGGGTGATATTGGTTGCAAATGGTTTATTTACGGCGGCAGAATAATTGAGGTTGCCCAGCTTGCCTTTGGCATACAGTCCAAACTGGCGGATAAACTGATCGCTCACTTCAATAAGCGGCCAGTTGAAAATAGGGGCATCAATCGTTAAAAAGTTTACCGTACTGGCACTTGTCATGCGGCTTAATCCCAGCCAATAATGCAGCCCGGCCCCCAGGTACACATTGTACTTATTGGCCTTGCCTGTTTTAATGTTTGTAGAGGGAACGATAGCGTACTCGTTCCACAGGTCGTGAAAAAATATTTGTGGTTTCTTTCCCGCACCGGCAGGCCCAGTGCCGGAAGAACCGAAACCACCCCCTGTTGAAAAAGTCTGGTTGTTGATACCCAGGTGACTAAGAATGAGGTACCGGGGTGAAATTTGCGCGTAGGTTAAAAACCTGATACGGCGGGCGCCTATATCCCATGTATTGTCTTTTACATCGCCATTAATTACCGAACCGGGATTGTTTTGCTGGCCCCGCATCCAAATTTGGCCCCAGGTCATAAATCGGATATACCGGCTGCCATCCTGGTTCAGGTTTATTTTCAACCCACTGCCATACTCCTGCGACCCCTGAGCGGCGGCACCGAATGGCATTAAAACAAGAGGCAATATTCCAGAGGATAAAACGGAGTTGATAAGGAGACGCAAAGCCCCCGCAGCTAAATGCCGGCCCATTTCTGTGGTTTTCGTAAAAGTAAAAAGGCCGGTTGTGCAGAAGTATGACTTATTGCATGTTATTCAATGATTTTGCGGAAACCTATTGTGGCCGTTTGAAAAGGTTAATCGTATAATCCAGCAGATTTCTGTTGCCATAGTCGCCATGCCCCGGCACCACCACCTGCACATTCGGATAGGCCTGCTTCACAGCCTCCACCGTAGCTGACCACGCCTGCACATTGGCGTCGTCAAGGTAACCCTTACTTGCCTTGTGCGCCTTGATGAGGCAGCCGCCAAACAAAACCTGCTCATTTGGGAAATAGCCCACCACATTATCGCGGGTATGCCCTTCGCCCAAAAAGCTGGTTACTATATACGTATCACCCACCCGCAACTTCAGCGAATCGCTGAAACCAAGGCGGGGTACGGGCAAGCCATACTCCTTTGCCAGCTCAATAGTGCGGAAATAGGCATGCGAAGGTATATCCCGCACATTAAACGCCTGTAACCCACCGAGGCAATCATCGTGAAAATGCGTTGGGATCACAGCGTTCACTTGGCAATGCAGTGAGTCCTGGATCCATTTGATCAATACTTCTGCGCTCTTGTCGTTGGTGGGTGTATCAAAAACGATTGCTTCATTCCCATCCCTTACCACTACGCCGTTGCAAGGCACATTGCCAAAGTCGTTGGTTTGTTTGTAAGAGATATGCTGAAATGCATTATTCGAAACTTGGATGATCTCTAAATCTCTGGATTGGTAGACGGTACGGGCTTTGAATGAGCTGTGGCTTAGGGGGCTGCACTGAAAGGCAATAGTAGCTAGTATTGCCGCCGGAATGAGGAGTTTTATGAACTTCATGATACAGGCGAACAATTTATGACGCATAATTGAGGGATCTGTAAAATTCTTGCGAATGATTACGTATTGTCGAAGCATCGCTAATAACGTTCCTGCTAATAATTTTTTTCAAAATTGATAGGAATAAAAGTATCGGATGACTACTCTTAAGTATGCCTAATCTTGAAACAGGTTTTGTGCGCTCTTCTTTTCGTCCTGTGCTATTTTCCAGCTTTCAGCAGAAGGAAGTTCAACTGATTCATTATCCTTACAGCAGAATAGATCTACCCTCTGTTTGTATAAGACTTTCAGGTGATCGGGCTTACAACTTCTTATCACTCATCACTAATTTACTTTTTTAACGACAGAATGTAGGTAACCATCAGTTTGGCATCTTCAATTGATAATTTGGGATGAGGATCCATTACCGGGGAGCCCCAACTTCCTCCTCCGCCTATAATTACTTTATGAGCAAGCAGCACAATAAAATCCTGGTTTGCGGGGTATCTTTTAGCAATATCTATAAACGCCGGACCTACCGACTTTTGATCCATTTTGTGACAGGTATAACAATCTGAATAGCTGATCAAAACTTCACCCTTTTGGGCCACTTCAACAGGCATGATATCATTTATTCCCGGTATTGGCTTTATATAATCAACCGTTTCCCGGGTATTCTTTTGATCAGGCTTATTGTCACAACTAAAATGGTAAAATGCCACGAATAATAAGCAACTGATTAACAATACTTGTTTATTCCTGACAATATGAGATTGACTCTTCACGAAATTCAGCATTTTATTGCATCACAGCAAGACATAAAGTTATATATCTTTCGATTATGCCGCCTCTAAACCGGGCTGAGGGAAGCGGCAGCAGAAGCCTGAACAATTTCATGAAGGTTTCATTTGTATTTTTTCGAATCCGAATATAATGTTTGACAACTATGAAAGTAAGCAACTGCCCCGCCACCTTCATTATGCATACCTCTTCGCCAGTTGAGCTAGCCCTTCCTGTATCATTTTGTCCAGTTCCTCCGGCAGCCGCACCACGCCCCCGCCCACCGCGTAGCGCGGCGTCGTGTCCTGGTTCATCCAGCCCAGCACAGCCCAACCTTCCAGCAGCATCGCCTCTATTCTGTCCAGGTCTTCACGCACCACGGCTTCATGGGCTTTGCCGCCAAAGTCATCGTAGCTAAGGGTTGTAATGGGTGCTATACGCAGTTTGCGGCGCAAATGTGCATAGTCGATTTCCAGCAGGTCTTCCAGGGCCATCATCACTTCGGCCTGGTTGGCGCCGCTGATATTGCTGCGCCATCCACCGCTTTCGTAGGTATTGCATATTTCCCGGGTTTGGCCATAGTTGGCACTGTAGGTAATGGCTACGCCGGGCGCGCCTTCTTGCAACAAACGCACGGCGATATGGAAAATAGTACATGCCTGTTCTTTGGCCGGCACATAGCGGCCATACTCCACAAAAGGTATCAGCGTAGGTATAAACTTGCCCCTACGCATAAAATCATTGCTCGTTTTCTCATTTGCTACCGCCGTATTTTTTTCGCGGATCGGAATGGGCATGGCAAAGCCTTGTCACCAGGATTGCCTTCTTCCTGTGCTGAATTTGTAAATGATTTGGTAAGGAAATTCCGGGTACCTGGTAATGACGAAATCCATGTTTGCGCACTGCATGCAATGGTTGCTTTTCGGAAATAACATCAAGCGCAGAAGGAACACTTTGCATAAACCTGAGGCCAAGGCCCTCAGATCTTGATTCGTACCAGGCCACTGCATCTTCAAAACTGGTTTTCGCATTTGGCGATATTTAAAGATGATACACCATTTTGGGCAGCCTGAACTTTTTCGATCACCTGTAAGCCTCCATGCATCAATACCTCTACCGATACAGTTTTCAGCTTGCCGTCTTCCCAATCCTTCACCTCTTGCTCCATATCTGCCAACAGTTCGGTATCATTCCACCAGCCGGCCTGCTGGGTTTCTTGCTCCAGTATACTTTGTACTATCTCCAGTTGGTAGGCATTCGGCTGCTCTACCAATCCTTTTACCCGGTCTCTCAGTTCAGGCAGGTTTGACGATGATGAAGCCATAATTTCGGTTTTAGTACCAAATTAGGCGATAATCCCTTTGCAGGTAGTTATCAATCACTACTTATACCGCGTCACTGCCAGGTAGTTTTCTGCCCGGTGCTTTTTCTACGCCTCCTCTATTTGCTCATCCACAGCATTGGCTATTATACGCTGGCTCATGCGGCGCAGCGGGTTGGCACGGTTATCATCGTAGCCATTGCGCCGGTTTATAATGTCTATAGCCTCGTATATAGCTGCCAAAAACGAGCTGTGGTTGGCCATGCCTTTGCCGGCTATGTCAAAGGCAGTACCATGGTCGGGACTTGTGCGAACCACGGGCAGGCCTGCAGTATAGTTTACGCCCTCGCCCACCGCCAGGCTTTTAAAGGGTATCAGGCCCTGATCGTGGTACATAGCCAGCACTGCGTCGAAGCGCTCATGCTGCCCGCGGGCAAAGAAGGCATCGGCGCTGTAGGGCCCAAACACCATAATACCGCTGCTTTTGGCGGCCACCACGGCGGGTTTTATAATTTCTATTTCCTCGCTGCCTATCAGCCCTTCGTCGCCGGCATGTGGGTTTAGCGCCAGCACCGCCAGGCGCGGCTTGTCTATACCAAAGTCGCGCTGCAAAGCACCGTTCAGCACTTTCAGCTTAGCTACTATGTTTTCTTTAGTTATGTGCGGCGCCAGGTCTTTCACCGCCACATGCTCGGTAAGCAGGGCTATGCGCATGTTATAGGCTACCATCAGCATTACCACCTCGCCGGCTCCAAAGTATTCTTTCAAAAAGGGCGTGTGGCCGGTGTGGTTAAAGCCCTCGCCCTGCACATTGCTTTTGTGTATGGGGGCAGTTACCAGGGCGTCTATATCGCCGTTTTTCAAGGCTTCGGCTGCTGCCATCAGGCTGCGCCGCGCATAGCTGCCACCCGTTTCGCTCAGCTGCCCGGGCGTTATGGACACCTCCTCCTCCCAGCAGTTAAATACATTAATCATCTTGGGGTTCAGGCGGCCAAACTCGCGCAGGCTCTGGTATTGCAGGTTAATATCGGGCAGTGCCTTACGGTAAAAATTCACCGACTTGTTGCTGGCAAAGATCACGGGGGTGCATAGTTCAAGCATGCGGCTGTCGGCCATCGCCTTTATAAACAGTTCTATGCCAATGCCGTTCAGGTCGCCGCTGGTAAAGCCAATTACCGGTTTTGTTTTCTCGCTCATAAGGCCGTAAAGGTAATTATTCTGTGCAGCCATAGCGGGCAAGGCATTCGGTGTTTTTTGGGGCAGTGGGCGGCAGTGCACAACCCGGCTGTAGTTCCGGCTGCTGCGGGGTGCCGTGCGTGCCTTAGGGCCCGCACGCCCGCCACATCCGGCAGCCCATGGGCGGCAGTACTGCTATGGCACGCCCTACAGTTGGGCATTTATTGGGGGCCTCACCTCCAGCCCCTCTCCGTGGGGAGAGGAGTGCCTCTGTGGCATAGTCTTCATTTTTTTTAGAAGGCTATTCAATTGGCACTGGAGGCACATAATGAATTCATTATTTGCGGTATCTGCGGGTTAATACGGCCGAGGTATTTTTGAGCCGCCTTTTAATCTGTGGATCGGTGGTAAACAAGTGAAGCCAGGTGCCAAACTGGGGCCAACTTTAGTACGCGGATGGCGCCAATAACCCATCTTTGCCGGCACATGGCACTACAGCTCAAAAAATCGCTCGGTCAGCACTTCCTGCGCGACGACAATATTTGCCGCAACATTGTGACTGCCCTGCAAGAACGCCCATTCAGCCAATTGCTCGAGGTAGGGCCCGGCGGCGGCGCCCTTACCAAACACCTGTTGCAACTGCCCGCCATTTCTTTTAAAGGGGTAGAGGTAGATACCGAAAAGGTACACTACCTGCTTGCCACGTATCCTCAATTGCATGGCAGCCTCCTGCACCAAAGCTTCCTCGATGTCGATCCGCCTTTTGAGGGGCCTTTTTCTATCGTAGGCAATTTTCCGTACAACATTTCTTCGCAAATACTCTTTAAGGTGCTCGACTGGAAAGAACAGGTGGAGTGCGTAGTGGGTATGTTTCAAAAGGAGGTTGCGCAGCGGGTAGCCGCCCCGCCCGGCAGCAAGGTGTACGGCGTTACCAGCGTGCTGGTGCAGGCTTTTTACAGCGTGGAGTACCTGTTCGATGTGCCGCCGGGCTGCTTCAATCCCCCGCCCAAGGTTATGAGCAGTGTCATTCGCCTTCTGCCCTCGTCCACCACACCTGCCATGCGCAGCCACCGGCATTTTCGCTTGCTGGTCAAAACAGCTTTCAACCAGCGTCGCAAGCAATTGCGCAACGCTGTAAAACCGCTTTTTAGTGCCGCCGAACTGGCAGACCCTTTGTTTGCCAAACGCGCCGAGCAACTGAGTGTGCACGACTTTGCGGGGCTTACGTTTCGTATGCAATAAAATTTGTTTATACCCGCAATGGAGTAGAGAAAACCAGACGATGCATAAGAAACCTTGTAAGACAGGTTTGGAGCACAAGAGGCATAGGTTTTTGTAACAGGATTACGGTAACCCTGTTGCCTTATTTTGTTTAGATTTTTTCTTAAGAACAACCTATACGATGGTCTCGTGTCAAACCACCTGAAACTTTCTAAAGAGGCCCCTGTAGGCCATACTTCCTTATCAGCGCCAAGGCTACCCCGTTAGTCCAGCCAAAGCCGTCCTGCGTAGGGTATTCGCCTCCACCGCTTTCCAGGCGGGTGTCTACTACATTGTATTTTTCCAGCAGCTTGCCGGTGCGGGCATACACAGCCTTATTCAGGTTTACCCAACGGGTGGCAATGTCTTTTGCCAGCTCTTTTTTGCCGCAGCGGTCCATGGCCCACACGGTCATCCATTGCAATGGGGCCCAGCCATTGGGGGCATCCCACTGTTGTCCGCTGTTTATGGGCGTGGAAAGAACTCCGCCAGCCTTCAGCAGGTAGCGTTTCAGGTTGTTGGCAGCCCCTTCTATTTGGCTGTTATAGGATTTGGGGTCAAAAAAGCACAGGGGAAACATACCTGCTGCAGTTACAGCATCGGAGGTTTGTCCTAAATCAAAGCGATAATCGCAGTAATAATCCTGCCCGGCATTCCAGCAATATTTGTTGATGGCCGCTTCACGCTCTTTGCTCCATTGCAGGTAATTGGCAGTTTTTTGCTTGTTGCCTGCTTGTGCATAAATGCGGCTCAGCAGGTTTTCGTAAAAATACAGCAGGCTATTCAGGTCTACCGGTATAAAGTTGGCGGTTTCTATGGTTTCTATGTTTTGCCCATCGTCAAACCAGCGGCTGCTAAAATCCCAGCCGCTGGCAGCTCCGGCACGCAGGTGGCTGTAGGTTTCTTTAATTGTTTTTGCTCTGAAGTCATCGGCTGCTTCCTTGCTGGCAAAGCGCATGCGTATCATCAGGTTGGTTGTCCGCCTTTCGGCTGTTTCGCGGTCTTCGCGGTAGCTTTCCTGCCGGGGTGCGGCATTGTCGTCCCAGTAGCGGTTCATCAGTTCGCCATCGGGCATCTTTACCACACGTTTATAAGCTTCTCCGTTTCTTACTTTTTTGTCGCCCTCCATCCAGTACATATATTCTTTTTCGATGGCAGGTAAATATTTCTTGTACACCTCGCGGCCTTTAATGCCCGCAAGCAGGTCTACCATAAGCGCATAAAAAGGGGGTTGCGAGCGGCTGAAGTAATAGCTGCGGTTACCATTAGGTATGTGTCCATAGGTAGTGATGAGGTAGGTAAAATTATCCACCATATCCTGAATGGTTTGTACCTCGCCGCTTTCTTTGAGGCCCAGCATGGTAAAAAAGCTGTCCCAGTAATAGATTTCCCTGAAGCGCCCACCCGGAACTATGTAAGGCTTAGGCAGCGGCAGCAACGTGCTGCCCTTGACGTTTTCATCCGGCTGCCGGCGTAACACTTTCCACAGGGCATTGATATGCGCCACCATATCTTTTTTGCTACCGGCATTGGGCACCTGCGGCACGGCAGGCGCTGTAAAGTTTTGCTGTACAAAGGCTTTTAATGCTTCGCCTTTAGGCTTCTGCTTCTGGTATTCAGCTACAATGGCTGCCGGGTCGCGCTTGGGTGTACAATCTACAAAGGTTTTACCATCGGCAAATACGCGTTGCATTTGTACTGCTTCAAATAGTGGGCCATAGAGTTTATCGGGCGTTGTTGTTTGTGCTGCCAGTTGCAAAGCTGTGGTAAGAGGCAGTATCGCAGAAAAAAAAATCTTCATAATAGAAAGTTTACTTCCATTGTAATACACGACTTGTAAAAAACTTACGGCAGCATCAGGCCTTTAGCAGGTGCGGCCTCTCGCGGTACACTTTCAGCACCAACTCGCCAAACAGGGTGTTGGCCCAGGCAAACCACTTGCGCGTAAAGCGGCTGGCATCGTCTTTATGAAACGATTCGTGCATAAATCCGGTACCTGCGTGGGTCGTTTGCAGCAGTTGCAGGCATTGCTTTATTTCGGCATCGTTGCTGCTGGTAAGGCCGCGCATGGTAATGCTGATGGGCCATATCGTATCTATACCGGTATGAGGTCCGCCAATACCTTCGCCCGCCTTACCTTTAAAATAGAAGGGATTATCGGGGCTCAAGATGAGTTTGCGCGTATTTTGATAAACCAGATCGGTGGGAGGAACAGCATGCAGGTAAGGCAGGCTAAGCAGGCTGGGCACGTTGGCATCGTCCATTAGCGAATAGCTGCCAAAGCCGTTTACTTCAAAAGCGTGCACTTTGCCATACTTGGGATGGGTAGTGGTAGCGTGTTGCTTCAGGGCAACGGCTACCTCTTGCCGCAAGGCGTTGGCGTTTTGCGCAGCCGCGGGGTCTTTGTACACGCTTGTAAATATTTCGGCCATATAGCCCAATATTACCGTGGCAAAAAAGTTGGAGGGGATGAGAAATGGGAAAATGGTGGCGTCGTCGCTTGGGCGAAAAATGCTTACAATTAGCCCGCAGGGTTTTACCGGGTAGCCGTAGCCGCCCAGGGGTACGCCATCGGTAGCCCATGCTGTGGGGCGCTGAAAGTTGTATGGCCCAGGCCCATTTTTGCGCTGCTGCTCCTTAAATGTTTTAATGATGGTAAGCGCAGCATTTTTCCATTGCGCATTAAATACCGAAGTATCGCCGGTGGTTTTCCAATAGCCGTAGCTGAGGCGAATAGGGTAGCACAGGCTGTCTATTTCCCACTTGCGCTCGTGCAGGCCGGGCTTCATGGTGGTAAGGTCGCTCTTCCACTCGCTTACTTTGGCGGGGTCCTTGTAAAATGCATTGGCATAGGGGTCGAGCAATATGAACTTCATTTGCCGGTTGATTACACCTGCAATGAGTTGCTGCAGCGGCTTGTCGTTTTTGGTGAGGCTCAGGTAAGGCCACACCTGTGCCGTGCTGTCGCGCAGCCACATGGCATCTATGTCGCCGGTGATGACATAGGTGTCGGGCCGGCCATCCTGCATTTCAAACTCTACCGTGGTATCCAGCGTATTGGGAAAGCAGTTGCCAAAAAGCCAGGCCAGTTCGCGGTTGCCAATGTTCTTCAGCACTTCGGCAATAGTGGCTTCTACGGCGGCGCTGCTAAAATGGCGCTTGGCGACAGGTACCCGCACTTCGGGAAATAGATTGCCGAAGGCGAATGTGCCGGAAGGCTTGAGCAAAAGGCCGGCAGCGGCCAGCGTACTTTGGGCGATAAATGATTTTCGGTTCATATGGCTCTTGATTTGCTTTAGGCGGGTATGCTGGCCTGGCGGTAATGCTGCAAAAATGCGCGCAGGTCTACCTCGAAAACCTGGTAACACCGCGCAAGTTCGGCATAGTTTTCTTCGAACAGGCGAAAGGCTGTGGCAGATTCGGTGAGGAATTGGCTGCGGTACACCACGCCGACAAAACTTTTTTCGATGCCCCAGCGGTGGCGGTAGTTGAACAGCCAGTTTTGCTGCCGCATACGTAAAAACATGCCCTGGAAAATAGCGGGTAGCAGGTGGTAGCTTTTTCCCAATTTGCTGTATACATCCTGTACAAATTGTTCGAGCGCAGCATCATTACTGAAATGCCTGCTGTCGTTAGCCAAAAAATGGTCGTATACCACATCTGTAAAAGCGCCACTGTACAGGCGGTAGTACGGGCGAAATATTTCTTTGGCCTGGCGGGTGGCTGTATGCTGGTCGGTAAAAGTATCAATAGCACGGTGCAGCCGGATGCCATAATGGATACCAGGTGGGTAATCGTACTGCCGCCTGCCCTTTACGAAATCGCTGATGAGGTTACCCACCAGCGTATCGGCTTCGTTGAAGGAGAAACAGGCATGCGCCAAGTAGTTCATTGGTTAAACCCTGAATTCGCAAGTTAATAAATCAAAAGAGCCTGAGATGTCCACTGATTGTGGATTTCAGGCCCTTTGAGTTTTCACCCAAATGAGTGAAATTGGATGTCTCTCAACTCATCCATATGCAA
>Ga0114939_10003027_pt1 | contig 11956 bp, 6 predicted proteins | sample AshMeaCrysSpring_FD_87196 | JGI IMG/M metagenome (GOLD analysis project Ga0114939, IMG submission 87196) | Groundwater microbial communities from Big Spring, Nevada to study Microbial Dark Matter (Phase II) - Ash Meadows Crystal Spring | ecosystem: Environmental > Aquatic > Deep subsurface >... | reverse complement strand
TTCGGACGGTCGACAGCCTGGTGCAAACGCAACGCTTCAGCGATCGTTTCCTCGGTGTTGTGGGCCAGGTAAGGCGAAACTTCGAGGCTGACAAAGCCGTCACCGCCGTTGGATTCGGCGTAAAGCGGGGCGAAGAGATCGCAGGCGGCGCGAATATCAGCCAAGGCCAGGGCTTCGTAGATGGCCTGGGTGTCAGCGCCATACCTCGCCAATTCGGTGATTTGGTCGTCATAATCCGCGCTGCGGGCAATCGCCCCCTCGAAGATAGATGGGTTGGAAGTGATGCCGCGCAAACCGTCTTCGGCGATCAGCGCGGCGATGGTGCCGTCGTTTAGAAATTGACGGCGAATGTTGTCGTACCAGAAACTTTGACCATAAGCGAATAACTCAACGAGCGGATTCATTTGGCGTCGTTCCTTTTGTCTAAACTGCACCTTCTTCGTTCGCCGCCCCGGAGCGATCATAGACAACACTCATGCCGCGCAGCCGGCTCAGGATGCTTTCGAGCAGGGCGATGGCCAGCATGAAAACCACATCGACGGCAATGGCTATGGACAGGGCGATACCCAAATAGCCGAAAATCAAGGCTGCGGGTTGGGCGAGCATGCCGGCCAGCCGGTCTTGGCTAACGGGCATGGCGCGGCCCAGAAAAAACAGGGCGGCCGACACGACCGCCGCGATGACCAAAAAGGCGGGCCAGGCATGCCGGTCGGAGCGGCTGGGCAACATGGCATTGCTGACGGCGAAGATGAGATAGATCCACAACAGGATGTAGGGAGTCGCCATCAGGTCGGCCATCGCCCGCGCCAGAATATCGGCATCACCGGTGCGAACAGCGGCCGCCAGATCGGTCACGGCGAACACGCGGATACCGATGATGAGGATAACAGCCGTGCCGGCCACCAGCGGCGCGCCACCGATCAGACTTTCCCGGATAGCTCCCAAGCTCCGGCCTTTATAATATTCCACATACCCCAATTGCAAGGTCCCGTCCGGCTGCCGCCGCGGCCAGAGCGACATGCCGCCGGTCCGCACACCCAGCATGGTCGCCGCCAGCCAATGACTGAGTTCGTGCAGCAGCACGCCGGGAAAGAGGACGATGGCGTAGAGATAGATGGCCCACTCAGGGCGACCGGTCAACAACAGGCTGACACCGTGTAGGTGCGCGTGAATCCAGCGCTGTAAGAGTAGCAGCAAAAACAGGGCAATGGCCGCCCACAAAATGGGCATGAGCGCGTCCCCCATGGTGACGATTTAACCGGCGGCTGCGCTCCGTACCAGTTGCACAAAACTCGGTTTCAGCGATGCGCCGCCGACCAACGCGCCGTCGATGTCCGGCTGGCGCATGAAGTCGGCGATATTATCCTCGGTCACGCTGCCGCCGTACTGGATGCGGATCGCCTCGGCCGTCCCCCGGTCGAACAACCCGGTGAGAACATCGCGCACGCTCCGCCCGATGATATCGCCCGCTTGTTGGGAAGTAGCCGAACGGCCGGTGCCGATGGCCCAGATAGGCTCGTAAGCGACAACACAAGTCGCCGCCTGCTCGGGAGTCAGTCCGGCGAAGGCCGCCAGCACCTGCCCGCTGACAAAGGTATGGGTCTCTCCGGCTTCGTTTTGTTCCAGGCTCTCGCCGACGCACACGATGGGCGTCAGGTTGTTGGCCAGCGCCGCCTTGATCTTGCGATTCACGCCTTCGTTCGTCTCGCCGAAGTATGCGCGCCGCTCGGAGTGCCCCAGGATTACGTATCGGCAGAGGCCCTGTAACATGGTCGGGGAGATTTCGCCGGTATAAGCGCCGCTGGTTTCGTAGAACATATTTTGCGCGCCAACGCCGACTTTCGTACCGGCGACCGCTTCGACCACGGCCGGGATGGCGATGAAGGGGGGACAGACGGCAATGTCAATGCCATCGATCACATTCAACTCCGGAGCGATTTCGCGGACAAAAACCGCCGCAGCATCGACTGTTTTGTTCATTTTCCAATTACCGGCAACAAATGGGGTACGCATGGGATTATCCTTTCCTCGTTTGAACGTTCGTTTCCTTGGTGCCGCCTTCATCACTCAATCCTCTTGGACGGGAAGGAGGTGGCTCTCTCAAGTGCCAGTGAAGCGAGTTTCACCGGCACGGCAAGAGGCCATTGAAGCTGGGCCTTTGCCACTTCACATTATAAGTGAGGCGTGAATTAGGGGCAATTTAGCGGTGCCGGGGGCACATCCAGTCTCCCGCTTAGCGCTTGAGGTATTCTTCGGGACGGATAGAGATAACCTGGCTGGAGCTATCCGGCTGCATGCTGACACCGTACAATGTTTGGGCAGCCTGAACCGTGCCACGGTTGTGTGTGATCAGGATGAATTGAATTTTGCGGCTCAACTCAGCCAGTAAATCCCGGAAACGATTCACGTTGGCTTCGTCCAGGGCGGCGTCAACTTCATCGAGAACGCAAAACGGCGGCGGCGCGACTTTTAACAGGGAAAAGATGAGCGCGGCGGCCGTCAGCGATCGCTCGCCGCCGGATAACAGTGCTAATCCCTGCTCGCGGCGATTGGGCAACCGGGCGATGATCTCTACCCCACTGCTGGTGGGATCGTCCGGATCGGTCATGGCCAGGCGCCCCGAACCGCCACCAAATAATTGTTTGAAGGTATGGTCAAAGACGTCGTTAACTTCATCCACCGTCTTGGCGAAGGCTTTCGATGTCAGTTCGTCTAATTCGGCGATGACCTTGCGCAACTGCTGGTCGGTTTGCGCCAGATCGTCGACCTGGCGACTTAAAAACTCGAATCGTTCCTCGGTGGCGGCCAGTTCGGCCGGCGCATCCGGGTTGATCGGGCCGATGCGGTGAAGCTGGCCACGATATAGCTGGATGTTTTCCTCGATATCGGGCGGCAATTCCGTTACCACCGGCAGTTGCTCCACCACTTCATGCATAGGCAGCGGCGTGGCGCCCGTTTGTTCCGCGTCAAAGCTCAATGAGACCAGTCCCAGGTCGCCTCGAATCCGCTCTTGCAAGCCCTCAACCTGATTTTCGAGTTGCGTCAGGCGGATGCGGGTCTGAGTGAAATAAGTTTCCAGTTCCAGGCCGTGTTTTTGCAGGGCGGCGACCTGCTGTTGCGTGTCGGCCTGTGAGGCTCGATCTGCCTCCATACCCGCGATCAAGGGTTTTAGTTCTTCCTCCAGCCCGGCAAGCTGTTGTTCCAGTCGCGTTGGGCTGTCGTCGTCGTGGGCTTGAAGCGGAGCATATTGCTCTTGCATCAGTGCCAGGCGTTGGCGCAGGCGATGAAGCTGGCCGTCAATCTGGTTGAGGGTTGCCCGGCGACTATCAACGACAGCCTGCCGGCCGGCCAGGATCGTTTGAGCGGCGGTCAGTGCTTGCCGGAGCGCGTATTGCTGCTGCTGGACTTCGCCGACCGGCAGCGCGGCCAATTGATCGCGGGCGGTGGCCAGGATTTCTTCAACTTCGGCCAAGCGGCCGGATTCCTGGCGAAGCGTGGCCTCGGTTTGATTTAGCCGGTCTTCGATTTGAGCGGTTGTCGCGCCGCGCTCTGCCCGCCGTCGCGCCAGAAAATCGCTTTGCTGTCGCGTCCGTTCGATTTGTAGCCTTATGGCCGATAATTGCTGGTTTGCCTCGACCTCTAATCGTTCCAGCCGCCGCTCTTCGCCGGTGTGATGATCCACTTGCTCCTGCAAGGCGTCGATGGTTTGCCGGCGATCGGCGGCTGCCTTCTCTCGTTCCAGCAATGTCTGTTTCTTCTCATCCAAACGCAGTGACTCCTCACGCCAGCGTGCTTCCCGCGCGACCAGGCTCCGGCCGCTGCCGGCCGGATGCACCTCGACCAGTCCCCCACCGTGGACGACAAGCCCGTCGCTTGTCACTGCCTGGTAGCCGGGTGGCCAGTTTCGGGCCAGCCGGTAGGCGAGCGCTTCGTCATCGACCAGCAGTACAGTACCGAGTAATACTTCGATCAGGGTTGCTTGTATATTTTCTCGCGGCATCAGATCGTTGGCCCAGCCGATGATCCCGCGCTCGTTGGGGAGGACCGGGCGGTTGTTCGGAATGGGATCGCCGGGCGAGTGACCGGCCGTCGCTGCCAAGGCGGTTAACAACAGGCGAGTGTCCGATTCGCCCGGTTGCTGCCGGCACAGTTCAACAGCCTGCCAGAGGGCGCTTTCATCTTGCACAACCCAGGCGCCCAGCCGGTCACCCAGCGCTGCGGTCAGAGCGGTTTCGTGGTCAGGAGGCAGCTGGATGATGCGCGCCAATTGGCCAACCAGCCTGTCGGGTTCCAGTTGAAGATCGCGCCGGTAAGTCCGCTCAAGGCTGGCTACGCGCTCTTCCTGGCGAGCGACCTCGCTCCGCAGCCGGCTGATGCTCTGCTCATCTTCCTGGGCGGCTCGGCGTAGCTCCTTGAGTCTGGCGATTCCCGCCTGACGCGCCCGACCCGCCTCTGCCCGTTCGGCTTGCCAACCGGCCAGGCGTTGCCGCTCGGTGCTGGTGGTGTTTTCCAAATGGTGGCGCTTTTCTTCCAGAGCGGCGATTTCCTGTTCCTCAGATGCAGCTCCCGCGTCTGAGGCCGCTAACTCATCCAATCGCTCGCGCAACTGGATAAGTTGTCCTTCGGACTGGGCCAGACTGGTCTGGGTTCGACGCCGTTCGTTCTCCAGGCGCTTAATCTCATCCTGGATGCGAGTGATATTCGTTTGTTGTCCCTGATACGCCGCTTGAAATTGGTCCATGCGGGTTTGTTGGGTTTGCGTCTCCGTTTGAGCGGTCGCCATTTCTGCCAACGCCGCCTCCAATTCAGTCTGGGCCACGGCGAGTTGCCGGACCAGCAACTCTTCTTCGCGATTGGCGTCGGCGATTTGCCGTTCCAGCGACGCTCGCCGCTCGCCCGACACAGCCTGATCGCGGCGAACTTTTTCCACGGCCTGGCGCAGCTCTTCACGGGCAGTCTGCCGGCTGTCGATCTGTTGCTGGGCAGCAACAATTCGCTGTTGAATCTCATCGAGCCGGCTTTGCCTATCCAGCAAACGCCGTCGCGCATCTTCCCAGGTCGCCTCGGCAACGCCGGCTGCTTGGCGAGAAGATCGAAGTTCCCGTTTCGCTTGTTCCCACTTATACCCGTACCAGATCCGGAGCAATTCGCGCAGATCGGTCGAGACTTGTTCGTAATTACGGGTTCGGTTAGCCTGGCGCTTGAGCGCGGCAACCCGCGGGCGCAATTCTTCCAAAATGTCGTTGACACGCTGGAGGTTCCGTTGGGTTTCTTCAAGGCGGCGCAAGGTTTCGGCCCGGCGGGTCTTGTAATGGGTGATACCGGCCGCTTCCTCGAACAAGGCTCGCCTTTCGTCGGACCGCAACGACAGCGCCTGATCGACGAGTCCCTGTCCGATGATCGTATAGGTTCGCTCGGCCAAGCCGCTGGTGGCTAACAGATCGGCCACATCCTTGAGACGAACGTGTTGGCCGTTGATGAGATATTCGTTTTCGCCGGAACGAAAAGAGCGACGGGCGATTTCCACCTCGCTGAAGTCAATAGGCAACCAACCGTCGCTGTTATCAAGCGTGATGACTGCCTGAGCCATACCCGCTCTGGCTCGCTGCGCGCTGCCGGCAAAGATCATGTCGGCCGAACGCCTGGCCCGCAACGTGCTATAGCTTTGCTCGCCCAAAACCCAGCGCAACGCGTCAGCGATGTTGCTCTTGCCGCTGCCGTTTGGCCCCACGATGGCCGTGATTCCGCTATCGAAGACGAATTCTGTCTTCGTGGCGAACGTCTTATATCCTTGCAAGGACAATTTCCGTAGTTTCATTGCGTTTGATCACTGCCGGGAAGGGCGATAGCTTCTGTGAATGCGTGACGGGCTGTTGGCGCTCGTATTGAGATATCCCCAGGTATCGATGTGTCGTTTCGTAAGTCCTTAATAACACGCCAGACGGTTCGCGTCCGAACGAAGCCAACTATATAATATTTTTTGTGGCCAAGGCAAACATAAGCCGTCGGGCACTCATTGAGGCGATCGTTTCCCTGGAATCGCATCGTAACCCGACCGGGGATGATCCGGACCTCGAGCGGGCTGTCAGGGTCGCCCTGCCGGCATTGCGCGAGAAGCTGGCGGATCTGCAATCCCGACCGGATACTGAACAAGCGCCTCATCTGGCAGTTCTTGTTGCCGATCTTTCGGGTTTCACCGCCTTGTCAGAGCGTATGGATGCCGAGCGGGTCCATGACGCGCTCAACGCGATGTGGCAGGTATTGGATGAAGTCATTCTGGCCTGGGGTGGCCGGATCGATCAACACGCCGGCGACAGTCTGTTAGCTCTTTTTGGACTCCCCCACCCAAGAGGGAATGAATCGGCGCGAGCCTTGCAGGCGGCGCTGGCCATGCAAACAGAACTGCAGCTTTTTAACCAGCGCGTTCAAAGCGCGCGACTCGCCGATTTAGAACCAAGCTGGATGCAGGATTGGACCAGCCCGCAGATGCGCATTGGGGTTCATGCCGGTCCGGTATACTTTGTCCAAACACCGGGGAGCAGCCACAAGACCGCGGTTGGCGACACAATTCTGATCGGCCGCCACCTGGAGAAGCAAGCTCCCGCCGGTCAGGTGTTAAGTTCGGCCACCGTCTACCGGCAAACATCGCCGAGATTCAGGATGGAGCCGGTCTCTACCGCCGGGGTGACCTTTACCAGTCCGGTAACCGGGCGGTTGGTCGGTGAGGAAGCGTTTCTGGTTATGGATGAACGTCCTGAAACACGCTACATCCAGGGGGTATTGGCCGGAAAACAAACGCGACTGGTCGGGCGGTCTACCGAAATGGATGAGTTGCAACTTGCCTTGCAAATGGCGATCGATAGCCGTAGGCCGCAATTGGTCACATTGGCCGGCGGGCCGGGAGCCGGCAAGTCTCGCTTGATCTTTGAGTTCGAATCCCAGGCTCGCCTGTTCGATGAATCGCTGACCATCCTGCATGCCGGCGGGCGACAGCCATGGGTTGCGCCGGCCTACAGCCTGATTCGGGATCTGCTACTGCGGCGATTGAGTATCCGCCCCCAGCACAGCCGGTATCTGATCGAGAACAAGCTGCGGCAGGCTATAGCCCGCATTCAGCCTGATGAACCAAAACGCCCTATCGATTCAACGGTACATGATGAGGTTATCGGTCTGCTTCTGCAACTACTGGATATCCATTCCGCGGCGACGCTGGATGAACGCGATGTGTTCGCGACGGTAATCCACCTCATTGCCAGCATCACCTCGAGTGGGCCGGCTATCCTGATCCTCAACCAGGTTCATGGTGCCGATAGGCAGTCACTTGAATTGATCGACCAACTTCTATTGGTGGAGCGGGATTTGCCTGTCCTTATCGTCTGCGTGGTGGAATCAGAGGGGTCTGACGATTTAGCCCTCATTCCCTGGTTGGGGCGGGACGAGGATCCGTTTTCACCGTCTATCAGGCTGGATATTCAACCTTTGACACCCGTTGAAGGTCGCCTAATGGCGACAGATTTACTCAGCGATCTTTCGCCGCTACCCATGCGCCTTATTGATTTGGTCGTGGCTGAGTCGCGTGGAAACCCTCTTTATATCGCCGATTTCACCCGCTCGTTGCTTGAACGCGGCGAGCTGATTCCTGGCGATCCCTGGCGCGTTGATCTGGCGCGCGTTGAATCCATGCAATTGCCCGTTGCCCTTCGAGATATGGTATGTACCCGTTTGAACAACTTACCGGAGGATGAACGCAAAGTTCTGCAATATGCTTCGGTGATGGGGCATGTATTTTGGGATGGCGCCTTATTGGCACCAGGCGAACCGGTCGATGAGACCTTCAGCGATACGGATGTCGCCGTCGCTTTGCTGAGGTTGGTGGAAAAAAAATATCTTGTCGAGGATGCGACGGTCAGCTTCACCGGCATCCGGGCGTTCTCTTTTCTTCGTCCTGTTGTGCGCGAGGTGGCCTATGACTCCTTGCCGGAAGCGGCGCGACAACGCTTCCATCGTCAAATAGCCGATTGGCTTATTACTGTTCATGAAGAGACGCAATCAGCGACTTGGCTACCGATCGACGTGATGATCGTCTGGCACCTGGGCCGAGCCGGAGAGAGCGACCGGGCGGCCGCTTGGCAGCAGCGGCATGACCACGCTGGCCGTAAGGCCGACCGAGTTATGATATAGGTCTACGATTTGATTCAACGTCTTAACCATGTCTGATCGCGCGGAGCTCCTGAGGGCTATCGAAACATTAAAGCGCCAAACAAGGCGCTTTGGCGAATCGATCGTATCCACTGCCGTTACTGTTCTGGAGGAGCGGCTAGACAGCTTTCAGTCGAACCCGCCGCCATTATCGAGCTTGGCAAGCGACCAGCAAGGATCGATAGAACAGCGCAAGCAAGTCACGATCCTGTTTGCCGCGATCGATGGTTTCACCCGCCTGACCGGTTCTTCACACAATACCGAGCAGCTACGCCGGATTAACCAGCTATGGCAGCGGCTCGATGAGACCATACGAGAGCACGGCGGCCTAGTTGACAAGCATATGGGCGATGTGGTCATGGGATTTTTCGGCGTTCCGCTGGCCCGAGAGGACGATCCGGAAAGAGCGGTTTATTGCGCGATGGCTTTGCAGGAGGTGGTGGACACTTTCCTGGCCGATGAACGTGACCTTTCCGGCGCAGTCCGCCAAGAGCCACAACCGGTGGTGCGAATCGGGATCAATACCGGCTCGGTCGTGCTGGGCCGGGTTGGCTCCGATAGCGACTATACAGTCATCGGAGATACGGTCAACGTCGCCAGCCGGCTCAGGGAGGCTGCGGCCGAAGGCGGTGTTTATATATCCCAGGATACTTATCGGTTGGTAGAACCCTTATTTCGGGTCGTGCCCTTAGGCGATGTAAAAATCAAAGGCCGGCAGACACCAGTAGCGGTTTTTCGGGTTATTGGGCAGCGATCCCGCCTGTTTTTCCCCAGCGCCGAATTCGTTAAGGGTATCACTGTGCCAATGATCGGGCGCGATTCGGAGATCAGGCAGTTGTGGACAGCCTACGAGACGATTTTCCGCACCGGGCAAGGTTGCGTGGTGACGATCGTTGGCGATGCGGGCGTCGGAAAATCGCGTTTGATGGGCGAATTCCACCGCCTCCTCGAAACAGTTCCGGAAAAATTGGCGATCTTCTCCGGTCGAACGGACCAACGACGGATGCAAGATCCGTTAAGCCTTGTCCAGAATACCCTCGCCAATCAACTGGAATTGACAGTGAGTGACCGCAATACGACCGTACCGGAAAAGGTATTCGCCGGTCTTGAGTCTGTTGTTGGCGATAGGGCTGTACAAAGCCAAGTGGGCCGGGAACTGACTCAGGTCATCGCCCGGCTGGTGGGGTTTGACTTGCCGGGCAGTTTGTCAACCTCAGCCGGCATCCCGGATGCGGATGAGCGTGTCCGAGTTTTCGATTTGCTCTTAGCATATTTCCAGGCCATAGCCGGACGGTCGGCCGGCACGATCATTTTCCTGGAAGATATTCATTGGGCTGACGATGACTCACTGGATTTTTTCGAACAGATCGGCGCGTTGGCCGCGCTCATGCCGTTTATGGTGATCGCCACGACACGGCCCCAACTTTTTGAACGGCGGGCGCGATGGCCGGGCGATTTGGGTGGTTCGGTCGAGCAATTAACCCTATCGCCCTTGTCCGATTCTGATAGTCGGGCGCTGGTTTTGCACCTCTTGCAAAAGTTGCCCTCCAAAACCCCGGCCATGGTTGATGTCATCGTCCGTTCGGCCGGCGGTAATCCTTTCTATATCGAGGAATTGATTAAAGTCCTCATTGAAGACGGGATCTTGTTGCCCGGTGATCCGATCTGGCGCATGCGCCCCCTTGATCTGTGGCGCATGCGCGTGCCGGCCACCTTGACAACTGTGCTCCAGACTCGTCTCGATCGGTTGCCGGAATCGGAACGAGTCACATTGCAGCAAGCAGCCGTTCTCGGCGATGAATTCTGGGATAAAGCCGTTCGGCAAATTAACCAGGCTTCGCGCTGGTCGTTGTCCGACGAACAATTGGACGCGGCGTTGCAATCGCTGGAAGAACGAGGCCTGATCGCTCGCGTGCCGTCACGTTTGTCAACCGGCAGCCAGGCCTTCCGCTTTCGCCACGCGATGCTGCGCGAGGTAACTTATGAGAATGTGCTTCTGCGCGATCGGCCGGGTTACCACTTGCAGGCTGCTCGCTGGCTAGAAGCCCAAAGCGGCGACCGGCTGGCCGAGCATGTCACCCTCATCGCCCAGCACTATGAATCTGCCGGGCAATTCAGCACGGCCGTCCGCATGTACCAATTAGCTGCCGCGCGAGCCGCCGATCTAAGCCAAACGGATAATGCCATCAGCCATTATCGCCACGCACTGGTGCTTCTGAATCATCTGCCGCACGAGTTAGATGTTCGGGTGGATATCATGTCGCGCCTGGGGATGTTGTTGCGGCGTGATGGGCGGTTTGTCGAGGCACTGAAAATATTCTATGACATGAGCCGGACGGCCGAATTGGACGGCAATCTCCTCCGCCAGGCACAGGCCGAAAATGCTCAGGCCACCATTTATGCGGAGATGGGAGAAACCGGACAAGCCATGACCGCAGCCATAACAGCCGAACGAGTTGCCCGCCTCACGGATGCTGAGCTTGAGTTCATTCAAGCGCTGCGCTTGCAAGCCGGTTTTTTAATCGATATGGAGCGATTTGATGACGCCCTGGTGACCATCTCGGAGGCGACCGACCGCAGCCGGCTTTTAGATGCCCCTCGGGAACTGGCGGGCAGCCTGGTCTTGCTCAACGCTCTCTATCGCCGGACCGGGGAAACGGACAAAGCGACCCGGGTCATCGCCGAGCTATCGGCGTTGGCCGGTACTTTGGAGACGAAAGGCGCGATGGCGGAGGCCGGGTTTGTTCTCGGCCGGCTGGCGGAGTTAGTGGCCAATGACGAGTTGTATTCGGATGCCCGCTCCATCTTGGCGCGAGCGCTGGACTTGCAGCGTCCGGCGGCGGATCGATCAGAGGTGGCCGAGTCATTGCGCCAATTGGGATTAGCGGTTGGGCGCGGCGGCGATCCGGCGCAGGCTGTTGCCTATCTGGATGAGGCGACGACGATGGCTGAGACAGACGGCAATCGCTACTTGCGGTTAGTCTGCCGCCTGGCGATGGGCGAAATGTTGCTGGCTTGGGGCCGTTATGAAGCCGCCGAGGCGACCCTGCGCCAGGTGATCGCCGCGGCTGAAGACCCTGAGCGGATAGGTCACTGGCGCAGGACAAGAGATGCTCGCCGCCTTCTCGCCGAAGCCCTGGCTCGCCAAGGTCGCCGGGATGAGGCGAAATGGGTCACTGATAATGCCCGGCTATCTGAACACGGGCGCTAGCGAATCGATGGAAGAAACCTGCCGCGGCGCCAGCCAATAATCGCCAGGGATTTCTGGTTGCCAATTTGTTTATAAAATTGGCCGCTTCGCTCGATGAGAGCGACCTTACGGCCCCGGCGCAAGGCCCATTCCGAAGCGCCTTGCACCGGGGGCAGTAAAACTAGTAACCCTGATAACCGGGTAGACGCTTGCGGCCGACCCCGCCCGTGTAAGAAGCGATATCAGCCACTAACATCAACCCCACCCACAGCCAATCCCAGCCGGTCACTCCACCCGGCGCGACTATCACGTACATGAGCGTCGTCCAAGGGAGGAAGATGAGGCCCAGGATCGGCCAGAGCCACCAGATGTTCCCTCCAAGGAAGTTGCTGAAGGCCAATTGCCAGCGCGCCGGTTGGAAGATCCACCAGAAGGCGCCAAAAATACGTGGACCGAGCAAAACCAGGGTCAAAAATGCACAACACATAGTAAGTCCTCCAAGAAATTAGACTGCTCGGATTGTACGGCCTTTCGACCATCGTGACCAGGACCAAAATGGTGTAATTC
>Ga0114939_10003026_pt1 | contig 11960 bp, 11 predicted proteins | sample AshMeaCrysSpring_FD_87196 | JGI IMG/M metagenome (GOLD analysis project Ga0114939, IMG submission 87196) | Groundwater microbial communities from Big Spring, Nevada to study Microbial Dark Matter (Phase II) - Ash Meadows Crystal Spring | ecosystem: Environmental > Aquatic > Deep subsurface >... | reverse complement strand
CCTAGGGCCGTCCATCCAGAGACCGGAGCCTCCATGTCCAACGTCGACCCGAACCGCAAGCCTTCGAATGCCGGCCGCTACCTGTTCCTGCTCCTGCTTGGCCTGGTCCTCGGTGCCATCGGCACGGTCATGGCCCTGCGCGCGATCGAAGCCCGCAAGGACCACTTCCCCGACGCGCTGATGCACGTGCAGCAGTGGCACATGGGCCAGCTGAAGGCAGACATGGAGCAGAACCGCTGCAACGCGACCGACGTGTTGCCGCACCTGCAGGCGCTGCGGATGACCGCCAACGACCTGGACGCCGCCTTCCCCGGCCTGGGCGACGACCAGCGCTTCAAGACCGCCAGCGCCGGCATGCGTGCGGCGATGGACAAGGTGGTCGCGAACCCGCCGCTGACCTGCGAAGGCGTCGGTGCGGCGATGGGGCAGATCGGCGAAACCTGCAAGGCCTGCCACCAGGATTTCCGCAACTGAGGGCGCGCGCCAGCGCACGCAGGCACGGACACGCGTCCGGGCGCGGGACAGAAAGGCCGCTCCGTGCGGCCTTTTTGCTGGACCCGTGGCGCGATGCTGCGCTGCAAAATGCCTGTGAACTAGTTCACAGTTATTGTCGGCCATCCGCTGCCGCGGACCTGCCGTACTGACCATCAACCGGGGAATTGAATGAAAGCCACGCTCGTCCGTGCCGTCGTTGGCACCTCCATCCTGGCCGGCGCCATCGCCGCCGCCACCGCCGCTGCTCCGATCACCGCCAAGAACCCGCTGCGCGTCAGCATGTTCGCCAACGGCGACGGCGCCGTCGAAGTGATCCTGACCAACACCAGCGACAAGATCGCGCGCGTGCCGAAGTACCAGCTGCCGCTGGGTGAACTGGAAGCCAAGCTGTTCAGCATCAGCCGCGACGGCGAGGCCGTGGCCTACGAAGGCCCGATGATCAAGCGCGGCCTGCCGCAGGCCTCCGACTTCGCGATCCTGCGCCCCGGCCAGAGCGTCCGCAGCGTGGTCCAGCTGGCCGATGCCTACGACATGCGCAAGGGCGGCACCTACACCATCACCCTCGCCTCGCCGATGCAGTACGCCTCGATGTCCGACGGCAGCATGCTGAAGTCCCCGCGCGGCCTGCCGCTGACCCTGCAGACCGCGCCGCTGCGCATGTACGCCACCGGCAAGCTGCCCAAGGCAGGGGCCAAGCCCGGCGGCGGCACCGGCAGCGTCAACGGAGTGACCACGGTTGGCTGCTCCTCGACCCAGATCACGGGGATCGGTAACGCCATCACCGCGGCGCGCAACTATTCGGAAAATGCCAAGGGCTACCTGGCTGCGAACAACCAGGGGCCGCGCTACACCACCTGGTTCGGCGCCTATACCTCCAGTCGCTACAGCACCGCCAGCCAGCACTTCGTGGCGATCGACAGCGCGATGGACCAGAACGGTGGCCAGGTGAAGATCAACTGCGGCTGCAACCAGAGCTACTACGCCTACGTCTACCCGACCAAGCCTTACGAGATCTTCGTCTGCCGCGCCTTCTGGTCCGCTCCGAACACCGGCACCGACTCCAGGGCCGGCACCCTGGTCCATGAAATGAGCCACTTCAACATCGTGGCCGGGACCGACGACCACGTGTATGGCCAGACCGGCGCCAAGAGCCTGGCGATCTCGGATCCTGCGAAGGCCGTCGACAATGCCGACAGCCACGAGTACTTCGCCGAGAACACCCCGTCTCAGAACTGACGGACGCGACACCGCTGCATCCGGACGGCCCGCATCTGCGGGCCGTTCGTCTTCCAGCCTGCCGCTCCGGCAGAATGCAGGCGCTCACGCCAGAAGGCCGCCCATGGATCCGAAATCGCTGTCCTACCTGGTCGCCATCGCGATGATCATGATCGGGCTGGCCGGGACCGTGCTGCCTGCCCTGCCAGGGTTGCCGCTGGTGTTCGGCGGCATGCTGGTGGCGGCGTGGGCGGATGGCTTCACCAACGTGCCGGCGTGGGTCCTGGTGGTACTCGGCGTGCTGACGCTGCTGTCGGTGGCGATCGATTTCTGGGCCACCGCGCTCGGCGCGAAGCGGGTTGGCGCCAGCCGCAAGGCCATCGTGGGGGCCATGCTGGGCACGTTCGGCGGCCTGTTCCTCGGCCCGGTCGGCCTGATCCTGGGTCCGTTCGCGGGCGCCCTGGCCGGCGAACTCCTGCACCGTCGCAGCCTGGACCGGGCGCACATCGGCGATGCCGCGAAGATCGGCTTGGGCACCTGGGTCGGCATCCTGTTCGGTGTCGTGCTGAAGCTGAGCCTGGCCTTCACCATGCTCGGCCTGTTCGCGCTGGCGTGGTGGCTGTGACGGTTGCTGCGGAGCGCTGGCTTCGGCGCTGATCAGGTACCGTAGATCAGCCAGCGCCGCGCTTCCGTTTCCTGCGAGAAGATGCGGATCGTCATGCCGCCCTCCAGGCACATCGATTCGCCGATCTCGCTGCCCTGGATATCGTCGCGCAGTTCCACGAAGGCAATCCGCACGTCGGCCAGGCCTGCGGCGAACATCGCATCGACCACCTGCGCAATCTGCGGGACCTCCACGGTCGACATCAGGTCTTCGAGCACCAGCAGGCGGCGCGACGCGGTCGTGCGGCATTCCTCGCCAAGCAGGTGCCACATCGCGGTGGATACTTGCAGCGAATCGGTCCCATCGAAGACGTAGGCACGCAGGTAATCCGGCTCGTCGTCGAAGCAGATGCGGAAGCCGGGGCCGGCGACGACGCGCGTATTGCTCATGCGACGACCACCGGGATCTTGCCGATCCGCGCCTGCCATTCCTTCGGACCGGTCTGGTGCACCGACGTGCCCTGCGCGTCCACCGCGACGGTCACCGGCATGTCGCGCACCTCGAATTCGTAGATCGCCTCCATGCCCAGGTCGGCGAAAGCGACCACCTTCGCGGCCCTGATCGCCTTGGAGACCAGGTAGGCCGCCCCGCCGACCGCCATCAGGTAGGCGGAGCCGTGCTCGCGGATCGCCTCGATCGCCACCGGGCCGCGTTCCGCCTTGCCGACCATGCCCATCAGCCCGGTCTGCGCCAACACCTGTTCGGTGAACTTGTCCATGCGGGTGGCGGTGGTCGGGCCGGCCGGGCCCACGACCTCGTCGCGCACCGGATCGACCGGGCCCACGTAATAGATGAACTTGCCGCGCAGGTCGACCGGCAGCGGCTCGCCGCGATCCAGCATCTCCACCATGCGCTTGTGCGCGGCGTCGCGGCCGGTCAGCAGCTTGCCGTTGAGCAGCAACACTTCGCCCGGCTTCCAGCTGGCGACGTCTTCCCGGGTGACCGTATCGAGGTCCACGCGGCGCGCGTGCTGCGGGTGGTAGGTCAGCTGCGGCCAGTCTTCGAGCGACGGTGGGTCGAGCATCACCGGGCCACTGCCGTCGAGGGTGAAGTGCGCGTGGCGGGTGGCCGCGCAGTTCGGGATCATCGCCACCGGCAGGTTGGCAGCGTGCGTCGGGTAGTCCTTGACCTTGACGTCGAGCACGGTGGTCAGGCCGCCCAGGCCCTGTGCGCCGATGCCCAGCGCGTTGACCTTCTCGTACAGCTCCAGCCGCAGTTCCTCGGCACGGTTGGACGCGCCGCGCGCCTGCAGCTCGGTGATGTCGATCGCCTCCATCAGCGATTCCTTGGCCAGCAGCATCGCCTTCTCGGCGGTACCGCCGATGCCGATGCCGAGCATGCCAGGCGGGCACCAGCCCGCGCCCATCGTGGGCACCGTCTTCAGCACCCAGTCGACGATGGAATCGGACGGGTTGAGCATCGCGAACTTGGACTTCGCCTCCGAACCGCCGCCCTTGGCCGCGACGATCACCTCGACCGTGTTGCCCGGCACCACCCTGACGTTGACCACGCCCGGCGTGTTGTCCTTCGTGTTGCTGCGCTTGCCCGCCGGATCGGCCAGCACGCTGGCGCGCAGCCTGTTGTCCGGGTGGTTGTAGGCGCGGCGCACACCCTCGTGGACCATGTCCTCCACGCCCATGGTGGCGTCGTCCCAGCGCACGTCCATGCCGATCTCGAGGAACACGGTGACGATCCCGGTGTCCTGGCAGATCGGGCGGTGGCCTTCCGCGCACATCCGCGAATTGATCAGGATCTGCGCGATGGCGTCCTTGGCCGCGGGGGATTCCTCGCGCTCGTAGGCCGCGGCGAGGCTCCTGATGTAGTCGACCGGGTGGTAATAGCTGATGTACTGCAGGGCGCCGGCGACGGACTGCACGAGGTCTTCCTGGCGGATGGAAACCGGGGTTCTGCTGTTCATGGCGATGCGCGAGGGTCGAAACCGCTATTTTATGGCCTGTCCGCATTCACCAGCACCGTACGCTGCGTTGCGCAGGCTGCACCGATGCCCCCATCCCTCCCGCAAAACCGACTCAACATGCGCCAGCGCTTCGGCGCCATGCGCAACGTGCCGCCGTTCCTGCGGGAGATCTGGGGCACAAGCAAGCCGCTGACCATCGCCGCCGTTGGCCTGCGCCTGGTCCGCGCCTTCCTGCCGGTCGCCACCCTGTACGTGGGCAAGCTGATCATCGACGAGGCGATCCGCCTGATCGCACTGGGCGTGCCGGACCGCCTGCGCCCGGCCTGGGAGTCCGGCCAGCTCGACCACCTCATCGTGCTGCTGGGCATCGAGTTCGGGCTGGCGATCGGCGCCGACCTGCTGGGCCGGGCGGTGAGTTACGTCGACGTGGTGCTCTCCGAGAAGTTCACCAACGCCACCAGCGTACGCCTGATGGAGCACGCGGCCACGCTGGACCTGGAGGACTTCGAGGACGCCGACCTGCAGGACAAGCTCGACCGCGCACGCCGCCAGACCATGGGCCGGATGAGCCTGATGGCCCAGTTGTTCGGGCAGGCGCAGGACGTGCTCACCGTGGTCAGTTTCGCGGCGGGCCTGCTGGCCTACGCGCCGTGGCTGATGGTGCTGCTGCTGGTCGCGCTGATTCCCGCCTTCATCGGCGAGTCGCACTTCAACGCGCTCAACTATTCGCTCAATTTCCAGTGGACGCCGGAACGCCGTCAGCTGGAATACCTGCGGCAGATGGGCGCCAGCGTGGAGACCGCGAAAGAGGTCAAGATCTTCAACCTCAACCGCTTCTTCATCGAGCGCTTCCGCACGCTCTCGCAGAAGTTCTTCGAGGCCAACCGCAAGCTGGCCGCGCGCCGCGCCTTGTGGGGCACCCTGCTCGCCGCGCTGGGCACGCTGGGCTACTACGTGGCCTATGGCTATATCGCCTGGCGCACGGTGCGCGGCGACTTCACCATCGGCGACCTGACCTTCCTCGCCGGCAGCTTCCGCCGCCTGCGCCAGTTGCTGGAAAGCCTGCTCACCGGGTTCTCCCAGGTGGCCAGCCAGGCCCTCTACCTGGACGACCTGTATTCCTTCTTCCGGATCGAGGCCGAAATCCGCAGCAAGCCGGATGCCCTGCCGGTGCCGTCGCCGATCCGCAGCGGCTTCGTGTTCGACAACGTCGGCTTCCGCTACGAGGGCGCGGAGCGCTGGGCCCTGCGCGGGCTCAGCTTCGAACTGCATGCGGGCGAGGTGCTGGCGCTGGTCGGCGAAAACGGGGCCGGCAAGACGACCCTGGTCAAGCTGCTGGCGCGCCTGTACGACCCGGACGAGGGCCGCATCATGCTCGACGGGCGCGACCTCAAGGACTACGACCTCGACGACCTGCGCGCCAACATCGGGGTGATCTTCCAGGACTTCGTGCGCTACCACCTGACCGCCGCGGAGAACATCGCGATGGGCCAGGTGGAGGCGATGGGCGACCGGGCGCGCATCGAGGAGGCTGCCCGCCGCGGCATGGCGGACGCAGTGGTCGCATCGCTCGACAAGGGCTACGACCAGGTCATCGGCCGCCGCTTCAAGGACGGCGTGGACCTGTCCGGCGGCCAGTGGCAGAAGATCGCCATCGCCCGCGCCTACATGCGCGACGCGCAGGTGATGATACTGGACGAGCCCACCGCCGCGCTGGATGCGCGCAGCGAGTTCGAAGTGTTCGAACGCTTCAAGGAACTCTCCGACAACAAGACCGCGGTGTTGATCAGCCACCGCTTCAGCAGCGTGCGCATGGCCGACCGCATCCTGGTGCTGGCCGATGGCAACGTCGAGGCCAGCGGCACTCACGACGAATTGATGGGCCAGGGTGGACGCTATGCCGAACTGTTCGAACTGCAGGCCGCCGGCTATCGCTGAAGCCGCGGTGACCAAGGAGGCTCCCCCTGCGCCACGTGCCCACCCTGATGCTCTGCGCCGCGCTCTGGCTTGCACTCAATGCCTGCGCGCAACCCGCGCAGGCGCCCGCCACGCAATCGCCCAGCGCGCAGGACCTGCCGCAAGCGCGGATGCGCGTCGAGACCATCGCCTCCGGCCTCGAACATCCCTGGGGCGTGGCCCTGCTGCCTGACGGCGGGTTCCTGGTCACCGAGCGCCCGGGCCGGCTGCGCCGGATCGCCGCGGACGGCAGCATGGGAGCGGCCATTGCGGGTGTGCCGGAGGTGTTCGCGGAGGGCCAGGGCGGCTTGCTCGATGTCGTGCTCGATCCCGCCTACACCAGCAACCGGCGAATCTGGCTGAGCTTTGCCGAACCCGGCGAAGGCGGGACCGCCGGCACCGCGGTGGCCAACGCCGTCCTCGCCGGCGATGCGCTTGCGGACGTGCGCGTGGTGTATCGCCAGGAGCCCAAGCTTGGCGGCGGGGCGCATTTCGGCTCGCGCATCGCCTTCGATGGCAAGGGCCATGTCTTCATCAGCCAGGGCGAACGCAACGAGCGCGCGATGGCGCAGGACCTGGAGGTCCTGCAGGGCAAGCTGGTACGGCTGAACGTGGACGGCACCCAGCCGGCCGACAACCCGTTCGCCAGCGGCGCGGGCGTGCGCAAGGCGATCTGGAGCTACGGCCACCGCAACATGCAGGGCATGGCGGTGGACCCGCGCACCGGCACCTTGTGGCAGAGCGAGCACGGCCCACGCGGCGGCGACGAGCTCAACCTGCCGCAGCCCGGAAAAAACTACGGCTGGCCGGTCATCACCCACGGCATCGACTATTCCGGGTTGAAGATCCCGGAAGCCGTGGGCAAGGAAAAGCCGGGCATGGAGCAGCCGCACCATGTCTGGGAAAAATCCCCCGGTCTGTCCGGCATGGCGTTCCTCACCGGCCGCCCCGGCCATGCGTGGAACGAAAGCCTGTTGCTGGGGGCGCTGGCGGACAGGAACCTGATCCGCCTGACCCTGGACGGCAACCGCATCGTGTCCGAGGAACGCCTGCTGGCCGATCTCGGCAAGCGCATCCGCGACGTGCGGGTCGGCAGCGATGGCAATGTCTACGTCCTCACCGATGAGCCGGATGGGCAGTTGCTGCGGCTGCGGCCGCCCGCCACCGCTCGCTGAACCGGTGACCCGGGGTTTGCGCAAGGTCAAACGCCGCGTGGCGCCGCGGCGTAAAATGCGCGTCGACCCCGCTTTCATTGCCCCCACGCATGGCCTCCCCGTTCGGCACCGAAACGGTGCTCGACGTCCGTCACTGGACGGACGCGTACTTCAGCTTCACCACCACCCGCGACGACGGTTTCCGCTTCGACAACGGCCAGTTCGTGATGATCGGGCTGGAGGTCGAGCAGGCCGACGGCTCGCGCAAGCCGCTGATGCGCGCGTATTCGATCGCCAGCCCGAACTGGGATGAGCAACTGGAGTTCTTCAGCATCAAGGTCCACGACGGGCCGCTGACCTCGCGGCTGCAGCACATCAAGCCCGGCGACTCGATCCTGATCGGCCGCAAGCCCACCGGCACCCTGCTCATCAGCGACGTCCACCCCGGCCGCAACCTGTACCTGCTGGCCACCGGCACCGGCCTGGCGCCGTGGCTGTCCATCGTGATGGACCCTGCCACCTACGAACGCTTCGAGAAGGTCATCCTCTGCCACGGCGTGCGCAGCGAACCCGACCTTGCCTACCGCGACTACATCACCTGCGCCCTGCCCCGCCACGAATTCCTCGGCGAGCAGATCGGCAGGCAGCTGCTGTACTACCCCGCGGTCAGCCGAGAGGACTTCTTCTGGCATGGCCGCCTGCAGCGCGGGCGCATCACCGACCTGCTGGACTCCGGGCGCATCGCCAGTGACCTGGGCCTGCCGCCGCTGGACCCGGCGCAGGACCGCGCCATGATCTGCGGCAGTCCGCAGATGCTGGCGGATTTCCGACGCATCCTCGATGCGCGAGGCTTCAGCGCCTCGCCACGCATCGGCACCGCCGGCGAGTACGTGTTCGAGCGCGCCTTCGTCGAAAAGTGACGGCTCAGTCGGTGCCGTAGTCCAGCCAGATCCGGGCACGCACCGCATTGTCAAACACCCGGCAGTCGTAGCCCTGTTCGCGACCCAGGATTTCCCCCACTTCCATGCGCGCCACCGCGGTACCGCGCGCGTCCACATAGGCCAGGCGCACGCCCGCCAGCCCGCTGCCCTGCAGCGACGCCAGCAGGCGGCCAAGTTCCGCCTCCCCGGGGACCACGCCGGCCGTATGGTCGACCACCAGGACGCGGTCGCAGCCGGGCGCGCTGGCCTCGATTGCGATCGCGCGGAACATCGCGATCACCGGTTCAATCCCGTCGAGCCGCCCGGTCACTGTCACGTCGAGCCCGCGCCCGTGGTGGATGCACTCCAGGGCGAACGGCGGTGCCGCGTCGGCAGGCGTGTCTGTCACGGACGGGATCAGCCGAGGGCGGCCTCGATGTCGCGGGCGATCGACTCCGGCTTGTCGGTCGGGGCGTAGCGCTTGAGCACGCGTCCGTCGCGCCCGACCAGGAACTTGGTGAAGTTCCACTTGATCGCATCGAAGCCGAGCAGGCCGCCCTTCTCGTTCTTCAGCCATTTCCACAGCGGATGCGCGTCGGCGCCGTTGACCTCGACCTTGGCGAACATCGGGAAGCTGACGTCGTAGGTGAGCGAGCAGAAATTGCGGATCTCGTCGGCGTTGCCCGGCTCCTGGTGGCCGAACTGGTCGCAGGGGAAGCCGAGCACCACCAGCCCCTTGTCGCCGTAATTCCGCCACAGTTGCTCCAGCCCCGCGTACTGCGGGGTGAAGCCGCATTTGCTGGCCACGTTGACGATCAGCATGACCTTGCCGCGCCAGTCCGACAGCGGCTGCGGGCTGCCATCCAGGGCGGCGGCGTCGAAATCGTAGGCAGTGGTGGCCATGGACAACCTGTCGGGTCGGCGGAGCCGCGATTGTGCGCGCTCTCGCCGCCCGCGCCTACCCCGCCCGGAACTCCGGTCCGGCCATGCCGTCCGTCACGGGTCGTGGCCGCGGGCCTGCGCTACGCTTGGCGTTTCGCCCCGATTCGCCTGCCGAGGACGCCATGAAGCACCCCATCGCCTGCGCGCTTGCGCTCGCCATTGCCACCGCCCTCGCCGGCTGTGCCACCACCGCCCCCGTCGCCCAGGAGGCCACGATGCCGACGCCCGCGTACAGCGGTCCTTTCGCCGCACCCAGCACGCTGGACCTGAACTACCCGCGCTTCGACCAGATCAAGGACAGCGACTTTGCCCCGGCGTTCGACGCCGGCATGGACCAGCAGCTGCGCGAAATCGACGCCATCGCCAACAACCCGGAAGCACCGACCTTCCAGAACACCATCGTCGCGATGGAAAGGACCGGCCTGCTGCTGGACCGCGCCACCGGCGTGTTCTTCAACCTGGTGGGCACCGACAAGAACGACGCGCGCGACAAGCTGCAGTCAGACTACGCGCCGAAGTTCTCCGCGCACCGCGACGCGATCACCCTCAACCCGAAGCTGTTCGCGCGGATCAAGGCGCTGCACGACGCCCGCGCCACGCTGGGCCTGGATGCAGTCGACCTGCGCCTGCTGGAACGCCGCTACGAGGATTTCGTACGTGGCGGCGCCGCGCTGACGGAGGCGCAGCAGACGCGCATCCGCGAGATCAACACCGAGATGTCCACGCTCGGCACCCAGTTCAACCAGAACGTGCTGGCCGAAGTGAACGATTCGGCGATCGTGGTCGACAGCCGCGACGAACTCGCCGGCATGAGCGACGAGCAGATCGCCGGCGCCGCCGAGGCGGCCCGGGCGCGCGGCATGCAAGGCAAGTACGTGATCGCCCTGCTCAACACCACCGGCCAGCCGGCCGAGGCGCAGCTGCAGGACCGCGCCCTGCGCGAGCGCCTGCACAAGGCCTCGGTGGCGCGCGGCAGCCGTGGCAACCGGTACGACAACACCGCCATCGTGTCAAAGGTGCTGAAGCTGCGCGCCGAGCGCGCGGAGCTGATGGGTTACGACACCTCCGCCAACTTCGTGCTGGCCGATGAAACCGCCGGCAACCAGGACAACGTCAACAGGATGCTGCGCCAGCTCGCCCCGGCCGCGGTCGCCAACGCCAGGCGCGAAGCCGCCGACCTGCAGGCGATGATCGACAGGGAGCAGAAGGCCAAGGCCCAGCCGACCTTCAAGCTGGAGCCGTGGGACTGGGCCTACTACAGCGAGAAGGTGCGGCAGGAGAAATTCAGCTTCGACGAGTCGCAGCTGAAGCCCTACCTGGAGATGAGGAACGTGCTGGAGAACGGCGTATTCTTCGCCGCCACCAAGCTGTACGGCATCACCTTCAAGGAACGCACCGACCTGCCGAAGTACCACCCGGACACCTGGATCTACGACGTCTACGACACGGACGGCAGCCTGCTGTCGATCTTCATCTTCGATCCCTACGCGCGCGCCTCCAAGCGCGGCGGCGCCTGGATGAACACGTACGTGGCGCAGTCCGACCTGAGCGGCGAGAAGCCGGTCGTCGCCAACCACCTGAACATCCCCAAGCCGTCCGCGGGCAAGCCCACGCTGATGACCTGGGACGAGGTGACCACCACCTTCCACGAGTTCGGCCACGCCCTGCACGGCTTCTTCCAGGACGTGCGCTACCCGTACTACTCGATGAACGTGCCGCGCGACTTCGTCGAATACCCGTCGCAGGTCAACGAGATGTGGGCGGACTGGCCGGAGGTGCTGGCCAACTACGCCAGCCACTACCAGACCGGCGCGCCGATGCCGAAGGCCCTGCTGGACAAGGTGCTGGCCGCCTCCAACTTCAACCAGGGCTTCGCGACCACCGAATATCTCGGCGCGGCGATGCTGGACCAGCGCTGGCACCAGCTGCCGGCCCACCAGCTGCCTGAGGCGTCCGGCGTGATGGCCTTCGAGGCTGCCGCTCTGAAGGCCGACGGCATCGACTACGCGCCGGTCCCGCCGCGCTACAAGACGCCCTACTTCAGCCACATCATGGGCGGCTACGCAGCGGGCTACTACGCCTACATCTGGTCCGAGGTGCTGGACGCCAACACCGTGGAGTTCATCCGGAAGAACGGCGGCCTGACCCGCGCCAACGGCGACCGCATGCGCCAGTTCGTGCTGGCACCGGGCGGCGAGATCGAAGCCGGCAAGCTGTTCCTGAACTTCGCCGGTTACGAGGCGAGGATCGAGCCACTGCTGCAGAAGCGGGGCCTGACCACGAGGTAAGCGCATCCCCGGGCGTCTCGCCCGGAGTCTGTTTCCCATCGCCGCCTCCGGGCGGCGATGCGCGTCGGGCGGTGCCGTCGGCGCATGCGTCGGGGAGGCACCAGCGGTCAGTGCGTGGCCGGGCTCACCCTTCGACCCGGATGCTGTCAGCGACCTGTGCGTGCATCAGCAAGCGCGGATCGCGCACTAGGCGCTGTCGCGCCGCATCCACGTCCGCGGGGGCCAGGTCCGCCAGCATCTCCACCCTGGTGCCCACCTTGCGCGCGACCGGCACGCCATCGCGCAGCAGCAATCGCGCACCGAGCTGGCGCGAGAGTTTCTCGCCCGGCAACAGGGTACCGACCAGGTTCAGCGGATCGCTGGCGGCGATCACGATCAGCTCGCCGTCCTTCGGCCGGCTGCGGGTTT
>Ga0114939_10003025_pt1 | contig 11963 bp, 12 predicted proteins | sample AshMeaCrysSpring_FD_87196 | JGI IMG/M metagenome (GOLD analysis project Ga0114939, IMG submission 87196) | Groundwater microbial communities from Big Spring, Nevada to study Microbial Dark Matter (Phase II) - Ash Meadows Crystal Spring | ecosystem: Environmental > Aquatic > Deep subsurface >... | reverse complement strand
GATCGCCATTTCCAGGCCATTCTGCCCTTGCGCGGCAAGATCCTCAACACGGAGCGGGCCCGGCTGGACAAAATCCTGGGCAATAATGAAGTCAAGGCGCTCATCTCGGCGTTGGGCACGGGTATCGGTGAATCGTTCGATCTGGCCAATCTGCGCTATGGCCGGACGATCATCATGACCGATGCCGATGTCGACGGCAGCCATATTCGCACCCTGCTCCTGACTTTCTTCTTCCGCTATATGCCGGACCTGATCGAGAACGGCCACCTCTACATCGCCCAACCGCCGCTTTATGCCGTCAAGCAGGGCAAGGACCTCCATTACGCCTATTCGGAAGGTGAACGCGAAGTTTTGCTCAAAAAGCTGAACGGCCAGAAATACTCCATTCAGCGCTACAAGGGTCTGGGCGAGATGAACGCCGAGCAACTGTGGGAGACAACCATGGACCCGAACATCCGGACGCTGTTGCAGGTGACCATCGAAGATGCCGTCGTCGCCGACCGCACTTTTGACATGCTCATGGGCGATGAGGTCGCGCCACGGCGACGCTTCATCACCACTCACGCCAGCGAGGTGCGGAATCTGGATGTGTAGGATTTGCGGCGAAACCTGAGCTATCAAAAAACGGCTACCGATCGTAGCCGTTTTCTATTCCCCTACCTAACTCAAGCCGGGATTAGCTGGTAGTGACCGCTGGCATTTACGCTTCACTGCCGCGTTGAAACAACACCCTGACGAAAAACAAGATTAGAAATGAGAGCGTGACGAGAATCACCGACAGGGTGACAGCGATTCCCAGATCGAGTTCAAAACCTAGATAGATCGCCAGGGGCATGGTTTGCGTCCGGCCGGGGAAATTGCCGGCAAAAATGATGGTAGCGCCAAATTCGCCCAAGGCGCGCGCCCAGGCCAGGGCGACGCCGGTCATTAAGGCTCTTCGGGATAACGGCAGGGTCATCCGCAGAAATATTTGTCGTTGGTTCGCACCATCGATGGCCGCCGCGTCTTCCAGTTCCGATTCGACAGCCGCAAAGCCGATAGCGGCCGCCCGGATATAGAGCGAGACGGCGATAAACGTCTGGGCGATGACCACCGCCGCCGCGGAATAGGTGATCTGGATGCCGAATCCGTCCAGCCAGGTGCCAACCCAGCCCCGGCGACCAAAGACGAGAAGCAAGGCGATGCCCGACACGGCCGGCGGCAGGACGATCGGCAGGTCGATGAGATTGTCCAGCAGCACTTTGCCGCGAAAACGCCCGCGGGCGATCAGGTAAGCGACCGGCGTGCCGAGGAGGATCGCCGCCAGGGTTGCCCAGGTGCTTGTTCGCAGGCTGAGCGATATGGCCTGGCGAACCACGGGCTTGCCCAAGTTTTCGACCAACGCTGCCGGGGAACTGTAGAACAATAAAGCCAGTATCGGCAGGAGCAGGAACAACAACAGCGGAGCGGACAGCAACCACCACGTGCCCGGGAGCCGGCGCGTTGAAACGGGTTCGGCGCCTTTTGGGTTTGCCGTAGTTGGGGCGACCCATCTCATGGTTTGGGGCCAAAACCATAACGGGTGAGGATTGCCTGTCCGGCCGGGCTCAGGACATACTCCACAAAAGCGCGGGCCACATCGGGTTGGGGGCTGTCGTTGAGTGGCGCGATCGGGTAGACGGCTGTGACATTCAATAATTCCGGTATATCGAGTTGTTCGATCGTTGCCTGATCGACACTTGCCGCGTCACTGGTGTACACGATCCCGGCATCGGCCTCCCCAAGAACTACCTTGTTTAATACCGCCCGGACATTCTCTTCGTAGGACACAACGTTTTTCAAGACGTCATCCCGGAAAGCGGGACTAAATCCGGGATCCTGAGAGGCTTTTTCGAGGAATTCCAGGGCATACTGACCGGCCGGGACTTCTTCCGCGGCCAGGACGATGAGTGTTCCAGGAACGGCCAGATCAGATAAGGTGTAGATTCCGGCCGATGCTTCGACCGGGAGAGTCACCACGAGCCGGTTCGTGAGAAACGGTTTTCCTGCGTCCGGGTCGATCCGGCCCGAGGCGACAGCGGCGTCCATTTGCCGCTGATTCGCGCTGGCGAAGACATCGGCCGGCGCGCCATTGGCGATTTGGGCGGACAATTGGTTCGACCCAGCAAAGTTAAAAACGACATCAACCCCGGGACTCTTGGTCGTGAAGGCTTGGCTAATTTCCGTAAACGCGTCTGTCAGGGAAGCCGCGGCGAACACGTTCAGGGTGACAGGTTCGACTGTTGGGGTTGCCGGCGTGTTGAGGCGTTCGCCTTGCCAACAACCAACAAAAATCAAAACCAGTATCACAATGTGCGGTGCCAAACCTTTAAGCTTCATTGATGTCATCCAGAGTTTGGTCAAGCCAGTCCATCATGGCGTGGATCTGCCCATTACGAAAGGTTTGTACCAGATCGATCAACGACTGGCGTGATGCTCCGGCCGGGTCGACGGCTGCCTGGCGCGCCAACCAGGTCCGGCAACGCGTTTGTTGGGCTTCCAACAATCGCCGGGCTGTCTGTGGTCCATCCTGCCGGGCGAAATATAGCTTGAGCATAAAAGCCAGCCGCATATCGCGAGGCTGCGCTACTGGGGTCGCCAGCCACGCCCGATACGCTTCCAGGCCGGCTGGGCTGAGGGTAAGCATTTTTCGGGGTGGCCGGCCTTCCTGGGGAACGAGCGTGACCGACAGGTAGCCGTCGCTTTCCAGGCGATCCAGCCTGGCATAGAGTCGGCTCTGCTTGATCTGCCAGATCATCTTGAGCTCCGGCGTATTGGTCAGCAGATGGTAAATCTCATAGCCGTGGATTGGCCCACCGCGGATGAATCCCAATAACGCGAGGTCGGTTGAAACGGCTGAGTCAAGCCGCTTATTCAATTTATGACTACTCAACATTTGAATATTTTAGTATGGGCGAGTTTGTCCGGCAAATGATCCGGAAGTGGGGAATTCGATATTCCCTTTACGAACGGGGTAGGATTTTTTCGTTTAAGTGTAATCAATTGTTGAGGTGGTAAATAACATGAAAACAGCTAACATCGCCTGAACGATCGGTGTCATCATTCCCGACACTATTCAACAACCGATCGCGTTTGTATATCGATGAAAAAGTTCACCCTCTTCTTTCTCCCCATTGTTGCGTTTTTATTCGTCATGGGATTAACGGCTTGCGCCCCGTCAGACGCGCCCAGCCGGCCTGAAACCGCGGCGACAGTTGGACCGGTCGATCTCACGAATCCAACTCTATCCCCCTCCGAACCAACCATCGCATCCATCCCGTCCGGTGGGCAAACGGCCGAAGTCGATTATGTCTATGACGGTGACACGATCGATGTCATCCTGGACGGTCGTGAATATCGCCTGCGTTACATCGGAGTCGATACGCCGGAACGGGAAGAACCGTTTTATCAGGAAGCGTCGGACTTCAATCGCGAGCTGGTTGAGGGGCAGGCTGTCATTCTTGTGAAAGATGTCAGCGAGACCGACCAGTATGGCCGCCTGTTGCGCTATGTCTACCTGCCGGATGGGACGTTCGTGAACGCCGAGATCATTCGCAACGGCATGGGCCGACTGGTGACCTTCCCGCCCGATGTGGCCAACACCGAATACTTCCGTCAGTTGCAGGAGCAAGCCCGCGAATCAAGCACCGGGATGTGGTCCCGGCCGGACCTGGTCGGGCCGTGTGATTGCGACCGCAACCTCTACAATTGCAGTGATTTCCAGAGCCGGCGCGAAGCCCAAACTTGTTTCGATTACTGCATGGAGACCGTGGGCGAGGATGTCCACAAGCTGTCCGGCCGCGGCGATGGGGTTGCCTGCCGGTCGCTGCCGTAGCCCTGAGCATGTTCATTTACCTCTTTGGTCTCCCGGCAGCGGGCAAAAACTATGTCGGTCAAGTATTGGCCGACGAATTCGGCTTCGAGTTCTATGACGGGGACCGGGACCTGACGCCGGAGTTACGCGACGCGGTACGCCATCAACAGCCGTTCACTGAGGCGATGCGCGACCGCTTTTACGCCCGGCTGGTCGAGCGAATCGCTGAACTTCGCCTGATCTATGCCGATCTCGCCTTTTGCCAGGCGACCTTTAAGGAACGCCACCGGCAACAGATCGCCGCGGCGTTTCCCGATGTCGTGTTCGTTCTCGTCCAGGCCGAGGAGGTCGTGCGCATGGCCCGCCTGCGCGAGGGAAGTACCGCCGTGACGGTTGAATATGCCCGGCAGATCGCCTCGTTTTTTGAGCCGCCCCGGCACGAACACAGGGTCATCGACAACAACGGCGGCCGGGAAGAGGTCGTCAGGCAGTTGGCGGACTTACTGGCGGCCGTTCGCGAGGAATCAGATTGGCACGACGTTGACCCGTTCGACATCGCCTAGCGCGCGCAAGAGCTCGCCGGTCTGGAGGATGACGGTTGTTCCGCGCGTACCCGAGCCGATGGATACCTCCGTCTCACGCGTCACACTCTCGTCCAGGAGGACACGCAGCGGGCGGGGTAGGCCGAACGGCGACACGGCGCCGATCTCGTAACCGGTCACCGCCAGCACGTCTTCGGCGCTGGCCATCGTCAGGCGCGATTGGCCAAGATAGCGACGCAAGGCCTTCCAGTCCACTTGTTGCGGCCCCGCGACGAGTACCATCAGGTAGTCATTCTCGGCCAGACGGAAAAGGATGCTGCGGACGACTTGTTCCGGCCGCTGGCCGCGCTCCGCGGCCGCCTGTTCCAGCGAATGGATGGGGCCGGGATGGCGAAATTCACGAAACGGAACACCGCGCTCAGATAATGCCCGGCCGACAGGCGTCAGCGCCGCGATCATGAGATCAGGGAAGGTTCCGGAGCCTGGTTCGCCAGAGCCGCACCCACGAGGCCGCGGAACAGGTCCAGCATGGACGGATTGTCATGGATCAGGTTTTCCGGGTGCCACTGCACGCCCACCGCGAATGGGTGGGCCGGCGCTTCGACGCCCTCGATCAGGCCGTCGGGCGCGAACGCCGTGGCCACCAGGTCCGGTGCCAGGTCGCGAATGCCCTGATGATGGAGGCTGTTGACGGCAACCGCCGACCGGCCGATGATGGCCGCCAGCTTGCTCTCGGGCCGGATCGTGACTTCGTGAGCCTGATAATTACGCGGCAACTCGCCGAAAAAGTCATGTTTGATCGCCCGCGGCATGATCGTCATCAAGTCTTCATAGAGCGTGCCGCCGAGGGCCACATTGAGTATTTGATGCCCGCGACAAATCGCCAGGAACGGCTTGTGCCGGACCATCGCTTCGCGAGCCAGGAATAACTCGACCCGGTCGCGATCGGGATCGATATCGTGAACCAGTTCGGCGCGATCGCCGCCATATTCCGCGGGGTCGATATCGCCGCCGCCGGTCAGCAGCAAGCCATCCAGCCGGGTGAGAATGACTCGCAACGCGGGTTCGTCTAACCCAAGGGGGATCATTACCGGCGCGCCGCCTGCTTCGGCGATGGCCTCCACATACGAGGTCGTCAGGCCAAATACCGGGGCCGGGTAGGTCTGGGCCGAGGTCTTGCGATAGGCCATGCAGCCGATTAAGGGTTTGGTCGTCAGGTCGTGGGTGTTCATCATCTGGGATATGGGGTGGCCGATATACAAAAATAAATAGGTGAACGAGCGTGCTCCTTCACCTATAGTATCCGATATTCCGGTTCTCTGAAATTAATCAGCGGCGCGAGCAGGCAACCGCCAACGCGGCCGTTATTCCGCCGATGCGAAATTGCGCTTCGCGCGCAGGCGTGACGCCTTGCCGGTGCGCTCGCGCAGATAGAACAGGCGCGCCCGCCGTACGTGGCTCTGGTTGTGAACCTCGATCTTCTCGATGCGCGGTGAGCGCAAGAGAAAGGTCCGCTCGACGCCAATGCCGTTCGAGGCGATACGGCGCACGGTAAAGTTGGCGTTGTTGTTGCTATTGCGCATGCGGATGATCGTGCCGCGGACCATCTGGACCCGTTCGTTCTTGTCACCCACGTTAATGCGCACATAGACGGTCACATTATCGCCGACATTGAGTTGCGGTAAATCGGCGTTTTCTTCCTTGTCAAACGCTTTCAATAATAAGTCCGACATGATTCACTTCTCCAAGGACCGGAAAAAACAACGTTCCATCCGGAACGTCGCTTCTGCCCCCAGGTAGCCTGGTAAAATTTGATCAAGTAAATTGGACCTGCCTAGCAGGTCAATAGAATACTATAACATGGTCTGGGGGAATTGGCAACGCCTGGCGGCGGATTTTTGGGGGAATTTCTGATTTTGACTCCCTACCGACCGGATAACGCCCGGCGAACCTGGGGCACCCAATCGGCCAGTTCCCCGGCCAGCAGACCGGCCTCACCCCCATAACCGGCAGCGAATTGACCGGCCGCGCCGTGGAGATAACCGCCCAGCACAGCCGCCGGATAAGGCGACAGTCCCTGGGCCAGCAGCCCGGCGATGATCCCCGCCAGTACGTCGCCGCTACCGCCGATAGCCAAGATGGGGTTGGCGAAAGGCAGAATCGTCGCCCGGCCGTCCGGCCCGGCGATGACCGTATATGCCCCCTTCAGGACAACGACATGGCCCCATTCCATCGCCTTCTCGCGGGCCAGTTCGATCCGGTCTTCGGCCAGGATGGCCGCAAGCGGCCGCCCGGCCAGGCGGGCCATCTCGCCGGGGTGCGGCGTCAGGATACTTGGTGCGGGCAGGCGGCCGGGCCAGTCCGGCATCGCCGCCAGGAGGTTTAGCCCGTCCGCGTCGATGACCAGCGGCGGGGTGGATAGCCCTTCGACCGGCTCGCGCAGCCCATCCAGGAGGGCGCTAAGAAACGAACTTGCCTCGCCCAAGCCCGGGCCGACGAGCATGGCGCTGTAGGATTTCAACGTGGTCAGGAGCAAATTGGCGGTCGAAACGCCGAGCAGGTCGGTATCCGTGACCGGGGGATAGGTCGCTTCCGGGAATTGCCCGGCCAGGGCGGGGCGCAGGCGTTGCGGGACGGCCAGCGTGACCAGTCCGGATCCGACCCGGAACGCGCCGCGGGCGGCTAGAGCCGGGGCTCCCCAATAGCGGATAGACCCGGCAGCGATCAATGTCGTGCCGAACGTACCCTTGTGGCCGTCGGCAGGGCGGGGCGGCAGGAGGCGGCTCATGTCAGGGGCAGTGGCTAGCTCGGTCGCAACGCGGGCCACTTCCGGCAGTTGCGGGTCGATGCCGATATCGGCCACAACGAGTTCGCCGCAGGCGGCCGCGCCGGGAAACCGAAAATGTCCCCGTTTAGGCCCGGCGAAGGTGACCGTCAGGCGGGCCGGAATGGCCAACGGGTCCAGTTCGCCGTTGTCGGCATTCATCCCGCTGGGACAATCGACGGCGACGACGACGGGCTTCTCGATCCAGTTCCCGCCGGGGGCCGTGGAATCTGTCTCAGCCGGCAGGGCGGCGACGCTGATCAGCTCGCTCGCCGATGCGGGATGACGCGCCAGGTTTTCGATGGTGGTCTTGACCTGTTCCATGAGCGCGGCCAGCGGGCCGGTGATCGGCCGCGAGACCCCGGTTCCCAATAGAGCATCCACCAGGAAATCGCAAGCGCTCAGGCGGTGGTGCAAAACGCGTGCCCGCCGGTCATAGTCGGCCACAACGACTTCCAGGCCCAGCGCCTGGACGCGCGCCAGATTCTCGTCCGAGTCCTCGTCGCGCTGCTTGAAAAGATAGAAGGTAACCTGGGCGCCCGCTTCGGCCAGGTAGCGGCCGGCCACCAGGCCGTCGCCGCCATTGTTGCCCGGCCCCACCAGGACCAGCACCGCCCGGCCGGCTATGTCGTATCGTTCCTGAACGGCTTCAGCGACGCGCCGGCCGGCGATCTCCATCATCGCGGCGTAGGGGTGGCCGGCGGCGTCGGCGGCGCGCTCGGCGGCTATCATCTCCGCGACAGAAAAAACCTTGATCGTCATAGGCGGGAATATCAAGAAGTGTTTGATATACCCCAGGCGCGATTCGAACGCGCAACCGTCGGATTAGAAGTCCGGTGCTCTGTCCATTGAGCTACTGGGGCTAATCATTCTGCCGGAAATATTGTACGGGCAGCGGGGTTAGGCGTCAAACGGGTCAGGTCGGGGCGCGGCGGCGATCAGCGTTGGAATCAGCGTGTATCAGCGTTCCATTCCTCCGCGCCGGTTGTCCCGCTATGATTGTCGTCTGGAGGGGATTAATCCTCGTCAAAGATTGGCCGGATTCCCTGATAGACCTGGGAGCCGCCGAAGGTCTTCATGATCAGATCGATGGGGCGCTGCACTCGTTCGGCGATCTCCGCGGCCGTCATCGGTTCGTTGCCGTTGGCCAGCAGGACGCTGAAAACGGCGTCGACGATCGATCCCTGGCTAACAAATTCGCTGCCCTGCCGGCTGAAATAGCTTTGGATCAGATATTGGAAGGCGTCCACCTGGCGTACCTCGCCGGTGCGCGAATCGACCAGGTCGACATGGTCCGCGCTGATCTCCGCGCCGACATCACCGGGTATGGAGAGGCGGGTCAACAAATAGGTCTTCAGGTCGAGATGTCCCTCATCCCACCAGCTGTAATCGATGTAGAATTTCGTATCCGGCGTCACTCGCCGCAAGTGAACGGCTTTGATAGTCGGCCGAGGATAGTTGGACAAGACAGCCTTACTCCTGATTAGTCCCGACTGCGCCACCATATTGCCAGTAATGGTCGCCGACGGGGATAAATGCCGGTTGTTGCGTCAATTCGGCAAAAATGGGGCCGGGTGGCAGGCGACGCAACATGTTGATAGCGCTGTATAGTGTTTTGGCGTGGACAGTATTCTGCGGCGAGAGGCCGGCTAGTGACGGGAAAACCTCCGCCAGTAGCGTCGCCAGCGGCATTCGGTTGGCCGTGACCCGGCGGGCATGGGTATCGATCGCTGTCACCGCGTCGGTGCCGACGATCAGTAGATCGTCATAGCCGCAGGGAATCGCCCGGCGTTGTAACTCAAAATTGATACGATTGTCTTTCATGGTCGCCAGACGAACCCACTCGCGTTGCGGACGGCGCCGGTCGTAACCGATAAGAATCGTGCCCGGCTCCGGCCCGGCCTGGAGGTGGAGAAATCCGCCGACAGGAATGGAATTTTCCTTATACCAATCGGCCAAACCGTAGACATATCGCCCTTCGCCGACGACCCATCCGGCGATGGTTTCATTGGTCTGGTCGTCGATCAACGTCACGCGTTGGCGTGGCGACCGCTTGAGGTCGAACAGACCGCGCGTTTTGGCGTTGATCGGCAATGTGCCGGCCCAGCGATGGGGATAGGCGAGGGCCAGGATGATCGGCGGGGTGGGCGCGAGGGCCGGCAAATCCGACCATTCATCATCCAACTCCTGTTCGAGGGCTATCTGTTGCGGCGTTAGCACCGACCGGTTGTAGGCGAGAGGCTGGTAAACCAACCGCTCCGGCGTGATCCGGACCGCTTCCGGCTCCATCCGTCCCAGGAACCAGACGGGCTTGCCGGCCGGCGACACCTGATCGAAGCGGTCGTCCTGATGCAGATGATAAGTGAGCGAAAAGGTTTGGGCGTCGGCGCTGGCGGCCGGATCAAGTTCCAGTTGGGGCAAGATCTCGTTGGTCGTCAGCGGACCGCCATCGGCCATCTCAAGAATGGCCTCCGTCAAGTGCAGGTGACCGATATTCACATCGACCAGCAATGACTTGACAAACCAATGGTCATCGACCTTGATAAAATCCTCGCGGGCGCGCAGTGAGTCTTCGATGCGGGAGGTAACGGTCGAGATATGGCTGGTGCGGATCAGGTCCGCGTTGTTGGCCACGTCGTCGGCGAGTGATTCGCCATTGTTGGCATTCAACGTGTGTGAGGTTTTGTAATCGGCGGCAAATTCGCGGATCTTGCCCTTGATATCAACCCGGATGACACTAAAGGAGCCGGATTCAGGATTATAGCCCTTGCGAATTTCGCGTACCGTCCCTTGGGCCATTTTCATGGCCGGAAAAACGACTTCCTCCCCAACCTGATAACTCCTTTGCGGCTGGTAAATGGTATGGTTGGCCAGAAGTCGCTTGAACTCGGCCACCTCCTGCTTGATCCGCGAGTCGATCACGACGCGCGCCAGTTCGGCGGCGGTTGGAGGCGTTTCCTTGTCGAGTAGATAATTGTAGATTTGCTCGAGGTCAGCGTCGGAGAGGGAGAAGCCGGATTCCCAGTACTCCGGTGTCTGAAGCTTGGTCTGAATCACCACTTACTCCTACCATCAGATAGGCCGTGCCAATCTGGAAGTCGTCGAAAATAATCGTCAACTATTCAATTGTACCAATCGCTGCTTCAGTTGCCAATGTTAAGGAAACGGCTGCTGCGTCCACTGCAGGGCGTCGACCGGCACATTCATGATCCGCAGGTCCCAATGAAGGTGTGCCCCACTGGACAGGCCGGTGTTACCGACGGCGCCGATCGGTTGCCCGGCGGTGACCGGGTCGCCCGGTTGTACCGCTGCCTCGGACAGATGATAGTAGCCGGTCATGACCCCCAGGCCGTGGTTGATGATCACGGTCAGCCCGCGCAACTCCAGCTGGTCGGCAAAGACGACGACACCGGCGGCCGGGGCGAGGACCTGCTCGCCGACCGGAGCGGCGAAGTCGATGCCGGTGTGGTAAATCTCGATAGGGCCGTCATTGTAGGATCGCCGGCCGCCATAGCTGGCGGAGACGACCGTTGTCGTCACCGGCATCTGGAAAACACCATCCCACTGTTGCTCGTCGTCGAAGACGGCGTAGATCTCTTCCAGAAACTCGTCTTCTGTAGACCGGACGGCCGGATCGAGCAGACCACTCAACTCCTCGCCGATGGTGACGTATTGCGTGTCAAACGTGGTCACTCCCACCGGAACCTGGAGCCGGAGCGGCGCCCACAGCCCTCGCTCGTCGCCGCCGGAGAGAGCCATTTCATAGATGCCCGGCTCGGCGAAGGCATCGACGCCCACCAAAGCCACATACCCGTCGCCGTGGGGCGCGAATTGCAGCGGCTGGTCGCCGAAACGGCCGGCCGGCAGGCCTTCCAACAGGTTATCGACATAGACGGCCAGCGTCGTACCCTGGGCTAGCGTGGCCGGCGTAAAGCGGACATCCAGCCAGCCGGCGGGTAGATCGCGATAGGCGACGGATTCGTCGGGAATCCGCAGCCTTTGTCCCGGAAAGACATAGTCCGTCAGCGCCAACCCGTTAGCGTCGGCCAGTTGTCGCGGCGCAAGACTGTAGGCGGCGGCGATCGCCAGCAACGTCTCGCCGGGACGCACCAGGTGCGGCCGGCCGGTAGGGGGTCGGGGACTGACCGAGCCGGTGCGGCTAACAACCGGCACGGTCTGGCCGACGACGAGGGGCTGGTCGGCGCGCACAATCCGGTTGGTGGCGACGATATCTTCTAGCGTGGTGTTGTAATCGGCGGCAATGCCGCGAATCGTATCGCCCGGCCCGACGGTGTGGACCGTGGCGATCGCGTCGCCGCTTCCGCCCGGAATGATCAATTGCTGGCCGACTTGCAGCAAATCGCCGTTGGCCAGATTGTTGATCGCCAGGATATCCTCGATGCTGACCTCGTAATTGGTGGCAATGATCGTCAGGTTCTCGCCGTCCTGGACGGTATGGACGCGGGGGATCGGCGCGGCAGGGGTTGGTGTCTCGGTCTGGGCCATGAGCAGGCCGGGCCATGCCAGAGCCAGCAGGCCGGCCAGGCAGACCGCGGCTATCAAAGCGTAGATTCGATCACGCAGCATTAACCAGCTATTCTGCCCGAAGCGGTTGGCCTTGCCAAGCCTGCTCATTCGGCTGTCAGGGTTTTTCAGTTTTCGGGAAAAGTAAAGGAAAGCCACCTCATTTTGGTAAGATGGAGTTGTCGAAGACCCAAATACCAAAAGAGGTGACCCATGAAGCATATCAAATTGACAGCCAAAG
>Ga0114939_10003024_pt1 | contig 11968 bp, 10 predicted proteins | sample AshMeaCrysSpring_FD_87196 | JGI IMG/M metagenome (GOLD analysis project Ga0114939, IMG submission 87196) | Groundwater microbial communities from Big Spring, Nevada to study Microbial Dark Matter (Phase II) - Ash Meadows Crystal Spring | ecosystem: Environmental > Aquatic > Deep subsurface >... | reverse complement strand
GATAGTCGCATTTGACTATCACGCGCCTTACTTCCGAGCCTCCCGCCCGTACATTTCCATTTTCAGCCTGGCGTCCGCGAAAACCCCAGTGGACAAATACCAAAATCGGCCCGCGCCTACTCTACGTAGTTTCGCAACCGCAGGCGGGGGGTCGCTCGCCATCCGTGGCTCGCTTCAATGAAGGACGCTCTGCCTTTCATTAAATACTAAATCTTCCATCCAGGCGAGGGCGGCTTCTTGTCCGGGTTGATTAAATAAAACCATAAGCACCACCCACTTTAATTGATCCGAATCCAGGTCATTACTTTCTAGGGCCATAACCCGCTCAATTACAAGCTCGCGGGTCGTCGGAGATAATACTTCAATCTGCTCTAAGAATAATAAAAAACCGCGACATTCGACATTTAAGCGGTTCATTTCATCTGGGGTATAAATACGCAGCGAGTGATTGGCAGAAACCGGCAACGCCCCGCGTTGCTCAGTGAGTTCTTCTAACCATCGAAATGCCTTATTGATATCTGCATCAGCAAAACCAACCGCAATTAAATCCTGACGCAAAGACTCCTCATCCGTCCCGAGATTAGAATCAATATCCCGATAATTATCAAACAGATACATCAGGATGTCCAGGACCGTCTCCTTAATCATGGCCGCCCCCCTGTCGTTTTATCGGATACGGGTATAGAGTCCCCCGGGTTGCATCGCAACCCAACCCTGTAGCTCCAGGACTAGGAGCATGGAAGAAACTTGGGCAGTCGTCAATCCGCTTCGCTCCACCAAGAGATCAATAGCTTGTGGGTCATAACCACTGAAACACTCCAGGAGTTTTTGCTCATCGGGACCGTGGGAAATCAAGGGCAGGGCGGGGGTCGCGGCGCGAAGCGGGCTGATATCATCCAGGATATCTTGAGCTTTTTCGACCAGTGTTGCGCCTTCGCGGATCAAGGCGTGACAGCCGCGTGCGCGTTGATTCTGAATTGCGCCGGGGACCGCGAAGACCATCCGTCCTTGATCCGCCGCGTTTCGAGCGGTAATCAAACTCCCGCTGGTAATCGGCGCCTCGACGACCAAAACCCCGAGACTCAGGCCGCTGATGATCCGGTTGCGGCGGGGGAAATTCGCCGCTAGAGGCGGGGTCCCGAGCGGATACTCGGAGACCAGGGCGCCTCGAGCCGCGATGCGATGGGCAAGTTTGTGGTGACGCGGCGGATACACCCGGTCGAGGCCGGTTCCGGCAACCGCAATCGTCAACCCGGCCTCAGTCTCCAAGGCGCCCTCGTGTCCGGCTCCGTCAACCCCCTCGGCGAGTCCACTGGTAACCACAATCCCCTCTTGTGCCAGCTCTCGGGCAAACCTCTGCGCCAATTCGCGTCCGCTCGGGGTGGGATTACGAGTCCCGACAAGCGCCACTTGCGTTCTTTTCAAGACAGCTACATCACCAACGACAAAAATTACCGGCGGTGGGTCATGAATTTGGCTCAGAAGGTGCGGATAACGCGCATCGGAGCGGGTCAGAATCGTGTTTCCCGGGATTTGTCCCCAGGCGAGGTCGCGCTCCACTGCCTCCCAGTCGGGGTTGCGGATCCCGTCTAGGAGCGATTCGTTGAGCCGTCCCTCGGGGCGGAGACGTGCGGCGCCAGCGATTACCGCTGCCGCTGAGCCCAGGCGACTGGTCAACTCATTAAACAAGATCGGGCCTACCCCTGCGCAGCGGTGCAACGCTAACGCGCAACGTAGTTCGTCATCTTCCATAGCTGTCAAGTCTCAGGATGCGGTATCCGACAATTGTACACGGGGCATGGTACTTCGGGGTGAGTAGATTCTTGGGTAGCGGCAGATCGTGAGCAGAAGTAAAATCCTGCGCGATTGAACTAAAAGCTTTTCGGATTTTTTGGTGAGACCAGCAGTTATAAATTTTAAGCACGTAAAAACAATTGACAGGAGTTACGCAGTTGAATTGTAACTGTTTGATTTAGACTGCGTAACTCCTAAATTAATCAAAATTTATGCTGCCTGGGAAAACGCAATTGGGCGCGGCCAATGAGCGTCCAAAATTGAGCGGCGAATTCCGACCTCAACCGGATCAAAACATTCGGCTAAAATTGTCCAACAGCGATCCAATGCCGCAAATAGCGGGATATTCACCTCTAAATCCATAATTGAGTTTTCAAATCGCGTTCCATAACGCAGTAATTTTTGATCCCAATCACTCAATTGAAAACCCATATCGCGTTTTTCTCGGGCCTCTTTGCATGTAGCATAAAGCTGTAGGCAAGCATCCATAATTGCCCGGTGGTCATCGCGAGTTTTACCATTTACCAGTTGTTTGAGGCGCGATAATGAACCAAATGGTTCAATGCGCCCATGCCGCAGATAAAATTGGCCTTCAGTAATATAACCGGTATTATCCGGCACCGGATGCGTAACATCATCGCCGGGCATTGTCACACAGGCCAAGACCGTAACAGACCCAGCGCCATCAAAATCCACGGCCTTTTCATACCGACGCGCCAATTGCGAATATAAATCCCCGGGATAGCCGCGATTCGAGGGAATTTGCTCCATCGTGATGGCAATTTCTTTTAGTGCGTCGGCAAAGGCCGTCATATCGCTTAATAAGACCAAAACTTTTTTACCGTCAAGGGCAAAACGTTCGGCGACCGCTAAACATTGATCCGGAATCATTAACGCCTCAACAACCGGATCAGCAGCGGTATGAATAAAAATAATACTCCTATTTAATACGCCGCCACTCTCAAAAGAATTACGCAACCGCAAATAATCATCATGACGTAGGCCAATTCCGCCTAAAATTACAATATCGGCGTGCGCCTGCAGACCAATTCGCGCTAATAATTCGTTATATGGTTCACCAGCAACAGAAAAAATCGGGATCTTTTGCGATTCGACGAGCGTATTAAATATGTCGATCATCGGAATACCAGTCTCGATCATCGAGTGCGGCATTGCCCGCAACATTGGATTTACCGCCGGAGTACCAATTGGGATCGTAGTTGTTTCAATTGCCGGACGGCCGTCGCGGGGTTTTCCCGAACCATCAAAGACGCGCCCGAGGATTTCATTACCAAACGGGACCTGCATTGCCCGGCCAAGAAAACTGACTTTCGAGTTAGTAGTCACGCCGTGGGTGCCGGCGAAAACTTGTAGCGTCACCTGGGGGCCATCCAGGCGAATTACCTGGGCAAGGGATACCCCATAGGTGGTCGTAACTAGCGCGAGTTCTTCAAAACCAACTCCAGGAGCGCGCAGGGTAATTACATTCCCGGCGATACGCTCGACCTGATCAAAATAGCGACTCATAACAAACTCCAAAATTTATTTTCATTACAATAGGAGAAGACATTTTACAATTTATGCCCGGCGGGAAAGCGCAGCAGCGGGTTGAATACGCGCCGCCCGCCATGCTGGATAAATAGTCGCAATTAGACAAAGACCAAACGCCGTTAAGCTAATTAGCGCTACATCCGCAACACGTAATTGCGACGGCAATTTGGTAATGTAATATACATCGGGGGAAAAAAGCTGTGCACCAAAAACATTTTCTAAAGATTCGACTACCTCACTAATATTAAGCGCTAAGGTAACACCGCCAATTAGCCCCGCAAGCGCGCCAATTATGCCCAATAACGCCCCTTGAATAATAAAAATATTCATCACCGCACCCGGAGTAATACCCATCGTGCGGAGAATTGCAATATCGGCCTCTTTATCGGTCACGACCATCACCAGCATCGCCACAATATTAAATGCAGCCACCGCGATAATTAAACTCAGGATAATAAACATCACACTCTGTTCAGTATGCACTGCCCGAAAGAAATTCGCGTGGCTCGTAGTCCAATCTTCAATTCGATACGCGGGAAACTCCGCGCCTAAACGCCGCGATACAGATGGTGCATCGTATAGATTACCGAGGGCAAGGCGTAATCCGCTCACGGCACCAGGAGCAATACGAAATAAACGCGCCACGTCATTTAGATGAGTTAGCGCAAGGGCACTGTCGTATTCGTACATCCCGATTTGAAAGATACCAACTACAGTAAAACGCTTGAGACGGGGTAGTACCCCAAGCGGCGTCACCATCGCCTGGGGGGTGACCAGGGTAACCTTATCGCCGGGGTCGACCCCCAGCCGTCGCGCAAGGTCGACCCCGAGTAGAATACCGAATCCACCCGGCGCAAGATTATCCATGGTTCCGATGCGGATTTTGGCCCCGATAGTCGAGACCGTTGGCTCCAAATCGGGGAGGACCCCGCGCACCGTCACGCCGGTCACCACCGTCCCGTGCGCGAGCATGCCCTGCTCCTCCACAAACGGCGCCGCGGCCGCGCAATACGGCGCAATTTTCCCCGCGACGCCCTGCCAATCGGCGAGCGGCCCCGCGCGCTCGCTGACCGTCAGGTGAGCAATCATCCCGAGAATGCGGTGGCGCAACTCCTGCTCAAAGCCATTCATCACCGCGAGCACCGTGATCAGCGTCGTGACGCCGAGCGCTACCCCCAACACCGCGCTCGCGCTAATGAATGAAATAAAGCGACACTGCCGTTTTGCGCGGGTGTAGCGCATACCGATAAAAATCGCCAGGGGATAAAACATAAAGCGCTCCAATTTAATCCGCAGGGTCCTATTTTACGCGGCCGCTATTTTCTACAAAAAATAGTTTATTGGAAATCTTCGCCGCTGATTAACTTGGCTATAATCTGTGCTGTGGAATGGTTCAATACTGTTTGTTGGATATGTCACCCCAGCCGATTTTGCGTAGAATAGCAGAAATTTCCGCGCCAGTTACATTTTTGTACTACTATTACCTAATTAAGTATAGCCAAATTATTCGAGCATTAAATCAAAATTCATCACTATTAAGAGTTACGCAGTTAAATTATAACCGGTTAATTTAGTTGGAAGGCCATAAGACAGGCTTCTTCCGTAACCGATTGAAAGTGTCAAATGTATTTTTCAACTGCGTAACTCCCAATTATAATTATTGACCCCGAGGTGCAAGTTTAAGAGACATGTCTGCACATATTATTATCGTTGAAAATAGCAAAGACTGGCGGCAAGGCTTTCCCGGAAATATCGTTATCTCTGCGAAAGATTATATTGCCCAACACGATTACCTGAAGCTAAAAAATCTCAAGGTAATTAATTTGTGTCGTAGCTATCGTTATCTATCGGTGGGTTATTATGTATCATTACTAGCCGAGGCGCGCCTTCACAAAGTTATTCCTTCGGTGCGCACCATCCTCGATTTATCTAGTCGATCAATTTATGGATTAGGAATTGAAGACCTCGATGAGCCAGTGCAAAAATCCTTTGCGAAACGCGAAGGAGCCGACCGTTTCGAATTAGACATCTATTTCGGGATAGTCGAAAATGAGGCGCTCCAAGATTTGGCCCAAGAAATATTCGAGGTATTTCCTTGTCCTCTGCTCAAAGTTGAGTTTCGTCTCCAAGGTAAATGGCACATTTCACGTATCTCGCCTGTACATATTCACACTTTAGAGCGATCTAGTGATGCGCATTTTATTGCTGGATTGAACGCCTATGTGACGAAACGCTGGCAAGAGCCCAAACCGCGTACCGTAGCGCGTTATGACCTCGCAATTTTGTACAATCCTCAAGAAAAATACCCGCCGTCTAATCGCCGCGCATTACAGAATTTTGTGCGCGCCGGAAAAAAATTAGGCCTCGATGTAGAGCTAATTGGAAAAAAAGATTATTCTCGTTTAGCAGAATACGATGCCCTTTTGATCCGTGAAACTACCGCACTCAATCATTATACTTATCGATTTGCCCGACGCGCCCAAACCGAAGGCATGATCGTAATTGACGACCCGGACTCAATCCTCAAATGCACCAATAAAGTCTATCTCGCCGAATTATTTAAGGCCCATCGCATACCGATTCCCCGTACTGTAATTGTTCATAAGGCCCAAGTAGAAATTTTAGAGGCCGAACTGCAATATCCGGTAGTATTAAAAATACCCGACGGCTCTTTTTCTAAAGGCGTGGTCAAGGCAAATAATCTGAATGATGTCAAAGAATATACCCGAACCCTTTTTAAGGATACCGATATTGTCTTGGCCCAGGAATTTTTACCGACTGAATTTGATTGGCGGATTGGAATCTTAAATCGTGTCCCTATTTACGCCTGTCAATATTTTATGTCGAATCAACACTGGCAAATTTATAAGCATAATGACGCCGGCCAAGAAATTAGTTCCGGCGATTTTCGTACATTACCGGTTGAAGAGGTACCCGAATCGGTATTGCGTATTGCCAAACGTGCTGCAAATTTAATCGGTGATGGGCTATATGGTGTTGACCTCAAAGAAACTGAGCGCGGGACGTATATTATTGAAATTAACGATAATCCAAACATCGACGCCGGAATTGAGGATGCTTATCTAAAGGGCGATCTCTATCGAATTATTTTAGAAGAGATCATCCACCGCTTAGAAAAGTTACGCGGTAAATAATTGCTATGGATAATTTAGAATTAATTAGGCGCGACTTGGCGCATCTTTGGCATCCTTGCACGCAAATGCAGGACCATGAGTGGCTACCGCTAATTCCGATTCGACGCGGGCAGGGCGTCTGGCTAGAAGATTTTTCCGGACGGCGCTATTTAGATGCAATTAGCTCTTGGTGGGTAAATCTTTTCGGGCATTGTAATCCGCGAATTAACGCCGCAATTCAAGAACAACTTTACACTTTAGAGCATGTATTATTGGCGGGATTTTCCCATGCGCCGGCAATTAATTTGTGCGAACAACTCATCCACCTTGCGCCAAATGGTTTAACACGTTGCTTCTTTAGTGATAATGGCTCCTCCGCAATTGAGATTGCGCTCAAAATGAGTTATCACTATTGGCGGAATCAGGGCGCCATTAAAAAAAATCAGTTTGTGACTTTGAGTAATAGCTATCATGGTGAAACCCTCGGGGCTTTGGCTGTAGGCGATGTCGCGCTGTATAAAGAAATTTATGATCCGTTGCTAATGAAGGTAATTACTGTCCCAGCGCCGGATTGTTTTGATCGTGAATTAGGCGAGTCCTGCGAACAATATAGTGCGCGCCGATTTTCCTTAATGGAAGAAACGCTGGAGCGCTACGCAGACACTATTTGCGCCGTTATTGTTGAGCCATTAGTACAATGCGCTGGCGGGATGCGTATGTACGACCCGATTTATTTACGCTTATTGCGCTCTGCCTGTGACCGTTATCAAGTACATTTAATTGCGGACGAGATTGCCGTAGGATTTGGACGCACCGGGACTTTTTTTGCCTGTGAGCAGGCCGCAATCTCTCCTGATTTTTTATGTTTGTCGAAAGGATTAACTGGTGGTTATTTACCGTTGGCCGTGACTTTAACGACTGAATTGATCTATCAGGCATTTTATGATGACTATCAAAGCCGCCGAGCCTTTCTCCATTCGCATAGTTATACCGGAAATCCTTTAGGATGTAGCGCGGCGTTGGCGAGTTTAGCAATATTCGCCGAGGATAAAATTATCTCGCGAAATCAAAAATTGGCGGAGAAAATGCGAAATTCCTGCGCGTCTTTAAGTGATCATCCGCATATTGCGGAGATCCGGCAACGGGGAATGATTTTAGCCCTGGAAATGATTAGAGATAAGTCAGCGCGAATTTCTTATCCGTGGCAAGAGCGGCGGGGGTTAATCGTTTATCGCCATGCTTTAGAGCGTGGTGCACTATTGCGTCCACTGGGAAACGTGATTTATTTTATGCCGCCGTATGTGATTACCCCAGAGGAGATTGACTTGCTCGCGCAAATTGCCATCGAAGGCATAAATTTAGCGACTCGAGAATAGATTATGCAATTAAATTTTTCCAAGATGCACGGTTTGGGAAATGACTTTGTGGTAATCGACGCTATTAACCAGCAAATTGAATTGACGCCGGAGGTGGTGCGTTTTCTCGCCGACCGTCATTTCGGTATTGGCTGTGATCAATTATTACTCGTCGAGCCGAGTCGCCTTTCGGAAACCGATTTTCGCTATCGGATTTTTAATGCGGATGGCGGGGAGGTCGAACAATGTGGAAATGGGGCGCGCTGTTTTGCCCGCTTTGTGCGCGAGCAGGGCCTGACCCATAAAAATCCGCTGGTGGTCGAGACCGCAGCGGGAAATATTCTTCTCCAAACCGAGCCGAATAACGAAATTACCGTAGATATGGGGAGACCGCGTTTTAATCCGGCGGATATTCCTTTTCTTGCTGACCAAGAGGAATTAATTTACTCGCTGAAAATTGCCGGACAGGAAATCCCCTGCGGGGTTGTCTCGATGGGAAACCCGCATTGCGTAATTCGCGTGGAGAAGATTACCGATCCGAAAATAATTGCGCTTGGCGCAATTATCGAAAGTCACGAGCGCTTTCCGCGTCGGGTAAATGTCGGATTTATGGAGATTATCCAGCGTGATTATCTACGATTGCGCGTTTATGAGCGCGGCGCCGGCGAGACATTGGCCTGCGGGAGCGGTGCCTGCGCGGCGGTTGCAATTGGAATTCGTCAGGGATTACTCGATTCGCGGGTAATTGTCGAGCTTCCCGGCGGACAGCTAAAGATTAATTGGCGATCAGAATCAGAGACTATTTTAATGACTGGGCCGGCGACAACTGTCTTTCAGGGTACAATTGCCCTTTAGAAATTATTTTTGGCAATTATCTCTTAATTCCCTTTAGACGTGAACTATTCATAACCGAGAGATTGTAGAGCGCGGTCGTTATTAGTCCATCCCGTGCGCACCCGTACCCAAGTTTGAAGAAAAACTTTACCGGCCAATTGGCGTTCGATATCCGCACGCGCCTCTTGCCCAATTTTTTTCAGCACCGCACCATTTTTCCCGATGACAATCGCTTTCTGCCCGGGGCGCTCGACCCAAATAATAACGCTAATATGGGTCACTCCATGTTCTTCCCGGAATTGCTCGACTTCGCAAGTTATTGCATAAGGCAATTCCGCCCCCAAATGGCGCGCCAATTTCTCGCGGAGTAATTCAGCGGCATAAAAACGCATACTCCGGTCTGTAATTTGATCCGTGGGGAATTGCGCCGCGCCTTCCGGCAATAATGGAATAATCGCCTTTTCTAAAGTAGCGACGTTGTCGTTGTGAAGCGCGGATAACGGCACAATCTGCACGAAATTGTATTTAGCGGCACATTTTTCTAAATGCGGGAGAAGCAAATCGCGCGGTTTGACTAAATCAATCTTATTGACTACCAATACCACGGGGATGTCTAATTGCTGAATAATCTCTAATACCAAATCGTCCTCGGGATTCCATTGATTACCCGCGACGACGTGCAAGATTACATCGAGAAAACCATCCGTTAAAACGGATTGAGCGGTGCGGCGGAGATAACGGCTAATTGCGAATTTACCAGGCTGACACAATCCCGGGGTATCAACGTAAATTGCCTGAAATCCGCTGCCGCTATGAATACCTAAAATGCGATAACGGGTCGTGTGGGGGTGATGAGCTGTAATCGAAATCTTTTGACCGACCAGACAATTCGCTAACGTCGATTTACCGACATTTGGGCGACCAACAAGCGCGACATAACCGCAACGGTAACTCATCTATACTCCGGCTTTTCTTTTTTCTGAAACCAAGTGGTCAATTATTTTGATAATGCCCGAACTACCGACCTCCATATTTTCAAATGTGGTGAGTAATTTTTCGTGCAAATCAAATTGGCGATCCCAATTAGGTTTTTTGAGAACGTCGAGTATTGTATGAGCTGAGGTATGGACTCCCTCGTGCGGCGCCTCCAATAATCGAAAGGCATCGTAATTCGCAAAGCGCTTTTTGCCTTCACCGTTGTAGTACCACTTACCGAGACGGCAATTATGGTGATCGAGTGCTACCGGTTCGACATATTTATCTTCGCCGTTGGTGCTGACGCTCAGGTAGGTGCGTTGTTTATAAATAATATGATCGACTTTGACCAAGGTCGAAAAGCACTGATCCTCGGTCTTATTAATTTCTTTCATGGTTTCAGTTGCGGACTTGGCAAATCCGTGAAAACGGGACGCTAATTCGCCAACGACTTGATGGGCCTTTTCGGCCTCAATGCGCATTGCATAAGAATCATTTTGCATAGCGGCGGCGTCGGTAATCAATTCATTCATGATACGCCCGATCGAACTAGATGCGGATTTAGTTTTTTCCGCAAGATTGCGCACCTCTTCCGCCACGACAGCAAATCCCCGTCCAGCATCGCCGGCGCGGGCCGCCTCAATTGCGGCATTCAGCGCCAATAAATTCGTCTGATCGGAAATATCGTTAATAAGAGCCACCGACTGTTGAATTTCATTTCCCCGAGAATTGAGTTTTTCTACAGTATTCACGGCGTTAGTAATCCGCTTAGAAATATCATTTAATCCAGTAATCGTCTTTTCGACCGAAGATTGACTACTCTCGGCGTCGCTCTGAGTTCGAGCGGCCTCGGTGGCGACTTTTTCCATCAATTCCGTAATCAACATCAGGTCTTTTTGTGCAGTCAAGAGATTGTCAATTAAATTATTTGAATTCAGTTTTTGTAAATTCGCCAATAGCTCATTGTGTTGGCGCTTTTGATTAACGCCTTCTAGCGTTGCAAGCGAGGGATTAATACGTTTCTCCAAGCTGGTACGAAATTCACCGTGCAGACCTACCGGATTAGCCTTACGAAAGAATTTTCCGTTCGTATAATATTCAAACGAGGCAGTGATTTCGCGGAAATAGCACTCCAATTGATCGAGCATGTCATTCATATTCCAACACAAAAGCCCAATCTCATCAGTATCTGGAATCTCGGTAATCCGTTGATCTAATTTTCCCTCGGCAACTTCCCGGGCGATTGTCGTTAATTTTTGAAGTGGCGCAAACCAGCGCTGCGTCTGAAAATAGACATAGATACTCAATGCTGTAGCGCCGGCCAGAATTAAGAGCCACGGCCACGACAAACCATCGTGTAATATTTCAATGATAAAAGACAATACCAGCAATCCATCAAATAAGAACGTAATCAAAAGAAATCTAAAGCGTAAGGATGAACTCTTCATAGGAGGTCCTCTTTTCGGTAAGTAATTTGGTAATTAAGGCAAGTGACGCATCACAGGCATTACGTGACCCGGCTTGTTTTTCGGCCGCAAGCATCGCGCGATAAATATCAGACATTACAACAACGCCTTGTGATTTGGGTTTGCGCCGCACAGAGAGATAACCGATGATTTTCCCTTGGGAATCAAAACACGGGGTGACATGGGCGAATACCCAATAAAAACTCCCATCCTTAGACATATTTTTTACATAGGCAAAACACTCGCGACCGGATTGAATGGTATCCCACAGGAACTTAAATAAACCCCGCGGCATATCGGGGTGACGGATAATATTGTGTTGTTGGTAGAGTAATTCGCTTTCGGTAAAACCAGAGAATTCGATAAAGATGCGATTGCCATAGGTAATTCTACCTTTGGGATCAGTCTTTGACACAATAAAATCATTTTCACGCATTACTCTTTCGACGTTAGTCGGGACAGCAGGATTTTTCATCGGTGTCTGCTCCAAACTTTATATTAAATATATTCATTTGATGATTTTAAGAGTTACGCAGTTGAAAAATACATTTGACATTTTTAATCGGTAAGGAGCCTATCTTATAGCTTTCCGATTAAATCAACCAGTTACAATTCGACTGCGTAACCCGTGATATATTTGAATACACCACGAGCTACCTGTACCTCCCAAAAGGGAGGTATAGTGCCGCGGATAATCTCGACACCGTAAGTGCCAAACTCGGTGCCGCAGTGTAGAATGTTTTAGGGAAAATGTTTTCGTCGAAGCGAGCCACGGATGGCGAGCGACCCCCCGCCTGCGGTTGCGAAACGTAGTGGAGCAGAGTAGGCGAGGGCAGATTTTGGAATTTGTCCACTGCGT
>Ga0114939_10003023_pt1 | contig 11968 bp, 16 predicted proteins | sample AshMeaCrysSpring_FD_87196 | JGI IMG/M metagenome (GOLD analysis project Ga0114939, IMG submission 87196) | Groundwater microbial communities from Big Spring, Nevada to study Microbial Dark Matter (Phase II) - Ash Meadows Crystal Spring | ecosystem: Environmental > Aquatic > Deep subsurface >... | reverse complement strand
CGCGCATCTCGCGCAGCTTGCCGGTGTTGCCGGTGGCGAGGACGAGGCTTGCGGGAATGCCGGCCACGCGCGACTCAGCGGCCCTTGCCGCGCGGCGCTCCTTCCGGCACCGCGAGCGTCGCCTGGAGTGCCTCGATCTGCACTGCGAAGAGCTGCTGGCAGGCGTTGGCCGCGAGGTCCAGCAGCTGGTCGAGCTCGTGCCGGCGGAACGCGTGGCCTTCGGCCGTGCCCTGCACTTCGACGAAGCCGCCGCCGTTGTTCATGACCACGTTCATGTCCGTCTCGGCCGCGGAGTCCTCGGGGTAGTCGAGATCGACCACGGGTTCGCCACGCACGATGCCGACCGACACCGCGGCAACCTGCCCGTGCAGCGGGCTCGCGGCGATCACGCGCCGGCGCACGAGCGATGTCATCGCATCGGCCAGCGCCACGTACGCGCCCGTGATCGACGCGGTGCGCGTGCCGCCGTCGGCCTGCAGCACGTCGCAGTCGAGCGTCACCGTGCGTTCGCCCAGCGCCCGCATGTCGACGATCGCGCGCAGCGAGCGGCCGATCAGGCGCTGGATCTCGAGCGTGCGGCCGCCCTGCTGGCCCCGCGCAGCCTCGCGCGCGCTGCGCGTGTGCGTCGAGCGTGGCAGCATGCCGTACTCCGCTGTGATCCAGCCTTCGCCCTTGCCGCGCATGAAGCCGGGCACGCCCTCCTCGACACTGGCCGTGACCAGCACCCGGGTGTCGCCGAACTCGACGAGTACGGAGCCTTCGGCATGGCGGGTGAACCCGCGCGTGATGCGCACGGGACGCAGTTGATCGGGCGCACGGCCACTGGGTCGCAAGGGGAACTCCGAGGGGAAGGGGCTAGGGGCTAGTCACTTTCTCAGGGCCCGAGCCACCGTATCGCTGCAGCCGACGTATTGTCCGCGTAGGGCGCGGAATTGTGTATGGCCTGCTCGCCGAGCGCCGCAAGCGTTTCGCGCAGGCTGGCGTTCGGATCCCGCCCAAGCGAGCTGAGCAGTTCGTCCGAGAGCCCGGACCACAGGCCGTCCGAGCATAACATGATCACGTCGCCGGGCAGCAGCACGCGGCGCCCGCTCAGGGTCATCTCGGGCAGCGCGGGATCGCCGCCAATGCAGCATTCGACGTAGTTGCGCATGGGGTGGCCCTGCGCCTGCTGCTCGGTGATGCGGCCCGCACGCAGCAGCAGTTCGACGTGACTGTGGTCGCGCGTGCGCTCGAACACCTTGCCGTGGCGGATCTGGTAGACGCGGCTGTCGCCGACATGCGCCCAGTGGGCGCTCGAGCCCTGCACGAGGCACACCGCGCAGGTGGCGCGCGGCCGGATCTCGGGGGGCAGGCCCTGACCCAGCGCGACGACGGCTTCATGCGCGCGGCCCACGGTGAGATGCAGGAAGCCATCGGGGTCGAACAGGGGGCGGCTGACCTCCCAGAACTCGTTCAGCATCGCGCGGATGGCCACTTCCGCTGCGCGCGCGCCATCGGCATGACCGCCCATGCCGTCGACGACAGCGAGCATCACGGAGCCGTCGGCATCCGCAATGGCGACTCGATCCTGGTTTTCTTCGCGATGCCCGATGAGGCTCAGGTCCGCGTGCTCGATCTGCAAGGGTCGCTCCGGCACGCCCGTTGTCATGTAGAATTCTCAGTGATTTATAGCATTTGGCGACGCGTACATACAGCGTTTGTGTGGCGTCGGTCTTCTTTGCACTCATCGGCGAGGCGCCATGATCCGCAGCATGACGGGCTTCGCGCGGCGCGAGCGGACCGGTCCCTGGGGCACCCTCGCGTGCGAGGTCCGCTCTGTCAACCACCGCTACCTCGAACTTTCGTTGCGGTTGCCCGAAGACCTGCGAAGCCTCGAGGGCGACGCGCGCCAAACGGTCGCCGCCGCGTTACGTCGCGGCAAGGTCGACGTGGGCCTGTACCTCAGGGGCCAGCCCGCCCAGTCCGGCACGCTCGAACTCAACCAGCCGCTGCTGGAGCGGGTGGCGCGCGCCGCGCGTGACGTCGCGGGCCTCGCCGACTCCTCGCTCGCCGCTGTCAGCCCGCTCGACCTGCTGCGCTGGCCCGGCGTAATCCGTGAACCCGAGCGCGACCTGCAACCCGTGCAAGTTGCCGCGGTTGAACTGCTGCAGGAGACGGTCACCGAACTGAATGCCGCGCGTGCCCGCGAAGGCGCGCGTCTGCGCGAGATGCTGCTCGGCCGCTGCCAGGCCGTGCAGCAGACGGTTGAGCAGTTGCGTGATCGGCTGCCCGAGATCGCGGCCCGCATCCGCGAGCGGGTCGGTGAGCGCGTCGGGCAGCTGGGCGGCACCGTCGACCCCACCCGCCTCGAGCAGGAACTGGTCCTGCTGGCCTACAAGATGGACTTCGCCGAGGAGCTTGACCGGCTCGGCAGCCATGTCGCCGAGATGCTCGACATCCTCGACGCGAAGGAACCCGCGGGCCGCCGGCTGGACTTCCTGATGCAGGAATTCAACCGCGAGGCGAACACGCTCTCGTCGAAGTCGCAGGACGCGGACACCACCCGCGCTGCGGTCGACATGAAGGTCCTGATCGAGCAGATGCGGGAGCAGATCCAGAACATCGAGTAGCCTGCACAGCCAACCTCGACGCATCGCCTGCCCGCCTGCATTTCCAAGCCCCGGCGTCTTACCCGCCGCGGCGCCATCGCAGGCGCCATCCCAGGACAAAACAGCTCGCGAGCAGCAGCGAAGCCGACAGCGGATGGACAATCGCGAGCACGACGGGCGTCAGGACCGCGCGCGTCGCAGACCGCAGTGCCGGATGCTCGGCAATGACCGCCGCCAGCGGCGGTGAATGCCGATAGTAGAAGCGGATGAATGCGCGGCCCAGCGCCGTGTGCTGCAGGTAGCGGTCGCGGAACTGACGCAGTGCCACCACGTGCGGCTCGAGCGCCGAACCGTAGGCGGCGGTCGCGATGAAGCAGCTGACGGTGGCGCCGCGGAAATCATCCTCGCAGTCGCGGAAATCGGGGACGGGCATGGCGATGCGCAGCTGATTGTTGATCGTCGAGTAATCCGTCTCGGCGCTCGAGGCCGAGAAGCTCAGCGTCAGCGTCTGCGCGTTCTGGTTCTGAAAGGTGTCGGAGCGCGCCGGCAGCGTGACGCTCGCGCCCGGCGCCAGCGAAGCGACGGTGCAGCGCAGGCCGGAACAACCCGTGCCCGTGAAACGCAAGTTCGGCGCCAGTGCGGGACTCTGGCTCAGGTCGACCAGGACATTGGTCGCCGCGTCGGGACCCGCGTTTGACACCACCACCGACACGTCCAGGCGCCGCGAAAACTCGCAGGGCGGCGCCAGCGAAGCCCGGCCGTCGACCGCAACATCCACGCAGCGATCGGTGGCAGAACCGCGCACCGCCGCCACGGCACGGTTGTTCGCGGTGTTCGTGTCCGAGCTGTTGTTGGTGTCGGCGACATTGACGAGGCAGGGCGGCTGCGTCGTGGCCGTCACGATCGCGGGTATGACCAGCTGTGCGGACCCAGCGGGACCGAGGTCCCCGACGGTCCACGCCCCGGTGGCGGGGTCGTAGCTCCCGATGCTCGCGAACGCGGCCATGCCGGACGGGATGTCGAGCCCGGCGGGCAGCTTGTCGGTAACGACGACCGACGTGGCCGGGTCGGGTCCGACGTTGCGTAGCGTGACCACGAACTGAACCGGCTGGCCGGGGGCCGGCACCGGTACGTCGACCGACATCTCGAGCTGCAGGTCCGGCGCGGCGAACAGCAGCCGCGGAATCAGCGACAGCGCTGCAGCGGCGAGGATAAGACAGCGCGGCGAACGAATCACCAGACCCCAAGTTGCTGAACAATACCGTCGCGGCATGGCCGGTCCCGAGAAAATTGCAGGCGATAAAATCGCCACCGATCCAGGCGTGTCGCCGTTAGCGGTTGGCGACCGCTCGCGGCCGCATGAGCGTCGTGCCGTCGTCGTGCGCCGTCATCGGGATGTGGTTGCGAACCGTGCGACGCAGTTGAGCCGCCGCGGTCTCGAGTCGCTTGGCCGCTTCTTCCGGACCCAGCTCCTCGACAAGCGTGGCGATCGCTTCCCGCACGACGCGCTGGACCTTACCTTGGTTTCCCATTGCTTCAGCATACTGAGAAGTGAGTCACATCGTGAACGGAGTGTTTGCATTTTTGTGATGCACGTCTGATTCCTGGCACACGCGATCGGCACTTTCCCGAGACTCACACCCCGCGTCCGCAAGCCGGAGGTGACATAACTCGTTGCGGTGAAAAAAATTCCGCCTTATGTCTGCAAGTCGTTGTGACGCGCGTCACGGCGTGCGTTACTCGGGCAAAGAATCGAATCGGCACCACGCGGCACGCTGCGCTGATCGCAACTCAGCGCCCTCTCCAATCACCGCGGCGCGACGGGTGGTGCCACCAACTGCAGCGGCGCCGGCCAGGCTCCGGGGACGGACGCGTCGTCCCTGGCGCCGAGTTCGCGCTGACTGTGGGTTAATTACGGGAGCCAGGTTCCGAAGCCGTGGGAAGCTCACATCCGCCCGGGGAGCGACGCAGCAGCCGTCGAGGCGCCCTTGCGAACGGTGTCACCCGGATGATGACGAACTCCCTGTTCCTTTACTTCGCAGCGAACTTCGCGCGGCGGTTCTGGGCGCTGCTGAACTCGGACGTCGCGCGGTCGATCCGGCGCTCGTAGCGCTGGCTTTCCCACCGCGCGCGGTCCAGCCGATGGCTAGCGTCGCCAGACGATCCCGAGGAACGCGGTGGCGGCCTCGAACTCGGACAGCGTCCCCGTGTCGGCACTCTGATCGCTCCAGCTGCCGGCGAGACGCGCCTCGAGTTGCGGCGTGAGCTGGCGCACCGCGGCCAGGCTGAGATCGACAGTGCGCACGTCGCCCTGCGCCAGGTTGCGTGAATACCAGTTGACGTCGAAGTCGAGGCGGGTGCGCGCAAACGCCTGCCAGCGCGTGCCGGCCGCGATACCGGCGTAATCCTCGTCCTTGCTGAAGCTGTCCTCCGCCTGGCCGGCCTGCAGGTAATCGCGCTGGTCCCAGTACACCTGCACGTGCCAGTCGCTGCGCGCGGCGTCCCAGGTCATGTTGCCCGAAAGCCGCTTGTAGGCTCGATCGGACGACCTCACCGACGCCACCAACCTGATCCGCATCGTCCTGCTGGCGCAGCCCGACGAGATCTGCAACCTGGCGGCCCAGAGCCACGTCGCCGTGTCCTGCGAGACGCCCGAATACACGGCGAACGCGGACGCGTTGGGAACGCTTCGCATCCTGGAGGCCTTCCGCATCCTGGGCCTCGAGCGCCGCACGCGCTTCTACCAGGCCTCGACCTCCGAGATGTTCGGCAAGGTGCAGGAAACATCGCAGCGCGAGACGACTCCTTTCTATCCGCGCTCGCCCTATAGCGCAGCCAAGGTGTATGCGTACCGGATCACGGTCAATTACCGCGAGGTGTACGGCGTGTTTGCCTGCAACGGCATCCTGTTCAACCACGAGTCCCCGGATCCGCGGCGAGACCTTCGTCACCCGCAAGATCAGAGGAACATTTGTCATCCAACCGCTGGGAGGGACACTCAGCACAGTTCGTGCCGGCGTGCGTCGAGGGTCCTCGCCACGTCGCCGTGCAGGTCGAAGCTATCGATCCTCTCGGGTGTGGAAGACCCGCAATATGTAGATGTTCGAGCCGGCAATTTCGTAACGTACTTCGTACCTTTGTACGAGTACCCGGCGCACGTCGCGCTCGCCAAATTCGGCGAGCCTCTCGCCCAGTCGTGGCTGTGCCGGGATCCGCCGTACCCGGCTGACGACCGCCCGCACGATGCGTACGGCCGCCACTGCATTCACGGGCTCGAGGAATTCGTGGATCCGTTGCAGATCAGCGTAGGCCGCCTGCGTCCAGCGCAGCGCCACGGCTTCAGCTCGCGCGCTTGGTGCGCGCCTTGGGCTTTTTCGCTCGGCTCACTCCAGCAACCCATGCCTCCACTTCAGCGTGTTCGACAAACTGACCGGAATCCACTTCCGCGAGCGCCGCGAGTGTTTCGCGTCGCCTTTCTTCGGCCAAGCCGACATACGCCTCGACCGCTTCCTTGACCAGCCACCCGCGCGGCCGATCAAGCTGGTTCGCCAACCCATCCAGCTTTTCGGCCAGTTCCTGCGGCAGGTGCGCCGTCACGACTCGGGTTGTCATGGTGTCAGTCACTCTTAATCAATCTGATTAAAAAGCATAGCGGCGTTCTTGTCGCGGCACAACCGTCCGACTCGACCCAGGGGGTACGCCGCAGTGCGGGCACCGGAACGCTACAATCCGGCATGCCCTCCCCGCACTCACCCGCCCGCCGCGGCCGCCTCTTCGTCATCGCCGCCCCCTCCGGCGCCGGTAAGACGTCGCTGGTCCGCGCACTGATGGAACGCGAGCCCGGCCTGCGCTTCTCTATCTCTTATACAACCCGCTCGCAGCGCCCCGCCGAGACCCACGGTCGCGACTACTTCTTCGTCTCGAAGGACGAGTTTGCGGCCATGGTTGACCGGGGCGAGTTCCTCGAGCACGCCCGCGTGTTCGACAACCATTACGGCACGGCGCGGGCGCAGGTCGAATCATCGCTGGCGGCCGGGCAGGACCTGATCCTCGAGATCGACTGGCAGGGCGCGCAGCAGATCCGGGCCAAGCTGCCCGAATGCCATTCGATCTTCATCCTGCCCCCGTCGCGTGCGGAGCTCGAACGGCGCCTGCGCGGCCGAGGCACCGACGCCGAGGATGTGATCCAGCGCCGGTTGCGCGACGCGGCGTCCGACATGACCCACTGGTCCGAATTCGACTACGTGGTGGTCAACGACGACTTCGATCGCGCCCTGGGGGACCTGCAGGCCATCGTCCGCGGCTCCGGCGAGGCCTCGCGCCGGGAGCGTGATGGGCTGGCGGAGCTGGCCGGCGCGCTTTGCGCGGCGGCCAGCTAGCGCAGGAAGGGCAGGAAGCGCAGGAAGGGCAGGAAGGATAGGAAGGACCGGAAGGACCTATCTTCCTGCGCTTCCTGCGCTTCCTGCGCTTCCTGCCCTTCCTGCCCTTCCTGCCCTTCCCCCCTTCTGCTACGCTCACGCCCTTCCATCTTCAGTTTCCCAGCAAAATGGCTCGCATTACCGTCGAAGACTGTCTCCAGAACGTGCCCAACCTGTTCCAGCTGGTGCTCGTGGCATCGCGCCGCGCCCGCAAGCTGGCCAACGGGTCCGAGGCCACGCTCGACTGGGAGAACGACAAGCCGACGGTGCTCGCGCTGCGCGAGATCGCGGCCGGCCACGTGGGCGTGGAAATCCTCGAAGAGCCGGACCTGCCGCCGCCTCCGCCGCCGGAGCTGATGCCGGAGCCGGAGTTCATGGGTGAGTTCCGCGCGCCGCAGATCGAGCTGGGAGACTAAGCCCCCGACCTGCGCCTGCCCATGGACGTGACGTCTTCCCTGCGCAGCCTGCTGCCCTATGGAAGACGCTCCATCGGCATCAACCAGCTCATCTCGAAGCTGGAAACCTACCTGCCGCCCGACCAGGTCGAGCTGGTCCAGGAAGCCTACGACTTCGCGTTCCAGGCCCATGACGGCCAGCGCCGCCGCTCCGGCGAGCCGTACATCACGCACCCGGTCGCGGTTGCCGACCTGCTCGCCGACTTAAGGCTCGACGCACAGACGATGATGGCCGCGATCCTCCATGACGTCATGGAGGACACGCCCAACACCAAGGACGAGATCACCGAGCGCTTCGGCCGCGACGTCGCTGAACTCGTCGACGGCGTCAGCAAGCTCGACCAGATCCAGTTTCGCAGCCGGGCCGAGGCGCAGGCCGAGAGCTTCCGCAAGATGCTGCTCGCCATGGTGCGCGACATCCGCGTCATCATGGTCAAGCTCGCCGACCGCACGCACAACATGCGCACGCTCGGCGCGATGCCGCCGGCCAAGCGCCGCACGATCGCGCGCGAGACGCTCGAGATCTACGCGCCGATCGCAAACCGCCTCGGCATGCACGCGATCAAGCGCGAGCTCGAGGACCTCGGCTTCCGCGCGCTCTATCCCAGGCGCTACAAGGTCATCGAGACCGCGGTGAAGACCGCGCGCGGCAACCACAAGCAGTTCGTCGGGCGCATCTCGGCCTCGCTGAAGGAGGCACTTGACGCCGCGAAGATTCCCGCGACGATCGAGGGCCGCGAGAAGGACGTCTACAGCATCTACGAGAAGATGCGGCGCAAGAAGATCTCGCTGAACGAGATCGTCGACGTTTACGGCTTGCGGCTCATCGTCGACAAGCCCGACACGTGCTACCGCACGCTCGGCATCGTGCACTCGGTGTTCAAGCCGATGCCGGGCCGCTTCAAAGATTACATCGCGATCCCGCGCGTGAACGGCTACCAGTCGCTGCACACGACGCTGTTCGGCCCGAACGGCACGCCGATCGAGGTGCAGATCCGCACGGCCGAGATGCACCGCGTCGCCGAGTCAGGCATCGCCGCGCACTGGCAGTACAAGGAAGGCGGCGGCGCCGAAGCGGGCCTGCAGGGCGATCGCGCGCGCGAATGGCTGCAGCAGCTGGTCGAGATCCAGCAGGGCGGCAACCCGGAGGAGTTCCTCGAGAGCGTCAAGGTCGACCTGTTCCCGGACAAGGTGTACGTGTTCACGCCGAAGGGCGAGATCCGCCGCATGCCGCGCAACTCGACCTGCGTCGACTTTGCGTACTCCGTGCACACCGACGTCGGCAACCGCTGCGTGGCCGCAAAGGTCGACCGGCGCCTCGTGCCGCTGCGCACGCCGCTGCGCAACGGCCAGACGGTCGAGATCATCACCGCGAAGGGCGCGACGCCGAACCCCGCCTGGGTCAACTTCGTCGTCACGGCGAAGGCACGCGCATCGATTCGCCAGTACCTCAAGAACCTCAAGCGCGGCGAGGCCGTCGATCTCGGCAAGCGACTGCTGAACCAGGCGCTCGAGGAGTTCTCGCTGACGTTGCGCAAGATTTCGAAGGAGACGATCGATACGGTCGTCGTCGAACTCGGCCTGAAGACCGAGGACGAGCTGTACGAAAAGATCGGCCTCGGCGAACGCGTGGCACCGTTCATCGCGCGCCGGCTGCTGCCCGCGGATGCCGAAGGCGTCGTCGAAGGCGTGGCCGGGCCGCTCGCGATCGCGGGTACCGAGGGCCTCGTCGTTTCGTACGCGCGTTGCTGCTTCCCGATCCCGAACGACCCGATCCTCGCCAGCCTGTCGACCGGACGCGGCGTCGTGATCCATCGCGAGGCGTGCGGCAATCTTGCCTCCTTCCGCAAGCAGCCCGAGAAGTGGATTCCGGTCGCGTGGAAGCCCGAGACGGATCGCCTGTTCAGTGTCGAGATCCGCGTCGACGTCACCAACCGCATGGGTGTGCTGGCGTCGGTGGCCTCCGCGATCGCGAGCACGCAGACGAACATCGATCGCGTGTCGGTCGTCGAGCGCGACACGGACACCTCGACGCTGATCTTCGAAATGATGGTCAGGGACCGCAAGCAGCTCGCGAGCGTGATCCGCGCGGTGCGCGGCATGCCGGAGGTGTTGAAGGTTGCGCGGTCGCTGGCCTGAGGAAGGACAGGAAGCGCAGGAAGCGCAGGAAGCGCGGGAAGCACAGGAAGCGCAGGAAGCGCGCCGCTGGCGACGGAAGTCAAAGATCCGCGGAGACCATGTGCACAGCCAGACGCCCTTTCGTCCCGGCCTGAAGTACCTCGCCGAGGGTGGCCAGGAAACCGAGCCGATGTACGGCCACGGTTTCGTGCTGCCGCAGTTCGCGATGTTCCCGCTGCTCGACGACGCCAGCGCAGTGGGCCGGCCTGCATGTCATTGAACAGATGGCGCCGGGGTAGTACATTCTGACTACCTTCCAAGGATCGTCCCATGTCCGCGACCAGCCTGAAGCTGCCAGACGAACTCAAGCGCCGCATCGCCCGGCTCGCCGCGAGCAGCGGGCAGACTCCCCATGCGTTCATGGTTGATGCTTTGGCACGCGAAGCGGAGCGATCGGAGCTGCGCCAGCGATTTGCGACGGAGGCCGCGAAGTCGGAACGCGAGTCGCTCAGTACCGGCAAGGCCCATTCACTCGCCGCGACGTTCGATTACCTCGCCGCAAGAGTTGCCGGCAACAAGCCACGTCGCCCGCGGGCTCGTTCGTGGCGCGCGTCGAAGTAAGCGTTCGGGCGCTGCGTGACCTGGAGCGACTGTTCGACTTCGTCGCCGCTGTTGATCCCGGGCAGGCGATAGCCCTGGTTTCGAGCTTGCGGGCCGCATTCGAGGTTCTCGCGGATCATCCATTGCTGGGTCGCGTGGCGGAGGAAGGGCGGCGCGAACTCGTACTGTCTCGCGGCAGGTATGGCTACATCGCAAAATACCGTTGGTTGCCCGCCGAGGATGTCGTGCTGGTCCTGGCGGTCCGGCATCAACGCGAGGCCGGGTACACGGAAGATCAGTAGTGGCCTCGCTGCGGGGTCGGCGAGACGCCGCAACCCCGCCGCATCTAGAATCGCTGTCTTATCCTTCCGGCCCTTCCTGCCCTTCCGGAGCCCCCATGTCCCTGACCGCAATCGCCACACCCGACGCCCCGGGCGCCATCGGCACCTACTCCCAGGCCATCAAGGCCGGCAACACCGTCTACCTCTCAGGCCAGATTCCGCTCGACCCGAAGACGATGGAGATCGTGACGGGCGAGGTCGAAGTGCACGTGCGGCGCGTGTTCGATAACCTGCGCGCGGTCGCAAAGGCGGCAGGCGGCGATCTCGGCAACGCCGTGAAGCTCAACGTCTACCTGACGGACCTCGGCAACTTCCAGACCGTCAACAAGGTGATGGCCGATTACTTCCAGCAGCCGTACCCCGCGCGCGCAGCTATCGGCGTGTCGGAGCTGCCGCGCGGCGCGGTCGTCGAAGTGGACGCCGTCCTCGTGCTCTGACGACGCGCGAGCGTTCTGCCGTCCGTCCAGTGGTCGCATGCACGCCTGAGCGCATCTTCCTGCTTCACCCCTGCGCATGAGTAACGGCGGCACGCCACTCGCCGATCGTCCGGTCACCGCGCTCAGGGGCGTGGGGCCCGCGCTCGCCGAACTGCTCGCGAAGCTCGGCCTGCACACCGTGCAGGACGTGCTGTTCCACCTGCCGTTGCGCTACGAGGACCGCACGCGCGTCGTGCCGATCGGCTCGCTGCGCAATGGCGACCGCGCGGTGATCGAGGGCGAGATCCAGCTGGCCGAGGTCGTGTTCCGCCGTCGCCGCACGCTGCTCGTGCGCATCGCCGACGGCACGGGCTTCGTCACGCTGCGGTTCTTTCATTTCTCCGGCGCGCAGCAGGCGCAGCTCGTGCGCGGCCAGCGCCTGCGCTGCTTCGGCGAGGCGCGCCTCGGCCCGGGCGGGCTCGAGATCGTGCATCCGGAGTACCGGCGCGTGCTCGGCGATCCGGGCGATGCACCGCCGGACACGCTCACGCCGATCTACCCGACGACCGAAGGCGTGCAACAGGGTCGCCTGCGCATGCTCACCGACCTGGCGCTCGCGATGCTGTCGCAGGGCGCGATTCCCGACTACGTGCCGCCCGGCGTGCTCGACGCGTTCGACCTGCCGCCGCTCGAAGTCGCGTTGCGCTTCGTGCATCGGCCGCCACCGGACGCGAACGTCGCCGCACTTGCCGCAGGGCGGCACCCGGCGCAGCGCCGGCTGGCATTCGAGGAACTGCTGGCCCACCAGCTGAGCCTGCGGCTGCTGCGGCAGGAGACCGACCTCGATCCGTCCTGGCCGCTGCCACGCGCGGGCGACCTGACCGACCGCTGTCGCGCCAACCTGCCGTTCCAGCTCACCGCAGCGCAGTCGCGCGTCTGGCAGGAAATCGAAGCGGACCTCGCACGGCCGCACCCGATGATGCGGCTGGTGCAGGGCGACGTCGGCTCCGGCAAGACGGTGGTCGCGGCGCT
>Ga0114939_10003022_pt1 | contig 11975 bp, 11 predicted proteins | sample AshMeaCrysSpring_FD_87196 | JGI IMG/M metagenome (GOLD analysis project Ga0114939, IMG submission 87196) | Groundwater microbial communities from Big Spring, Nevada to study Microbial Dark Matter (Phase II) - Ash Meadows Crystal Spring | ecosystem: Environmental > Aquatic > Deep subsurface >... | reverse complement strand
GTTCCAATCATTGCCAAGTTCGCTCATAGCAAACAATACTCGCCGATGCACGGGTTTAAGCCCATCTCGGACGTCAGGCAGGGCGCGACCTACGATTACGCTCATAGCGTAATCAAGATAGGATTGGCGCATTTCATCTTCTAAACTAACGGTAATCAATTCTTTTGCAAAATCTATCATTCTTTAAATTTGTCTCCATCTAAAATCTTGAATTGTATGGCTAAATTATTTTTAATTTGAGGATAAAATCGGATACAAATCAGGCAAAGGTTTTTCTTTAATCAATGTTGTTGCGTTACTTTTCAATAGCGGAGCTAATACGCTCCAAGCATTTGCTCCATCCCAAGTAGCGTTGGTTTGATTAGAATACAAATGTTGATCAATTTGTTGCAACACTGTATTAGCAGACATTGAATTGAAACGCAACGCTAACTCATTCAACCCTGTTGGCGGTTGATTGCTCCATTTAACTTTACCCCAATCTAATAACGCCGCTTTGGCTGCGCGTGGATTATTTGCCAAACATTGATATTTAATTGCAGCTTTGGCTCGGCTAAGATCGATGGATACAACTTTAGTTGCGTGTGAAAATGTACGATGGCGATAGCGATCACGCCACCATAAAATTAAAGTGAGTATCCATGCGCTACCTAACAGACTTGCTAACCACATCCAATAATTTATTGTAACGGGATTGTTAGTTGTTACAGACGTTGATAATGTTGGCTGTATCAATTTATTTTGTGGCGTTTGAGTAAGCGTAGGTGGTGCTACAGGCGTTAAGTTGTTAGTTGATAATGGTTCAGAAATTGGCAATGATAAAATTTGTATAGTGCGCGCCGGCACCAATGCAATCTGCGGTTGATTAGTCTGCGTATTCCACCAAGCAAGTTGCACTTCTGGTAATGTCATACTTCCGGATTTAGCAGGCACAAGGGCTTGTTTCAAAATTTTAGTAGCTACAATATTAGAGTCTTTTACTTGATTTTCACTTTGTGTTTTATCCGGATAAGATTTGATGCCAGGAGGCAATGACGGCGTAAAATCGGGAATTTGAGCCGCGCTTAAACCTTGTGCGGTAATAATAAGAGTGCGGGTAATTGGTTCGCCAACTTTAAATTGCGGCGGATCCTGCGACCAAGTTTCAGTTAATTGAATATTAGTAGCAGGTAGCCACGGAGTACCGCCATTTATAGGTTGAGGTTGAACGTCTAAAGTAACGTCTTGACCACGAGTTTGTATCTGCCTGGAATTTAAATCTGCAAATGGATCGCCAAATGGAATACTAAAAAATGGATCCTTTAACAATAAACGCTGTCTGTTGGAATCAGGAATAGTAGCAGTTAGCACAGGAGCATCAATAGTAAGTTTACCGCTACGCTGTGGAAAAATAGCATAGCGGCGTTCTGTCACTTGATACGTATAACCATCACGTTCTGTTTGATAATTAGTATCTGTTCCTAAACGTTCGATGATAGCATTATCGGCTTTTGGTTCAGTTAATTCCGCTTGTCGTATATTTACTTTGGATAAAATACGCACAGTGTAAATTACTTGAGCTTGTACGTATGGCTTATCGATATTGGTATCAACTTCTAACAACATTGGTTTATAAGTACCGATTTTATTAGCTTGGTTAGCAGGTAATACCTGTAATAAAATTGGATCGCTAACCGCGTTACCCACGCTAATAGATGGAATAGTCAAACGTCCTGTACGTTTCGGAATTAACGTTATTTGCCATTCGCTAGAAGTTTCAGCAGAACCATTGGTAATGGTCATCCGCGTACTGTGTGATTGATTTAGCACTTCAAAATCTTGCTGCAACACGCTTACATCTGGGTTGCCTTGATTATTTTCTGTAGCGACTAAACTTAAAACTAAACTATCGCCTTCTACTACGCGAGTTCGATCTACTGTCGCTTCCAATTTTGCTGACCAGACATATGAACTGTGCATTAAAAGGATACAATTAAGCCAAACAATTAAATTTACTTTCACACTATTCAATATTTTCATAAAACTTTTAACCAGTTTTTAAGAACCGTTCTTTATCACGATTCCAATCCCGTTCTTTTTCGGTAGCACGCTTGTCATATTGTTTTTTACCCCGAGCCAAACCAATTTCTAATTTGGCTAAACCGCGTTTCCAATACATAGATATTGGTACTAACGTATAACCAGCTCGTTCCACTTTACCGATAAGTTTGTCTAATTCATCACGATGTAATAAAAGTTTACGAGTACGAGTGGGATCAGTCTGTACATGAGTTGACGCAGTTGGTAATGGCGATATATGCGCGCCAATTAAAAACGCTTCGGCGTGTTTAATAATAACATATCCTTCTCTTAATTGCAATTTTTTAGCGCGTAAACTCTTCACTTCCCATCCTTCCAAAGCAATACCTGTTTCAATGCGAGTTTCAACAAAGTAATCATGAAAGGATTTTTTATTTAAAGCAATAGTGGAATTGCCGGCATTATTTGAATTTTTGTTGGATTTTGTAGTCACACAATTACTTCTCAATATAAAAATCGTACACAACATTAACGCATACGATTTAATTGATGAAATTTTGAACAATTATTTAGCTTTGAGATCAAAACGATCTAGGTGCATAATTCATTTTACACCTAAACATTCTTAAAGATCAAATTTTATCTCACATAGAACACAAATTAGACATGTCGCATTGCTAAATGTTTAACACTAAGTTAAAATTCGTATTAATAATTACAATTTTGTAACTAATACAATTATGTATCAATTTTCAGAAAAAGTAGTTCTCATAACTGGCGCCGCTGGAAATTTAGGCCAAGCTATAGCGCAGGTCTTTGCCAATGCTGGCGCAAGTTTAGCTTTAGTCGACATCAGCCCTGACGGGCTTGCTACCGCCAAAAATGCCCTTAACAACAACGTTAAGTGTTTAACCATTCCTACCGATTTGATTAATCCACAATCGGTTGCAGAGTTGGTTCGACAAACTATGGAACAGTTTCAACATATTGATATTTTAGTAAACGTAGCCGGCGGTTTTACCATGGGACCTCCGTTGCATGAAACTCTTGATCGCGATTGGGATTTTATGTTTAATCTCAATACCAGAACCGTATTTAATTGTTGTCGTGCAGTAATTCCTATTATGTTACAACAACATAATGGAACAATTATTAATATTTCCGCTCGCGCTGCCATAGTTGGACAACCAAACATGTCGCCATATTGTGCTTCAAAAGCTGCGGTGATAACTCTTACCGAAAGTTTGGCTGCGGAACATAGGCTTACTGGAATTCGCGTCAATTGCATTTTACCTAGCATTATTGATACACCACAAAATCGTACAGCTATGCCAAACGCAGATTATGCTACATGGGTATCGCCAACAGCATTAGCCAATGTAATTATGTTTTTAGCTTCAGACGCTGCCAATTGCATCACGGGTGCGGCTATTCCTGTATATGGACGTAGTTAATTTTTAACCACAACCCAATGTTATATTGGCACTTTGCGGCTGTATATTTTTTCTATTTTGGCATTGGCGGAGTATTTTTACCTTATTGGACTATTTACTTGCAAACACAAGGATTTAGTTCAATTGTAATTGGTAATTTGATAAGTGTTTTTGCAGCCACAAGAATTATTGCGCCTGGTATTTTGAGTTGGTTAGTACATCGATATAAAAAACCCATTCAATTAGCTCAACTGGCAACTGGTTTGATGTGGTTTAGTTTCATGTGGATATTTTATGCACATGATTTTTGGAACGTAGCTTTAATTATGCTGTTATTTAGCTTTTTTTGGCACGCATCATTGCCTCAATTTGAAATCGCTACACTCAATCATTTACAAGATAATACGCATATGTATGCGACAATTCGTTTGTGGGGATCAATTGGATTTGTATTCACTGTTATTAGCTTGGGTCAAATTTTAGAATTTTTAGAAACTTGGATAATTCCAATGACTATGTTAATCATGAGTGTTAGTTTATGGTTAGCTAGTCTGTTCATTCCAGAATCAATTAATGTTGTTAAACAAACTAATTCATGCGGTATTCAAAATTCATTAGTGAAAAAAATTGCATTGTTAGCGGCATGTTTTATGATGCAAGCCAGTCATTCAGTGTATTACGTGTTTTATACTAGCTATTTAATGCAACATGGCTACTCTAGTACAATAATTTCGAGTTTATGGGCATTGGGAGTAACTATTGAAGTAGGATTGTTGTTAATTATGCCAAAAATTTTACAAATTTACGGCGCTCGCTTTGTACTAATAACGAGCTTTTTGTTAGCAACCTTGCGTTGGTGGTTAATTGGCAATTTTCCTAATTTATTTACAATTTTAATTATCGCTCAATGCTTACACGCTGTTACTTTTGGCGCATTTCACTCTTCTGCCATTTACCTAGTACATAAATTATTTTCTTCTGAACACCAACAAAATTTAGGACAATCATTGTATAGCAGCATCAGTTTCGGCGCTGGCGGAGCCACAGGTAGTTTTGCAAGTGGTTATTTATGGTTAAAATTAGGCGCCACTAATACATTCACAATTGCAGCCGCCACCGCGTTCTTAGGAGCGGTAATCGCGTGGATTTGGGTGGATAATATAAAAAATAATTGAACCATATTTACTAATATTTATTTGATTTTCGGAGGTTTCTTGGACGCACAAACTTTACGTGACCACATCGATCAAAAAGTGTTTAACGCTATTTATACCAGATCCTTGGTATACAACGCTTGTTGGGAGGACCCGGCAGTGGATCGAGTGGCTTTAAATCTAAATGCAGATGATACCATGCTAGTGATTACTAGCGCGGGATGTAATGTACTTAATTATTTACTTGCTAAACCGCAACGCATTTTGTCTGTGGACGCTAATCCGCGACAAACAGCTTTGTTGGAATTAAAAATCGCTGGCATCAAACGTTTAGAATTTGAAGATTTCTTTGCTATTTTTGGTCATGGATCGCATTCAAATTTTTCAAACATTTATTACGAAAAATTACGTCATGATCTTAGTCCATTTGCACGCCATTTTTGGGATGCGCGTCATCACTGGTTTAGCGAAGCTAAAGGTGGGCTGTATTTTCAAGGTTTGTCTGGTACAGTTGCCCGTGCTTTTAAGGCTTATTTAAAATTAAATCCTAAATTGGCAACTGGAGTGATGAATTTGTTTGCGGCTAAATCGCTAGAAGAGCAACGAAATATTTACGATACTCAAATTCAGCAATTGTTGTGGAGTACAGGAATGAATTGGGCATTGTCTAGGCAATTTACGATGAATTTTTTAGGCGTGCCATTTCCACAGCGTAAACAAGTACAGGCGCAACATGCGATGGGAATTGCCGGTTTTATTAGAGCATCCGTTGAATACGTGTTTCGTGAATTGCCCGTAAGCGACAATTATTTTTGGTCTGTATATGTAAAAGGGCATTACACTAAAGATTGTTGTCCTGATTATTTGAAATCAGACAATTTTGAGACGCTAAAAGACGGTTTAGTGGATCGTATTGAACCACACACTTGTACTGTCACAGAATTGTTGCAAGAAACTACGGCAAAAATTTCTAAATTTGTATTACTCGACCATATGGATTGGATGAGTTCTTATTATCCAGACGCTTTAGCCGAAGAATGGAATGCCATAATAGATCGTGCGGCGCCAAATACTAGAATCATCTTTCGTAGCGCGCACGCTACCCCAGATTATTTGAATAAAATTCAATTACAACCAAGTGGTCCATATCTGAATGAACGTTTGAAATATCATAATGAATTAGCGCAAGACTTGCAAAAGCGAGATCGAGTGCATACTTATGCAGGCTTTCATATTGCAGATTTAATGGTGTAATAATGAATTGGAATGACGCTCGCATTATTTTGCATTTACTTCGCGGTCAATCACGTACTGGTTCTCACGCGCAACGTTTGGAAACTTTTTACGCGCCACAAGCGGAGCATTATGATGCGTTTCGTGAACGTTTATTGCATGGGCGTAAAGAATTAATTGCACAACTTAATCCGCTACCAGGCGCGCACATAGTTGAGCTAGGCGGTGGCACTGGACGCAATTTATTATACTTTGGCGAAACCTTATCTACACTTGGTTGTGTTGAAGTGGTAGATTTGTGCGCCTCTTTGTTAAAAGAGGCTCGAGAGCGTACTAAAAATTATCCAAATGTGCGAGTGATCGAAGCTGAGGCGGTGACTTATAAGCCGGAACAATTGGTTGATTGCGTATATTTTTCTTATGCTATAACTATGATCCCAGACTGGCACGGAGCTATCAACAACGCGTATGCTATGCTAAAGCCAGGCGGTAGCTTGGGTGTGGTAGATTTTTACGTTTCATCAAAATGTGCAGAATCTAATTCGGTGCAACATGGATGGTTTACGCGATGGTTTTGGCCACGTTGGTTTGGGCATGACGGCGTGCGCCTTAATCCAGAACATTTATCTACATTGCGTAAATTGTTTCCAGATCATAAATGTTTTGAAAAGCGGGCACCAGTACCATATTTACCAGGCTTGCGCGTACCGTACTACATCTTTATAGGTAAAAAAGTTACTTAGCTAAATTAATTCGCGGTGGTTGTGGCAAACCCGCCGCTTCCATCATAACGTGGAAAATGTGAGTATTATCTAAAATGCGATTTTTACCATACCAATCATTATTTTCATATTTGCGTAGCAAATCTATACCTACGCCCTTAGCGTATAAACGAACCAACTCGTTAGAGTGATTGTTTGAAACATAAGTTATCTCACCTTTGGGATAAGTACAGGGTGGGGTGGCGCCATAATTACATTGGCCTTCTTGTTGTGGCAAATTGCCAGCGCCCAATTTTGTTTTGTTACGCATGTAACTATGGCTATGATCGGAAGTGCTTATCAACAAGGTATTGTTCCAATTTATAGCATCGCCAGGACGATTGACAAAGTCAATCACAGCTTGTACTGCGTTGTGTAAATCTGATACATTTCCAATCATGCGACTAAAATCGTTAGCATGGTTAGCCCAATCTATGTCGCCTTGCTCTGCCATTAAAAACATCCCGTTCTGATTTTTACTTAACACTTGTAATGCAGCCAAAGTCGTTTCTGCTAAAGATGGATTTTCATACGTTTTACGACGTACCACAGGTAAATCTGGAAAATCTTGTGGTTCCATAGATTCAAAACTGCCCAATCCTTTTATACCAAACAGTCCGAATAATTTTTTATCAGACAACAAAGCCTGTTCTACAGCTTTGAACAGAGCAATAGCACCATCTTGCATAGCAGTACGTTCTACAAACACGTATTCGTTAGCGTATTGACCAGACTTTAACGCAGCATAATCCTCAGCAGATATGAATTTGTAAATTGGATTAGCATCATATCCGGGATGACCGCCGCCAATTACTACGTCCGGTTTGGTTACGGTTAAAATTTCTGAGGCGATACGAAAATAATCGCCACGATTTTTATTATGGCTGACGAAACTTGCTGGAGTGGCATGGCTAAACGGTACCGTACTTACGACTCCTATGGAATAGCCTTTGTTAGCACGCAATAATTCAGTTATAGTTTGCAAAGAACCGTCATTATTCCGATTACCGCCGATATCTTTATCACCAAAAATCCAAGCAACATTGCCATCTTCAGTTTTGTATCCTGTTGCCATAGCTGTTGCAGCTGCTGCTGAATCGCCTGCCATAGCGATACAATATTCTTGCGCACCTGGTTTTTCTGAACTTAGTGGATAAGGTTTGTTGCCAACTTTATCGACATTATAACCAAGTTTTGGTACTATTGCGTCCGGATTGTAACTACCTCCGGACCAATGTTTATAAGTGTCTATATCCCAAGTAGCAACATTCCCTTTATACGGCAATTTGTGGAATGATAATGCAAAATCGTCGCCGTATAAATAACGACTAGCAGCAATTTCATGTTCAATGTTCATGCCATCGCCAATAAATAAAATTATGTGTTTAGCTATCGCTTCATTAGCCACATTTGCAGCTATAACTGATTGATTACTAGCTAAAGTTGTAACACTGGTAATAAGAGTTTTAGTTAACTTGTGTTTTAATATCGGCATGTTGTATACCTAAAATAACTGATGTTGAAATATTACTTCTCACATCCTATAATAAATAATTATGTAATAATTAGTCAATGAAATCGTATTAAACATATCTATTTTTCACAACACTACTTGGAATTTTAATATCTTGATTCAACACCTACGCAACATCGCCATCATCGCTCACGTAGATCATGGCAAAACTACTTTAGTCGACCAATTACTCAAACAATCCGGTACTTTAGGTGAGCGCTTTGGCCCTGTCGAACGTGTCATGGATTCCAACGCACTGGAACGCGAACGCGGCATCACCATTTTAGCTAAAAACACCGCCATTAATTGGGGTGGATACCGCATAAATATAGTTGACACGCCTGGACATGCCGATTTTGGTGGCGAAGTGGAACGCATTTTATCTATGGTGGACTCAGTATTATTGCTAGTTGACGCAGTTGACGGCCCCATGCCCCAAACACGTTTTGTCACTCACAAAGCATTTCAACACGGCTTGCGTCCAATTGTGGTTATTAACAAAATTGATCGTGACGGCGCTCGTCCTGCTTGGGCGGTAAATCAAGTTTTCGACTTATTTGATCGTTTAGGCGCTAATGAAACGCAATTGGATTTTCCAATAATTTACGCTTCGGCTTTAGGAGGCTATGCCGGATTACAAGATACTGTACAAAATGGCGACATGACTCCGCTATTTGAAGCCATTATCCAACATTGTCCGCCACCGCCGGTTGACCAAACCGGTCCATTTCAAATGCAAATTTCTACTTTAGATTACAACAGTTATGTTGGAGCTATTGCCATAGGTCGCATTCATCGCGGTATCGTGCGCCCAAATCAAGTTGTAATCGTAGTTAAACCTAGCGGAGAACAACATCGTGGTAAAATTGGCTTAGTGTATGGATATTTAGGATTAAAACGCTTTGAAGTAAATACAGCTTCTGCGGGTGACATCGTAGCAATTACTGGAATTGAAGCACCTAATGTTTCCGATACTTTGTGCGATCCTGAGATAGTCGAAGCCTTGCCAACGTTGAGCGTGGATGAACCGACTGTGAGTATGACGTTTCAAGTCAATACTTCTCCGTTTGCAGGTCGTGAAGGAAAATATTTGACCTCCAGACAACTTAAAGAACGATTAGAGCGAGAATTGATTCATAATGTTGCCTTACGAGTTGAGGAAGGTAATGATCCGGATAAATTTCGCGTTTCTGGACGCGGCGAATTGCATTTATCTATTTTATTAGAAAACATGCGCCGCGAGGGTTACGAATTAGCGGTATCACGTCCCGAAGTAATTTTTCGTGAAATTGATGGCACAATTCAAGAACCGTATGAACAACTTACCGTAGACGTAGAAAGCGTATGTCAAGGCGCAGTTATGGAAGCGCTTGGAGTGCGCCAAGGCGAATTACAAAATTTAGTACCAGACGGTAAAGGACGTGTGCGCTTAGATTACGCTATTCCATCACGCGGTTTAATTGGTTTTCAAACTGAATTTTTGACCATTACTTCAGGCACAGGCTTGTTGTATCACGTGTTCGATCACTATGGAATCGCTCGCAGCGGCGGCATTGCACCTCGCCGCAATGGCGCTATGATTTCTAATAACGCAGGCAAAGTTTTAGGTTATGCGCTATTTAATTTACAAGAACGTGGACGAATGTTAGTTGCGCCAGGCGACGAAGTGTACGAAGGACAAGTAGTGGGTATTCACAGTCGCGATAATGATCTTACAGTAAATCCTTGTAAAGCCAAACAATTAACTAATATTCGCGCTGCCGGTTCAGACGAAAACATTTTATTAACGCCGCCAATTAGATTTTCATTGGAACAAGCCTTAGAGTTTATTGATACGGATGAATTGGTAGAAATCACGCCTACCGCAATTCGTATTCGTAAAAAACATTTAAAAGAACATGATCGTAAGCGCGCCGCTAGGAATAATGTGGACATTTAGTATTTGACTATACGCCATAAATTAATTTATCCTTATGTACCTTTAAATTTTTCGGATTCATTCGGGAGAAAATGTTTATTTATGTACGCAGTAATTCAAACAGGCGGTAAACAATACAAAGTTGCACCAGGCAATCGAGTATTTGTTGAAAAAATTGTTGCAGACGCTGGGTCCTTGATAGAATTAGATAAAGTGCTTATGATTGGAGCTGGGGAACAAGTAGTTGTCGGCAGTCCATACATTGAAGGCGGCAAAGTTACAGCCACAGTAAGAGAACATGGTCGCGCTAAAAAGGTCAAAATCATTAAATTAAAACGGCGGAAACATTATTTGAAACATCAAGGACACAGACAATATTATACTTTGTTAGAAATAACTGGTATCAATGCAGTGGGTTTAAGTGAAACATTACCCGTAAAAAGCATTGAAAATGGTGTATTTGATACACCAAATGACGTTAGCGCTATAACAGAGGCAGTAAACGATGGCACATAAAAAAGCTGGCGGTAGTTCTCGCAATGGTCGCGATTCAGAATCAAAACGACTAGGCGTAAAAATGTTTGGCGGACAAAAAGCGAAAGCGGGTAATATTATTGTGAGACAACGTGGAACGCCATTTAGAAACGGTAAAAATGTTGGTTTGGGACGCGATCATACTTTATTTGCGTTGGTTGACGGTAAAGTAAAATTTACTATCAGGGGGCCAAATAATTATCAATATGTCTCGATAGAAACTTAAGCCAAATAACTTCTGAATCAGAATAACCCAAATTCTGATTCAGACAAAAAATTCATGAAATTTGTCGATGAAGCTACAATTAAAGTCTGTGCTGGCAATGGTGGTAATGGTTGCGTCAGTTTCAGACGTGAAAAATATATTCCCAAAGGCGGACCTAATGGTGGCGATGGTGGCGACGGTGGTAACGTTTACCTAGTTGCCGATAGCAGTCTTAATACTTTAGCCGATTTTCGTGTTAAACGGCGTTTTCAAGCGCAACACGGTAAAAACGGTATGGGACACGATTGTACCGGTCGTAGCGGCGAAGACTTAAAAATTTCCGTACCACTTGGCACCAGAGTACAAGATGTCGCATCCAGTGAATCAATTGGCGAATTATTACATGTAGATCAAACATTATTGGTAGCACGTGGTGGATTTCACGGCATTGGCAACGCCCGTTTCAAAAGCAGCGTTAATCGTGCGCCACGCCGCGCCACTCCAGGCTCTTTGGGCGAAAAACGAGAGCTACATTTAGAATTAAGATTATTAGCTCATGTTGGCTTATTAGGCTTACCCAATGCGGGTAAATCTAGTTTCATTCGGCAAGTATCTAACGCTCACCCCAAAGTTGCCGATTATCCATTCACCACTTTACATCCAAACTTAGGCGTGGTGCAGGTTGGATTAGGTCGTAGTTTTGTAATTGCAGATATTCCAGGTATCATTGCTGGAGCTGCCGAAGGCGCGGGTTTAGGATTACAATTTCTTAAACATTTAACTCGCACTAAATTATTATTGCACTTGATTGATATGGCCCCAATCGATGGTGATCCTGCCACTGCTATTGCGCAAGTCGAAACTGAGTTAACTAAATATGGCAATGACTTAAATACTAAAGAACGCTGGTTAGTGTTAAATAAAATTGACATGTTGGATCAAGCTACATTGGCTAGTTGTCGGGCAAAATTGATTGCGACTACTAATTGGCAAGGACAAATTTTTGCCATTTCAGCTTTGTCTGGAACAGGTACGAATGAATTAGTACAAGCGCTTATGCACCGTTTAGAAAATTTAGAATTAAGCACAGAGAATAATGTTGAGTTCCCTGCTTGAAAATCGATCTCGTACATCCATGTACTCAATCAATTTTCATTTTTGCCGCAAAGCAATAAACTCAACCAGATTAAGCTATTAAATTAGCT
>Ga0114939_10003020_pt1 | contig 11980 bp, 7 predicted proteins | sample AshMeaCrysSpring_FD_87196 | JGI IMG/M metagenome (GOLD analysis project Ga0114939, IMG submission 87196) | Groundwater microbial communities from Big Spring, Nevada to study Microbial Dark Matter (Phase II) - Ash Meadows Crystal Spring | ecosystem: Environmental > Aquatic > Deep subsurface >... | reverse complement strand
GAGCCGGCCGTGGGCTCCCGGCGGCCCGTGTCCTGCTCGCCGGCGCCGGCCGGCCCGAGCGCTGCGCGGTCGCACCCGGGCCCGCAGCGCTGCACCAGGTCGAGCAGGCGGCCGAAGTCGATCGGCTTGGTCAGGTAGTCGTCGAAGCCCGCGGCGCGCGCGCGATCGATGTCGCCGGGCATCGCATTGGCGCTGACCGCCACCACCGGGATCGCGCGCGTCGGTGCGCCGGCGCGCAGCCGGTTCAGCACCTCGAAGCCGTCGATGCCCGGCAGCTGGATGTCCAGCAGCACCAGGTCGGGCGGCTCGGCCCGTGCCAGTTCCAGCCCGACCTCGGGCAGCGCCGCACTCACCAGGCGCACGCCGGGCACGCGCTCCAGCACCGCTTCCATCAGCATCGCGTTGACGGGGTTGTCCTCGATGTACAGCACGCGGCGCGTCACCGGGGCGCCCGTCGCTGCGGCAGGCCTGTCGAATGCCTCGTGATGCGGCGCCAGCGCCGGCACCGGCGCCTGCTGCCGCGGCAGCCAGATGCGGAAGGTGCTGCCCACGCCGACCTCGCTGTGCACCTCGATGCGGCCGGACATCAGCTCGAGCATGCGCTTGCTCAGCGCCAGCCCGATGCCGGCGCCCGGGATCGGCCCGTCTTCGGCGCCCAGCCGATCGAACGCGGTGAACAGCCGCGCCTGCTGTTCCTGCGCGAAGCCCAGCCCGGTGTCGGTGATGGCCAGCCACAGGTCGTGCGGCCCTTCGCCCCGGCTGAGCCGCACCTCGCCGCCCTCGCGGTTGTACTTGATGGCATTCGACAGCAGGTTCAGCAGCACCTGCTTGAGCCGCGTGCGGTCGGCGGCAGCCCAGCCGGCGTCCTCGATCATCGCGCCGCCGTCGAGCCGCACCCGGCGCTGCTCGGCCAGCGGCCGCACCAGGTCGAGGCATTCGCGCACCAGCGGGCCGAGGGCCACCGGCTCGAGCACGATCGGCTGCTTGCCGGCCTCCACGCGCGCCAGGTCGAGCACGTCGTCGATCAGCGCCAGCAGGTGCCTGCCGGCCTGCAGGATGTGGCGCACGTGGCCGCGCTGCGGCTCGTCCAGCGGGCGCCGCGCATCGGTGTCCAGCAGCTGGGCAAAGCCGAGGATCGCGTTCATGGGCGTGCGCAGCTCATGGCTCATCGACGACAGGAACTCCGACTTCGCGCGGCTCGCGCGCTCGGCCTCGTCGCGGGCCGCGCGCAGCGCCTCCTCCGCCGCATGGCGCGCGGTGAAGTCGTGGCCGATCGAGATGTGGTTGCGCACCGCGCCGTCGGGCCCGAGCACGGCATGCGTCTCGAGCGACAGCCACAGCATGCGGCCGTCCTTCAGCTGGTAGCGCAGCTCGGCCGAGGCCTTGTGCTGGCTGCGCAGCTCCTCGTCCATGCGCCGCAACGCCTCGACATCGCTCTGCGGGCCGCGCAGCAGTTCGCTCAGCCTGCTGCCGCTGGCCTGGTCGAGCGTCAACCCGGTCAGGCGCGTGAATGCCGCGTTGACCCATTCGACGCGGTCCTGCGCGTCGCTGATCGCCACGGCGTCGTCGGTATGGGCGGCCACCAGCGCCAGCTTGCCTTCCTCGGCCTGGCTCAGTTGCAGGCGCTCGCGGGTTTCGAAGAAGGCGGTGACGTCGGAAAAGGTGCGCACCAGCCCCGCTTCGGGCAGGTACAGCGTCTTCACCTCCAGCACGGTGCCGCGCGGCGTGCGGCGCAGGTAGGTCTGCGGGAACGGCTCGCGGATGCCGGCGAACCACTGCTCCAGCATCCGACGCCCCTGGGGCTCGACGAGCTCGAAGTCCGGCCCGTAGTGGCCGTGCTCCAGCTGATAGCGCGCGATCTCTTCCATCGTCGGCGCGGCCGCGAAGAACGACTCCGGTATGTCGAGCAGCTCGACCAGCCGGCGGTTGTAGAAGCGGGTGCGGCCGCTGGCGTCGATGCTGAGGATGCCCTGGTCCATGCTGTCCAGCGTGAGCGTCAGCGCCTCGCCCTGCCGGCGCAGCTCGTCCGACAGCTGCTGCAGCCGCTGCTGGTTCTGCAGCAGCAAGTCGGCGCGCAGCCGTTCGGCCTCGCGCGCCTTCACCATCTCGCGCACCTGGCTCTGGCCGCGCCGGCCGGCCAGGCCGAGCAGCGCCACGAAGATCAGCGCCATGAGGCCCATCGTCGTGTCGGCACGGTTGTCGGCGCCGAGCAGGCGCAAGCCCAGCGGCGTCAGCGTCATCATGGCGAAGAGGATGGCGGCCAGCAGGTCGAAGGCCGTCATCGACAGCGAGCCGGCCGCCACGCCCGCCAGCACGAAGGCGAGCAGCGTCTGCGACTGCAGATCCGTCGGCGAATGGAGCAGCAGGCCGGCCGCGCCCCATGCCGCGCCGGACCCGGTCACGGCCAGCCGCGCCGCCCACAGCCCTTGCAGCGTCGGCGGCCGCTGCGCGGCTCGGGCGCGACGCAGCTTCAGGCCGACGGCGACGCGCACCACCAGGCTGAGCGCCACGATGCCGATCCACGTGCCCACGGCGGCGGCGCCGGCCGTACCCCAGAATGCTCCGGCCACCAACGCCGCGACCACGGACTGGCTGACGATGGCCGGCCACAGATTGGATTCGTACAGGTGCAGCCGCTCGCCCAACAACGCCGCGTCCACGCGGGCGGCGTCGACGGCAGCGGGCACGGCAGGGGGCGGGGCGGACATGGGGCGGCAGGGGGACTCACCGAACCCGCCTCGCGGCGGGCGCGCCGGGCGCAGCCGCTATTCTGGCGCCTTGCGCGCCGGCGGCCCGGGTGCTGGAACGCGGACGCCCCCGACACTCGTCCCGCGCCGGGGCGGCGTCAAGGTCCGAAGCGAAGCCCGGCGGGTGCGGACGGGACGGCTGTGGCCGGCGCCGGCAGCGACGCCCGGCAATCGGCGTGCCGGTCGCTGCCGGCGTGAGAGCCTGCCGCAGACCAGATGCTGCTGCTGGCGCAACGCAGCCGCAGGCCGCTTTGCACCTGGGGGCGTGCGGATCCGGCCCCTCCCTCGCCGACGCGCTTCAGTCCTCGAGCAGGGAGCGCAGCATCCAGGCCGTCTGTTCGTGCACCGTCAGCCGCTGCGTCAGCAGGTCGGCGGTGGGCTCGTCGCCGGCCTCGTCGGCCAGCGGGAACACGCTGCGCGCGGTGCGGGCCACGGCCTCGTGGCCCTCGACCAGGATGCGCACCATCTCCAGTGCCTTGGGCGGCGAGGACGGCGCGTCCTCCAGCGAGCCGAGCTGGCCGAACTGCGCGTACGACCCGGGCGCCGGATGGCCCAGCGAGCGGATGCGCTCGGCGATCGGGTCCACCGCGTTCCACAGCTCGGTGTACTGGGTCATGAACATCGCGTGCAGCGTGTTGAACATCGGCCCGGTGACGTTCCAGTGGAAGTTGTGCGTCGTCAGGTACAGCGTGTAGGTGTCGGCCAGCAACCCGGACAGCCCCGCGGCGATGGCCGCCCGGTCCTTGTCGCTGATGCCGATGTGGATGGCCGGCGCGCCGGCTTGCTTGCTCTTGCCCATGCGGGACTCCTTTGCTTTCAGTGCAGATCGAAACGGTCGAGGTTCATGACCTTGGCCCAGGCGGCGACGAAGTCGTCGACGAACTTGCGCGGCGCATCGGCGCTGGCGTAGACCTCGGCCAGCGCGCGCAGCTGCGCATTCGAGCCGAACACCAGGTCGACGCGCGTCGCCGTCCACTTCGGCTGGCCGCTGGCCCGGTCGCTGCCCTGGAACTCGTGGGCCGAGGCCGGCTGCCAGACCGTGTCCATGTCCAGCAGGTGCACGAAGAAGTCGTTGCTCAGCACGCCCGGCCTGCGTGTGAACACGCCGTGCGCGCTGCCGCCGGCGTTGGCGCCCAGCACGCGCAGGCCGCCCACCAGCACCGTCATCTCCGGCGCGGTCAGCGTCAGCAGCTGCGCCTTGTCGATCAGCAGCGCCTCGGCCGGCACGGCGACGCCGTCCTGCAGGTAGTTGCGGAAACCGTCGGCCGCCGGCTCGAGCACGGCGAAGGATTCGACATCGGTCTGCGCCGGCGTGGCATCGGTGCGGCCGGGCACGAAAGGCACGCCGACATCGAACCCGGCGTCCTTCGCCGCCTGCTCGACGCCGGCGTTGCCGGCCAGCACGATCAGGTCGGCCAGCGAGATCTTCCGTCCGCCGCCGGACGCGGCGTTGAAGCCGGCTTGTAGGCCTTCCAGCACCTGCAGCACCTTGGCCAGCTGCGCCGGCTGGTTGACGCCCCAGTCCTTCTGCGGCGCCAGGCGGATGCGCGCGCCGTTGGCACCGCCGCGCTTGTCGCTGCCGCGAAAGCTGCTGGCCGAGGCCCAGGCGGTGGATACCAGCTCGGCCACCGTCAGGCCCGATGCCAGCACCTGCGCCTTCAGCGCGGCGATGTCCTGCGCGTCGACCAGCGGGTGGTCCGAGGCGGGCAGCGGGTCCTGCCAGATCAGCGCCTCGGCCGGCACCTCGGGGCCCAGGTAGCGGGCGCGCGGGCCCATGTCGCGGTGCGTCAGCTTGAACCAGGCGCGCGCGAAGGCGTCGGCGAACTGTTCGGGGTGCTCCATGAAGCGGCGCGAGATCTTCTCGTAGGCCGGGTCGAAGCGCAGCGACAGGTCGGTGGTCAGCATCGTCGGCACCAGCTTCCTGCCGCTGTCGAAGGCATGCGGAATGGTCGCGCCAGCGCCCTTGGCCACCCACTGGTGGGCGCCGGCCGGGCTCTTGCTCAGCTCCCATTCGTAGCCGAACAGGTTCCAGAAGAAGTTGGTGCTCCACCGGGTCGGCGTCGTGGTCCAGGTGACTTCGAGGCCGCTGGTGATGGCGTCGGCACCGACACCGCTGCCGTAGCTGCTGTGCCAGCCCAGGCCCTGCTGCTCCAGCGGCGCGGCCTCGGGTTCGGCGCCCACGTGCGTGGCCGGGCCGGCGCCGTGCGTCTTGCCGAAGGTGTGGCCGCCGGCGATCAGCGCCACCGTCTCCTCGTCGTCCATCGCCATGCGCGCGAAAGTCTCGCGGATGTCCCTGGCCGCGGCCACCGGGTCGGCGTTGCCGTTGGGCCCTTCGGGGTTCACGTAGATCAGGCCCATCTGCACGGCGGCCAGCGGGTTCTCCAGGTCGCGCTGGCCGCTGTAGCGCTGGTCGGCCAGCCACTTCTTCTCGGCGCCCCAGTAAACGTCCTGGTCGGGCTCCCAGGTGTCGGGCCGGCCGCCGCCGAAGCCGAAGGTCTTGAAGCCCATCGTCTCCAGCGCCACGTTGCCGGCCAGGATCATCAGGTCGGCCCAGGAGATCCTGCGGCCGTACTTCTGCTTGATCGGCCACAGCAGCCGGCGCGCCTTGTCGAGGCTGACGTTGTCGGGCCAGCTGTTCAGCGGCGCGAAGCGCTGCTGGCCGCGCCCGCCGCCGCCGCGGCCGTCGGCGATGCGGTAGGTGCCGGCGCTGTGCCAGGCCATGCGCACGAACAGCGGGCCGTAGTGGCCGAAGTCGGCCGGCCACCAGGGCTGCGAGTCGGTCATCAGCGCGGCCAGGTCGCGCTTCAGGCCGGCGTAGTCCAGGCGCTTGAACTCCTCGGCGTAGTCGAAGTCCGCGCCCATCGGGTCGGACTTGGCCGAATGCTGGTGCAGCAGGTCCAGGCGCAGCTGCTTGGGCCACCAGTCGTGGTTGGTGGTGCCGCCGCCGGCGGCCTGGTGGAAGGGGCACTGGGCTGCGCTCATGGTCTGCCTCCTGCAATGTCGGAACGAGTCCCGAGCATAGTGAGCGCGGCCGATGACGGCCAATTGAATGCGCGCATCGCGGGCATAGCCCGCCGCGGCGCCTCGGCCGGCTCAGGACAGGCGCGCCGCGCCGTCCAGCTTGCAGGCATAGACGGCATTGCGCAGCGCGGCGATGGCTTCGTAGCGGGTGAAGCTGCGCCGCCAGGCCAGCACCACGCGGCGCGTGGGCACCGGCGGCGCGAAGGGGATGTAGCGCACGTGCGGCTGCGCCTCGGCATCGACGCTCAGGCGCGGCACCACGGTGACGCCCATGCCCGAGGCCACCATGTGCTTGATGGTCTCCAGCGAGCTGCCCTCGAAGCTCTTGCGGATGCCCTCGGCATCGCTGGAAAAGCGCGCGAACTCGGGGCAGACCTCGAGCACGTGGTCGCGGAAGCAGTGGCCGGTGCCGAGCAGCAGCATCGTCTGCTGCTTCAGCTCCTCGGCGGTGATGCTCTTGCGCACGGCCAGCGGGTGCGACATCGGCACCGCGGCCATGAAGGGCTCGTCGTACAGCGGCGCGATCGCCAGCCCGGCGTCCGGGAAGGGCTCGGCCAGGATGGCGCAGTCGAGCTCGCCGGTGCGCAGCATCTCCAGCAGCTTGACGGTGAAGTTCTCCTGCAGCATCAGCGGCATCTGCGGGCTGCGCTCGATGACCTCGCGCACCAGCTCGGGCAGCAGGTAGGGCCCGATGGTGTAGATGATGCCCAGGCGCAGCGGACCGGCCAGCGGGTCCTTGCCGCGCTTGGCGATCTCCTTGATGGCGGCGGCCTGCTCGATCACCGCCTGCGCCTGGCGCACGATCTCCTCGCCCAGCGGCGTCACCGTGACCTCGTTGCTGCCGCGCTCGAAGAGCTTCAGCTCGAGCTCTTCCTCGAGCTTCTTGATGGCCACGCTGAGCGTGGGCTGCGAGACGAAGCAGGCCTCGGCCGCGCGGCCGAAGTGGCGCTCGCGGGCGACGGCGACGATGTAGCGCAGTTCGGTCAGCGTCATGCGCGCATTGTGCTCGGTCAGGCCCTCATGAACGCCGCTCCCGCGCCCAGCCAGCGCTGCACGTGGCGGCGGGCCGCGTCGGGGTGCTGCTGCAGCAGCATGGGCGCGACGCGCCGGGCGTGCTGCAGCAGCGCGTCGTCCTCGGCCAGGTCGGCGAAGCGCAGCAGCGCGTCGCCGGACTGGCGCGCGCCCATGAACTCGCCGGGGCCGCGGATCTCCAGGTCGCGGCGCGCGATCTCGAAGCCGTCGTGGGTGTCGAGCATGGCCTTCAGCCGCGCCTTGCCGGTCGCGCCCAGCGGCGGCGCGTACAGCAGCACGCACACGCTGGCGGCGCTGCCGCGGCCGACGCGGCCGCGCAGCTGGTGCAGCTGGCTGAGGCCGAAGCGCTCGGCATGCTCGACCACCATCAGGCTGGCGTTGGGCACGTCGACGCCGACCTCGATGACGGTGGTGGCCACCAGCAGCTGCAGCCGGCCGGCTACGAACCCGGCCATCACTGCGGCCTTCTCGGCCGGCTTCATGCGCCCGTGCAGCAGGCCCACCGTGTGGCCCGGCAGCGCGGCGCCCAGTTCGTCGAAGGTCTGCGTGGCGTGGCGCAGGTCGACGCTTTCGCTCTCTTCGATCAACGGGCACACCCAGTAGGCCTGCCGGCCCTGGGCCAGCTCGTCGCGGATGCGCGCCACCACCTCGGCCCGGCGGTTGTCGGCGAAGACCTTGGTCAGCACCGGCGTGCGGCCCGGCGGCAGCTCGTCGATGGTGCTGACCTCCAGGTCGGCGAAGTAGGTCATGGCCAGCGTGCGCGGGATGGGCGTGGCCGTCATCATCAGCAGGTGCGGCTCCAGCCGCGCCGCATCGCCCGGGTTCAGCAGCTTGCGGCGCAACGCCAGGCGCTGCTGCACGCCGAAGCGGTGCTGCTCGTCGATGATCGCCAGCCCCAATCGGGCGAATTGCACGTCGTCCTGGATCACCGCGTGCGTGCCCACCACCAGTGTGGCCTCGCCGCTGGCGACGCGCGCCAGCATCTGCGTGCGCGCCTTGCCCTTGCGGCTGCCGGTGAGCCAGGCCACGCCCACGCCCAGCGGCTCCAGCCACTGCACCAGCTTGCGGAAATGCTGCTCGGCCAGGATCTCGGTGGGCGCCATCAGCGCGCATTGCCAGCCCGAGTCGACGGCCACGGCTGCCGAAAGCGCCGCGACCACCGTCTTGCCGGAGCCGACGTCGCCCTGCAGCAGGCGGTGCATCGGCTGCGGCCGCGCCAGGTCGGCGGCGATCTCGGCCACGACGCGCTGCTGCGCCGCCGTCAGCCGGAACGGCAGAGACCTCATCAGCCGTGCCCGCAGGCCGGCCCCCGGCGTGCCGGTCAGCGCGGGAGCGTGCAGATCGGCCCGCTCGCGCCGTGCCTGCGCCTGCGACAGCTGCTGTGCGAGCAGTTCCTCGAACTTCAGGCGCTGCCAGGCCGGATGGCTGCGGTCCGACAGGGAGACCAGGCTCGCGCCCGCCGGCGGGTGGTGCAGGGCGTGGAGCGCCTCGCGCAGGCCCGGCAGGCCCGGAGGCAGGGCTGCGGCGGGCAGCAGCTCCTGCAGCGGCGCGCGCTGCAGCGCCGCGGCGATGGCCTTGCGCAGATAGGCCTGAGGCAGCTGCGCACTGGCCGGATACACCGGCGTCAGGCAGGTGGGCAGCGGGCTGGGTTCGCGCAGCACCTTCAGCGAGGGGTGCACCATCTCGCGGCCGAGGAAGCCGCCGCGCACCTCGCCGCGGACGCGGATGCGCGTTCCCGGCGCCAGGCTCTTCTGTTGCGACGGATGGAAGTGCAGGAAGCGCAGCAGCAGCTCGGCGCCCTCCGCGCGTACCCGCACCACCAGCTGCCGGCGCGAGCGGCCTTCGACGCGGCTGTCGGCGACGCTGCCTTCCACCTGCGCCGCCGTGCCCTCGCGGAGGTCGGCAAGCGGCGTCAGGCGGGTCTCGTCCTCGTAGCGCAGCGGCAGGTGCAATGCCAGGGCTACGTCGTCGACCAGCCCGAGCTTCTGCATGGCCCGGGCCGGGCCGCCGACGGGGCGCGCCGCCGCATCGGTGGGCGTGCGCGCGGGACGGGAGGACTGCGGAATGGGCCCACCTCCGGGCGAGGGTTGAAGGCCGGGTTACTCTACAAGGCCGGGGTCGCAGTCTGCCGCGCAGGGAACGTTTTTTGCGCGCCAAGGTCTGTCAGCGGCTCCGCTGCCCCGCCACCCGATGCACCGACCCAGCCTGTCACTTGCCGACTTCGACTTCGAGCTGCCCGCTGCGCTGATCGCGCAGCATCCGGCGGCCGAACGCAGCGCCTCGCGCCTGCTCGACGGACGCGGGCAGATGCCGATGGACCGCGTCTTTCGCGAACTGCCTGCGCTGCTGCGGCGCGGCGACCTGCTGGTCTTCAACGACACGCGCGTCATCAAGGCGCGGCTGTTCGGCGAGAAGGCCAGCGGCGGGGCGGTGCAGGCGCTGGTGGAGCGCGTGCTGCCCGGCTTCGAGGTGCTGGCCCAGCTGCGCGCCAGCAAGTCGCCCAAGGCCGGCAGCGTGCTGCGCCTTGCCGGGGCCTTCGATGCCGAGGTGCTGGGACGCGCCGGTGCGGACGATGCGCTGTACCACCTGCGCTTCCCCTCGGACCCCTTCGAGCTGCTGCAGGCGCACGGCCACGTGCCGCTGCCGCCCTACATCGCACACGAGGACGCGCCCGAGGACGAGGCGCGCTACCAGACGGTGTTTGCCGCGCGACCCGGCGCGGTCGCCGCGCCGACCGCGGCGCTGCATTTCGACGAGCCGCTGCTGCAGGCGCTGCAGGCGCAGGGCGTGGCCCGCGCCGCGGTGACGCTGCATGTCGGGGCCGGCACCTTCCAGCCGGTGCGCAGCGAGAACCTGGCCGAGCACCGCATGCACAGCGAATGGTTCGAGGTAGGTGCCGACACGGTGCAGGCCATTGCCGACACCCGCGCGGCCGGCGGGCGCGTCGTGGCGGCGGGCACCACCACGCTGCGCGCGCTGGAATCGGCGGCGCGGGGCGGCACGCTGCGTGCCGGCGCGGCCGAGACCGACCTGTTCGTCACGCCGGGCTTCGAGTTCCGCGTGGTGGACCTGCTGATCACCAATTTCCACCTGCCCAGGAGCACCCTGCTGATGCTGGTCAGCGCCTTTGCCGGCCACGAGCACGTGCGCGCGCTGTACCGGCACGCGATCGAGGCGCGCTACCGCTTCTTCAGCTACGGCGACGCGATGCTGCTGGCCCGCTGAGGCAATGCGCCGCGGCGACAATGCCGCCCATGCTGAAGTTCGAGTTGCTGAAGCGCGAAGGCGCGGCTCGCCGCGGCCGCCTGACGCTGAACCACGGCGTGGTCGAGACGCCGGTGTTCATGCCGGTGGGCACCTACGGCACCGTCAAGGGCGTGATGCCGCAGTCGCTGCTGGACGTGGGCGCGCAGATCATCCTGGGCAACACCTTCCACCTCTGGCTGCGCCCCGGGCTGGAGGTGCTGCGCCGCTTCGGCGGGCTGCACCGCTTCGAGGGTTGGCCGCGTCCGCTGCTCACCGACAGCGGCGGTTTCCAGGTCTGGAGCCTGGGCGAGATGCGCAAGATCAGCGAGGAGGGGGTACGCTTCGCCTCGCCGGTCAACGGCGACAAGCTGTTCCTGACGCCGGAAGTCAGCATGCAGATCCAGCACGTGCTGAACAGCGACATCGTCATGCAGTTCGACGAGTGCACGCCCTATCGGAGCGGCGAGCGGCTGACCACCGAAGCCGAGGCGCGGCGTTCGATGGAACTGAGCCTGCGCTGGGCGCGGCGCAGCCGCGCCGAGTTCGAGCGGCTGGCCAACCCGAACGCGCTGTTCGGCATCGTGCAGGGCGGCATGTACGAGGCGCTGCGCGAGGAGTCGGCCGCGTCGCTGGCGCAGATGGACCTGCCCGGCTACGCCATCGGCGGGGTCAGCGTCGGCGAGCCCAAGGAGGAGATGCTGCGCATCATGGCGCACACGCCGCACCGGCTGCCGGAACACAAGCCGCGCTACCTGATGGGCGTGGGCACGCCGGAGGACCTGGTTGCCGGCGTGGCCCAGGGCATCGACATGTTCGACTGCGTGATGCCGACGCGCAATGCGCGCAACGGCCACCTGTTCACCCGCTTCGGCGACCTGCGCATCCGCAACGCGCGCCACAAGGACGACGAGCGCCCGATCGACGAGACCTGCCAGTGCCCGGCCTGCCGCGGTTTCTCGCGCGCCTACCTGCACCACCTGGACCGCTGCGGCGAGATGCTGGGCCCGATGCTGGCCAGCCTCCACAACCTGCACTACTACCTGAACCTGATGCGCGAGGTGCGCGAGGCGCTGGACGCGGGGGGATTCGAAGTCTTTGCCGCAAGGTTCAGGCAGGAACGCTCAAGCGGGATCGGCTGACGTCGCCCTGATCACCAGAATTGCCACTGTCCGCTGTAGACCACCCAGACGCCGAGCGCGCCGTTCGTCACGGCATGCGCGACGACGCTGGTCCACAGCCTGCCGCTGCGCATGTACAGCCACGCGTAGGCCAGCCCGGCCAGTGCTGCCGCGAGCCACAGCGTGTGCACCAGCACGAACAGGGCGCTGGACACGAGCACGGCACGCAGGCCCACCTGCCGGGGGTCGACGCCGATGAAGTCGGGCCGCTCGATCCAGCGCATCAGGAACGAGCGCCAGAACAGCTCTTCCATCACCGGCACCACGAGCGCCGCGCCGACCCAGCGCACGGCAATCAGCGGCCAGTCGAGCGAGCCATCGGGGTGCAGCGGCCGGAAAGGGGCGGCGGCCTCCCCCAGCGTCATCCAGGGCGCGTCGAGGTGGATCCACAGCGCGAACACCAGCAAGCCGACGGCCGTGGCCAGCAGCAGCTCGCCGATGCCTGGCCAGGTCCCGCGTGCCAGCTCGGCGTACTCTGCGCGCCACGCCAGCAGCATGCCGCCCACGACCAGCACGGTCAGGCCATAGATCCAGCGCGGGTCGACGCCCCAGGCACCGCCTTCCGGCATCGAAGCGCGCAACGCCAGCAGCACCATGAAGGCCAGGAAGGGCCATGTGCGCCGTCCTGCCTGGCTAGGGTCTGTTGACATATGAATCGCGCCCGCGCCGGGGTGGCCATGGGCCCTGGCGTAGGCGCGTCGCGCAGCGCGGGCTGGCTGCCCGCGCAAGCGGCGCAACACCCGCCAGGGCCCTTGG
>Ga0114939_10003019_pt1 | contig 11981 bp, 11 predicted proteins | sample AshMeaCrysSpring_FD_87196 | JGI IMG/M metagenome (GOLD analysis project Ga0114939, IMG submission 87196) | Groundwater microbial communities from Big Spring, Nevada to study Microbial Dark Matter (Phase II) - Ash Meadows Crystal Spring | ecosystem: Environmental > Aquatic > Deep subsurface >... | reverse complement strand
CGGCTTTCCCTACTTCGCCGGCGCAGAGGTGCCGCACTTCCCGGCCAACAAGCAGCAAGGCGACGTCAACGTCGCGTGTGTGCCGGCGGTGCGACTGCGCCTGGGCAAGGCCGGCGAGGAAAGGCACGCGCTGGTGGCCACCGTGTTCGACCTGCAGGCGGCGCAGTACGGCATCGACCGCGGCCTGGGCTCCGGTGCGAAGAGCTTCGACGACAACGCGCCCTACACGCCAGCGTGGCAGGAGCAGATCACGGGCGTGTCGCGCCAGCAGGTCATCACCGTGGCGCGCCAGTTCGCCGACAACGCCGAGAAGACGCACGGCAAGTCGATGGTGATCATCGGCGCGGCGATGAACCACTGGTACCACGCCGACATGAACTACCGCGGCGTGATCAACCTGCTGATGATGTGCGGCTGCATCGGTCAGAGTGGCGGCGGCTGGGCGCATTACGTCGGGCAGGAAAAGCTGCGCCCGCAGACCGGCTGGACTGCACTCGCCTTCGCGCTCGACTGGGCGCGCCCGCCGCGGCAGCAGAACAGCACGAGCTTCTTCTATGCGCACACCGACCAATGGCGCTACGAGAAGCTTGGCATGGAGGAAATCGTCTCGCCGCTGGCCGACCGCAAGGTCTGGGGCGGATCGATGATCGACTACAACGTGCGCGCCGAGCGCATGGGCTGGCTGCCGAGCGCGCCGCAGTTGAAGACCAACCCGCTGCAGGTCGTCAAGGACGCACAGGCGCAGGGGCTCGACCCGAAGGACTACGTCGTCAAGGCGTTGAAGGACGGCACGCTGGAATTGAGCTGCGAAGACCCGGATGCGCCGCAGAACTGGCCGCGCAACCTGTTCGTCTGGCGCTCCAACCTGCTTGGCTCGTCGGGCAAGGGTCACGAGTACTTCTGCAAGCACCTTCTCGGCACGCAGAACGGCGTGCAAGGCAAAGACCTCGGCAGGGACGATGCGAAGCCCGTCGAAGTGAAGTGGCACGAGCAAGGTCCGGAAGGCAAGCTCGACCTGCTGGTCACGCTCGACTTCCGCATGAGCACCACGTGCCTGTACTCCGACATCGTGCTGCCCACCGCGAGCTGGTACGAGAAGAACGACCTCAACACGAGCGACATGCACCCGTTCATCCACCCGCTGAGTGCGGCGGTCGATCCGGTGTGGCAGTCGCGCTCGGACTGGGAGATCTACAAGGGCTTCGCCAAGGCCTTCAGCGAAGTCTGCAAGGGCCACCTCGGCATCGAGAAGGAGGTGGTGCTGACGCCGCTGATGCACGACACGCCGGCCGAACTGGCGCAGCCGCTCGACGTGAAGGAATGGAAGCGTGGCCAGTGCGACCTCGTGCCCGGCAAGACCGCGCCGCAAATCGCGGTGGTCGAGCGCGACTACCCCGCGGTGTACGAGCGCTTCACGTCGCTCGGCCCGTTGATGAACAAGCTGGGCAACGGTGGCAAGGGCATCGGCTGGAACACCGAGACGGAGGTCAAGCAGCTCGGCGACCTGAACGGCACCGACAAAGCGGGCCGGCCGAAGATCGACACCGACATCGACGCCTGCGAAGTCATCCTGCAGCTGGCGCCGGAGACGAATGGCCACGTTGCAGTCAAGTCCTGGCAGGCGCTGTCGAAGATCACCGGCCGCGAGCACGCGCATCTGGCGCTGCACCGCGAGGACGAGAAGATCCGCTACCGCGACGTGCAGGCGCAGCCGCGCAAGATCATCAGCTCGCCCACCTGGAGCGGCCTGGAAAGCGAGAAGGTCTCCTACAACGCCGGCTACACCAACGTGCACGAGCTGATCCCATGGCGCACGCTCACTGGCCGCCAGCAGTTCTACCAGGACCACCCGTGGATGATCGCCTTCGGTGAGGGCCTGTCGAGCTACCGGCCGCCGGTGGACCTGAAGACGACCGCGGGCATCCACAACAAGAAGCCCAACGGCAACAAGGAGATCCTGCTCAACTTCATCACGCCGCACCAGAAGTGGGGCATCCACTCGACCTACAGCGACAACCTGCTGATGCTCACGCTCAACCGCGGCGGCCCGGTGATCTGGCTGTCGGAGGACGATGCCAAGACGGCAGGCATCGAAGACAACGACTGGGTCGAACTGTTCAACGTCAACGGCGCGATCTCGGCGCGTGCGGTGGTCAGCCAGCGCGTCAACCCGGGCATGGTGCTGATGTACCACGCGCAGGAAAAGATCATCAACGCGCCGGGCTCCGAGATCACCGGCCACCGCGGCGGCATCCACAACTCGGTGACGCGCATCGTCACCAAGCCCACGCACATGATCGGCGGCTACGCGCAGCAGAGCTACGGCTTCAACTACTACGGCACGATCGGCACCAACCGCGACGAGTTCGTGGTCGTGCGCAAGATGGCCAAGGTGGATTGGCTGGATACGCCGCGCGATGACCATCTGGCACGTGTCTATCAGCAGCAAGGAGAGAACCCGTGAAAGTCCGCGCCCAGATCGGCATGGTGCTCAACCTCGACAAGTGCATCGGCTGCCACACCTGCAGCGTGACTTGCAAGAACGTCTGGACGAGCCGGCCCGGCGTCGAGTACGCCTGGTTCAACAACGTCGAGACCAAGCCTGGCATCGGCTACCCGAAGGAGTGGGAGAACCAGGACAAGTGGCAGGGCGGCTGGGTGCGCAAGGCCGACGGCTCCATCGTCCCCAGGCAAGGCGGCAAGTGGCAGCTGCTGATGAAGATCTTCGCCAACCCGAACCTGCCGCAGATCGACGACTACTACGAGCCGTTCACCTTCGACTACGACCACCTGCACTCGGCGCCCGAGATGAAGGCGGCGCCCACGGCACGGCCACGCAGCCTGATCACCGGCCAGCGCATGGACAAGATCGAGTGGGGTCCGAACTGGGAGGAGATCCTCGGCGGCGAGTTCGCCAAGCGCAGCAAGGACAAGAATTTCGACGACATCCAGAAGGACATCTACGGCCAGTTCGAGAACACCTTCATGATGTACCTGCCGCGCCTGTGCGAGCACTGCCTGAACCCGGCGTGCGTGGCCTCGTGTCCCAGCGGCAGCATCTACAAGCGCGAAGAAGACGGCATCGTCCTCATCGACCAGGACAAGTGCCGCGGCTGGCGCATGTGCGTGAGTGGCTGCCCGTACAAGAAGATCTACTACAACTGGAAGAGCGGCAAGGCCGAGAAGTGCATCTTCTGCTACCCGCGCATCGAGGCCGGCCAGCCCACGGTGTGCAGCGAGACCTGCGTCGGGCGCATCCGCTATCTCGGCGTGCTGCTGTACGACGCCGACCGCATCGCCGCCGCGGCGAGCGTGGAGCGTGACGTCGATCTGTACCAGGCGCAGTGCGAAGTCTTCCTTGACCCGAACGACCCCGCGGTGATCGCGCAGGCGCGCGCCGACGGCGTGCCCGACCACTGGCTCGAGGCCGCGAAGACCAGCCCGGTGTGGAAGATGGCGATGGAGTGGAAGGTGGCGCTCCCGCTGCACCCGGAGTACCGCACATTGCCGATGGTCTGGTACGTGCCGCCGCTGTCGCCGATCAGCGCCGCAGCCAACGCCGGCCAGATGGGCACCAACGGCGAGATCCCCGACGTCAACCAGTTGCGCATCCCGGTCAAGTACCTGGCCAACCTGCTGACCGCAGGCGACACGGCGCCTGTGGTGCGCGCGCTAGAGCGCATGCTCGCGATGCGCGCCTACCAGCGCGGCAAGCATGTGGACGGCACGCCGAACCTGCGCGCGCTCGAGCAGGTGCAGCTTGCGGCCGCTACCGCCGACGAGATGTACCGCGTGATGGCGATTGCCAACTACGAAGACCGCTTCGTCATCCCAAGCTCGCACCGCGAGTACGCCGAGAACGCGTTCAACGTGCGCGGCGGCTGCGGTTTCTCGTTCGGCAACGGCTGCAGCGAGGGCGTGAGCGAGACCTCGCTTTTCGGCAGCGAGAAGAAGCGGACGATTCCGATCAAGGCCATGGTATGAGGACGACGATGAACGAGATGCACTACACGTCGCGCGCGCTTGCCGCGCTGCTGCGCTACCCCGACGCCGAGTTGCGCACGCACGCCGGCGACCTGCGCGACGCGCTGCGCGCAGAGCGCGCCCTGAGCCTCAGCCGCCTGGGCGAACTGGACCGCCTGATCGACCGCCTTGCCGCCGCCGACCCGTTGCTGCTCGAAGCAGAGTATGTCGATACCTTCGACCGCAGCCGCCGCACGGCGCTGCACCTGTTCGAGCACGTGCACGGCGACAGCCGCGACCGCGGGCCGGCCCTGGTGGATCTGACGCAGACCTACGAACGCGCGGGCCTCGTGCTGCGCGCGGGCGAGATGCCTGACCATCTGCCTGTACTGCTCGAGTTCGCCTCGACACAACCGCCGCGCGAGGCGCGCGCCTTCCTCGCCGAGATCGCCCATGTCGTGCGCGCGGTCTTCAGTGCGCTGCTCGAGCGCAAGAGCCCGTACGCGAGTGTGTTGGCTGCCGTGCTCGACCTGGCCGGCGAGCGCGCCGAGCGCGTGGCCATCCCGGACGATCCCGCACTCGACGAGGCCTGGGCTGAGCCCGAGGCGTTCGGCGGCTGCTCGACCGCCGGCCAGTCGCGGCCTGGCATGCCACAACCCATCCGCATCGTGCGCCGCCAACAGGAGCTCGTTCGATGAGCACCATGATCCACAACTTCCTCTTCAACGTTTATCCGTACATCTGCCTCAGCGTCTTCCTGATGGGCAGCCTGGCGCGCTTCGACCGCGACCAGTACACCTGGAAGAGCGACTCTTCGCAACTGCTGCGTGCGCGCCAGCTGCGCTGGGGCAGCAACCTGTTCCACTTCGGCATCCTCTTCCTGTTTTTCGGCCACCTGTTCGGCCAGCTCACGCCACACGGGGTGTACGAGTTGTTCATCACCGCATCGCAGAAGCAGCTGCTGGCGGTGGTGGCCGGCGGCATCGCCGGGCTCGTCTGCTTCATCGGTCTGACGCTGCTACTGCACCGGCGCCTGTTCGACCCGCGCATCCGCCTGACGAGCCATCGCACTGACCTCGCAGTGCTGATCGTGCTGTGGATGCAACTCACGATCGGCCTGCTCACGCTGCCCAGCTCGCTGCACCATGTAAAGGATCCACAGACGATGCTCACGCTGGCCAACTACCTGCAGGGCATCGCCACCTTCCGCCCCAACGCGAGTGTGCTCGTCGGGCTCGAGTGGCACTATCTGGTGCACATGGTGCTGGGGATGACGATCTTCCTGCTGTTCCCGTTCTGCCGCCTCGTTCACATCTGGAGCGGCTTCGCCACCGTAGCCTACCTGTTCCGGCCCTACCAGCTCGTGCGCGGCCGGCGCCTGAATGTGCCGGCCGGACAGAACCTGCCGCACAGCGCGGGCTGAGCAAAGGACGGCCATGCACACCCAGGACACACTGCAGCGCCTGCACCTCGCTGCCATCCACGCCGGCCTGCTGGATGAGGCCGAGCCGGCGCCGGCCGACGGCATCCCCACCGAAGCCACCGCGCAGGCGATTGAAACGCTGCTCGAACGCGAACTGCAAGTGCCCGAGCCCGACGAAGCCGCCTGCCGGCGACACTACGATGCAAACGCTGCGCGCTTCGGCCATGGCGAACGGGCGCAGTTGCGCCACGTGCTGTTCGCGGTCACGCTGGGCGTGGATGTGAGCGCGCTGCGCCAACGCGCCGAGGCCTGCCTGATCGACCTGCGCGCGGCCGGCGCTCAGACCGATGCGCGCTTCGCCCAAGCCGCACTTGAGCTGTCCAACTGCCCAAGCGGCGAGCAAGGCGGCAATCTCGGCTGGCTCGCCGCAGACGATTGCGCCCCCGAGTTCGCGCGCGAGATCTTCTTCGGCCATGCCGAAGTCGGCGTGCTGCCGCGCTTGGTGCACTCGCGCTTCGGCCTGCATGTGGTCGAGGTGCTGGCACGCGAGCCGGGCGTCGTACCCCCGTTCGAGGCGGCGCATGCCGCGGTCGCGCAATCGCTGCGCCAGCAAGCGTGGATCACGGCGCTGCAGCAGTACCTGCGCCGGACCGACAGCGATTCGCCACTGGTGCAGTAGCGATGCCCGACGAGCTGCTCGAGCGCCTGCGCCGCTTCCAAGAGAACGCGTCTCCGGCGCAGCGCTCGCTCTTTCGCCACCTGGTGGACGATGGACAGCATCCGCTGACGCTGTTCATCGGCTGCAGCGACTCGCGCCTCGTACCCTACCTGCTCACCGGCGCCGGGCCGGGCGAACTCTTCCTCGTGCGCAACGTCGGTGCCTTCGTACCGCCGCACGACCAGAGCCAGGGCTTCCACGGCACCGCCGCGGCAATCGAGTTCGCAGTGCTTAACCTGCACGTCAAGCGCATCATCGTCTGCGGCCACAGCCACTGCGGCGCGATCCGTGCGCTCTACGGCGAAGTGCCGGCACAGGCCAACAACCTGGCGCGCTGGCTCGACCTCGGCCGCGAGGCGGTGCTGCCGGTGGCCGAGTCCGGCCCGGAGGTGTTCAAGCGCACCGAGCAACGTGCGATCGTGCTGCAGCTCGAACGCCTGATGGACTACCCGATGGTGCGCAGCCGCGTCGAAGCCGGTGCGCTGACGCTGCACGGCTGGCACTACGTGATCGAAGAAGGCGAGATCCATGTCTTCGACATCGCCCGCGGCGGCTTTGTGCCCGCGGCGCAGGCCGATAACGCGGGCACCGGCCCGTACCGCTTTGCCGAGGAGGGCGGCCCGCGATGACGCGCGGTGCGCTGCTGCACCCCGCGCCCGCGGCCGGCTTCGATCAGCCGTTCGCCCTGCTCGACGCATGCCACGAGCGCGTGCAGCGCAGCTTGGCGCTGCTGCTGCGCCTGGCCGAGCACCTCGTGCAGCACGGCGCCGACGCGCAGGCTGCCGACGCCGCGCGCGACGTGATGCGCTACTTCGATCTGGCCGCGCCGCTGCATCACGAGGACGAGGAGCGCCACGTGCTGCCGCGCCTGCGCGCCGCCGGCCACGGCGCGCTGGCGCAGCGGCTGCAGGATGACCATGCCGCGCTGGCCGCGCTCTGGCAGCCGGTGCGCGCAGTGCTGCAGTCGGTGGCCGACGGGCTCTGGGATACGGCTGACGCGGTGGCGCGGACGCGCGACTGGCCGGCGTGGGCGCAACGCTACCGCGAGCACATCGCGCTCGAAGACACGCAGGCGTTCCCCGCGTGCCGCGCCCTGCTCGACGACGCCCAGGCGCGGTCGATGGGCGAAGAAATGGCGTTGCGGCGCGGCGTGCACCCGCCGCCTTGACACCCGTCAAACCCGCAGCCGGCGCCGCGCGGCACAGTCGGCGCGATGAGTCGATCGTTGCGCCATGCCCCGCTGGCGGCCAAGCTGGGCGTGCTGGGTGCGCTGCTGCTGGCCGTGGCGCTGGGCTCGATCACGCTCACGGTATGGGTGAGCTGGCAGCTCGAAGGCGGGGCTGCCGCCGTCAACGAGGCTGGGCGGCTGCGCATGCAGGTATGGCGGCTGGCACATGCGGTGAGCACGGCCACACCCGCACCCGCCGCTCACGCGGCGATGGACAGCAGCCTGCGCCTGCTGCGTGAGGGCGATCCGGCGCGACCGCTGTTCCTGCCGTCCGACGCGACCACCGCGGCCGCGCTCGCTGGCGTGCAGGCGCAATGGCAGACCACCCATGCGCGCTGGCGCAGCGCGCCGCCCGCGCCGCCGCAGGCCGCGGCCGATGCGCAGGCGCTGGCCGAGCGCATTGATGCGCTTGTTGCCCGCATCGAGACGCGGCTGCAGCGCTGGACCTCGCTGCTCGGCGCCTTTCAACTCGCGTTGATGGGCGCAGCGTTGGCGACCGCGGTGGCGCTGTTGTACGCCTCGCACCTGTTCGTCTTCCGACCGCTGGCCATGCTGCAGCAGGGCTTGCGCGCGGCGCAAGCCGGCGACCTCGGCGCGCGCGTGCCGGTGCACCATCACGACGAGTTCGGGCGCGTGGCCGAAGGCTTCAATCGCATGGCCGAGCGCCTCGCAGACTCCTACCGCGGCCTCGAAGCCAAGGTTGCGGACAAGACCGAGACGCTGCGCGCCGAGCGTGAGCGACTGGCCGTGCTCTACGACGCCAGCCGTATGGTCGCTGCCAGCGCCGACCTGCCGGCACTTGCGCAGGCTTTCGCGCAGCGGCTGCGCGCTGCCGCCGGCGCCGACGCCGCGCTCGTCCGCTGCCACGACGCGGCGCAGGGCTGCATGCCGCTGCTGGCCAGCGACGGTGTGCCCACTGAGATGCTCGAGCAGGACGGGACGCTGCGCCATACACCCTGCCGCTGCGCGCCGCGCGCCGCGGACGCCGTCATGCTGCGTCTTGAACAAGACCACGCCAGCGCCGATTGCAGCGCACGGCCGGCGTGCACGCGCCACGGCTTCGTGCACAGCATGACGCTGCCGGTGCGGCTGCAACAGCGCACGCTCGGCGAGGTGACGCTGCTCTGGCGCCGCGACGCGACGGCACCGGCGGCCGAGGACGTGGCGCTGCTGCACAGCCTGGCGCAGCAGCTGGCCGGCGGCATCGAGGCGCTGCGCGCCGCCGCATTGCAGCGCGAGGCTGCGGTAAGCGAGGAACGTGCCTTCATTGCGCGCGAGTTGCACGACTCCATCGCGCAGGCGCTGTCTTTCATGAAGATGCAGATCCAGATGCTGCGCGGCGCGATCTCGCGGCACGATGCGAAGGCCATCGACGACGGCGTGGGCGAACTCGATGCTGGCGTGCGCGAGAGCCTGGCCGACGTGCGCGAGTTGCTGCTGCACTTTCGCACGCGCTCCAGCGGCGATGACTTCATCGGTGCGCTGAAGACCACGCTGCACAAGTTCCAGCGCCAGAGCGGCATCGCCACGCAGCTGGGGGTGGGTGGCCCGGGCGTGCCGCTCGCGCCCGATGTGCAGGTGCAACTGCTGCACGTGGTGCAGGAGGCGCTGTCGAACGTGCGCAAGCATGCCGGCGCCACGCAGGTGTGCGTGCGCGTCGATCCACACCCCGACTGGCACATCGAGGTGCGCGACGACGGCTGCGGCTTCAGCGTCGGCGCGAAGCCCGTCGACGATGACCCGCATGTGGGCCTGCGCATCATGCGCGAGCGCGCCGCTGCGGTCGGTGCCCAGGTTCATGTGCACTCCGCGCCCGGCAGCGGCACGCGCGTCGTGCTCACGCGGCCCGCCCGCGCTGCGAGCGACCGGGACGCGCCGCTGGCGGCCGCTGCCTGAACCGATGAACGCCGTGGCCGCCGTGCCCGTGCCGCACCTTGCACCCTGCGACGGCCGCGTGCGCTTGATGGTGGTGGACGACCACACGCTGTTTCGCCGCGGGCTCGTGGCGCTGCTGCAGGCCGACGGCCGCTTTGCCGTCGTCGCCGAGGCTGGCGACGCGCAGCAGGCCCAGCAGGTGTTGATGCGCTGTGCGGCCACGCCTGATGCGCCCGAAGTGCTGCTGCTGGACAACCATCTGCCCGGCGTGGCCGGGGTCGATGCACTGCCCGCGCTGCTCGCCGCAGCGCCCAGCCTGCGCGTGCTGATGCTGACGATGAGTGAAGACGAATCCGACCTCGGCGCCGCGCTGCGCGCTGGCGCCTGCGGCTACCTGCTCAAGAGCGCCGAGAGCGACGAACTCGGCAACGCCATCGTGCGCGCGCTGCGCGGCCAGTCCACCATCAGCGAGCCGATGATGGGAAAGCTCACTGCCGCGTTCCAGCAGAGCACGCCGGCAGACCCCGCGCGCGTGGCGCCGCCGACGGCATCGCCGCGCGAGCCCTACGACACCTTGTCGCCGCGCGAGCGCGAAACGCTCAGGCTGATCGCGCGTGGCCACAGCAACAAACATATCGCGCGCGAACTCGGCATCGCCGAGGCCACGGTCAAGATCCACGTCCAAGGCGTGCTGCGCAAGCTCGGCCTGGCCTCGCGCGTGCAGGCCGCCGCATGGTTCGCAGCGCGCGCGGGTGCTTCCTGACCTGACCTGACCTGGGCTGGGCTGGGCTGGGCTGGGCTGGGCAGCCTCAGTGCAGTGGGTCCCCATGCGGCTGTCACATGGCTGGCGCGTTCGGTCTTGATCGTCGGCATGGACACGGTCGCGGCCGCAGCAGCGGCACAGACCCTCGGGCACGACTCACATGCGCCGCCGGCCGGCCGCGTGTGCGGCATCCGCACCACGGACATGGAAGTGCTGCGCGACGAGGTGCCGCAGAGGTTGACCGTGCGCTGCGCCTCCGGGAAGGGCTTTTCGGTCACCGCTGCGGAGCAGCGTGCCTATGCGCAACGCGTGCGGGCTGCGCTGCGCAAGGACCACGAGCAGCACGTCGCACGGCGCGATGCACCGAATCGCAGGCCGGGCGCCGGGAATCTGCCAGCGGTGGAGCGCCGCAAGCTCGCCTCTGAACGCGGCAGCAAGCAGCCGGCCGAGGCCTTCAAGTCACACTGGGGGTCGGAACGGCAGCCGGCAGCCGGTAGCCGGTAGCCGGTAGCCGGTGCCGACGCGATCGAGAGCATTGCGACGATTCGGCGCCGCAGACCGCCGTGGCGCGGGCGCGCTTCGGCATGACGGCGCACAGCGACGAGGACATCTGCATCTTCTTCTTGGACACGCCGCCGCTCGACGGCTTGAATGCCGGGCTGATCTTTCGCGCGCACCGCTGGCAGCGCACGGACCCCGCCTGCCCTTGGCAGATCACCGCCGAGTTGTAGCGGCGCGAGGATGGCGAGCGGCTGATGGCGCTGTCGATCAAGTCACCGGCCGTGCAGGCCGCTGGCCTCATGGCGCATCGGGGTGAACTTGGCGCGGAATACGACGTCAACGAACAGGCCAAGACGCGCTGGGCGCGCCGCTACCACGCGGCCAGGCGGGCAGCACGGGCTGAGGCAGGACAGGCGCACGAGTAACGCGCGGCACCGCGCACGGGAACGAGTCGATGACTGGGCGGCGACGCCGGGCTCAGCCGCCCGAGACCACCGACTCAGCCACCTGGTAGCGCTCGTGGTCGTTGACCTCGATGGTCCATACGTCGCCGGCCTTCGTCGCCTTGACCTTGTCACTGCCGCTGGTCACGGTCTGGCCGCGGAAGCTCAGCACTCGCGTCAGGCCACCCGCGGGCTTGATATGCACATCGGCATTGCCGGGGCGGCCGCGGACGACGCCGAACTCGCACGGTGTGGATCCCATCGGCGCGTTGCCCATTGCGCACGGCAGCGGCCCGGTGGCGTGGTACCGCGTGCCCGGGACCTTGGCGTCGCTGCGTGGCGCCTGGCCCAGCGCGGGCACTGCCGCCGTGCCGGCACTGCCCGTAACGCCAACAGTCAGCGTGTATGCGGCAGACTCGTTACGCCGCGCGGCGCTGCGCATCAGGTACACACGCACCTTGTAGGCTCCGTCGGATGGCAGCACACCCGACCATTCCTTGCCGTCGGAGGACCCGACGAACAGGGCGACGTCATTGGAACCGGGCGGCAGCACATTGAAATAGTTAGCGCTGTTGCGGGCGGCAAGCTTCACGCTCATGGTCTGCCCAGCCCGGGCGCGAATCGTGTAGTCGATGGTCTGGTCGCCCTTGATCGTGCCTTCCACTGTGGCCGAGGAGGCGCCCTTGACGAACTGGATCGGGCGGGTCTGGATGTTGGCCGCCATGGCCGCGCTCGCGAAGCCTGCCAGCAGCAGCCCGGCTGCAAACCGACGCAGCGCGAGAGAGATGCGCAGGCCGTCTCGACCGACGACGGGGCTCGGCTGGGGCGTGGATGGAATCAAGTGGCGACACATCGAACGTCTCTGCATGATCGAAGCCTCAAGACACGGCAGCTGCCAAGCGTGTCGACCGCGGCACGCGGTTGGGGCACCGCACTGGCAGCATACGGTCGGCCTGTTCTGAGGCTGACCCGTTCACGTGGATGGCGCGGCTGGCAGGATTCGAACCCACGACCCCTTGGTTCGTAGCCAAGTACTCTATCCAACTGAGCTACAGCCGCGCGAGGGG
>Ga0114939_10003018_pt1 | contig 11981 bp, 14 predicted proteins | sample AshMeaCrysSpring_FD_87196 | JGI IMG/M metagenome (GOLD analysis project Ga0114939, IMG submission 87196) | Groundwater microbial communities from Big Spring, Nevada to study Microbial Dark Matter (Phase II) - Ash Meadows Crystal Spring | ecosystem: Environmental > Aquatic > Deep subsurface >... | reverse complement strand
GTAGCTCTTCTCCTTGTCGAAGGCCACGAGGTTGAAGTAGTGGGAGGCAACGCCCAGGGCGCCGCACAGCGTGCCCTGGCCGCCGTAGCCGGCGGCCGCGATCGCGAACATGCGGTCTGGCAGCACCGTCCACGGGTGGCCGACCACTTCCCGGACGAGGCTGAGGACCCCCAGCCAGCCGCCGTTCCCTCAACCGCCCAAGTCGAGGTAATAGCGGTAGGCGCGAGATCCCGCCTCCATCGGGTCGAGTGCACGCCACGGCCACGGCAGTGCGGGTACGGTGCTGGACTTCGACTGGTTCGCCGCCGCCGAGGAGTAGGCCGCCCCGGCCACCAGCCCCCCCGCGAGCGCGGAGGCTCCAGTGCTGAGGAAACGCCGCCGGGCGCGGGATGGCGAGGGTTGCTCCTTGTCCATCGTTCGGTCTCCTTGTCGCTGCTGCCTGAGAGAGAGGGTTGCTACTGCGCCCGTGCGCTCTTCAGCGCGTGCGCCGTGTTGTGGCAGGACGCGCAGAGGCCCGGCTTCTGCATGACGTGCGGCGGGTGCGTCGCCCGGTGGCAGAACTGGCACTCGCTCGTCGCCTTGTGCTCCTTCCGGTGACACGTGGCGCAGGTGAGGCCCATGTGCAGCGACCCGCTGGCCTTCAGGGTCGTCGCGGCCGCCTCGTGACACGCCGCGCAGTAGGCATCGGGCACGGTGGCGGCGATGGCGGAGGTGGCCGGCGCGTGGCCGAGGTGGCACTGGCCGCACGCGGCGTCGGTCATGCCGGCGCCGTGCGGCTGGTGACAGGACGCGCACTGCGGGCGGGCGCCTTCCTTCTCGGGCGGGTGCTCCGTGTGGCAGCTGGCGCACTCCAGCTCGCGATGCGGGCCGCCCGTGGCCGCGATGGCGACGGCCGCCTCACGGTGGCACTCGACGCACGGCGCGTTCGCCGCGTTGGCCACCGGCTCGCTCACGGCCGCCGACTCGGACACGACGCGCACGTCGCCGCCGTAGAACTGCGCCCGGCGCGTGCCCCGGTAGTCGCGGATGTCGATCGTGTCCGCCGTCCAGGTGGGCCCGCCGTCGGTGATCGTCCAGGTGGCCCCGCTGAACTCGAAAGTGGCCGTGCGCCCGGAGATGCGCACGTTGGTGATCGGATACGCCTCCCCGGCCCGCGGGAAGTCTCCGCCCATGGTCATGTTGAAGCCGAGCATCCAGTTGTCGATGCGCTGCTTGCGCGCAAGGTCGTACACGAAGTACTTCAGCGAGCCGCTCTCGACCTTGGGACTCGGCTCGCCCGGCGCCGGCCGCGCCTCGAACGCGATCCAGAACTGGACGCGGTCCTGCTTCCGGTCGCGGTCGTAGTCGAAGACGATGGTCTCGCTGAAGGCGAGTTCGCCCGCCACCGACGGCGCCGGAGGCGGCGCGGTGGGGGCCGGCGTCGCCGGCTGGCCGTTCGCGGCGAGATGCGCGCCAACCGTCCCGAGCGCGAGCAGGACGGCGCCGACCAAGGTGGCCCGTACGTTCTTGCCGCTCATCACGCCCTCCTCTCCGGGGCTTGCACCTGCGGCGCGGACTCGAGTGCGTGGCGGGCACTCGCCACCCGGTCGCGAATCCGTTCGTAGACGGCCACGCACGCGTCGACGTAGCTCGGCGCCGCGGCGGCCGCGGCGCGCACCTCCGCCGCGCCCGCCGGGTCGCCCACGTCGTGCTCGATCCAGGCCGCCAGCCGCTCCATGTGCACCCCGGGCAGCGAATCGGACCGCGGGGCCAGCACGAACTCCAGTTCCCCGACGCTTCGTACGAAACTCGGAATCAGGCCGGTGGGCGGCCGCAGGTGCCCGACCGGAAAGCGGCGCACGTGCGGCACCGACGCCAGGATGCGGTGCGCGGTCTCGACGTCCATCGCGGTGGTGAGGGCCATCACGCCCGCTCCTTTCCGAGACGCCCGGCCGCCTCGAGGGTGTCGGCCACCTCGCGCAGGCCGAGGCCCTCCAGGGTCGCGCGGGTCGGCCACCCGCTCGCCGTGTCCCATCCCTCGAGCCGGTAGAAGCTGGTCTTGAACTCCTCGAACTTCCGCCGGTCCATGGTGCGACCCATGATGTCCCGGTAGACCCACTGGCCCTGCTCGTCGCGGCAGGGCCACATGTAGAAGGGGAACAGTTCGCCCTTCTCGAAGTGTGTCTCGTAGATGTAGGGCGCGAAGTGGACGATGTCGCGGTGGCGGCCCTGCAAGGTCCAGATGGCGTTGTCCAGGTTCCAGATGCGGCGGCCGATCTCGATGCCGTCGTCGAAGGAGAGCGTGTCGCCGGTCACCGCGTTCCACCAGACGTGCTCGCCCGCGTCGTCCGACGCGGTGGCGCCGCGGTTGTCTGGCGTGTTGGTGTTGTAGAAGTCGGGCCACCGCAGGTCGCAGTAGAGCGCCGACTGCTTGTAGAAGCGCGTGTAGTGCCGGTGCCAGCGGACGAGCTGGGCTACATTCTCCGAGTACATGTTCTCGTCGCCGTAGTCCAGGACCTCTGGGCGGTTCTTCGCGTAGGGCGACAGCTTCTCGGCGATGATCCCGACCAGGTCCTTCGCCTGGATGCGCATGGGCTGGGCGAAGGCAAAAGACGACGTGATGTTCGTGAAGATGATGTTGAAGCAGTGCTCGCAGATGTCGCGGTCGCCGAGGATGCTGCCGTAGCCCCACTCCACCTCGGCCCGCGGGTCGTAGCCGTGGTCGGGCTGTCCCCAGTAGGAGAAGGCCATGTGGCCGGTGCGCAGATCCTCCGCGCGCCCCCACTTGTGCGCGGCCTGCACCCAGCCGTCGGCCAGGTCGGCGCCGATGTCCTCGCGGCACGACAGCGCGTGGATCAGCTTCTCGGCGAACTCCAGCGTCCCATATTTGTCCCAGGGCAGGTTCGAGGGAATGGCCTTGCCCGGACCGAGCACGCCCTCCTCGACGAGGTGCTCCAGCCAGTGCAGGCCGGTAATGGCGAAGTAGGTGTTGATGCCGTATCGCTGGGCGGCATCGGCCGCGCGCAGGTTGATCTCGATCAACTCCTGGGACGACTTCGCGACGCGACGCGAGGGCGCGAAGTACCAACTCGTCACCTGGCACTTGGTCTCGCTCCCGTAGCCGACCGAGTAGCGAGCCCGGCACCCGCTGATGCACCCCTGGCAGGCCTGGGGCCGGAACTCGTCGGTCGGCGGCGGGACCATCGCCATCAGCTTGGGTTGCTTGCCGATCTTGGTCCAGGCCGCGAAGTCGGGCTGCTGGAGGTCGCTGACGTACTTCTCTTTGGTCACCTGCCGTGCCCGCAGCAGTGCCTTGGCGTCGGCCACCGGGATCTCGCCGGTCCCGATGACGCTGATGGCCTTGAGGTTCTTCGAGCCCCACACGCCACCGAAGCCGGCCACCGCGGCGATGTTGCCCGCGTCGTGCACCAGGCCGCCGCCCCCTGTCTGGTTCTCGCCCGCCTGCCCGATGGTGAGAATCGCCGGCTTCTGGGTGGTGCGCCCCTGGTCGGTCGCGGGGTCGAGCGCCTCCGCGGCGGAGGCGTTCAGGTCCCACCAGCCGGTGTCCGTGCCGCGCGGCACGCCCATCTGGGCCCAGATCCGCTCCTGCGCCGTCTGGGTATCGGTCCCCCAGAGCGCGGACGCGTCGTGGAAGACCACCTTGCGATTGCGGACGTCCACCCACACCGGGCTCGACGCACGGCCCTCGATGACGATCGCGTCGAACCCCGCCTGCCGCAGCATGGTCCCGAAGCGGCCGCCGAACCCCGACCGCGTGTACCAGGAGTAGGGATACATGCCGAGGCCGACGCCCACCACCTCGCTGCGGCCCGCCGACGGCACCAGGGTCCCGTTCAGCGGCGAGGAGGCGACGACGATGACATTGGCCGGATTGCGCCCGTCCTTGATCGTCTTGTCCTTGCAGAACTCCCAGAACAGGGCGGACCCGAGGCCGTGGCCGCCACCCCAGGACCGGTACTTCGCGGTGTCGATCTCAGTGGCCCGCTGCGCGGTGAGATCGAGGCGCAGGATCTTGCCCGCATATCCGTAGAGCGCCATGGCCGTCCTTCCTCTCCGCTCACTTCTCCATCGTCATGCCAAGCCGCTTCCAGACCCAGTCGCGGAGGTTGGCTTGGTAGGAGTCCTCGCGCGTCTGATCGGGCATCTCGCGAACGAACGCGATCGCGCCGACCGGGCACACGCGGACGCACGCCTGTACGCCATCCGGCCCCCCCGGCGCGTCGAGGTAGGGCGTCTCGGCGCACAGGTCGCACTTCTGCGCCTTTCTCCCGCCGTGATCCCACTGCACGCGGTCCGGTGTGAAGGGGCAGGCCGCGACGCACGACTTGCAGCCGATGCACAGGCTCTGGTCGATGCGGCGCACGTGGCCGAACTTGGCGTCGGCATGGTTGGCCCCGGTCGGGCACACCTCGACGCACGGCGCGTTCTGGCACTGGCGGCACTGCGCGAGCGCCAGGTCGTCGGGCCAGCGCGCGAAGGAGTCCTGCAGGACCTGAATGCGCGACAGGGTGTACGACGCCCGACCGGTGTGCGCCAGCGAGCAGGCCATCATGCAGGTGCCGCAGCCCTGGCACTTCTTCGTGTCCACCACCAGGAAGCCGGCGCTGTTGGGGATGACGAACCGGCCGTCGGCGAGCAGCACGCCGGGGCCGGCGAACACGGCGCACCCGGTGGCGGCGGAAGCGGCGAGAAAGGCTCTCCGGGAAGCGCCCTCGGAACGGGCAGGGTCTTGCGCCATCGTGTCCCTCCGTCTCGGTGCGACGTCGCTTGCTTCTTCAAGGCTCATCGACGCGCACCAACGGGAACCAGCGTTCCCCGCCTAGTCGGTGCACGACGACTGGTAACTGCCGTGGTATCGAGGTGGTAGCCAGACAGTACGGTGAGTGTGGAACGGGTGGGGTCGAGCCGGTCCGTGCCGACGGTGCTGGGGGTTGCCGCCAGCCTCGATACCGCAGCCAGGGGGCCAGGGGCCGAGGTGTAGGCGGACAGCGCCAGCATCGCTGCCAGGGACCAGGGAACCGACCAGACGGCGGGGGCGCGCGTCCCGGGCATCGGCACCTCTGTCTCTCTCGACCGGGAAACCGCCACGCGGGCGCGTCGCCGCCTCCCTGCCGGCGCAGAGTCTAGCGCAGCAACGCCCGCCGGGCCACTGCGGCAGTGCCCGGATCGGGCACCGAGCCGCCTGCGGGCCCTTGACGATCCCGCCAGCGCCACATAGCATCACGCCGCTCGACCCGCGGGAGGAACGCGTGGCACTCAAGGACAAGCGAATCGTCGCCGATGCTCCGCTCGACGCGCGCGTCGCCGCGGCCATCACCGCGCGCCTGGTGGAGGGCCAGTTGCCGTGCGCTTCCGCCTGGGAGGCCGCACGCGAACTCGGCGTTCAGCCCCTCGTCATCGGCCAGGCTGCCGATCGCATGCAGGTCCACCTGTCCGCGTGCCAGCTGGGGTTCTTCGGCCCTGCGTGTCACCCGGAGAACGCGGACGCGACGGAGGCGGCGGTGCCCCGGGCGTTCGCCGAGGCCCTGCTCGCGGCACGGGGCGAGCGCGGCGAGATCTCGTGCGCCCAGCTGTTGCACGAGGCAGCGCGATTCGGCGTGCCTCGACTGGAAGCGGGCGAGTGCGCCGATCGGCTCCGCATCAAGGTTCGCCACTGCGACCTCGGGGCGTTCTGACGCTCGCCTTCACTGGAACAGCCTGGATCTCCCGCCGCGTGCGCCGACGCGACACCGTGGCCGGCTCACCCGAACATCAGCAACGCGTGCTGTCGCCGGCCGGCAGTTGCCGGGAGAAGGGCAGTTCCCTGACCTTCCCGAGCGTCGATAGGCTCGGTGCGGGCGACGCCGTGCCCTCCAGGAGGGCGCCGGCGATCCTTGGCAACAGGTTGCGGTGGACGAGCACGAGTGGCTCCGGGGCGCAGGGCGACGCTTCACGCGCGACGATGGCCTCGACGCCGGCGCGGCGCCGGAACATGGCGTTGACCGTTCCCGCCGGCACCGACGAGGCACCTGCTCGGACGACGAGGCACCAGTCATGGACCGATCGCGTCAACGCGATGGCCAGGGCTCGCATGAGGCCACCGTTCTCACCGGCTCGGACCGGGACACAGGCGACCTCGACCTGCGTGAACTGCGCGCGCAGCGACGCGAGCACTGAAGGGCCGGGCGGCGTGTCGGCCATCACCACCGCGCACGCCTCGCGCTGCAGCGCCCACTGGCCGTCCAGCAAGGCGACGCGGTCCAGCGGCAGGTCGAAGCCCGATCCATCCGATACCACGACGCGGTCCACGAGGTCGGCCACGGCGCGAGCCGACGGCTTGATGGTCCGCTCGCTCGCGGTCCGCACCTGAAGGAACAGTCCAGGTTCGACGACCCGGCTCAGGCTGTTGGATTCGCAGACGCTGGGCCACCCCGGAGGTACGTGCGCGAGCAGGCCGGCGGCGCCCTCCCCCAGCGCCTCGTGCGTCACGCGCAGCCAGTAGGCCTCGCGCGCGCCGCTTGCCAGCAGCTTCGACGTGTCCTTGTCGGAGTCGGCGTCGAGTTCCCTCGTCACGCACCACGACTCGGCGAGCGAGGAACAGACCCCGCAGCCCGCACCGCCCCGAGGACAGCTGCCGTCGGTGCGCACGACGGCGGTGACCTTGAGGGCGGCGATCGGGATCCGGGCCGCATGGTGCCGAATGACCCGGCAGGCCAGCTCCGTCTTGCCGGTGTTGCGGCCCGTCGCGCCGATCATCAGCATCTCGGGCCGGAACAGCCGGGCGTCGCCGCCGGGCGCCCACTGCAGCCATGCCCCCGCGCACGAGGCGGCGGCTCCGGACTGCTCGCGGCGCTCCGCGACACGTGCAGGGTCGGCGTCCATGGTCTTGCTCATGATAGCCGTCGCGCATCGACCGGTGACGGCTGCACGAGGCTCGTATCGCGCCGAGGTGCCCGATTCGGGCAGCGACGGCGTGCCGCGTCGCCTATGGCCCGGTTAGGATGAAAGGCGCAACAACAGAGACGCGCTTGCGGGGGACCGTGTGCAGGGTGCACGCCGTGGCCCAGGGGTGCGTCTCCGGCTCGAGGAGAATCAGGTGATGTCCAAGCTCTGGAAGTGCGTGCTCTTGGGTGCCGTGATCGCCGTGTGTGGCAATGCCGCGGTGTTTGCCCAGCAGGCCCCGGCCCAGGCTCCGGCCCAAGCCGCCGACGACGCGGAGGAAGAGGCCTTCGACGAGCAGTTGCGGGCCTTCGGCTACTGGTCGGGAACGGCGTTCGGGTGCGTGGAGGAGGCGAAGCAGGCCGAGGTCGAGCGGAAGGTCCTCGACACGTTCAACGGCATCGCCCGCCTGTTCGGCACCGACCGCGCGTTCTTCTTCGCGGCGGCGTTCGGCAACGGGACGACGAACAAGGTCGACGCGGCCAAGTGCCCGGAGTTCCTCGACAAGTTCCAGAAGGCCACGGCCGTGGGCGGGGCGAAGAAGTAGGAGGGTGCCGTGAGAACACGACTGCTGACGACGGCCGCCCTGCTGGTCGCCATGTTGCTCCCGTCGGTCGCGAACGCGGCCGGCCAGTATTACCGGTCCGACCGGGAAGTCCGCCGCGAGATCCGCGAAGGCAGGCGTGAAATCGCGCGCGAGCGGCGCGAGCTGCGCCGCGACCTGATGCGCGCCGACAACCGGTGGGAGGCCAAGCAGGCCATCCGCGAGGGCATGCGCGAGATCCGCCGCGAGCGGCGCGAGATGCGGCGCGAGGTGCGCCGCGAGATCCGCGAGCGCTGGTAGGGCGCGCGCGTCGCCTCATGCGGCACATCGTCTGGAGGGTCGCGGCGGCTGCCGTCGCGACCCTGGCTCTCACCGCGACGTTGAAGGGCCAGTCGGCGCCCTCGCAGGGCACACCTGCGACCGACCCGCCTGCTGTGCCGGCAGCGGCACCGGTGCCGCCCACGACCGAGGTCAAGGTGACCGGTCTGGTGAAGCTGGTGGGCTTCTACGACCTCGGCGGCTTGCAGGGCCAGGACGGCTTCAAGATCACGCAAGTCGACACGGCTGAGGACCGCAACGAGGAGCACCGGCTGTCCGCGGACCTGAAACAGACACGCCTGCGGCTCGATGCGGTGCGGCGTGCCACGCGCCTGGGCGACGTCAAGGCGGTCGTCGAGGGCGACTTCCGCGGGTCCGGCGGATCGACCGCGAACCTCCGCCTGCGCTTTGCCTTCGTCGAAGTGGGGGGACTGACCGTCGGCCAGACGCGCACCGTGTTCGGCGACCCGGCGGCCGACGCCATCGTGATCGACCTCGAGGGGCCGCCCACCGGCATTGCGCTGCGGACCCCGCAGGTCCGGTTCGCTTCGTCGCCCGGACGCCCCTGGCGCTGGATGGTCGCGGCCGAGGTGTCGGGCGTCGACTACTCGACGTTGCCGGACTTCGACCCCGTCATCGTCTCGACCTATCTTCGGCGGCCCGACCTGACCGCCTCGGTTCGCTACGGCACCACGCGGGCGCACGTCCAGGTGGGCGGCGTGGTCAGGGAGATCCGGTATCGCCGTCAATCTGCCGGTTCCTCGGGCGAGTCGTCGTCGGAGTCCCTGACCGGCGGAGGGGCGGCGGTGTCGGGGAGCGCCGCGCTCTGGGCTGGCGGCCGCCTGGTCTTCCAGGCCATCGCAGGTAAGGGCATCGCGCACTACCTCTCCTCGTTCGGGGGGGGCGGGTGGGACGCGGTGCCGACCGGCCTCGGCCAACTCGAGACCACGACCGACACCGGCGGCTACCTGGCCTACATGCACACGGCCGGCCGGTTCCGGGCGACGGCCCTGCTGGGCGGGGCGGCGGTCGACAACCCGATTCGTGAGGGCCTGCCGGACTTCTTCAAGGGGTACGTGGCATCGCTGACTGGCTTCTACGACGTGCTCGACGTCCTGTGGGTGGGCCTCGAGTTGGACTACGGCCGCATCCGGGACTTCAAGCAACGCCGCGGCGACGCCACGCGTGTACAGTTCGGGATGCAGGCTCGCTTCTGAACTGTTACCGTGCGGCAAGGATCGGCAACACTGGGGTGCGGACGTGCGCGTGCGCCGGGCTTCCATGTTACATGCTGAGCGAGTGACACGGCAGGCGGCCGCCCGTCACGGCACGCGCCGTTCTGCATCCCAGAGGGCAGCTCGCGTCCCATCCGGCCAACCTCGCTCCCGGAGCGCAACATGCGCCTGGAGGGGCTGGCATCGGCGTTCGAGTCGTCGCGGCCGTCGTGGTCGGGCACGACCTCAAATAGCCGTGGCGGCCGATTCCGCCATCCCCGTCGATGAGATTCGCGTCGTGGAGGCCGAGGGGGTCAGACGGATCGTCGCCGGTGACCGGCCGATCCCCTCGCAGGCGAAGTCCTCAACTACAGTTCGCTGGCGCGAACCGCGGGCTTGATCCTGCACACCGATGTCGGGATTGGGTACGATACGCCCTGGCGGCAGGTGGAGGCCATGCTGTTCATCGCCGCCGACCGTACATCAGGCTTGGCGAAGGCCCCACGACCCTTCGTCCGGGTGAAGCAGCTCGCGGACTTCGCGGTGACGTACGAGCTGAACGCGTACTGCAGCGACGTACCGGCGATGAACGAGATCTACACCGACCTGCACCGCCACATCCTCGATGTGTTCAACGCGTATGGCGTTCAGATCATGACGCCGGCTGACGAGGCGGACCCCGCTGAACCGAAGCTCGTCCCACCGAAGGATTGGCACCTGGCCCCGGCCGCGCCGCCTGGCGACTGGGCCGATCTCCATGGCCGGCGTACGGGAGCGGGCGAGGGACCTCCCTCCGCAACGGCCGTGCACGAGGGAAGACAGTGACGCAGCCCACAAGCAGACGTCGCGGCCGCTCGGTCGCGGCCACGGGCGGGTCGCGTCAGCCGACGGCAACGGAGGTCACGTGCCCCGCTGGACCTGCCCTGCAGCCGGCGGTCCCGCCGACGCAGGTCATGGAGCATCTGCCCGCGCTCACGCTCTTGATGAACGCGTTCCACCTGCGGCACATGCTGCGGGTCTACGCCGCGTTCGACAGAGACTTGCTGGAGGCCGTGGTGCTGGGAGAGGTGGCGCACCACAACTTCTCGGCGTTCGGGGGCGCCGCCACGAACGCCGTCGAACTCAGCGCCCTCTTGAGACGGCGTGACGAGCCAGGGGCGCCGCCGCTGCTGCCGACCAACGCGTACTCCATCGCCGACGCGACGGGCATTCCGCGCGAGACGGTACGCCGCAAGGTCGACTCGCTGGTCCGGAGGCGCTTCTTACGTCGTGACGACAGAGGCGGCCTCTTCGTGACCGCGCTCGCTCGCGAACACTTCGCGGCCTTCAACGTCGAGAGCCTCTCCGAGTTCGTCGGCACGTTTCGCCAACTCGAGTCGCTCGTGCGGAGTGGGCCTGAGGTGGCGGGGCGCTCTCGGCGAAAGTGAAGGCGCGGGCGCCCGCGGAGGGAATCCAGTATCGTTCTGGGGAAGGCGGCTTCGCGTCGATTCCGGCCATTGAAACGGACACTTCGTGTGGAGGTGAGGCGTGTCGTTGTCCAGTGTGTTCAGGCTTGACGGGCACGTGGCGATCGTCACCGGCGCGGCCGCCGGCATCGGCCGGGCCATTGCCGAGACGTTCGCGAAGGCTGGGGCGTTGGTGGTGGTGAGCGACCTGGCGGCCGACCGGGCCGGACAGGTCGCCGCCGGGATCGTCGACAGCGGAGGTCGGGCGCTCGGGGTCGCGTGCGACGTCACCGACGAGGCCGCGCGGCAAGCGCTCGTGGACCGCACCGTCGCCGAGTTCGGCCGGGTGACCATCCTGGTCAACAACGCGGGCGGCGGCGGTCCCAAGCCGTTCGACATGCCCATGCGGGACTTCGAGTGGGCGTTCCAGTTGAACGTCTTCTCGGTGTTCAGGCTCTGCCAGCAGTGCGTGCCGCACATGGAAGCGGCCGGCGGCGGAGCCATCCTGAACATCAGCTCGATGGCCGCGGAGAACAAGAACCAGCGGATGGCGTCGTACGCCTCGTCCAAGGCGGCCGTTAGCCATCTCACGCGGAACATCGCCTTCGACGTCGGCCCGAAGCACATCCGCGTGAACGCCATCGCGCCGGGGGCGATCCGCACGGAGGCACTCGAGTCCGTGCTCACACCCGACGTGGAGCGGGCGATGCTGAAGCACACCCCGCTCGGGCGGCTCGGGCAGCCTTCGGACATCGCCCACGCGGCCCTGTTCCTCTGCGCGCCGGCGTCCGGATGGGTGAGCGGTCAGATTCTGACGGTCAGCGGCGGGGGCGTCCAGGAACTCGACTGAAGCCATGAGCGCATCGACCCACGTCGGAGTGCGGGCGGCCCTGGTGCCCGCCGCAATCAACGCCCTCATCAACGGCGCCATTGCGTACATCGGGTTCCGCGGCGCCAACGCCGTGCCCCTGTCGGTGGACTCGATCTCGTCGGGCGAGAAGACCGTCCTGTCCGAGGTCGTCCTGATTGCCTTCTCGCTGTCGGCCATCCTCGGCGTGATCACCGCCGTACTGTTTCAACGGGTGGCCGACATCAGGCCGCGTCGGGCCATGTTTCCCGGCCTCGTGGGACTGGCCCTCGAGCAGGCCGTCCTGCTGTTCGGCGCGTGCGTGGTGCTGGCCGTGTTGTGGCAGCGCGTCGCCGGCACCGTGACGGTCGGGCCCGCCATGGCCGCCCTACTCGTCGCCGCGGCGGCCGCCGTGATCACGGCGATCGTCGACATCCGCGTGAAACGCGCGCTGCTGCGCTGAGCACGGAGCGGGACCACACCCGCATTGCCGAGTGCCTACCCCGCCTCTGGCATGGCCACGGGCGACGGTGAGCACAGCAACCTGGCGTCGAAGTCGCCGACGGTCGCCATCTTCCCGGTCGCTCCCTCGCGGCCCGACACGGTCCGACACGGCACCACGATGCCTTGATCGGGATTCGGATTTGTCCTCATACTCGCCGCGCGGACCCTTCCTGCCTCATCGCTGATCCTCG
>Ga0114939_10003017_pt1 | contig 11983 bp, 13 predicted proteins | sample AshMeaCrysSpring_FD_87196 | JGI IMG/M metagenome (GOLD analysis project Ga0114939, IMG submission 87196) | Groundwater microbial communities from Big Spring, Nevada to study Microbial Dark Matter (Phase II) - Ash Meadows Crystal Spring | ecosystem: Environmental > Aquatic > Deep subsurface >... | reverse complement strand
CGTAAGGCCGTGGTTGAATTGCATGGCCGGAATCTCGATGAGGCGGTCCACGCGATCCCGCAGCCACGCGGCGGTGCCGTCGGTCGATCCCGAGTCAACCGCCACCCGCTCGACCCCGCCCGCGAAGTCCTGCGCGTCGAGCGCCGCCATCACCGCGGGCAGCGTCGCCATGCCGTTGAGCGTCGGCAGGACGATCGACACGAGGTTGCCGGTCAATCCGACGTCCTCCCGGGCTCGCACCTGGAAGGCAACGCGCCGTCGTTGCCGCACCCGCTCACCAGTGCTCGGTACCGCGCCTCCCACTCCGTGGCGTCCTCCGCGATCGTGCGCACCTTTGGCAACTGCCGCGCAATTCTGGCAACGAGTGCGGGGTCGGCCACGAGCGAGGCCAGGGCCGTGTGCAGCGCGGCCACCGAGCCGGGCGTGACGAGCAGGCCCGAGACGCCATCGCGCACCAGCTCAGGAATCCCGCCGATGGCGCTCCCCACAACCGGCACGCCGGCCATGAACGCCTCGTGGATCACGAGCGGCGAGTTCTCGGGCCAGATCGAGGGCACCACCAGCACGTCGATCTCCCCGAACGCCCCGCTGCGCCCGGCATCGTCGAAGGCCCCCATGAAGCGCACCGGGAGTCGGGCGGCGCGCGCGCGCAGGTCGGCGACGTAGCCGGGAAACACGGCGGGATCGCCGAAGAGGAGCAACTCGGCACCAGCGAGTCCCCGCACTGCCTCGACGAGCACGTGCACGCCCTTGTGCCACACGAGGGTGCCGATGAAACCGATGCGGAGCGGCGTACCGGGTCGGACGCGCGGCACCGCGCTCGCCGGCTCGAAGCCGTAATCGGCCACGGCGAGGCGCGTGTCTCCGAACCCGAGGTGCCGGAACGCGTCGGCCAACGCCTGCGAGGGGGCGACGATGGCGTCGAGGTCGTCCCAGGCGCGTCGGGCCGCGGCGAGGCGGCGCTCGATGGCGGTCTGGTCGACGGCGAGCGAGAGCGCCGGCATCGACGCCGCCCGCACACGCCGGGACAGCGCGGGCAGGCGTACTGTCAGCGTCTGGATCAGCGAGCGCGCCGGCGCGGCAATGCGCGGGGCGCCCGCGACGCGGGCAAACGCGGCCTGCTGGTGGAACGGAGACTGGCGGAAGCACCGGGCGCAGCGTGCCGTGTCAATATCGTGACAGACGTGCGCTTCGGCCTGGTGCAGGCGCTGGCCCCCCGAAGGGCATACGAGGGAGTGGTCGTGCAGGGTGGCCGCCACCGGGATGCCCCGCGCACGCGCCAGGCGCGGGAGGTCCAGCGAGAGGTTCAGCAGGCTGTGGATGTGCAGCACGTCCGGCTCGAGCGCGTCCAGCAGCTGGGCGAGCCTCGTGCCGACTACCGGTGGTGCGTAGGCGTCGTCGAACGACCCGCACGCCCAGTTGTTGACGACCTCCGCAACAGGTAGCCCCTCGTGCGTGCGCCAGGCGACGTGGCCGTGCGGGCGACCGGGGTCGTACTCCGCGCACATCACGGTGACGTGATGGCCGCGGCGGACCAGCTCCATACACAAGGTGGCAGCGTAGATCTCCGACCCCGCCCGATGGCGCGGGAGGAAGTCGTGGATCGCGTGGACGAGGCGGAGGGCCATGAGCGGGGTGGCGGCATGATAGACCACTGATGCACGCTCGGCTCGACGCGGCGAGGGGCGGCGGCTGGCGCTCCTCGGCCTTCGGGATGCGGTTTCCGGGCGACATCCTCTTCGTGGCGCGGGGTGGTCGTGTGGTGAAGGTGCGGCGCGCGGTGCCGCGGCGGCGGCGCGCGGCCGCCTGGGTGGCGTTTGCCGTGGTCGAGCTGGCGGCCGGGGCGCTCGAGGGGAGCGGGACGGTGGCGGGAGACGCCTTGAAGCTCGACGTGTAGCGAAACCGCGCAGGAGCCCCACCTTGGTGCCAGTGATCCGGCACCTCCGGCCTCTGAACGGCGGCGAGACTCTGCGGTAGCCTGAACCAGTCGAGATGCTGAGGGGGCTACTGGGTGTCTTCCCCGTCCACGAGATTAGTCGCGCGACACACAGACGGGTGCTCGGCGGTTGGGCGACCGGATGTCTCGGTCATTCCAGAAATGGCCGAGATCCGGACTGAAGATTGCCCTTGCATTGAAGCGCCCGGCGGCGTAGTACTGGAACGTCGCTTGCCTCAGCTTCTGGCGTTGGCCGGCCACGGGGCTCGGCTCACCGGCACCGACCCACCGCTTGGCGTTGCGGCGAGTGACGCGGTCGTTCGGTTGAGTTCGAGGCGCGGGCAGAGGGGAAGCAGGAGCCCTCCCGTCCGCGTGGCCCAGGCAGGCCGAGATGGCGGCTTCGCGGCCGCCGATGGGGCTGCCCGGAGCGATCGGGCTACCGGGATCCGACCGCCGTCGGTACGCAGGCGACGCGGCGGCACATGTTTTCCCCTGCGTGGGCCGCTGCGGAGATTCGCTCCGCGGCCGATTCCCGTGAGGAACGGGAGAGAGGGTCAGTCATGAAGAACCTGTTCGCTCGCTTCGTCCGTGAGGAGGAAGGCCAGGACATCATCGAGTACGCGCTGTTGGCCGCGTTCATCTCGATCGTGGCCTACACGCTGCTGGTGGGCATTGGGGGCGATGTGCAGGACATCTACAGGGGGGTTCAGACGGCCACCACGAATGCCGCCACCGCCGTTCCCTAGTCGAGTCCGGAACTGGGGGCTCGCTTACGGGCCCCCGGTTCTCCAGCGATGCCTAACATGGAGCACAGGGTCATCAGTGAAGGCTTGGAAGCGTGTCGGGCCTTTCTGCTTGCTGATGCCGGGCAGGATTTGGTCGAGTATGCGTTGCTCGCGGTGACGATTGGCATCGCGGGGGCGGGGCTTTGGGGCGTCATCGCGGCCTCCCTTGGAACCGCCTACGCGAGTTACGATACGAGCGTCCAGGGGCTCTGGGAGCCGCCTCCCCCCCCGGCGTCACCCTGACGCCTTCGGGCGCAGGACTGGCGCGGGATACTGCCATGACGACGCAGGAGTGGGTGGCCGTTGCCGTGGGGCTGGCAGCTTGTGTCGCTGACCTACGCACGCGTCGAATCCCCAACGTCCTCACGTTCAGCACTGCCGTGGCGGGTGTCCTCTTCCACGCGATTGGCGGAGGAATCGCCGGGGCCGGTCAGTCCCTGGCTGGGCTGGCCGTCGGACTTCTGCTCTTCCTGCCCTTTTACCTTCTGGGCGGCCTGGGCGCGGGCGACGTGAAGCTGCTCGCCGCGCTCGGGGCGTGGCTCGGTCCGCGGCTCATCACGTGGGCGGGAATCTACGGCATGATAGCGGGCGGGGTGCTCGCCCTGGGGGTGGCCCTGGGAAGGGGATACCTTCGCCAGCTCTTCCGGAACCTGTATCTCCTCCTGGCCCACTGGCGCGTGTCCGGCGTCCGGCGATTCGACGCCTTGACGCTCGAGCACGGGGCGGGCCCCAGATTGGCGTACGCCGTGCCGATTACCATCGGTGTGGGGTGCGCCGTGTGGCTGCGATGAAAGCGAGGGACGCCATGAGGCGGCAAACGCGACGCGAACGAGGCGCCGAGCTGATCGAGATGGCCCTGGTGTTGCCTCTCCTGCTCGCGGTCATCGCGGGGATCGTGGATTTTGCGTTCCTGTTCCAGCGCTTCCTCGTCTTGAACAACGCTGCGCGGGAAGGCGCCCGCGTGGCGGTGCTGCCCGGGTACCTGCCCGCCGGAACCGGCGGTACCGTCGACACCTCCGCCGTAACCAGTCGCGTCCAGGCGTACGTTCGCGAGGGGATCGGCGACGAGTCGATTACGCCGTCCACGCAGGTGGAGTTCGTTGATGCCCCGGGCATCACTCCGACCGTCCGGATGGTGCGCGTGACGAGTTCGATCTCCTACGAGTATCTCATTCTCGGCCCCCTCGCCGCGCTGATCGGGGGGGACTTCGATTCGGTGGACCTGACCGCCCGCGCCACCATGCGGCTCGAGGCGGAACCCTGAGGATCACATGAGCCGCAGCACCCGCCTTTTCCTCGTGATCGTCATGGCACTGGCCGTGGCTGCCGCGGCCAGCTTCGTCGTGTACCGGGCGATGAGCCGAATGGCCATCCGTCAGGTCGAGGTGGCCACGGTACCTGCCGTCGTGGCGGCGCGGCCGATCACCGTTGGTGCGCTACTGACGAAAGACGACGTCAAGGTCGTGGCGTGGCCTGCGCGCACGCCAGTCCCCGGGGCGCACCCGACCGCCGAGGCGGTGGTCAACCGTGGCGCCATTGTGCCGATTGCTGAGAACGAACCGGTCACGGAGAGCAAGCTCGCAGCGGCCGGCAGCGGTGGCGGCCTTCCTCCCACGATTCCCGAAGGGATGCGCGCCATCTCGGTGAGGACGAACGAGGTCATCGGCGTCGCGGGGTTCGTGGTGCCCGGCACCCGGGTGGATGTCGTGGTCACGGTCCGCGACCAGGGCGGCAACAGGGCGGAGGGACCGATGTCGGGGTAGTGGTCAGCAACGTCCAGGTCTTGACCGCGGGCACTCGTTTCGACCAGGAGAAATCGCGGCAGGACGGCAAGCCCATTCCGACCACCGTGGTCACCCTGCTCGTGACTCCCGAGGACGCAGAGAGAATCGCGCTGGCCACCAATGAGGGACAGATCACACTCACGCTGCGCAACCCTCTCGACGTGGCCCCGACGGAAACCAGCGGGGCCCGTATGGCGGCGCTGCTTGGGAGGCCGGCGCCTCCGCCTGTCCAGGTGACGACCCCGACGCGCCGGGTGGTCAGGTCGGCCCGGGCGCCGGAGCCGCCGCCGCCGAAGCCCTACACGGTCGAGGCGATCCGCGCTGCCAAGCGCACCGAGGAGCCGATCCGGTGATGCGTGTCCGACCTCTCGTCCGCCTCGTTTTCGCCGCCGCTGTCGTCACCGCCCTGGCTGTCCCGGGCCTGGCCCAGGAGCGCGCCGCCGCGACGACGCAGGAGATCCCCGATTACCCGCGCGTCCTGCTTACCGCCGGCCGTTCGACGGTCATGACGACAGCGTTTGACATCACGCGCATCGCCGTCACCAACCCTGCCATCGCCGATGCCGTGGTCGTGCAGCCGCGTGAAGTGCTCATCGACGGCAAAGGTCCCGGCACAGTCAGCCTGATCATCTGGGGCGGCGGCCAGCGTATTCAGTACGACGTGGTCGTCGATCCCGGTGTACCGGGCCTGCAGCAGACCATGGAGCAGCTCTTCCCAGGCGAGGACATCCGCGTGGCGCTCAACGACGACGCCATCATCCTCTCGGGCCGCGCGTCGAGCAACGCGGTGATGCTCAAGGCCGGCGAGATCGCCACCGGTGCGTTCCCGAAGGGCCGGCTCATCAACCTCCTTGAGCTGCCGGGGGGCTCCGAGAGCCAGCAGGTGATGCTCCAGGTGCGCGTGGCGGAGGTCAACAGCCGGGCTATCAAGGAACTGGGCGCGAACTTCTTCCTGGCCAAGCCGAACTGGCTCGGCCGCGTGACCACGCAGCAGTTCGGCGGCGCCAACTTCGATGACGACAGCGTGGTTCTGAACGATTTGCTCAACATCTTCTTGTACTACCGCAAGGAGGGACTGGGCGTTCTGATCAAGGCGCTCGAGCAGAAAGGGCTGTTCCAGAGCCTGGCCGAGCCGAATCTGATCGCCTACAACGGGCAGGAGGCCAGCTTCCTGGCCGGTGGCGAGTTCCCCATTCCCGTGGTGCAGGGTGCCACTGGCACCGTCACAATCGTCTTCAAGGAATTCGGGGTCCGTTTGACGTTCCGGCCCACGATCGCCGGCGACGTGATCCGGTTGAAAGTGCGGCCGGAGGTGAGTGCGCTGGACTTCAACAATGGCATCACCCTCGAAGGGTTCCGTATCCCCGCGCTCATCACGCGGCGGGCCGAGACGGACATCGAGCTGCGCGACGGCCAGTCGTTCGCGATCGCGGGCCTGCTCAACAACACGTCACAGGCCGACGGTGCCAACGTCCCCTTCCTGAGCCAGATTCCGATCATCGGTACCCTCTTCAAGAGCAAGGCCGATCGGAAGGAGCGGACCGAACTCATGGTCCTTGTGACGCCGCGCCTCGTGCGACCCCTCGATCCTGATGAGGTGCCGCCCCTGCCCACCATGCAGCGGGAGTTCCTGCCGGGCGCGCCTGACACCTCGCCGTCGGTGCCCGCTGCGCCACAGGTGCCGGAATCGAGCGACCTGAGGTAACATCGGAGGACCGTTACCTGACAGAGGAACGTACAAAAATGGGGGTCACCATGCGCCAGTCATCGTCCCGGCGGGCAGAGGGCGGAGCAGTGATCATCCACGTGGCCTTTGCCCTGCTGGCGCTGCTCGCCTTCAGCGCCCTGGCCGTCGATTATGGCCTCATGTGGCTCGCTCGCGGTCAGGCGCAGACAGCGGCCGACGCGGGTGCCCTCTCGGCCGCCACCTCGCTCGCGTTCGTCCAGGTCCCTGTCAATCCGGAGGACATGGCCGATCCGGCCTATGGCAGGGCCAAGACGGCTGGCGCGACAGTCGCCCGCCAGAACATCGTGATCGGGCAGCCTCCGCGCGTCGACGAGACGACCGACGTCCTGATAGTGACGTGTCCAGAGCCGATACCGGGGATGACCGATAAGTGCGTCCGGGTGAACGCGTACAGGAATCAGGAAGGGGGCGCCGGCAACGCGGCGCTGCCAACTTTCTTCGCTCAGCTCGTAGGAGTGGCCGACCAGGGTGTGCGGGCCACGGCAACGGCGCAGATCTACCCCGGCGTCCAGGCCAGTTGCATCAAGCCCTGGGCGATACCCGACTTGTGGACGGATTGGCACGACGAGAGCCCGCCGACGACGCCGGTCGGTGTTCCGCCGACAGCCGACGACCAGTTCGAGAAGTACGAGAAGCGGTCGAACGGCAGCCAGGACCCAGACCTGCCGCTCGCCGACCCGGACGTCTACGTGCGGCCCCGTCCGCCCGGGGAAACCGGAGCCACCGGGTACCGGGCCGAAGGTGTGCGCGGGAGATTCATCCAGCTCAAGGTTGGGACGCCGGAGGGGGCCATCATGCCAGGGTGGTTCAATCCGATCGTGCTGCCCGACCCCGACGATCCAGCCAATCCCTGCACCGGCGGTGACTGTTACCGCGAGGCGATCACTGGCTGCAACCCCACGGCGGTGCAGCCCGGCGGGTCACTGTTCACCTCCGAGCCGGGCAACATGGTCGGTCCGACGAGGCAGGGTGTGCGCGACCTCGTCGCGCTCGATCCCACCGCACACGTCGAGTGCACCGGTAGTGGCGCGTCACGCTCCTGCGCGGTGGTGGGCAGCGGGTGCCCGTCCACGGCGTCGGCCTGCCTCGACGGGCGGAGTGCGCGCTGGGCACCGGTGGCGATCTACGACCCGGAGTGGTTCCTCGACGAACGTGAGAAGAACGGGCGGTTCGAGTTCTGGATCGTCGAGGTGATCGGCGTGTTTATTGAGGGTATGTACAACGACTTGAGCAGCGAAGTGCGCGACGCGCTCATCGCGGAGAACCCAGGCGTTGTCTTCGACAATGACGACGTGATTGGGCGCTTCATGCCGCTTCCTGCCCGCGGTGCGTCCCGCGAGGGCACGTCGACGTTCCTCCGGTCCGTGGTGCTCGTGCGGTGATGACCAACGCCGTTCTCATCGTCGATCCCCTCGACCGCGACATCGAGCGGATCCTGTCCGCCGCGGGGTGGCAGACGGCAGTCGTTACAACGGCCGAGCTCGGGCGGCTGGCCCACCCGGCCGCGCAGTGCCCGCCGGTGGTCGTGCTCGACATGCGGGGAGGCCGGTCCACCCCGCCGTCCCTTCTTGCCGTGAAGCAGGCGCATCCCACCCTGGGCGTGGTGGCGGTCGCCGCCGCGCCCGACCCGACCCTGATGCTCGACGCGATGCGGGGCGGCGCGAGCGAGTTCGTTGCCGAGCCGGTGGCCGAGAACCTGGTGCCGGCCGTGCAACGGCTGGCGGCGCTGCATCGGCCCGTGCCGACCGGCCAGGTCTTCGCCTTCCTGGGAGCCAAGGGCGGCGTGGGCACGACGACGACCGCGGTGAACGTCGCCACGTCGCTGGCCAAGGCAGCGCCGCGCAAGGTGCTGCTGATCGACCTCCACCTCGCGCACGGCGACGCAGCACTTCTTCTGGGCGCAGAACCGCGCTTCTCGATCGTGGACGCGCTCGAAAACATCCACCGCTTCGACGAGGCGTTCTTCCGGGGCCTCGTGACCACCACCCAGGCGGGCACGGAACTGCTCGCCTCTGCCGACCGCGCACTACTCGCGCACGACACCGGCATGCAGCAGGTGCGGACGGTGGTCGAGTTCGCCGCCCACCTGTATCCGTACGTCGTCCTCGACGTTCCCCGGTCCGACGCCGCCGCGCTCGACGCCCTCGACGTGGCGTCCTCCATCGTGGTCGTCGCCAACCAGGAGTTGTCCACGGTCCGCAGCGCGGCCCGTCTGGCCTCGACGCTGAGACAGCGCTACGGGAAGGACCGCGTACGGATCATCGTGACCCGCTACGACAAACAGGCGGAGATCACGCGCGAAGATGTTGAGAAAGCCGTGGGTACCCGCGTGACCCACATGGTCCCCAACGACTACCGTCTCGTGCTGCAGGCCCTGAACATGGGGCGGCCGCTCGCCCTCGAGAACCACAACCGGCTGGCCGGCGCGTTCCGGGACCTCGCGCGCGACCTTGCCGGGCTGGCCCCCGAGGGCGATTCGGTCAAGACCAAGGTGCCAGGTAGCATTTTCGGACGATGGTCTGTCCGCGGTTGAACCTCCCATGAGCGCCCCCGTCCCGAACGTCCTCTCCGCCCCCCGCGCGCTGGCGCGAGGTGTGGATGCGCGGCATCCCAAGTATCAGGAGATCAAGAGCAGGGTCCACCAGGATCTGCTGAACCGGCTGAATCTCGAGCGCCTGACCCGGACACGGCGCGAGGACGCTGAGCCCGAGATTCGCAGCCTCATTCTCGGGATGCTCGAGAGCGAGGCCCAGACGACGCCGCTGAGCCTCTACGAGCGCGAGGCGCTCATCAGCGACATCCTCAATGAGCTGTTCGGCCTCGGACCGCTTGAGGTCCTCCTGCACGATCCGAGCATCTCCGACATCCTCGTGAACCGGTACAACCAGGTGTTCATCGAGCGCGAGGGCAAGCTCGAGGACACGAATGCCGTCTTCAAGGACGACCGGCACCTGATGCAGATCATCGAGCGCATCGTCAGCTCGGTGGGGCGGCGCATCGACGAATCGAGCCCGATGGTGGACGCGCGCCTCGCCGACGGGTCGCGCGTGAACGCGATCATCCCACCCCTCGCCCTCGACGGCCCCGTGCTCTCGATCCGGCGCTTTCGCACGGATCGGCTGGGCGCACACGACCTCGTTGGCCGTGAGTCGCTGACCCAGCCCATGCTCGAATTCCTGCAGGCGGCCGTCGGCTCACGGCTCAACGTCGTGGTGTCTGGCGGCACGGGCGCCGGGAAGACCACACTTCTCAACATCCTGTCGACGTTTATCTCGGACAGGGAGCGGATCATCACCATCGAGGACGCCGCCGAGCTGATGCTCCGGCAACGCCACGTGGTGCGGCTCGAGACGCGGCCGCCGAACATCGAGGGGAAAGGTGGGGTGCGGCAGCGTGAGTTGGTGATCAACGCCCTGCGCATGCGCCCCGACCGCATCATCGTCGGCGAGGTGCGCAGCGAAGAAGCGCTGGACATGCTACAGGCCATGAACACGGGCCACGACGGGAGCCTCACCACCGTGCACGCGAATACCGCGCGCGACGCGCTCTACCGCATCGAGACGATGGTAGCGATGGCCAACCTGAACATCCCCGATAAGGCCGTACGCCAGCAGGTGGCCTCGGCGGTGAACCTGGTCGTGCAGATTACGCGCCTGTCGGACGGCACGCGCAAGATCACCGGCATCTCCGAGATCACCGGCATGGAGGGCGAGGTGATCACAATGCAGGACATCTTCCTCTTCGAGCGGGCGGGCCTGACGCAGCAGGGCAAGGTGGCGGGACGCTTTCGCGCCACCGGCATCAGGCCCAAGTGCACGGAGAAGCTCGCCGCACACGGCATCCAGCTCCCCACGACGCTCTTCGAGCACGTGAAACAGGTGGCCTGAGGCGGTCATGCAATTGGTGGTGCTCGTCACGTTCCTCGTGGTCTTGTTCCTCGTGCTGGCCATCTACTGGCTCATGGTGGGACACGAGGAGGCTCGCGACTCCGCGACCATCCGTCGCCGCCTCAGGTCGCGCCCCCAGACGGCCCCGACCGAGCGCGCGACGGCACTCGTGCGGGAAGAGCAGCAACTGAGTTCGGTGCCGCTGCTGGCTGAGCTCCTGCGCCGGGCCTCCTTCGTCACCCGGCCCATCCAGGAGGCAATCACGCAGGCGGACGCCAAAATCACGGTCGGCGTCTTCATTCTGGCCACGCTTGTCTTCGTCAGCGGCACGTGGGCGTTGTTCGCGTGGCTGACGAAGCTCCGCATGGCGGCCCTGCTGCTGGGTTTGACGGCGGGCACGATTCCCTTCATGGTCCTGCGGAATCGCGCGAACAAACGCATTGCGGTGTTCGAGGAGCAGTTCCCCGAAGCGATCGAGCTGGTTTCGCGCGCTCTCCGCGCAGGGCATGCGTTCACCACCGGGCTGGCCATGGTGGCCGAGGAAGCGCCGCAGCCCGTGGCTGGCGAGTTCCGGACACTCTACGATCAGCAAAACTTCGGCATGCCGATGCCCGATGCGCTGCGCGCGTTTGCGCAGCGCATTCCGCTGCTCGATGCCCGGTTCTTCGTGACGGCGGTCTTGACGCAGCGCGAATCGGGCGGCAACCTCGCGGAGATCCTCGACAACCTCGGCTCGGTGATTCGGGACCGTTTCAAGGTGAAGCGGCAGGTGAGGATCCACACGGCGCACGCGCGCATGACGGGCTGGGTCCTGTCGGCGCTTCCCCCGGCACTGGGGCTCGCCTTGTACATCCTGAATCCCGAGCGAATGAAGCCCATGTTCACCGAACCGCTCGGCATCCGGCTCATCGTCGGGGCGCTCGTGCTGCAGATCCTGGGAACCATCACGATTCGCCGCATCGTGGATATCGAGTACTGAGATGCCTCTCGGGACCGAACAACTGCTCGCCATCGCCCTCGTGTTCGTGGCGGTTGCACTCATGACCGCGTCGGCAGGCGTGTACCTGCTGGGGCGCTCCACTGCGACGCAGAGACGGCTGCGGGAGGTGACCGACGCTCCCTTGTCAACCCGCCTGGCCCAGGTCGTACTCCTCGACGGGACGGACCCTGCGCTCGCCCGCCTTTCCCGGTTCGTGCCCAAGTCGCCGAAGGAGACGACCCGTCTGCGGCGACGGCTCGCGCGTGCGGGGTACCACTCGACGAGATCCCTGGTAGTCTACCTAGTCTCCGAACTCATCGTCCCCCTCCTCGTCGGCGCGGCCCTGCTGCACCTAATAGGCCCCCGGCGCGGACTGATGGCCGCCGGGTTCGCGGCGATCATCTTCTACCTTGCGCCGGGCTTCGTGCTGTCGCAGTTGATCGAGCGTCGAAAGCGGAAGATCTCCAACGGCCTTCCCGACTGCCTGGATCTCCTGATCGTCTGCGTCGAGGCGGGGCTCGGCCTGGATCAGGCCATCCAGAAGGCCGGCGACGAACTGCAGATCACTCATCCGGCGGTGGCCGAGGAACTCCGGATCATCACGACCGAGATGCGCGCCGGCAAGCCACGCCTGGAGGCGTTCCGCAACTTCGCCGACCGGACCAAGGTGGACGACGTGAAGTCGCTCGTCTCGATGCTCGCCCAGACGGATCGGTTCGGCACGAGCATCGCGCAGGCGCTCCGCACCTTCGCCGAGCACTCGCGGCTCAAGCGGCGGCAGGCCGCCGAGGAGCGCGCCGCGAAGCTGGGCGTCAAGCTGGTGTTTCCCCTGGTGTTCTTCCTCTTTCCGGCGATCTACGTCGTG
>Ga0114939_10003016_pt1 | contig 11985 bp, 8 predicted proteins | sample AshMeaCrysSpring_FD_87196 | JGI IMG/M metagenome (GOLD analysis project Ga0114939, IMG submission 87196) | Groundwater microbial communities from Big Spring, Nevada to study Microbial Dark Matter (Phase II) - Ash Meadows Crystal Spring | ecosystem: Environmental > Aquatic > Deep subsurface >... | reverse complement strand
GGACGCGTGGATGCGGCGCAGGCTGACGCCGCGCGTGAAGCGGCTGCTCTCGACGGTCCTCACGTGGCGACGGTGAGTTCGGGCGGCTCGCGCTGCACGCGCACCCTCCCCGGTGCGCGCCTCGCGGCCGCCGGGTTCACAGCGACCGCGCCACCAGCTCCTTCATCACCTCGTTGGCGCCGGCGTAGATCCGCTGCACGCGCGAGTCGGCCCAGATCCGAGCGATGGGGTACTCCGCCATGTACCCGTAGCCGCCGTGCAGCTGCAGGCAGGCGTCGGCGATTGCGCACTGCGTGTCGGTGAGCCACCACTTCGCCATCGAGGCGGTCGCCGTGTCGAGCGTGCCGGCCATCAGCCGTGCGAGGCAGCTGTCGAGGAACACGCGCGCGATGTGCGCCTCGGTGGCGCACTCCGCGAGCGTGAACCGCGCGTGCTGCAGGTCGATCAGGGCACCGCCGAAGAGCCTGCGCGCCTTTGCGTGGGCGACGGTCAGCTCGAGCGCCAATTCCATGGCGGCGACCGCCGAGACGGCCACGAGCAGGCGTTCGAAGGGCAGCTGCTCCATCATCTGCGCGAAGCCGCGCCCCTCCACCGCGCCGAGCAGGTTGGCCGCGGGCACCCGCACCTCGTCGAAGAACAGCTCGCAGGTGTCCTGGCCGTGCTGGCCGATCTTCTCGAGCGTTCGGCCAACCCGATAGCCGGACAGGTCCTTTGTTTCGACCATCACGAGCGACATGGACGTCGCGCCGCGCTGCACGCTGCCGGTCTTCACCGCCACGCAGACGAGGTCCGCGTGATAGCCGTTGGTGATGAAGGTCTTCGCGCCGCTGATCACGTACTCGTCGCCGTCGCGCCGCGCGGTGGTCGTGATCGACTGCAGGTCCGACCCGGCGCCGGGCTCGGTCATCGCGATGGCGCCGACGAGGTCCCCCGCCGCCATGCCGGGCAGCCATGCGCGCTTCTGTGCCTCGGCGCCGTAGGCCAGCACGTAGTGCGCCACGATCTCCTGCACCGCGGAGCCGAAGCTGCTGATGCCGGCGCGCCCCACCTCCTCGAGCACGACGGCGGTGTGGGCGAGGGTGGCGCCACCACCGCCCCACGCCTCCGGCACGTCGGAGAGCAGCAGGCCCGCGTGACCGGCCCTGCGCCACGCGTCACGGTCGATGTGGTGCTGGGCGCGCCACCGCGCGTCGTGCGGCACGAACTCCTCCTGGAGGAACTGCCGCACGGACCGGCGGAAGAACGCCAACTCGTCGTTCATCCAGGGGGAGACATAGGTCGGCATGGGCCTGTCCAATCCCGTCGCTCGCCCGTGCTGAGACGACCGGCAGCCCGAGGCCGGTTGCCGGAGGCGTGATCTCAGTGCCCGTGCAGCGACGCGCTGTAGTGGCGTGCCTCGTCGAGGAAGGCTGCCGCCGCGTGCGACAGCGCCACACCGTGGCGGTACACGAGGCGCAGGTGCCGCGGCAGCCGCAGTTCGGTGACCGGAACGGCCGCGAGCTGTCCCATCGCGATCTCGGCGAGGGCGCAGCGGCGGGGCAGCAGCGCCACCCCGAGCTTCATCTCGACGGCCCGCTTGATCGCGTCGAGGCTCGGCAGCGCGAGACGGATGTCCAGCTGCGCGTGCCGCCGCTCGAAGAGCCGCAACACGCGCTCGCGGGCGGGCGAGGACTCGTTGTGCGCGATCACCGGCTGGCGCCCGAACTCCTCCGCCGAGATGCGCCGACGCTTCGCGAGGGCGTGGCTCGGGTGCACCAGCATCACCAGTTCGTCGTCGCCGATCGTGACCGCGCCGAGGCCGGGCATCTTCGGGGAGAAGGTGAGCACGCCGAAGTCGAGGCTCCGCTGGAGCACCTCGGCCCCGATCAGCCGCGAGGGGATCCGGCGCACGTTCACCTGGATGCGCGGGTGGCTGTGCCGGAAGCGGGCGACGACGGCGAGCAGCGTGTGGGTGGCGGCCTCGTTGGCGCCGACCGTCACGAGCCCGCGGCGCAGGTCGCGCAGTTCGCGCACGGCGCCCTCGGCCTCCTCCGAGAGGCGCAGCAGTCGCTCGGCGTAGTCGAGCAGCACGCGGCCGGCCTCGGTGAGCCGGCCGTCCTTCGCGCTGCGGTCGAAGAGCAGTTCGTCGAGGTCGTCCTCGAGGCGGCGCACCGCCTGGCTCACCGCCGGCTGGGTGCGGTGGAGACGCGCCGCCGCCTTCGAGAAGCTGCGCTCGCCGGCCACGGCGAGGAACACGCGGAGCGTGGCGAGGTCCATTCCAGTGGTCGATCTTCAGTGGTCGGTCGTCGGCGTTCGGTTGTCGGTTCGTTGGGGCCGGCCCCTCGGCCACACGCCCTGGACGACCCGCCGTGCGGCCGAAAGCATAATTCACATTTATAAAGATGTAAAGATTATAGACTTGACGCGCCCTGGCCGCTTCGCCTGTACTGCTCGCTCCGCCGGCGCGTTGCGCCGGTCGGGCGCGAGGCACGCCATGAGCGACGCGGGCAACCAGGTCCTGATCTTCGACACCACGCTGCGCGACGGCGAGCAGGCGCCGGGCTTCTCCATGCGGCTCACCGAGAAGCTCCGGCTCGCGCGGCAGCTCGACCGCCTCGGGGTGGACGTGATCGAGGCGGGGTTCCCGATCGCGTCCCAGGACGACGCCGAGGCCGTGCGGGTCGTGGCGCGGGAGGTGCGGCGCCCGATCGTGGCGGCGCTCGCGCGGTGCGCGCCGAAGGACATCGAGACGGCCGGCGCCGCCGTGTCCGGCGCGGCGCGGCCCCGGCTGCACGTGTTCATCGCGACCTCCGACCTGCACCTGGAGCGGAAGCTCCGCATCACGCGCGAGGCGTGCCTCGAGGCCGCGGTCGCCGGCGTCCGCCTCTCTCGTCGGTACACAGACGATGTGCAGTTCTCGGCGGAGGACGCGACGCGGAGCGAGCCGGAGTTCCTGTGCCGCGTCATCGACGCGGTCGTCGCGGCCGGCGCCTCCACCGTCAACCTCCCCGACACGGTCGGCTACGCCCTGCCCGACGAGATCGAGACGTTCTTCCGCGCCGTGCTCGCGCGCGTGCCCGCGGCGAGCCGCGTCGTCCTCAGCGCGCACTGCCACGACGACCTCGGCCTGGCCGTCGCCAACAGCCTCGCGGCGGTGCGTGGCGGCGCGCGGCAGGTGGAGTGCACCGTGAACGGCATCGGGGAACGGGCCGGGAACGCGTCGCTCGAGGAGTTCGTGATGGTGACGCGCGTGCGGCGCGACCGCGCCGGCTACGGGACGCACGTCGACACCACGCAGATCTTCGGCGCGAGCCAGCTCCTCTCGCGCGTCACGGGCGAGCCGGTGCAGGCCAACAAGGCGATCGTCGGGCGCAACGCGTTCGCCCACGAGGCCGGCATCCACCAGGACGGCGTCCTGAAGGACCGCCGCACCTACGAGATCATGCGGCCCGAGGAGGTGGGCGTGCCGCGGTCGGTGCTCGTCCTGGGCAAGCACTCGGGCCGGCACGCCGTGCAGCGGCGCTGCGAGGAGCTCGGGGAGACGCTCAGCCGCTTCGAGATCGACCAGGTCTACCGGCGGATGATCGCGCTCGCCGACGAGCAGAAGCACGTCGAGGACGGCCAACTGGCGGAGATCGTCGCGGCGGTGCGCGCCGAGGCGGCCGGGACGCCCGCCCCGCGGCGGCCCGGTCTGCGCGTGGTTGGCGGCACCGCCCTCGACAGCGCGCCGCCACCGCCCGAGCGCGGGTACGGCCACGGCGTGTGACACCGCGCGTCACCGTGACACGGCGCCGAGGCGCCGTGCCACGACTGACGGACCGAGAGACCCTCTGACCGACCGGCTCCCCCATGTCACACATAGTCGTGTTGCCGGGTGATGGCATCGGGCCGGAGGTCACTGGCGCCGCGGTCCGTGTCCTGACAGCAGCCGCGGCGCGCTTCGGGCTCACCCTGACCTTCGGCACGCACCCCATCGGGGCGCACGCCCTGCGCGAGGCGGGTTCCCCGCTGCCGGATGCGACGCTCGCGGCCTGCCGCGCCGCCGACGCGGTGCTGCTCGGGGCGGTGGGCGATCCGGCCTTCGACCGCGCCCCGCGTGAGCAGCGGCCCGAGCGCGGCCTGCTGCGCCTGCGCGCCGAGCTGGGCGTCTTCGCCAATCTGCGGCCGGCCGCGGCGTATCCGGTGCTCTCGGGCACTGGGCCATTCGCCGCCGGGCACCTCGCCGGCGTCGACCTGCTGATCGTGCGCGAGCTCGCGGGGGGGCTCTACTACGGGGAGCCGCGCGGAATGGCCGCCGACGGCCGGTCCGCCGTGAACACGATGCGCTACTCCGCCGGCGAGGTCGCCCGCGTGGCCAGGGTTGCCTTCGAGGCAGCACGCCGGCGCCGCCGGCGCGTCACGTCGGTGGACAAGGCCAACGTGCTCGAAGCCTCGCAGTTGTGGCGCGAGACCGTCGAGGAGGTGTCGCACGACTACCCGGACGTCGCGCTGGACCACCTGTACGTGGACGCCTGCGCGATGCTGCTCATCCTCGAGCCGCGTCGCTTCGACGTGGTGCTCACCGAGAACCTCTTCGGCGACATCCTGTCGGACGAAGCCGGCGCGCTCGTCGGGTCGCTCGGGCTGCTCCCCTCCGCCAGTCTCGGCCCGGGACCCGGGCTCTACGAGCCGGTGCACGGCTCGGCGCCCGTCCTGGCCGGTCGCGACGCCGCCAACCCGATCGGCGCCATCGCGTCGGCGGCCATGCTGCTCCGCCACTCGCTGGGGCAGGATGCGGCGGCCACGGCCATCGAGCGCGCGATCGGCGCCGCGCTCGACGAGGGCCTGCGCACCGCCGACCTGGCCGGCGGGAAACCGTCCTGCAGCTGCACCGCCATGGCCGCGACGATCGCGGCCACGGTGAGCGACTCCTGAGCGCGCCGGTCGGCCCCCGGGGCGCAGGAACGGTGCCCTCCTGAGCGCGCCGCGCGTCGAGGCTGGCCACTCGAGCGCTGAGCGCTGGTGCCTGAGCGCCACAGCCGAAGCGCGTCCTGGGCGCGCCTGAGCTATCCTGAAGGTTCGCACAGCGTGCCCCGCCCCAGGCGGGGCCGCGGGCGCGTCCGGCCCGCCCCTCCACCATGCCCGCCATCGAGTCCGGCCTCGTCTCGGTGTTCTACCTCTTCGAGGTGGCCGAGGCCATCGACCTCGCCGCCGTGCCGTCGATCGTGGGGGCACCGACCGCCACCGCGCGGCTGGCACCGAAGCCGGTCACGCCGTCCTACGTGCAGTACGAGGCGCCCGCGCCGCTCTGGCTGGAGGGGGAGGCCCTCGAGGAGCCGGAGCTCGACGGCTTCCGCGTCCGCGTGAAGCTGTTTCAGTACGGCGTGGTGTCGTTCGCCCTCACGCGTCCCTTCCGCGGCGAGTGGGCGGACCTGGTGGCGCTCGGGCCGGACCTGCTCGGCGCGCCCGAGCTCGACGCCCGGGCCGAGGCGTCGTGCCGGAGGCTGGTGGATCGCCTGCGGCCCGCCCTGAGCCAGCCCCGCGCCACGCTCCTCTCGGAGGACTACGCCGTGTTCGCCGTCACGACGCTCGCCGAGCCCCGCAGCGCCGAGGCGCTGCTCGCCGAGCAGGGCGAGGGCATCGCGCGGCTGCTTCGCGGCGAGCAGCAGGGGCTCGCGCCCCAGGAGCGCGACGAGGTGCTGCGGCACCGCATCTCGTACCTCGCCGACGACCTGGTCGTGCCCACCTGGAGCGCGGCGTTCGTCTACGACACGGAGGCCGGTGCGCAGGCGGCGCTCGAGATCTTCGAGTTCGCCAACTCGCAGCTGCTCGAGTTCCGCTACTACGATGCGCTCCTCGACCGCGAGCTGGCCCGCATCTACGAGGAGCTCCAGCGGCCGAGGTGGTACGACGCCTTCGGCCGGCGCTACATCGGGGCCGCCAAGCAGCTCCATACTCTCTTCATCGACGTCAACGAGCTGACCGACAAGACGGAGAACGCCCTCAAGATGGTCGGCGACGTCTACGCGGCCCGCCTGTACAACCTGGTGGCCGCTCGGCTCGGCCTGGACCGGTGGAAGGGCAACGTGGAGGAGAAGCTGAAGACGCTCGACGACATCTACCGCTTCTCGGTCGATCAGACCCAGATGACGCGCGGCCACTTCCTCGAGCTGACGATCATCCTGATCCTCGTCCTCGAGCTGGTGCTCTTCTTCATGGGGATCATGACGTAGCCTGGTGCCCAGCGCCTGGCGAACAACGGTGGACCGAGAACCGCACATCGAACACCGACAACGGATGACCGACAACTGATGACTGAACCCCTCCGTGTCCGCTTCGCGCCCTCGCCGACCGGCTACCTCCACGTCGGCGGGGCCCGCACCGCGCTCTTCAACTGGCTCTTCGCCCGGCGTCACGGCGGCGTGTTCGTGCTGCGCATCGAGGACACCGACCTCGGGCGGTCGTCGGAGGAGATGGTGCAGGGCATCCTCGACGGGATGCGGTGGCTGGGCCTCGACTGGGACGAGGGGCCTGGCGTCGGCGGGGCCTACGGCCCGTACTTCCAGTCGCAGCGCCTCGACCGCTATCGCGAGATGGCCGAGCAGCTGGTGACGCGCGGGGCGGCCTATTACTGCTATTGCAGCCCGGAGGCGATCAAGGCGAAGCGGGACGCCGCGCAGGCGCGCGGCGAGGTGTGGGAGTACGACCGCGCGTGCGCGCAACTCGGCCCGGCCGAGGTGGCCCGCCGCGAGGCGGCGGGGCAGCCGCGCGCCGTCCGCTTCCTCATGCCCGCGGGCGCGACGACCTTCGACGACCTCGTGCAGGGATCCATCAGCTTCGAGCACGAGCACATCGAGGACTTCGTCGTGCTCCGGTCCGACGGCCAGCCCACCTACCACCTCTCGGTCGTCGTCGACGACATCGACATGCGCATCACCCACGTGGTGCGCGGGGCCGACCACATCTCGAACACGCCCAAGCAGGCGCTGCTCTACGACGCCTTCGGCGCCCCGCGGCCCGCCTTCGCGCACGTGCCGTTGATCCTCGGGCCCGACAAGCGGCGCCTCAGCAAGCGGCACGGCGCCACCGCCGTGGGCGAGTACGCGCGCCAGGGCTACCTGCCGGAGGCGATGGTGAATTTCCTCGCGCTGCTCGGCTGGTCGCCCGGCACCGACCAGGAGTTCTTCACGCGCGAGGAGCTCGTGGCGGCCTTCAGCCTCGAGGGCATCAACGCCGCCAACGCCGTGTTCAACCCCGAGAAGCTCGACTGGGTGAACGCCGCCCACATCAGTCGGCTGACGCCCGAGGAGCTGGCCGCACGCGTGGTGCCCGCGTTCCGCGATGCGGGCCTCTGGCGCGAGACGCTCGGCGCCGGCCGCGCCGCGTGGTTCGGGCGTGTGCTCGAGCTGCTGCGCCCGCGGTGCCGTCGCTTGACGGAGTTCCCCGAGGCCGCGCGCTACTTCCTCGAGGAGCCGGCGGGGTACGACGAGGCCGCCGTGGCGAGGCACTTCTCGTCGCCCGGCATGGGCGGTCACCTCGAGGCCCTCGCCGACGCGCTGGTGGCGCTCCCCGACCTCACCGCCGCCGCGCTCGAGCGTACCGTGCGCGACCTCGCGGAGACCCGCGGGATCAAGGGTGCCGCGCTCATCCACGCCACGCGCCTCGCCGTCACCGGGCGCGCGGCCAGCCCCGGCCTCTTCGAGGTGCTCGAGTTGCTGGGGCGCGAGACGGCGGTCCATCGGCTCCGTGCGGCCGCCCCGCACGCCTCAGCCTGATCACCGGCCCACCGCATCAGCCGCCTGCCGGATCGCGGCGGACCGCAGGGCGGCCTCGCGAGTCACCAGCGCCGCAGGGAACGGCGGAAGAGCCGGGGCGGTGCCGGGACTGGTGGCGGACAGGGAACGGGGGGCGAGTCGGGGTGGCATGGGTCTTCAAACGCGCCCCGACGCGCGGCGGCTCGTGCGGCTGGCCCAACCGTGGCAGCCGTGGCGCTCAGTGGCCTGCTGGTACTTGTGGAGGATGCTCGATGGGTGAGCCAGGAGAGACGGTGCGCCGCGCCACGCGGCTCGCGGCCGCGGCCCTGTTCGTCGCGGGTGTCGGTGCCTTCGTGAGCGCGGCACCCGACCCGGCCGCCGTGCCCGCGGATCTCGTGCTGCGGGGCGGGCAGGTCTACACGCTCGACGCGCCGCGCCGCTGGGCGGAGAGCATCGCGATCCGCAACGGGCGCATCGTCTCGGTGGGATCCGACGCGGAGGTGGCCGCTCATGTCGGTGCCGGCACGCGGATCGTCGAGCTGGCCGGCCGCATGGTCCTGCCAGGGTTCCACGACAGCCACGTCCATCCGCTGGCAGGGGGCGTGGAACTCGGGCAATGCTCCCTCAGCGGGCTCGCGACGCCGGAGGCGGTGTTTGCGAAGATTGGCGCGTGCGCGGCGGCCCTTCCCGCGGCGGCGTGGCTGGTGGGCAGCGGCTTCGAGCTGACGATGTTCCCCGGGGGGAACCCGCGGCGTGAGGACCTCGACCGCGTGGTGTCCGACCGGCCCGCCGTGTTCAGCTCCACCGACGGCCACTCGTCGTGGGTGAACTCCCAGGCGCTCGCCATTGCCGGGGTGACCCGCGACACGCCCGACCCTCCGGGCGGACGCATCGAGCGCGACGAGACCGGCACACCGTCGGGGACGCTGCGCGAGTCGGCGGCGGCGCTCGTTGGCTCGCACGTGCCGCCGATCACGCCGGCAGAGCGGCGCGCGGGGCTGCGGCGCGGCCTCGAGATGGCGGCGCGGCTGGGGATCACGTCGTTCATCGAGGCCAGCGCCGACGAGGCGGAACTCGGGACCTACGAGGAGGCGGCGCGCGAGGGGTGGCTGGGCGCGCGGGTGACCGTGTCGCAGCGACTCGACGCCGCGGCCGGCGAGGGGGCGGTGCCCGCACTCGCCGCGCGCGCGCGCCGAGCGGCCGGGCCGCGCCTGCGCGCAGACAGTGCCAAGCTCTTCGTTGACGGCGTGATCGAGGGCGGCACCGCCGCGCTCGACGAGCCCTACGCGGGACGTGGCGAGGACCGCGGGGAGCTGCTGTTCGAGCCCGCGGCCCTCGCTCGGCTTGCCGTCGCTCTGGCGCGTGAGCGGCTGCAGCTGCACGCGCACGCGATCGGCGACCGAGCCATCCGCGTGACGCTCGACGCCATCGAGGCCGCGCGCGCGGCCACCGGGTGGACCGACGCGCGGCCGCACCTCGCGCACATCCAGCTGCTGCCGCCGGCGCAGATCGCGCGCTTCCGCGGGCTCGGGGCGGCGGCCAACGTGCAGGCGCTCTGGGCCTACGAAGACCCGTTCATCACCGATCTCACCGTGCCGCGGCTCGGCGCGGACCGCTCGCGATGGCTGTACCCGATCGGGTCGCTGCTTGCGGGCGGCGCGGTGGTCGTTGGCGGGAGCGACTGGTCGGTGACCTCGATGAACCCGCTCCAGGCGATCGAGGTGGGCCTGACGCGGCGCGCGCCCGGCAGCGGGCCCGGTCCTGCCTGGATCCCGGAGGAGCGCGCGACGCTCTCCGCGATGCTCGCCGCCTACACGATCAACGGGGCGTGGCTGCAGCGTGCGGAGGCTGAGCGCGGCTCCATCGAGGTCGGCAAGCTCGCCGATCTGGTCGTGCTCGAGCGCAACCTCTTCGACGTGCCGCCCCACGAGATCTCGCGCGTGAAGGTCGTCAAGACGCTGCTCGAGGGGAAGGATCGGTTCTGACTGGCCAAGGGCTGCGTCCTTGATATCACAGCTGTGAGCTATGAGCTGTGAAGTCGTGAGCTATGAGCCATGAGCCATGAGCCATGAGCCATGAGCTATGAGCCATGAGCTGTGAGCTGTGAAGTCATGAGCTATGAGCTATGAGCAATGAGCCATGAGCCATGAGCCATGAGCTGTGAGTCATGAGCAATGAGCCATGAGCCATGAGCTGTGAGTCATGAGCTATGAGCCATGAGCCATGAGCTGTGAGTCATGAGCTATGAGCCATGAGCCATGAGCTGTGAGCCATGAGCGGTGAGCCGTGAGCTGTGAGTCGCGAGCGTCAGGACGATCGCGGCTGGCTGGTGCCGAGGCGCTGCATCAAGCTGTGCTCCATTCGCGAGATCTGGTTGCCCTCATCGATCAACGCCGTCGCCGCGGGAGCCGGCAGCGACGGGTTCACTGTTCCAAGCCGGTGAACGACCTCCAGGTCTGCGTGCGTGGTGCTCGGTTCGTGCGTCACGCCGCCGGACCACACGGTCGCGTCACCGCCGGTGGCGTGACGGGAGGGTGTGGCCGTCGGTACTCCGCACCGCAAACGAGGCACCAGGCACGGACCAGGCACGAAGAACCAGGCACCAGGAACTGGCCGCGTTCTGACGGATCAGCGCACGGCGCTCGGCGTTGGGCGCGCGGCGCTGGGCGGTCTGGACCTGCGGCTCCAGTACACAGGGAGGCCCAGGAGCAGCAGCACCGCACCCCACTGCAGCGCCTCGCGCCCGGCGCCCGCCATCGCCCAGAGGCAGTACGCGCTGCCCAGCACGCCGGCCACGGCGAGCCACGCGGCCCCGCGCCGGGCCGGGCCCATCCGGCCGCGCCGCAGCAGCACCACCACCGCGAGCCCGCAGGCGAGGTAGGCGACGAGGCTCGCGGAGGTCGAGAGAAGGATCATGAACGTGAACACGGAGACAAGGCCGCGCTGCGCGTTCATCAACACCAGCGCGGTGACGAGCAGGCTCGTGAACACGAGGGCCACGACCGGCGTGGCGCGCGCCGACTCGCGGGCGAACACCTGCGGGAACACGCCGGCCCGTGCCAGTGCGCGCGGCAGCTCGCCCTGCAGCAGGATCCAGCCGTTGAGGCAGCCGAAGGTGCTCACCGCCGCCGCCAGCGCGACGAGCACGGCGGCGCGGTCTCCCCAGAAGGGCCTTGCCGCGTCGGCGTACGGGGCCGTGGAGCCTGCGAGCTGCGCCGGCGGCACGAGCAGCACGACGACCGAGCAGGCCACCGCGCAGACGATCGCGGCCACGGCGGCGCCGACGAGCGTGGCGCGCGGAATCGTGCGTGCGGGGTCGCGCACCCGGTCGGCCGGCACCGTGGCCGACTCGAAGCCGAGCAGGGCCCACATCGTCAGGGTGGCCGCCGCCGTCGTGGCCTCGAACCCGAGCGGCACGGCGGCCACCTGCGCCGCGACGTCACGCCGCACGTAGAACACGCCAATGCCGGCCACGGCGACGAGCGGCGCGAGCTTGAGGACGGTCGTCACCGACTGCACCCACCCCGCTTCGCGCACGCCGTAGCAGTTGACGGCCGTGAGCGTCCACAGCGCCGCCAGAGTGACGGCTGCCGCCGAGTACGGTGCCGCACCGAGCCAGGGCACGAGCGGCGTGAGGTAACTCACGCCACCAGTGGCGATCGCGGCGTTGCCCACCCACACCGACACCCAGTAGCCCCACGCCACGAGGAAGCCGGCGAGGTCACCGAACGCGGCGCGGGTGTAGGCGAACGGCCCGCCGGCATCCGGGAACGCGCGGCTCAGTGCCGCCAGCACGCCGGCGAGGAGCATGGCGCCGGAGATGGAGAGGAGCCAGCCCGTGATGCTGTTGAGGCCGTACGGCGCGAGCGCGGCCGGCAGGAGGAACACGCCGGAGCCCACCATGTTGCCCACCACGAGGGCCGCGGCCATCCAGAAGCCGAGCGGGGGCAGATGCTCGTCAGACACGCTATCTCCTGGGGCGCGCACGAGCGCTGCGGGACGTGACGTTGACAGGCGGACCGGGGGCGATTGTAATGGCGCCTCTTCCGCGGTGCAACGCGAATGACGGCGACGACGTGCACCGGGGCCGCGCCCCTTCACCCGTTCGGCCGTTCATCTGTTCACCCGCTCTGCCGTTCACGCGATCGTGTGAGGGGACCAACGGCCCGCGGGAGGGTGATTGGACCGAGCGAGCAGGCGCGTCCGAACGCGCAGATGCAGACCAGATGAACGTGGAACGAGTGAACGAGCGAGGATCCACCATGTCCCACCG
>Ga0114939_10003014_pt1 | contig 11988 bp, 6 predicted proteins | sample AshMeaCrysSpring_FD_87196 | JGI IMG/M metagenome (GOLD analysis project Ga0114939, IMG submission 87196) | Groundwater microbial communities from Big Spring, Nevada to study Microbial Dark Matter (Phase II) - Ash Meadows Crystal Spring | ecosystem: Environmental > Aquatic > Deep subsurface >... | reverse complement strand
GGCCCGCTGATGGACGGCATGAACATCGTCGGTGACCTGTTTGGTGCCGGCAAGATGTTCCTGCCGCAGGTGGTGAAGAGCGCACGCGTGATGAAGCAGGCCGTGGCGCACCTGATTCCCTACATCGAGGAAGAAAAGCGCCAGCAGGAAGCGGCCGGTGAGGACGTGCGCGCCAAGGGCAAGATCGTGATTGCCACCGTCAAGGGCGACGTGCACGACATCGGCAAGAACATCGTCACCGTGGTCCTGCAGTGCAACAACTTCGAAGTCATCAACATGGGCGTCATGGTGCCCTGCCACGAGATCCTGGCGCGCGCCAAGGTCGAAGGCGCCGACATCGTCGGTCTGTCGGGCCTGATCACGCCCAGTCTGGAAGAGATGCAGTACGTGGCGAGCGAGATGCAGAAGGACGAGCACTTCCGCATCAAGAAGATCCCGCTGCTGATCGGTGGCGCCACCACCAGCCGTGTGCACACGGCGGTGAAGATTGCGCCGCATTACGAAGGTCCGGTGGTCTATGTGCCCGATGCCTCGCGCAGTGTGAGCGTGGCGCAAGGGTTGCTGAGTGACCAGGCAGCCAAATACATCGACGAACTCAACGCCGACTACGAGCGGGTGCGCCAGCAGCACGCCAACAAGAAGCAGACGCCGCTATGGCCGCTGGACAAAGCGCGCGCCAACAAGACGCCGATCGTGTGGAGTGGCTACACGCCACCGCGGCCGAAGTTCATCGGCCGTCGCGTCTTCAAGAATTTCGATCTGGCGGAACTCGCCAAGTACATCGACTGGGGTCCGTTCTTCCAGACCTGGGATCTGGCCGGCCCCTTCCCGGCCATCCTGAAGGACGAGATTGTCGGCACCGAAGCCCAGCGCGTGTTCTCCGACGGCAAGCGCATGCTGCAGCGCCTGGTCGAAGGGCGCTGGCTCACCGCCAACGCCGTGCTCGGCCTGTACCCGGCCAACAGCGTGAACGACGACGACATCGAGCTGTACACCGACGAGAGCCGCAGCCAGGTGGCGCTCACCTGGTACGGCCTGCGGCAGCAGACCGAGAAACAGGTCATCGACGGCGTCATGCGACCGAGCCGCTGTCTGGCCGACTTCGTGGCGCCCAAGGGCACGGCGCCCGATTACGTCGGTGTCTTTGCGGTGACGGCCGGCATCGGCGCCGAGAAGAAGGAGCAGTACTTCATGGCCGACCATGACGACTACTCCGCCATCATGCTCAAGGCCCTGGCCGACCGGCTGGCGGAGGCCTTTGCCGAGTGCCTGCACCAGCGCGTGCGCACCGACCTGTGGGGCTATGCGGCGAACGAGGCGCTGGGCAGCGAAGACCTGATCGCGGAGAAGTACCAGGGCATCCGCCCCGCGCCGGGTTACCCGGCCTGCCCGGACCACAGCGTGAAGAAGGACATGTTCGAGCTGCTGCAATGCGAGGAGATCGGCATGGGCCTGACGGAAAGCCTGGCCATGACGCCGGCCGCCAGTGTGAGCGGTTTCTACCTGGCGCACCCCGAGAGCAGCTACTTCAACGTCGGCCGCATCGGTGAGGACCAGTTGCAGGATCTGGCGCGTCGTCGCGGCATGCAGCAGGAAGCGCTGCAGCGTCTGCTGGCGCCCAATCTCTGAGCCGCCGCTGTCTGCCGTCTGCCAAGCCGGCGGCTTGGTATCGCGTCGGCTTTTACCTAAGCTTACAAAGCAGACACATTCATCGCGCCATTCCTGTCTACCTTAGAGAGCCCCAGGCGTTAGAAGCACGGGTCGTCGCAACGACCCGCTCTCACGCCTGTCAATACAAGGAAGAAGATCATGAACGCGCAAACGCAATCCTCAACCGCCGCTCCGGCGCGCAGCAATGCCCTGTGGGCCGCCATCGCCGTGCTGGCCGTGGCCGTCGTGGCCCTGGCATCGGCGCTGTATTACGTGCAGTCGCGTCAGGCCCAGCAGCATCCGGTGGCCGTGAGTCCGGTGCCCAACCCGGTGGTGGTGCCGCCCGCACCGGCGGAGGCGACCGAGAAGGCGCCCGCCGCGGGGCGAGCCAAGTCGACCGCGACTGAACAGAAGCCGGTGGCCAGCAAGACCACCGCCAGCCGCAGCAACAAGCCCGCGGAGCAAGCCTTGCCCGCCGCGCCGACGGCGGCCGGCAACGCAGCGCCGGCTCCCGTCGCCAAGGAGGTCTGCCTGAACTGCGCCACGGTGACCGCAGTGACACCGCTGGAGCGCGAAGGCGAACCCAGTGGCGCCGGTGCCGTGGCCGGCGGCGTGCTCGGGGCCCTGGTGGGCAACCAGTTCGGCGGCGGCGACGGCAAGACGCTGGCCACCATTGCCGGCGCCGTGGGTGGCGGCATCGCGGGCAACACGGTGGAGAAGAAGATGAAGAAGACCACGGTCTACCGTGTTGAGTTGCGCATGGACAACGGTGACATCCGCAGCTTGGAGCAGGCTGCACCGTTGGGCGTTGGTGCCCGTGTGCGTGTCGAGGGCAATGCCCTCTATCCTTTGAACCCCTGAGTCGCTAGCGGCGCGCCCGACGCTGGGCCGTGATCAGGGCGGCCACGCCAAGCAAGCTGAGCCCCAGCATCAGCCACAGGCCGCTCACGTAGCCACCGGCCGGGCTCCACAGCAGCCCGAGCAACCAGGGCGCGCCGGCGCGCCCCAGTGCCATCGGCACACCCAGCGCACCATTGAGCGAGGCCGCCTGAGTCTGGCTCACATACTGGGCCACGGCCGTGCCCTTGACGATGGTGAACATGCCGTTGCCCATGCCGTAGAGCAGCACGAACAGCAGCAGCACGGTTATCTGCGCGCCGCCCAGCCAGGGTGCCAGCAGCAGGGCCAGCAGGCCTGCCGGAATCAGGCAGGGGATCAGCCGGTTGACCTGGTGCAGGTCCATGCGGTGTTCGAAGAAGTACAGCAGCATGCGCCCCAGCAACTGCAGCACGCCGACGGCGGCCGGCACTGCGATGACCCAGGTCTCGGGCAGGCCGTTTTCACGCAACAGGCTCACCATGTGCGGCGGCAGCGCCGCTGTCACGCCCATCAACAGCACGATGAACAGGCCCACCAGCCAGAACGTGGGGTTCAACAGGTGGGGCCGCAATGTTGCCGGCTCGGCGGCGGCTGAGCCGTGTTCGCGTGCCGGGGCGGGGGCGTGGCGCAGCAGCCGCGCGTGCAGCGGTGCACACACCAGCAGGTGCAATGAGGCCAGCACCAGCAGCGCGTGGCGCCAGCCGAACACGTGGATCAGCCAGGCCGACAGCGGCAGGAACACCGTGCTGGCCAGCCCGCCGAGGAAGGTGATGGTGATGATGGCGCGGCGGAAGTCGTGCGGGAAACGCCGGATCACCACGGCAAACACCGGCGGGTAGAGCGTAGCGGCCGAGCCGACGCCCAGGCCGAGCCAGACGGCGTAGAAGCCGGCCAGGCTGTCGACGCCGCTGTGCAGCGCCAGGCACAGTGCCACCAGCAGCGAGCCGCCGGTCATGACGGCGCGCTCATGCCCGCGGTCGATCAGTCGGCCCACCGGCCAGGCCAGCAGGCCTTCGGCCAGCAGCGCCAGGCTGAAGGCCAGCGACGACTCGGCACGGCTCAGGCCCAGCTCGCGTTCCACCGGCTCCATCAAGAGCGCGAAGGTGTAGAACACACTGCCCCAGCTGATGAGTTGCGCCAGTGACAGCCAGCCGATCAGGCGCGGGTCGTGGCGGGCTTGGCTGTGCATGGCGCGATTATGCCAAGGCTGAATGCAAAATCCGACCTTGAGGCTTGCAGATCTTGCGTAGACAGCTATGAAGTTGATAGCAGAGTGCAACCCTTGCGACCCACGTGCCGGCTGGTGCGAGTGCGGCAAGCGGCGCGGCGAGTGCCTAGAATCGGTGCCTGTGCATCAGGCATAGGCTTGCGGTGCGCCTGCCTTGCTGATTTCCTTCGCCCCTTGCACATGACCTCTGCCTACCGCGCCATTCCCGCCACCACCCGTCGCGCCGTGCTGCTGCTGTCGCTGGCCACCTTCTCCAGCATGACGGCGCAGCGCCTGTGCGACGCCATGCTGCCGCAGCTGGCGCGTGAGTTCGACGCCAGTCTGGCGCAGGCGGCGCAGGTGGTGTCAATGTTTGCGGTGGTCTACGGCCTGAGCCAGCTGGTCTATGGGCCGCTGGGCGACCGGCTGGGCAAGTTCCGCATCGTCACGCTGGCCACCCTGGGCTGCAGCGTGGGCAGCATTGCGGCCGTCTTCGCTGCGAGCCTGGACTGGCTGGTGCTGGCGCGCGTGCTGGTGGCACTCGGGGCGGCGGCTGTCATTCCGCTGTCGCTGGCGTGGATCGGCGATGCCGTGGCCTATGAGCTGCGGCAGGAGACGCTGGCGCGCGTCGGCCTGGGCACGACGCTGGGCATTGCCGGCGGGCAGTTGCTCGGCGGCCTGTTCTCCGACACGCTGGGCTGGCGCTGGGCCTTTGCCTTCATGACGCTGCTGTTCGGATCGGTCGGTCTGCTGTTGCTGGCTGAAGGGCGACGCCAGCACGCGGCACGCAGCCGGCACCACGACGGCGCGCCGGCCCGGCCCGAAGGCTTCGTGACGCAGGCCCTGCAGATTCTCACCGGCCGCTGGTCGCGCATCGTGCTCATCGTGGCGCTGATCGAAGGCGCGGCAGGCTTTGGCGTCATGGCCATCTGGGCCTCGCACCTGCACCATGCGCTAGGTCTGTCGCTCACCTACGCCGGCGCCATCGTGGCCCTGTTCGGACTGGGCGGCATGCTCTACATGGCGGTGGCGCGTTTCCTGATCCGGCGCCTGGGCGAGCGCGGGCTGGTGCGCTTCGGCGTCGGCCTGTTGGGCGCCGCGGCGCTGGTGGTGGGGCTTTCCCCGCACTGGGCGCCGGTGATGCCGGCCAGCCTGCTGGGCGGCTTCGGCTTCTTCATGTTCCACAACACCATGCAGGCCAATGCGACGCAAATGGCGCCGGCCGCACGCGGCACGGCGGTGTCGCTGTTTGCGGCCAGCCTGTTCCTCGGCCAGTCGATCGGCGTGCTGCTGGCCGCTGCCCTGGTGGGGCGCATCGGCTCGACGGCCGTGATCCTGCTTGGGGGCGGTGTTCTGGTGGCCGTGGGCGGCTACTTTGCCGCGGCGCTGCGCCGACGCGCCGCGCTGCTGGGCGAGGATGAAGACGGGGGTTGACTGCCTCGCACAGGCCCGGAAATTGCTTCATCTCGTGCATCTACAACAACGACGTTAAGGGATACCCATGTACGCGACGACATTACCTGCGCCACGTTAAGCGCGCGGCCTCCATGGCCCCCGAGAGCGTCTGTCGCGGCGGCTTCGTCCGACCGGTGCCCCCAGCGCTTTCCCCTGTCCTTGTCCTGACGCCCCCGGGCGGCACGCTTGCGGTGTGCCGCTGCCGGTTGGCGTTGCTTTCAGTCCTTGGCCCTCTGCCTTCTGCTTTTTGTCTTCTGCATGGAAAACACTGAACAACTCCAGATCGACACCTTCTTGCCCTATATGCGCGACGTCATTCGCTGCGAGCAGGCGCTGCAGGAACTCAACCTGATGTGGCGCATCATCGAGTCGTCGGCCAAGATGAACTGCCCGGAAGAGGCGCGCGCCATCCTGCCGACCATGGCCGCCACGCGCGACGGCTTCAACCGCCTGGAGCAGGAGCTGGTGACCAGCCTGGTGGGCGAGAAGGTCGCCACTGTGCTGGGCGAGATCGGCACCAAGGCGCAGTACGTGATCGACATCGTGGTGCGCAACCTGTACGAACGCACTGCCGACGTCGGCTTTCTCGCCACCGACAACGAGCTGTGCGCCTTTGTTGCCGGCCTGACGGACGATGAGCGGGCCATCCGCCAGCGTCTGCGCGCCTACCGCAACAAGTACACGGTGTACGACGAGATCATCCTGCTCGATACCGCCGGCAACGTGCTGGTGCAGATCGACGAGGCCACCCCGCTGGAGGGCAGCAGCGACCCGCTGCTGGCGCAGACGCTGGCCAGCGACGGTTATGTGGAAACCTTCCGCGCCAGCGACCTGCGGCCGGACAAGCAGCAGGCGCTGATCTATTCCAAGCGCATGCTGCATCCGCACACCGGCGCCGTGGTCGGTGTGCTGTGCCTGTGCTTCAACTTCGAGCAGGAGATGGCCGGCATTTTTCGCACCCATGGCGACCCCGAAGGCCGCGCGAACCTGCTGCTGCTCGACGGCGACGACCGTGTGATCGAAAGCGCCGATCCGCTGTGGATCCCGGTCGGCGCGGTAGTGCCGGTCAACCCGACGGCGCGGCCGCGGCTGCTGATGTTCGCCGGCCGCGAGTACCTGGTGCGCACCTACCGCTCGGCCGGCTACCAGGGCTATCCCGGCCCGGCGGGCTGGCAGGGACAGGTGATGATGCCGGTCGATGTGGCCTTCACCGGCGCGGCCAGCAACACCTTGGCCACGCTGGCGCCGGCTGTGCGCGAGGGCCTGCTGTCGCATGCCAAGTCGTTCTCGGCGCCCCTGTACGAGATCATGATGGCCGCCGAAACCATCCGGCGTGTGGTCTGGAACGGGCAGGTGATGACGGCCGGCCAACGTGGCGAGCTGATGAAGCTCAAGACCATCCTCGATCAGATCAGCGAAACCGGTGCGCGCAGCAACGAGCTGTTCTCCAAGTCGATCGGCGACCTGTACGAGACCGTGCTGGCCTCCAGCCTGCGCGATTCGGAATTCGTCTCGCACCTGCTGGTCGACCTGCTGGACCGCAATCTGTACGAGCGCTCAGATGACTGCCGCTGGTGGGCACTGACGCCGGAGTTGCGCGCGGCGCTGGCCGCGCCTGAGCTTGGCGAGGCGGCGCGCCAGCAGATCAACGACATCCTGGGCTACATCAACAGCCTGTACACCGTCTACACCCGGCTGTTCGTCTACGACCAGCAGGGCTGCATCATCGCCAGCACCCAACCGGGGCAGGGGCGCGACAGTGTCATCGGCACCCACATCGACGCCGTCACGCTGGCGCGCGTGCGCGCGCTGGGCAGCGAGCAGGACTACCACGTCACGCCGTTCGAGGCCTCGCCGCTGTACGGCGACCGCCCCACTTACGTCTACCACGCCGCCATCCGCGACCCGCACGACGAAGCGCGGGTGGTGGGCGGCATCGGCATCGTGTTCGACGCCGAACCCGAGTTCGCCGCCATGCTGCGTGGCGGCCTGGGTGAGCAGACCGGCATGCAGGCGCTGTTCGTCGACCGCCAGGGTCGCGTCATCTCGAGCCTGGACCCGGCGCGCCCGGTGGGCAGCGTGCTGGAACTGGACGACACCCTGCGCCAGTTGCCCAACGGCCGCAGCGCCTCGCGCATCGTGGTGCACGACGGCCAGTACGCCATCATGGGCTGCACCATGTCCAGCGGCTACCGCGAGTTCAAGGTGACGGACGGCTACCACGAGGACGTGCTGGCGGTGGTCTTCAAGTTCCTCGGCGAAGTGCGCGAAGCCAGCGGCGACAGTGGCGCGGCCCGGATCCAGCTGCAGACCGATTTGCGCGGGCAGGCCGGGTGCGAGTACGCCACCTTCGTCATTGGCGGCGCGCTGTACGCGCTGCCGGCACAGCATGCGCTGGAAGCCCTGCCGGCCAGCAAGATCACCACCGTGTCGACTGGCGAGCGCCGCGCCTGCGTCGGCCTGCTGGGGCTGCAGCGTGAGGGGCGCGACGGCGCGCCGGTCTGGGTGTTCGACCTGGGTTACCTGATCCGCGGCACGCCGTCGCCGACCGACAACCGCAGCCAGGTGATCATCGTGCGCCACGGCGAGCAGACCCTGGGGCTGCTGGTGGACGAACTGCACGCGGTGCCCGAATTCAGCGAGCAGCAGATCATGGCGACGCCCTTTGGCAGCAACGGGCTGGTGCGGCACTTCATCAAGGCCAACGGCGGCGAGGTGCTGATCCAGGTCATCGATCCGGCCAGCCTGTTCGCAACGCTGATGCAGCGCGAGGCGCCGGCGCGTTCGGAGGCGCTGCCGGCCTGAGGCCCGGGGCGCGCGTCAGGTCGGCACCGCCAGCGCCGGCCGGTACTGCAGCGCCTCGGCGATGTGCTCCAGGCCGGTGCGCGGCGCGCCGGCCAGGTCGGCAATGGTACGGGCCACCTTGAGCGTGCGGTGCATGCCGCGCGCCGACCAGCCCAGGCGCGCGGCGGCGGTGTGCAGGAACTTCAGCGCCGCGTCGTCCGGCATGGCGTGGGCGTCGATTTCCGCGCCGGCCAGCGCCTGGTTGCATTTGCCCTGCCGTGCCTGGGCCCGTTCACGCGCTGCCAGGCAGCGCGCCTGCACGTCGGCTGTGGATTCGCCGGCCGGCGCCTGCAGCAACTCGGCAGCCGGCACGGCCGCGACTGCCACGTGCAGGTCGATGCGGTCCAGCAGCGGGCCGGACAAGCGCCCTTGGTAGCGCGCCACCTGGTCGGGGGTGCAGCGGCAAGCGCGTTGCTGTGAGCCCAGGTAACCGCAAGGGCAGGGGTTCATGGCCGCCACCAGCTGGAAACGGGCCGGGAATTCGGCGCGCCGCGCGGCACGCGCGATGGTGATGTGGCCGGTCTCCAGCGGCTCGCGCAGCGCTTCCAGTGCGCTGCGCGGAAACTCGGGCAGTTCATCCAGAAACAGCACGCCGTGGTGCGCCAGCGAGATCTCGCCCGGCCGCGGCGGCGTACCGCCTCCCACCAGGGCCACGGCACTGGCGGTGTGGTGCGGGCTGCGCGTCGGGCGCTGCCCCCAGTGCGCCAGCTTGAAGTGGCCGGCCAGGCTGGCAATGGCCGCGCTTTGCAGGGCCTGCTCAGTGGACAGCGGTGGCAGCAGGCCGGCAAAGCGCTGCGCCAGCATGGACTTGCCGGAGCCCGGCGGGCCGCTGAGCAGCATGATGGATACTTGAAGACCTCTTAACGGTCTTTTCACCATAGAGAGTGCCCCCTTGCAACAACAATCTGCACCTATCAAGGCCTACAGCTACCTGCGTTTCAGTACCCCCGAACAAATGCGGGGAGACTCATTCCGTCGCCAATCATCAATGGCGGAGGCTTATGCGCTTCAGCATGGCCTAGAACTCGACACCACATTGACGCTGCATGATCTTGGCGTTTCGGCTTTCCGGGGCAAGAACCTTACCGCTGAGAGTCAGCTAGGCTTTTTCCTGCGGGCTATTGAAGACGGCATCGTTCCCCAAGGTAGCTATCTGCTGGTGGAATCTCTTGACCGGATCAGCCGACAGACAGCACGCAAGGCGCTGCGTGCGCTTGAATCCGTGGTGGATGCGGGGGCTGTACTTGTGACCCTCAACGATGGTCGAAAGTACGCCAAGGACAACCTTGACGATGATCCGGTAGCGTTGCTATTGAGCATCCTGACGTTCATGCGTGCCCATGAAGAAAGTGCTATGAAGGCCAGCCGACTAAAGGCAGTTTGGGCAGAAAAACGCACACAAGCCAGCAAGACCCGCAAGCCAATGACCAGCGTTTGCCCTGCATGGTTAGACCTTGACCGGAAAACAGGCGTTTTCCATGAAGTGCCGGAACGTGTGCAGATTGTTCGCCGTATCTTCGACTTGACGTTGCAAGGTGTCGGGCAAGGGGTCATTGCGCAGACGTTGAACCGGGAAGGGGTGCCGGTCTTTGGCCGTGGGATGTACTGGCACCGCACCTACATCGCCAAGCTTTTGGATAACCCCGCCGTTCGTGGAGTGTTTGTTCCACATGTGCAAGACGAGAGTAGCGGCAAGCTCGTACGGGTGGCGCTTGAGCCGGTTCCGAACTACTACCCGACAATCATCGACGTGGATACCCTAGAGCGCCTACAGGCTATGCGTACTGGGTCAGTCCAGCCCCGTCGGGGAAGGCACGCCGCCAAGCCCTTAAACAACATCTTTGGCGGTATTGCCCGGTGCGCGGCCTGCGGAGGCTCCATGACCATGACGGACAAGGGCGACGGAAACAGGTACTTTGTATGCGCCCGAGCAAAGACTGGAGCAGGCTGCACTTACAAGACCCTGCGCTATCAGCGCATTGAGGATTGCTTTCTGTCTATCTGGCCCGCCCTATTGGATACGGTACCGGATGCGTCAGAGCAAGCAAAGGGGGTTCGGCAAAGCCTGCGAACCTTGGAAGAGCACTTGGAATGGATCAATCAGACCATTGCCAGCATCATGCAGGCCATCGAAACCTCAGACCAGCGGACGGCACCAGCAACATTACTTGAGCGCCTGACTGAGCTGGAGAGGGAGAAAGCAAAAACGCTGCAAATGCAGCAGGAATACACTTTGCGCGAACAAACGCTTGAGAAAAATGCGCTTGTACTTCGTATTCGGTCGCTGCATGATGCTTTAACAGAAGCAGAACTGAATAAGGCAAAAGCGAATGCGGCCCTACGACAATTGTTCAGCGGGGTTTTGATTTCATGGGAATCTGAAACCTTGGCGTTCCAATGGCAGCACAGTGCATACATCACCCCAGTGCATTTTGCTGAAGATGGAACTAATACCGTGCGGCCACTAACGCGGCCTGCTATCTCGCCACCCATTGCCCCGTTGCCGCCAGTGCCTGAAGTCCCACCGTTTAAGGCTTAGGCGGTGCTGGGGCTGTGTCGTCAAAGTCCAGAAGTGCCGAAGGCTTGAGGTTCAGCGCCTCAGCAAGGCGGCAAATGTTCACGACGGCAATGTTTCTTTGCCCCCGCTCTACGCCACCGAGATAGCTGCGAGCAATCCCGGACTCAAGGGCTAAAGCCTCTTGACTCCATCCCCTCGCTTTCCGTAGCGCGGCAAGTCTTTTTCCAAATTGTATTTGCGCGTCCACGGCAGTTTTCCAAACAGGAAAATGCTATGGAAGCGACCTCTTTAAGGCCACGCCCTATGAGTGACAATCGGAGTCTTTTTGCCCTATCATTGTCACTCTTAGTGGTCAATGGAGTCGTTAGCTTGAAACCCGCGTTTGCCATCGTTCTACCTCTCATGCTTGCTGCATGTGCAACTGAAAGCACCGGCCCCGTGTCGGCTGGCCACGGCACTTTCGTGGTGTCACGTCAGGCCGGGGCATTTCCCAGTGGCCGGGAGCCTTTGTTAGTAGAGGCCATTGGGGAGGCGCAGGCGAAGTGCACAAATACTGGGAAAACAATGAAGCTCATTTCGCAAACGGAAAACTCTGGCCCGTACATCATGGGAAACTATCCAAAAGCGACCGTTGTTTTTTCTTGCGAGTAAATCATGGAAATAGTTATTGCCATCGCTGTATTTATTGTGGCTGCTTGGTTTTGGAGGGCACGACAGTACGACAAGCAAACTCTTCTTGATTTTGATTCTTGGATTTCCAGGTACGAAAATGCAGCATCCCCCCTTCAGGCCTCAAGGATGGCTGTGGCCTTCCTTAGTCAGTCAATTCACTTTGCTTGGGACAGAGGGGCAATTAACAGCAAAGAACGCGATGCAGTAACGGCTGCGCTAAAGCAGATGCGTGCCACCACGGTTATAACAATGTGGCTTGGTTCAAGTCTTCCTAGCGTTCTTAGAGTAATCCCGCAGGAAAAAATCTCTAACACGCCGGCTAGGGCGGTCGGCATGTTTATGCTGCTGGCCTGGATGTCCCCGGAGGGTAAGGGAGAGGATGCCATTTACGCGTTCCTTTTTCCCCGCTGACGTTTCCGCCATCTGTTTCTTTTCTGCTGGGGTGCACTCGCGGATGAATTTTGGGTGCTCGTGCGCAAGCCCCTGTTACCGGGTCAGCGGTCGAGCTTCCCCCGTGCCCCCCCCCCCCCGCCAAGCCTCCTAGAAGGCTCTCAGAGGCCCCAAAAGCGCGAAGCCTAGCCCTGCCATGCCTAGACTTCGAGAGGCCTTCCTGAAGCGTTTTAAGCGTCCGCGCCTGAGTGTTTAGGCACTGGTGTAACTCATTGATTTTTATGGCTTTTATTTAGAGTAACCCTAAATGGAATGAAGGATAGAGAGGTAGGAGAGGTAGGAGAGGTAGGAGAGGTAGGAGAGGTAGGAGAGG
>Ga0114939_10003013_pt1 | contig 11995 bp, 13 predicted proteins | sample AshMeaCrysSpring_FD_87196 | JGI IMG/M metagenome (GOLD analysis project Ga0114939, IMG submission 87196) | Groundwater microbial communities from Big Spring, Nevada to study Microbial Dark Matter (Phase II) - Ash Meadows Crystal Spring | ecosystem: Environmental > Aquatic > Deep subsurface >... | reverse complement strand
CGCGCGCGGCATCCTCGACGACGCCGAGCAGAAGGGGCAGTTGAAGCCCGGCGGCACGCTGGTCGAGGGTACGGCCGGCAACACCGGCATTGGCTTCGCGCACCTCTGCAACGCGCGCGGCTACCGCTGCGTGATCGTCATGCCCGATAACCAGTCGCCCGAGAAGGCGGCGCTGCTGCGCACGCTCGGTGCGCAGGTGCAGGTGGTCAAGGCCGTCCCCTACAGCGACCCGAACCACTACCAGCGCATGGCCGCGCGCGTCGCCGTCGAGATCGAGGGTGCGTTGTGGGGCAACCAGTTCGACAACACCGCGAACCGCGACGCCCACTACGCAAGCACCGGCCCCGAGATCTGGCACGAGACCGGCGGCCGCATCGACGCCTTCACCTGCGCAACCGGCACGGGCGGCACGCTCGGCGGCGTCTCGCGCTACCTCAAGGAGCAGAAGCCCGGCTGCCGCATCGTGCTTGCCGACCCCATGGGCAGCGCGCTCTACAACTGGGTGAAGACCGGCGAACTGAAGTCCGAGGGCTCGAGCGCCGTGACCGAAGGCATCGGTATCGGCCGGGTCACCTCGAACCTCGACGGCGCGCCGATCGACGACGCCGTGCGCATCGAGGATCCCGAGATCGTGCGTACCACGCACCAGCTCCTGCGTCGCGAGGGCCTGTTCCTCGGCGGCACCAGCGGCGCCAACGTCGCGGCCGCCGTGCGCGTGGCGCGCGACCTCGGGCCCGGTAACACGGTGGTCACCATCCTCTGCGACACGGGGCACAAGTACGTCTCGCGCTTCTGGAGCCGCGAGTGGCTCGAGCAGAAGGGGCTCGCGGGGCAGGTGCCGGCCGCGCCACGCCAGGCCTGATACATGCTGGCCGGGCGTCCCGACTCCCGTGTGTTCATCAGCTATTCGCGGCGCGACTATTACTTCGCGGAGTCGTTGACCTTCCACCTGCACCGCGCTGGCGTGCGCGCGTGGATGGACGTTCTGGAGTTGGTGCCTGGCAGCGACTGGGAATGTGCGCTTTTCGAGAGCATCGACACCTGCGCCGTCTTCGTGCTGGTCGCCTCGCCTGCAGCGATTGAATCCCCGTACGTTCGGTCGGAGTGGCAGCGTGCCGTGGCACGCGGCAAGCGGATAGTGTTGCTCGGCTGGCACCGACGGGTCCGGCTGCCGGTGGAACTGCAGTGCTGCGAGTGGCTGGACTTCCGCGGCCGGTTCGGGACCGCGCTGTCGAGGCTGGTCGACGCACTTGGGCGGCCGGCGGGGCGGCTTTCGCCCGCGGGTGCGCGCCCCGGTCGCGGCCCGTGGCTGCCTCCGGGGGTCCAGGCCGTCATGCTGCCCCTCATCCTGCCGATCGCCGGCTATGCGCTGCTGGTAGCACCAGACTTGGCCAACCAGCAGTTTGGCGATCTCGGCCTGGGACTCGGACCGACCAGCGAAGCCATGCTCGTCGTGCTGCTCACGGGCGTTCTGGTGTGGACCCTGTCGTTCAGCTTGCTGCAGCGGCGTATGGGCATGACGCGCCTGATGTTTATGCACGCGTTCGTCTCAGCGCCGTTCGTGCTTGCCGTCGGGAACCTCGCGTGGCGCGGCCAGTCCGGACTCGACTACATGCCGCCGCTCGTCGCCGCTGCCGTGCTCGAGCACTTGACAATGGTCCGGGCCATGGCGGGGCTACCGATCCTCACGATGGTGGTTCTGTGGTGGAGCGCGGCCACGGGGGGCGCCAACGATGCCGCGGCAGGGATCGCGTGGCGACTGGCCGCTGCTCAGGGCGGCGGCATCTCCGCGACCGCCGTCACCGGTATGGCCTCGACCTCCGCCTCGGCAAGTTTCGTCCTCACGGCGTCGAGCTCCTCGACTGTGGCGACCGGGCCGACGCGCACGCGGTAAAGCGTCTCGTCGTTCTGCGAGTAGCGCGAGATCTTCGCGTCTACGCCGTATTGGGCGAGCTTCGCCTGCAGCTTCTCGGCCTCGCCCAGCTGCGCGAAGGCGCCGGCCTGCAGCGTGACGTCGCCGCCGGGTGCGGGAGTGCGCGCGGAATTCGCCTTGAGCGAGCTCTCGGGCACCTCGACCTGCTGGCGCTCGAGCTCGGTGTAGAACGTGAGATCGGTGGCGGGCTCGGCACCGGGCGTGGACGCCGGCACGGGCGTCTCGTCTGCCGCGCGCGCCGAGGCGGGTGGCACGACGGCGGTGGGCTCCGGCACGGGCGGCGCGAGGTTCTTGTAGTGCAGGTGCACCCCGAGCGCGACGGCGAGCCCCATCGCGAGACCTGCGGCGAGACCGGTCCAGCCATTGAACGCCGAGCCGCCCGGCGTCTGCTTCTTGACGTGCTTGAAGTCGCGACTGAGTGTCTTGCTGCCCTGCGGCGCCGCAGCCATCACATCGCCTCCGGCGCGGACACGCCGAGCAGGCCGAGCCCGTTACGCACCACCTGCCGCAGTCCCTGGATGAGGAACAGCCGTGCATCGCGCAGCCCGGCATCGTCCACCAGGAACTGGTGCGCGTTGTAGTAGGTGTGGAAGTCGTTCGCCAGCTCGCGCAGGTAATGCACCAGCGCATGCGGTGCGCGCGCGACCGCCGCGGCCTCGACGACCTCGGGGTAGCGGCTCAGCGTCGCGAGCAGCGCCTGCTCATGTGGCTCGACCAGCCGCGACAGCGCGGCGCGACCGCGTGCCGCATCGTAGGCAAGACCCTTCTCGCGAGCCTGCCGCATGACGCTGCACACCCGGGCATGCGCGTACTGGATGTAGTAGACCGGGTTCTCGTTCGACTGCGAGGTGGCGAGCTGCATGTCGAAGTCGAGGTGCTGATCGTTGCTGCGCATCACATAGAAGAAGCGCGCCGCGTCGTTGCCCACCTCGCGCCTGAGCTCGCGCAGCGTGATGAACTCGCCCGAGCGCGTGGACATCTGCATCTTCTCGCCGCCGCGGTACAGCGTGACGAACTGCACGAGGCGCACCTCGAGGGAGTCGCCCGGCTCGCCCATCGCCACCAGCCCTGCACGCACGCGCGCCACGTAGCCGTGGTGGTCCGCGCCGAGCACGTCGATCAGCTGCTCGAAGCCGCGCTCGCGCTTGTGAAGGTGGTAGGCGATGTCGGAGGCGAAGTAGGTCTTGAGGCCGTTCTCGCGCACCACGACGCGGTCCTTCTCGTCGCCGAAGTCGGTGGCCCGGAACCACTGTGCACCGTCCTTCTCGTAGACGACGTTGTTGGTTCGCAGGCGCTCCAGCGCGCGGTCGATCGCGCCGCTGGTCGTGAGGCTGCGCTCCGAGAACCACTCGTCGTAACAGACGCCGAATTCTTCGAGGTCCTGGCGGATGTCGGCGAGGATGTCGTCGAGCGCGACGCGGAAAGCCTGCTCGAAGCCTTCAGGGCCGAGCAACTCCCGGGCACGCGCGATCACCGCATCGATGTAGGCGTCCTTGTCGCCGGCAGGCGCGTCGGGCGGCAGGTCGCGGAACACGTCGGCCGCGGGCCGCACGAGCGACCGGCCGACCCTCTCGACCAGCTTGTCCCCGATCGGGTGCAGGTAGTCGCCGCGATAGCCGTTGCTCGGGAACGGGAATTGCTCACCGAAGCACTCGAGGTAACGCAGCCAGACGCTCACGGCGAGGATGTCCATCTGCCGGCCGGCGTCGTTGATGTAGTACTCGCGGTGCACCGCGAAGCCCGCCGCGTCGAGCAGGTTCGCCAGCGTGGCGCCGAAGGCCGCGTGGCGGCCATGGCCCACGTGCAGCGGACCCGTGGGATTTGCCGACACGTACTCGACGATCACACGCCGACCGCCGCCGAGCGTGCTGCGCCCGTAGCTCGCGCCCTCGTCGAGCACGCGCTCGAGTTCGCGGCAATATCCGGACGGCGCCACGTGGAAATTGATGAACCCCGGTCCCGCGATCTCGACCCGGGCGACGAGGTCACTCTTTGGCAGCGCGTCCACGATGGCCTGCGCGAGCTCGCGTGGCTTGCGCTTCGCGGCCTTCGCGAGCTGCATCGCGGCGTTGGTCGCGAAGTCGCCGTGCGTGGCGTCTCGCGTGCGCTCGACGGTGGGTGCCGGCTGGGACGCAGCTACGGCGCGCAGCTCTTCCGGCAGGGCGGCCAGGGCGTCCTGCACGAGCTTTTCAATCAGGTATTTCAAGGCTTTGCCGTCAGGAAGGGGCCGGCGAGGGCGGTCAGTCTAGGGAATTCGACGCGTGGATGCGAGTCAAAGCTGTGAGCCGGTACCGACGCAAATCCGTGCGTTTTCTTAAGCTGGCGCCCAAGGGAGAGGCCGACGCTCCCGTCCGGAGTAATCCTCATGACCGTTACCGCGCGCCCGATCCGAAAGACCTCGACGTTCCTGGCCGTTGCCATCGGCACGGCCCTGCTCTCTGCCTGCGGCAGCGGCGGAGGCGGCGGCGATGGCAGCGCCGAGAGGACTGGCACGCTCACGGTGGGAATCACGGACGCGGCCGTGGAGTTCGCCGACGCCGTCGTCGTGCAGTTCACGGGCGTGGAGCTGAAGCCGAGGACTGGAGCAGCGTTCTCCATCGACTTTGCGCCGCGATCGCTCGATCTGCTTGCGCTTCAAGGCATGGACCGCGCGCTGCTGCTCGACGGCGTCACGGTGCCCGCCGGCGATTACGAGTGGATGCGATTCAAGGTCAACGCCGATCCGGCCGTCGGTGGCGACTCCTTCGTGCGTCTTGAACTGGGCGGCGACGAGTGCGAGATGCGCATCCCGAGCGGCAACGAGACCGGCCTGAAGCTGGTGCGTGGCTTCACCGTGGGCGTGGGCTCGATCACCGACTTCACCATCGACTTCGACCTGCGCAAGTCGGTGGTGGCGCCGCCCGGGCAGCGCATGCCGATGGGCAACTGCGGCGGGCAGGTCTTCATGCTGAAGCCGGCTTTGCGCATGGTGGACAACCTCCAGGTGGGTGCGATCACCGGCTCGGTGGATCCGAACCTGATCGCGACGCAGTGCGCGTCGCCGTCGAGCGCCCCGTATCCCGGCAACGTCTACCTGTTCGGGCCGATCCCGACCGGCGCCACCGCCGTGCCCGACGACGACGACGGCATCGAGAACGACCCGAACGGCGGGGACGCGATCACGGCCGCCATCGTGAGCGCCGACACCTTCCGCTACACGATCGGATTCGTTCCGACGGGCAACTACATGGTCGCCTACACCTGCGATCTCGATGATCCCGCGGTGGACGCGGACGTCGTGCCGGTGCCGCCGGCCACCGGCGAGACGGTCGATTTCACTCCGCCGAGCGGCACTGCGGTGCCCGTGGCAGCGGGTGCGGTGAGCACGGTCAACTTCACGACGCCTGCGCCGTGACCCCGCGCGGTTCGTGACGGGCCGCCGCGTCCGCTCAGAACAGTTCCAGCGGATCCACGTCGAGCGACCAGCGCACGCGACGCGCCTCGGGCAGCTCCTCCAGTGCCGGCAGCGCGCGCGCGAGCAGGCGCTGCAGCGGTCCGTGCGAAGGCGCGTGCAGCAGTAGCTGCGCACGGTACAGACCTGCGCGCCGCTCCATCGGCGCCGCGGCAGGCCCCAGCACCTCGACCTCGGTACCCGCCAGCGACTCGCCGATCTCTCGCGCGCGATCGAGAAAGGCGAGCGGCGGCTCGCGCCGCGCGGCCTCGGCGCGCAGCACCGCGAGCCGTGCGAACGGAGGCCAGCGCGCCGCACGTCGCTCCTCGAGCGCCGCCGCGGCGAACGCGTCGTAGCCGCCGGCGATGAGCTGAGAGAGCAGCGGGTGCTCCGGGTACTCGGTCTGGATCAGCACTTCGCCCGGCCGCTCCGCGCGGCCCGCACGTCCCGCCACCTGCACGATCGTCTGTGCGAGCCGCTCACTGGCGCGGAAGTCCGTGCCGAACAGCCCCTGGTCGGCATTGAGCACGACGACGAGGCTCACGTCGGGAAAGTGATGCCCCTTGGTGAGCATCTGCGTGCCGACCAGCAGCCGCACGCTGCCGCTCGTGACGCGCTCGAGCGCGGCCTCGAGCGCCCCGCGCCGGCGCACGGCGTCGCGGTCGATGCGCTCGAGCGGCGCGGCCGGGAACAGCTGCGCGAGCGTCTCCTCGATGCGCTCGGTGCCCTGTCCCACGGCCTTGGCGGATTCGCCGCAGTCGGGGCAGACCTCGGGGATGCGCTGCTCGCTGCCGCAGTGATGGCAACGCACGCGGCCTTCGCGCTGGTGCACGGTGAGCCTTGCGTCGCAGCGCGGGCAGGGCGCGGTCCAGCCGCAGGCGGGGCAGAACAGCGACGGCGCATAGCCACGGCGGTTGAGGTACAACAGAACCTGCCCGCCAGCATCCAGATGGCGCTGGATCGTGAGCACCGTCGGCGTAGCGATGCCCTGGGTCGCCGCATGCCTGCGCAGGTCGATGAGATGCAGTGACGGTGGTTTCGCGCCAGCGGTCCGCGCCGGCAGCTCGAGCAGCGTCGCGCGTCCCGCTTTCACCCGCTCCAGGCTCTCGAGCGCGGGCGTGGCCGAACCGAGCACCACCGGCACTCCCAGGCGCTGCGCGCGTGCCAGAGCGAGATCGCGCGCCGAGTAACGGAAGCCCTCCTGCTGCTTGTAGGAGGGATCGTGCTCCTCGTCGACGACGATGAGTCCTGGGCGCGCGAGCGGCGCGAAGATCGCCGAGCGTGTTCCGATCACTACCGGCGCCTCGCCACTGCGCGCCAGGCGCCAGGCTCGCAGCCGCTCCTGGTCCGCGAGCGACGAATGCAGCACCGCGAGTGGCGCGTTGAATCGGGCGGCGAAGCGGGCCACGAGCTGCGGCGTGAGCGAGATCTCGGGCACCAGCACCAGCGCCTGCTGACCACGCGCGACGATGTCGGCGATGGCGCGCAGGTAGACCTCGGTCTTGCCGCTGCCTGTGACGCCGTGCAGCAGGAACGAAACGTGGTGACCAGCGGCCGCCGCGATCGCCGCGATCGCGGTCTGCTGCTCGGACGAGGGTTCGGGGCCCGCGGCGACCGGTACAGTCCGCGGCGGAGCGGCCGCGGCCGCGACCTTGAGCTTCACCACCCAGCCGCGCCTCTCCAGCTCGCGGAGGTGTTCGCGCCAGCGTGGCGAGCGCGTCGCGAGTGTCGAGGCGTCGACCGCGGCGTCCGCTGCGAGGACGTCGACCATCTCGCGCAACCTGCCGGCCCGCGCGGACAACGGTGGGATCTGGCCGGCTCTTGCCGCGGCGCTGAGTGCCCAGCGTTCCTCTTGCTCGACGGCGGATACGCCTGAGCGCAACGCGGCGGGCAGCGCAGCCGCAATCACCTCGCCGGGTGGGTGGTGGTAGTAGTCGGCCGACCAGCGCAGCAGCCCGAGCAACGACTCGTCGAGCACCGGCGTCTCGTCGATCAGCGCGGTCGCGGCTTTCAGGCGCGAGGCAGGGACATCAGTCTTATCGCTCAGTTCGACCAGCACGCCGCAGGCCCGCCGGCGACCGAAAGGCACCCACAGGCGCATGCCGGGGACCAGTTTTTCGGGCGCGAGGCCTGCAGGTGGCCGGTAGTCGAACAGCTGCCGCAGCGGCACGTCGATGGCGAGGCGAAGGATCGTGCTCAAGGGCGTCCGCGGTATGTGAAGTTGTCCACAGAGGCGGTGGATAACTCTGTGGAAGATGTGCGCGTTCGGCACTCAAGTATCGGTCCCGACGGCGACTCTTGCAGTCTGACTACAATTTGACCACCGGAATTTATATTGCCTCTAATCATGGACTTAGTATGTCGTTGCAGTTCTGCGACGGCACTGGAGGCTGCCGGTAGGCCCATCGCGGAGTCCTTGACAGCCGTGTCGCAATCGGCGGTGCACATCTTTGTTTCCGAAATACTCGTCAACCGATTGGCGACGCTCGCGTTTTACAGATTGCGAAGGTCGCGCGCCGCCACCGAGTCCGCGAGTCTAACCGTATGCCAGCGCCTGCTACGCTCCCTGGCCCTGCCGATGGACCGCTCGCGCCGCAGCATCGTGGATCTCATCGGGAGGACTGCCTGGACGCTGCCGTGACGCTCGATCGCTTCCTCGCCGGCGTGGAGCGGCGCGCATTTCGAATCGCGCAGATGGCGCTGCGTGATCGCGACGATGCGCTCGACGTGGTGCAGGGCGCGATGTTCCGGCTGGCGCGCAGTTACGGCGGGCGCCCGAGCGAGGAATGGTCTGCGCTGTTCTTCCGCATCCTCTACAACGGGATCCGCGACGCGCAGCGCCGACGATCGGTTCGCTCGCGCATCTTCGGGTGGCTGCCCGGGAATCGCACGGACGATGACGACGAGGGCGACCCGCTCGAGCGCATCGCCGGCGGTGGCCCGGAACCCGACCGGCAATTGATGACGGACGAGGCGATGCAGCGGCTCGAGTCGGCGCTCGCCGGGCTGCCCGCACGTCAACAACAGGCCTTCGTGCTGCGTTGTCTGCAGGGAATGGACGTTGCGGAGACCGCGAAGGCGATGAGCTGCTCCGAGGGCAGCGTGAAGACACATTATTTCCGCGCGCTGCAGGCACTGCGCGCGCAGCTAGCCGAGGTGTGGTGATGAACGAACGGCAGGACGATGCACGCGACGAGGCGCTCGAGCGCCGCGCGCGGGAACTGTTCGACGCAAGCGTCGACGCGCTGGACGCCGAGTCGCGATCGCGCCTCGCCCGTGCCCGGCGGGCTGCGGTCACCGAACTCGAGTCGGGCCGACGACCGGCATGGCAGTGGTGGGTGCCTGCGACGGTGGCGGCCTCGGCGGCGCTCGTCGCCGTGCTCGTGTGGCGCGCACCGGAGGAAGCGGCGCCGGCGGTCGCTCAGTCGGTCAACGGCGACGCGGTCGATGCGTTCGAGCTGGTCGCGGCCGGCGAAGACCTCGACCTCGTGGCCGAGGACCTCGCGTTCTACGAATGGCTGGACGTGGCCGCTCCCGAGGAGACGACAGGGCGGGGCTCGACGACGTGACGAAGCCCGTCGTACTGGCGCTCGTGATGTCGACGGCCGCGCTCGCGTCGGCGGCGGAGCCGTCCGCGCCGCCCTATGCGCCGAGCGAGGAACTGCTCGAGTATCTCGGGACCTGGAACGGCGATGAGGAGTGGCTGCATTCGGGCGAGCTGCTGCCGCCGAAATCCACGGCGGACGGTGACCCGGTCAACGATCAGAAGGAGGATCGCGCGCCGCCGCGCGATCCGGCGGAGCAAGGCAAATGAAGCATCAACTGTGGATCGTGATCACCTGTGCGATGTTCGCCTGCGGAACCACACAGGCCCAGGGCTCGGGCGCGCCAGGTGTCCGCTGGCAGGACCTCACGACCGAGCAGCAGCAGGTGCTCGCGCCCATGCGCGATCGATGGGACTCGATGCCTCCCGGCCGCCAGCAGGCGCTGTCGCGCGGCGCCGAGCGATGGCAGCAGATGACGCCTGAACAGCGGACCCAGGCCAGGCAGCGCATGCAGCGCTGGCGCGAATTGCCGCCGGAGCAGCAGCAGCAAATGCGCGATCGCTACCAGCGCTTCAAGGAACTGCCGCCGGCGGATCAGCAGAGGCTGCGGGACAGCTTCCGCCGCTTCCAGGACCTGCCGCCCGAGCAGCGTGAGCAACTTCGCAAGCGGTGGCAGGAGATGTCACCGGAGCAGCGCCAGCAGTTCCAGGACCGCTGGCGGCAGATGACGCCCGAGCAGCGGCAGAAGGCGCGCGAGCGCTGGCAGAATGCGACGCCGGAGCAGCGAAAGAAGATGCGCGACCGCGCGCAGCAGCGGCGCGGAGACTGAGGGCGCGCGGCGTCACACGGCCGGATGGCGACAGGGCCGGCGCGCAACTCTGGCGTGGATCGAGACGAAAAAGTCGGTCCGCGGCCTTGTCCGGCAGCACCCAGCGGGCCCCGCACCGCGTCCGGCGATCGTAGCGGGCGGCGCGCCCCTCTCCTCGATGTCGAAGTGCTTCGGGTACCTCTTGAGCAGCGTCTGCATCTGACTGACCATTCGCTTCCACGCCGCCGTGCGCCGTGCTTCGGCGAGCGTCGAACGGCTTCCCTTCAGCTCGTCCCGTAACCGGGCGAGTCGCGTGATGGCGTCTGCTTGCTTGCCCTTGTTCTGGTGCAGCACGAACGGAACGCCCGAGACTCCGTCCGCTTCATAAGGCGCGGTCTGCCGCCAATACAGCTCCGCGAATTTCTCGGCGATGTCGCGGATCTGCAGCGGCAACTCGCGATTGGAATCGTCGCCTCGCTCGATCGCCAGTTCCACGAGTGCGACCAGCAGGGCGTACTTGTACGTCGCGACGAACGAGCCTTCGGACAGGATGCGCTCGATGTTGGCCATGAACCGGACCTGGTCCTCCGGCGACGGGCGGGCGGTGCCGGTCGGCAGGCAAAGCGGTGGTGACCCGGAGTCCCTGACCTCGCCCACGGTCAGTCCTTGTCCCAGTAGGCAGCCTTGTCCGGGAGCACCCAGCGGACGCCTCCCCGCGGATCGTCGCGATCGCCCTCGTAGCGCGGGATCAGGTGGATGTGCAGGTGCGGCACCGTCTGCCCGGCGGCGGCGCCGTCGTTGATGCCGATGTTGTAGCCGGCGGGGCGGACCTCGCGCTCGAGATCGTCACGGGCCGCAGCGAGCAGGGCCATCAAGTCGGCGCGCTCTGCGTCCGTGACTTCGAAGAACGAGGCCACGTGCCGCCTGAGGATGATGAGCGTGTGGCCGGAGGAGACGGGGAAGCCGTCGCGGATCGCCAATGCAGTCTCACGCTCAAATAGGATTCGATCGGGCGGCAGGCTGCAGAAGGGGCAGCAGGCAGTCATGGAGGCTGGTCGTCAGTTACGTGGGGCGGAGGCCGTGACGGTTAGCGAGGATCGTAGCGGACGGCGTGGACATCATCAGAATTTCTCGCGAAACCCGCCCCGAATGGCTGCTGCAGGAGATCGATCTGCGGGGCATCGTCCGAGGTGTTGCGCAGCGTGATCTATAAGCGACACTCATGCGTCGCCTGCCGGTCGAACTCCGCATCTTTCAGGACGCCATCGGCCGCTGTCTCATCCTCTGCGGAGGTTCGAAGCGGATACAGCTGGCTGACATCGAGAGGGCGAGGAAGTGGCTGGAAGAAGCAACAAGGCAGTCAAGCCGGTGAATCGGCGTTCGCGTCGTTCTGATGCAGTCTCCTTTGACCGGTGGGCGCGGGAGACGCTGGCGGCCGACACGGAGCTGGCCGCAGAGTACCTTCGTGAAGTCCTGGAGCGCTCCGACGAGCCCGAGGAACTATTGATTGGGTTGCGACGCATCGCAGAGGCGCAGGGCATGTCCCGGGTGGCCGAGGCCGCGGGGCTCAGCCGCGAGAGCCTGTATCGCTCGCTGTCTGCGGCAGGCAACCCGCGCTTGTCGACCCTGGTGGCCGTGCCGCGGGTGGCCGGACTGAAGCTGTCGGTACGGCCGGCGGCGTGATTTGACCGTCGGCCTTTCGATTCTTCCGCCTCTAGCTCACGCCCATTCCTGATCACACACCGCAATTATGAGGCGTGAACGCGATGCCGTCGGTGGGTAGTGTGGCGTCTCGCCGTTCCTGGCCTTGCGCATGTCGGGGCGCAGGCCTTATTTTTCGCGGAGAGGGCAATGCTCAGCATGAAATACAAGGTCGCGCTGCACCAGTCCGAGGAAGGCTTTGCGGTGTCGGTGCCCGGCCTCCCGGGTTGCTGGTCGCAAGGTCGCACCGAGGCTGAGGCGCTCGATAACATCCGGACGGCGATCGAAGAGTACCTCTCGGCCGTCGATGGCGAACTGAAGGGCGCTACGATTCGCGAGGTTGAAGTCGCGGCCTGAGCCCCCGGTTCCGTGGTCTCCGATCAGCCATGCCCAAGTTACCGGGCATCCCGCACCAGTCGGCTGTGCGCGCGCTCCAGAAGGTCGGTTTCCGGATCGTGCGGCAGGGCAAGCACGTGGTGATGAGCAATGGTCAGCGCATCATCACGGTGCCCCGGCACGATCCGGTGAACGCCATCACGATGGCGGGGATTGTTCGCGACGCAGGGCTGACGCTGGAT
>Ga0114939_10003012_pt1 | contig 11998 bp, 8 predicted proteins | sample AshMeaCrysSpring_FD_87196 | JGI IMG/M metagenome (GOLD analysis project Ga0114939, IMG submission 87196) | Groundwater microbial communities from Big Spring, Nevada to study Microbial Dark Matter (Phase II) - Ash Meadows Crystal Spring | ecosystem: Environmental > Aquatic > Deep subsurface >... | reverse complement strand
TCTTTTGAATATTTTTTCCCTCAAACGTAGCGCAAAAAAGGTTAATTTATCTCAACACACTTCCTCTGTGGTTAAACCACCCCAGAAAAACTATCTCCCTCTCAAAACTTTTATCTCCCTCTCCCCTTTTAAATATCTTTTCCCTCAAACGTAGCGGGGAAAAAAGCCAAATTACCCCTTGACATTTCATTTTCCATCTGTTATCATGATTCATAGGGGGTAACTTGGGCATTAAATAGTACAAAAGTAACTTTTAAGAGCATAAAAAAAAAGACAGAAAAGCAAGGAAAAATACTAAAAATACTTTTGTTAGCGAGAAAGTCAAGGTGAAAAAAGACAGAAGTTAGAGGAGGAAGAGAAAAAAAAATAACTAAAGTGCTAAGTGAGAAACGAGTAGTAATAAAGTAATCAAGCACCCAGAAAACCACCCAGAAAACTCACTCATGACTTATAACTTTTTTCCTCGCAAACTAAAACCCCTCTCCCTCCTCCCTCCTCCCTCCTCCCCCCCTCTTCAAGGACAAAAAAAAGCAAACGTAGCGGGGAAAAAAGCCAAATTACCCCTTGACATTTCATTTTCCATCTGTTATCATGACTACTAGGGGGTAACTTGGGCATTCAGTTTTATAAAAGTAAGATTTAAAAGTCTTAAAAAAGAGACAGAAAAGCAAGGAAAAATACTAAAAACACTTTTGTTAGCGAGAAAGTAAAGGTAAAAAAAGGCAGAAGTTAGAGGAGGAAGAGAAAGAATTTTCACTCAAGTGCTAAGTGAGGAACAATTAGTAATAAAGTAATTTAATTAAAACAAAAAAACTAAATAACTTATTAAGTTACAATAAAAATAGCCATGAATCGCTTTATATATATAGCTAGCTAATATAGTTTTCAGTTTAATAGTGGTTGGAAGTGAAATTTATCTATTAGGATAAAAGTTAGTAATCGTTTTAGCGATCGCCACAAAAAACCATTAATAACAAAACAAGTTCATCAATAGCTTGTCGTTGTAGCTTAACAGAATAAGGAGAATTATTGATAATAATACTAAAAATAATAGGTGAAGAAGTGGGAAAATATAAATATCCAGAAAGAGCGGAAACTCCAGTTAAAGTACCAGTTTTAGCCCGTAAATTTCCAGCAACTGGAGTATTAAGAAAACGAAGCTGTAAAGTACCAGTTTCACCAGCAAGAGGGAGAGACTCTTGGTAGATTTTTCCAACTGATGTTTGAGCAATTAAAGTGAGAGTTTGGACTAAAGCTTCAGGACTTACTAAATTATGTCTGGATAAGCCCGAACCGTCAACCAAAACATAACTATCTGGATTAACTCCTAACTCAGTTAAACTCTTTTTTATTGCTTCAACTCCCGTTTCTTCTTGAGTTTCCTTTCCCAAAATATGCCTTAAAGTTTCCGCAAATAAGTTATTACTTTCCTGATTAGTTTCTTTTACCAAAACCTCTAAAGTAGGGGAAAAAATTATAGTAACTTCTTCCCCAGGATTATCAATAGAATTAGTAGTTATGGTGATAGAATCAACAGAAATGCCCTCCAAAGAGAGTAATAAACGGAAAGAATTAGCAAAATATTCAGCAGGGTTTCTTATCGCTAAATTCCAAATATCAGGAGGAGAATTTTTAGCCAATGCTCCTGTAATTTCTAAGTGATAATCACCTAAAAAACCTTGAATTTCTACTCCAGATTCTGTATCATTCGCAGCAGTAATAGTAGTGTTTATTAGCCGCCATTGACTACCAGCTAAAGAGTCAGACCAATAAAATTGTAAAGGGTTACCTAGCAAATTTTGGGGAAATAACGTTAAAGTAACAGCATTTTCATTTAAAATTAAACTATTAACAGCAACTCCCCAATAACTATAAACATCTTCCCATTCCCAGTTAGGATGAATGGCAGCTTCCTCAAAGTAACCATCTTCTAGAATTAATTCTTCAATGTGGTTAACTCCAAGTCGTTTTAATTCCCTTACTACCTCTTTCAACTTATCAGTAGTGATAGTAGGATCGCCTCGTCCAATAACTCGTAAACTTGTTAAATTAGGAACAGTACCAGTAGCAGTAAAAGGAGTAGTAATTTGAAAATTAGGAGAAAGTTTGTGTAAAGCAGCAGCAGTGGTTAAGAGTTTAACATTAGAAGCAGGAATAAAATATTGGGAAGCATTGTGAGAGTAGAGGGTTGTTTCCTCTCTTTGGATTAGAATACCCCAACGAGAGCGTTGAAATTCCTCACGGTTGATAATGGCTCCAATTTCACTTTTTAGGTTATTAGAGCACGTTTGCCCTGCCATAACCTTTAAACTAAAAGTAAACTGCCATCCCAGTAGTAAGAAGAATAAAATAACTTTAAATTTACTAGAAAACATTAGGAGGAAAATATGAGTTATGATTTTGACCTGTTTGTAATTGGTGGAGGATCTGGAGGTATAGCTACAGCCAGAAGAGCAGCAGAATACGGCGCTAAAGTAGGAGTAGCAGAATTTAACCGTCTGGGAGGTACTTGTGTCAATCGAGGTTGTATCCCCAAAAAATTAATGGTATATGCAGCTCGTTTTCCCCACTTATTTGAAGATGCGCAAGGATATGGTTGGAGCGCAGTGGAAAGTAAGTTAAATTGGCAAAAAATGATTACTGCGGTGAATAATGAGGTAGAGCGTCTGAATGGGGTGTATGAGCGTATGTTGGAAAAATCTGATGTAGAAGTTATCTCCGCTCGTGCTCAATTTCTTGACCATCATACCCTGGAAGTGGGGGGGAGAAAAGTAACCGCAGAGAAAATTTTAATTGCAGTTGGTGGTTATCCAGTTAAACCAGATATCCCAGGAATAGAAAATGCTATCGTCTCTGATGCTATGTTTGAGCTTCAAGAACAACCCAAACGAGTAGTTATTATTGGTGGTGGTTATATTGGAGTAGAATTTGCTTGTATTATGAATGGTTTGGGGTCAGAAGTAACTCAAATTATTCGTGGTGATAAGATTTTGCGCGGGTTTGATGATGATCTTCGTACTGAAATTCAAGAAGGAATGATAAAACATGGCATTACAATTATTAATAATAATCAACCAATAGCTATTGAAAAGATATCCGAAGGGTTGAAAATGAAAGTAAAAAAAGAGGGAAAAGACGAGATAATTTTCGCTGATGCTTGTACTTTGGCAGCAACTGGAAGGATACCAAATATAGAGAATTTGGGGTTAGAAAATACTCAAGTAGAAGTGAAGAATGGGGCGATCGCCGTTGATAAATATAGCCGTACATCGGTAGAAAATATATTTGCAGTAGGAGATTGTACGGATAATATTAATTTGACTCCAGTTGCAATTAATGAAGGACGAGCTTTTGCAGATACAATGTTTGGCGGTAAGTCTCGGATCATGGCTTATGATAATGTTCCTACGGCAGTTTTTTCCACTCCAGAAGCAGCAACAGTTGGGTTAACAGAAGCAGAAGCAAGGGAAAAATATGGGGAAGGAATTAAAATTTATCGCAGTAAATTTCGACCAATGTATTATACATTACCAGGAAAAGATGAAAAGACATTAATGAAATTAATAGTTGAAGAGAAAACAGAAAAAGTATTAGGAGCTCATATGGTAGGGGAATACGCAGCAGAAATAATTCAAGGAATAGCGATCGCCTTAAAAATGGGAGCCAAAAAAGCAGATTTTGATGCTACTGTAGGCATTCATCCTAGTTCCGCTGAAGAATTTGTAACAATGCGATAAATAGTCATTAGTCATTGGTCATTAGTCATTAGTCATTAGTCATTAGTTTGATTTATGTAGGTAAAAATAAATATTAATTTTTCGGCGTTGCTTAGTTAGGGGATGAAGATGAAGCGTGGGCGTTGCATATTTTCAGGATGAAAAATAGTAAGATGAAGTAAACTAAGCTAAGAAAACCTCATGAAATGTCCCTTGTACCAATCAACTAACAGTCGAAAAAATGGCAAAAAGCGAGGAAAATAAAACTATATTTATGCTGATTGTGGTCGACAATTGAGCGAAAATTCCAAAGTTGAGAGAGGTTATAGCTTCCCACTTTGATCGAAAAATTGAGAGAGTGACCGAAAAAAATAGGAATCATCGCCTCCTCTTAAAAAAGGAGGCGATGATTCCTATTTTTTTCGGTCAAACTTTGATCCATAATCAAACCTAACCAACAGGCAACAAATAAAAATTTACTTAAAACTGGATAATCATTTTTAGGTAAATCTTTTAAAAGAAGATTTGCGATTTTAGGGAAGTTATAAATAAACATTAATATCAGTTATTTTTAGTTTTCTTATCCACATTATAACAAATTTTCGATCTTTAAATACTAACTTTTCTTGACATTCAACGTTTCTGATACAAGGCTTTTAATAATTATCAAATTTTTAAATGAAACAGCCCTGCTTTTTTAAGGGGGGTTTGATCAACACTTGTTCACAAATCATTTAAAAGGGCTATATAATTAAAGTAGTTGAAAGTAAGCGAGATAGTTCTTGAAAAATGAAAAAGACTGAGGGGCAATACTCTTCTGGGTTTTTATTTAAACTCAACCAGCGTTATTATAATTATTGGTTGATAACGACTATTTTTTTAGTAGTGATTTTACTGGAATACAGTACACCTTCAGCATACATTTTCGGCTATTTTTATACAGGAGCTATTGTGCTGACTAATTATTGTCTCAAGCGTCAAGCTGTTATCTTAATTACCGTAGCTGGTGCAGTATTTACCTTATTAAATCTGTTTTTTCCTCAACTAGAAATTAATGATAATGCTACTGTAGCCAATAGAATTATTGCTGTTATTGCTATTTTAGTGACAGGATGGTTAAGCGTTCGCAATCGCATTTATGAAGAAGAAATCAACAAGCAACAGGCAAAAATTAAAGCCCAAGAACAACTGGCTGCAATTCGTCAAGACTTTGTTTCTACTCTAACTCATGACCTTAAAACCCCTTTATTAGGAGCTATTGAAACAATAAAATCTTTTCAAGCTGGAGTTTTTGGAATGGTCAGTCCAACCCAACAAAAAGTATTAGAAATGATGAGACGTTCCCATCAGTCTACTCTGCAACTTGTACAAACTGTTTTAGATGTTTATCGCAATGATAGCGAAGGAATACAGCTTCAATTAAAACCTCTAAATTTAACTCTATTATTAGAAGAAATTACCACAACTTTAACGGATTTATGTCAATCTCGTCGCATTTATATCCATTTTGATACTCGTCAAAACTTATGGGTTAAAGGAGACAGTCTCCAATTACAACGGGTGTTTAGTAATTTGTTGAATAATGCTATTAATCATTCTCCTCGCGGAAGTAGAATTGAGATTACTTTAAAGTCAATTGAAAATCAACAACAAGTTTTAGTGAGAGATAAAGGATCAGGAATTGCTAACAATGATCTTCCCTATTTATTTGAAAGATTTTATCAAGGTCATAGCGATCGCTCTGCTAAAGGTTCGGGGTTAGGACTTTATTTAAGTCGCCAAATTATTGAAGCTCACGGTGGTAAAATTTGGGCAGAGAATCATCCCACTCAAGGCGCTATTTTTTGCTGTAGTTTACCTGCTTTAATGGAAAGATGAAATTAACTAATTCGGTGCGAATTTTACTGGTTGAAGACGACGAATTATTTCGTTTAGGACTTGCAACTCGTCTTGGACAAGAGTCGGGTTTTGAAATCATAGCAGAAGCGAATGATGGAGAGACAGCAGTAGAATTAACTAATCAATATCGCCCCGATGTCGTATTATTAGATGTGGGATTACCAGGTATTGGTGGGGTAGAAGCTTGTCGTCAAATTAAACAGCAACATCCGAATTTACCAGTTTTGGTCTTAACTTCCCATTCTCAAAAACCTCTAATTGAACGCTTAATTGTAGCAGGAGCGCAGGGTTATTGTCTTAAAGGAATTGAAGCGGAACATCTCATTTTAGCATTACGTTCGGTAGTAACAGGTGCGTCTTGGTGGGATATTCAAGGAACTTCGGAAATAAGAGAAGTATTTACTCAAAAACCTCAGATTTCTTCTTCATCTCCTGAACTATTAGATAACCCTCTGACTAATCGAGAACAAGAAATTTTAAAATTAATAGCTGTGGGAAAAAATAATCAAGAAATAGCAAAAGAACTGAGTATTGCTACGGGTACAGTAAGGGTTCATGTTCACGCCATTTTACAGAAATTAGAAGTACGCGATCGCACTCAAGCAGCGATTTTAGCTTTTCAAAAAGGGTTGATCCAAAATTCTTGATCCTGTAAAAGGGGTTACAATAGTTTGGTTTTCTCTAAAAAATTGAGCAGCACCGCCTTATTAGAGTCGTGTTTTGAAGCATAGTAAATGATCAGTTATCTTAAAGGTTTAGCAGTTGATTTTGTCAAAAATACTGGCAATCGGGTTATTGTTATTTTAGAAGTAAATAACATTGGCTATGAGTTACAAGTTCCTTCCCGTCTTGCGCGTAAATTATCTGGGGAGAAAGAGAAAATAGTGCAAGTATTTACTCACCAGCAAGTTAAAGAAGAGCAACAAACGCTCTATGGTTTTGCAACCGCCGCAGAAAGAGATTTATTTCGCCAGTTGATTGGAGTAACTGGGATAGGAGCACTCTCAGCGATCGCACTTATTGATACCCTGGGTTTTGATGATTTAATTGAGGCGGTTATATCCAACAATATCAATGCTTTAGCTAAAGCGCCTGGAGTGGGTAAAAAAACCGCTGAACGTCTGAGTTTGGAATTAAAATCTAAGTTGGAGGGGTGGCGGTTATTACCAGGAAGTAGTGCATCTAGCGCTCTTGCTATCCCTACTGAAGTGATCAAAGAAGTTGAAGTAACTTTAGGCGCACTAGGATATACACAACAAGAAATAGAGCAAGCACTTTCTGTATTGAGTAAAGATAAACAGTTACTGAAAAATCCTCATGTAGAAGAATGGTTGAGAAAGGCGATCGCTCATTTAAGTCTCTAATTTTATTCACATTTTCACCTGTTTCTGCACTATTCCTGGTTTTGTGTGCTTGTGCTCTCTTCAATTTCTTTTGCCACAAATTCACGTAAACTCAACAAACTGAGAGTTTGACCCAAATTTAGGGGGAGGAGGGAGATACCTTCAAGACGAGACTGGATCCACCCTGAGCCCCAGTACCACTCATGGTAGCCATCAATTCCTTTACTCAACAACATCCGCAGACAGTTATCTGTGGCTATTTCCACTTGATGTTCAACGGCTACGGGACCGATATAACTGGTAAAAACTAAACCTGAATGGAGTTTTTCTGGTAGTTTTGTAGAAAAACGCTGCATCCACAACCATTTACTCAGTTTACTGGTATCCAGCAAGCAGTTGTGGAGTAAACTTGCTGGTGCATTAATTTCGATGCGGAGAACACTCTTTTGGAATTTACCTAACATAAGGTTTTACATTTGCGTAGGTTTTGACTGATAAACCCTAGGCTTCTTATTTTTCCTAGTTTCCAGGTTATTATAACATCAATTGGGAGTTTTACCATTACTCATCAGTGTAGCTATTTTTACGCGATTTTTTCCACCAGGGCTGAGAGTTTTTTGTGTATTAAATATTAATTTATCCTTAAACCATTATATCTTGCTGAGTAGATGTGTTATTATCTTAGCGGAAAGAAGAATTAAAGCACAGCGAGAGGTGCTTATTCTTTTAAAATATTAAGGTTGACAACTAATCAACGCATAATTTTTTTTATGCTTTTAATGTATTGTTAATCACAAAATTTCCTCAAAGGAGAAGGAGTTAAATCAAATGAATAAAATCAAAAATTTTGTTTCCAGTGCTTTAAGTTTTGGCTTTGTATTTACTTGCTCTTCAATGGCAATGGCAGCTAATTTAAATTTAAATTTACCTGTGTTATCTAATGAGAAAATAAATACAGACTCCTCTAGTTTTTTTGGCAAAACTTTTACTCACAATCTGAATTTTAAAAATACAGGATCAAATAAACTTTGGATCTGGAAATTAGATACTTTTGAATTAAAAGAACCAATTTCAGGAATTAGTGATTTTGGTAATAGATATGATTTTCGTAATAATTTTAAAAGTTTTCAACCCCCCAGCCTTCTTCCTGGGCAAAATCAAGCAATATCATCTAAAGCTTTTGTAAATGGCAATGTAATTAGAAATGTAGTAAGCAAAACAAATGCAAGTCAAATTGGTTTTGCTACAGTAGATGCCAGAGTTTTTTACATTTTACAAAACGGTGCAAAATATGATAATTTAACAATAAGAGTAAAATCAAATAGTAGCTCTACAGGAGCGTTTTTTGGGGGCAGTAATGCAGGAGTTAAAAGTATTAGTGCCAATGCTAATTCTCCTGAAGAAATAGTTCAAGTAAGCGCTGCATCCGCAAGTATAATTAATTCTATTTCTAGCCCAGAAATAACATTTACCAGCCCTTTTGATTCCCTAATTTCAACAGATTTTGTAGATGATGTGTTTAATGGATCAAAAGCAGAGATAAGCGGTAATTTATTTCTACAAGGGAAAGAAGAATACGAAGAAGAAGGAATTGTAGAATATATTTTTGCCGATGAAAATGAGGGCATTAATCAGCCAGTTGAATATATAATTAAGTCAGAGTCAGGTGATGTTTTATTATCTGCACAAATAGACCAATTATTGTATAATCCTCCCGAAAACGAAAATGAATTTTGGGGCATTCTTAGTAGTCTAAAATTAGCAGGAGTAGATGAAGCATCACCCTTCTATGATCCTAATCTAAATAATGAAATAAAATCAGACTATATTTTAGCAATGGATCAGGAATTAACAGCAGATATAGAAGGAGAAGGCGATCGCCCTCTTTATCCTTATATCACTTTAACACCAGATGTAGAAAACCTAGAAGCAGCAACTGATGAGTTTACCCAACCATTGGGTTTTAATGTAACTTTAAATCAGTTTTTGGCATTTACTGAAGGAAAAGCTGAATTTGAAGATTTTCCCAACAATAACACACAAATACCTGAACCATCTTTGATAGTGGGAATAGCATTTGTTGGAGCTTTAGGTGCAGTTTCAACTAGAAAAAACAAGCAAAAACCCTAAGAAAAAATTATCGTTAATACAGGATTTTGGGGTGATTGATTTTGACAAATCGCCCCTATTTCTCAATTACTGATCGCAGGTTTAAAAATATAAGAATCTACCCGAAGTCTCCTAAGATCATTTTTCTAAAGTTATAATATAGAACAATTGCTGTCAGACTAGGCGCAAGACAAGGGGCTTAAGCCCCTTGTCTTATAAAAAAAATCAATAATTAGTATAAAAAAGTGTTATAATAAATAAAAAGTCATTAGTAATTGATTTGTCTCAAAAAACATAATTATTGATTGGAATAAATTACAAATAAAAAGAGAGCTAGAAGAAAAAATGTTATGTAAAATAAATCGTTGGTTAATAGGATTAAGTGGTGCTGCAATTTACATGATGTGTGGGATAAAAAACCATGTTTTAGCACAAGTAATTCCAGATGGAACTCTGCCAACAAATGTAACAAATTCAGAGAATTTATATGAGATAACAGGAGGAACTCAATCAGGTAATAACCTCTTCCATAGTTTTCAAGAATTTTCCATTCCCGAAGGGTTTACAGCCCATTTTCAAAACATAGATAATATCGCAAATATAATAAGTAGGGTAACAGGGGGAAATGTTTCTTTTATTGATGGTATTCTCAAAGCAAATGGCTTTGCAAATGTGATTTTACTTAACCCTAATGGCATTAATTTTGGTCCAAATGCTAGCTTAAATATTGGAGGAGCTTTTGTCGGAAGCACTGCACCAGAATTGATATTTAAAGATGGAACCGTATTTAATAATAATCCTAATTCTCCCGTAAATTTAACAGTAAGTGTACCATTGGGGTTGCAATGGAATGATACCCAAACACCAGCAGAAATAATAGTAAATGGTGCAAGGTTAGCAGTAAAACCAGAACAAGTTTTACTGCTGGTGGGAGGAGATATTGAAGTAAATGGGGGAAGTTTAATAGCCCAAGGAGGAAGGGTAGAATTAGGAGGATTAAAAGGTGAGGGGATTATTCCAGTAAAATTAGATGAAAATGGTAATATTGTGGCTTTGGGAGAATATCCAGCAGCAGTAGAGCGAGGAAATGTTACCCTCACAAATGAAGCAAGAATTAATGTGATTACAGATGAAAGAGGCGGGGGAAATATTGCAATTAATGCCGCTAATTTACAAGTTGAAGGTAATAGCCAGGTGGTAGCAGGAATCAAACCAAATTCACAATTAGGAGTAACAGAAACAGGAGAAATTACAAATGTAGCAAAAACTGGCATAGGCAATATTATTCTCAATGCAACAGGAAAAATAACTATTCAATCAAGTGCTATCCGTAATGAAATTAAAGCAGGTAGTGGCGTTTTTCTTTCAGGAGGAAATATTGAAATTTCCGCAGAAAAATTAGAGGTAATTGATGGGGGAATAATAAGTACTAATTTGGCAGGTGGTGCAGATGTTGGTTTGAGAAATATAATTCTTCAAATTAACGGAGATGTCACTATTGGCAACCCCAATAACCCACAAGATAACAGTAGAATATCCACTAAAGTAAATAATAACGCCATCCAATTAACAGGAGAAGAAAATACAGGAAAAGGTGGCACAATTACCATAAATGCTAACTCCCTTTCTCTTAATAATAAAACCTCCATTACTACCGCAATTACAGGAGAAACAACAAATTTATTCCCAGGAGTAGGTAATGCAGGAGATGTGATAATTACAGTGGAAAAAGGAAATGTGGCGATCGCTAGTAGTCAAATCCTAACTCAAGTAGGTGCAAATGTAGAAGGTGCAGCAGGAAAAATAAAAATAACTGCTACAAATTTGACCATTAATAACAGTATGCTCAATAGCGTTAGCCGAGGAAGCGGTAACTCAGGAGAGATAAATATTCAGGCTGAAAATACTATAGAATTAAAAGATGGAAGTGAAATTAATAGTGGATTTGCTCCAATAGGTACAGCAGAAACTGGCGGCAATATTAAGATTATAGCTAACTCTATTTTCCTCAGAAATGATGCCATTCTTAATACCTCCAACACCGAAGGCTTGTTTGGTACAGGTGGAAAACCAGGCAATATAATTCTTGAGGGTAAAGAAACAATAGAATTAGATGGTGAAAATGTTTTAATTAATACCAGTGCAGGAAAATTATCACAAGGAGCAGCGGGAAATATTGAAGTCAAAGCTAAAGATGTAAGTGTTTTAAATGGAGCTAGACTAGAAGCTGCAACTACTGGCAATCAAAATGCAGGAAAAGTAATTATTGCGGCTGAAGATACTGTAGAATTAGGGCAAAATGTTCAAGTAAAAACCACAATTGCTGAAACAGATTTTTTGGATACTGGTAATGGTGGAGATATTGAAGTAACTGGTAATTTTGTCAAAGTTAATGGCGCAATATTGGAAACAGAAACCAATGCAGAAGGAAATGCTGGGAATATAACGATTGAAGCTCAAGAAAATGTATCAATTACTAATAACAGTACTCTCAATAGTCAAGTGGTTAAAACTGATGTTGAAAGTGGTGATGGAGGTAATATCAATCTCACCGCTCCTGTTATTGAAGTTGATAACTCTCAACTCACAACTCAAACAGAAGCTCAAGGAAATGCTGGAGAAATTAAAATAACTGCTGCTGATGCAGTATCTATTAATAATTCTCGCTTTTCTTCCTCAACTTTAGGAGTTGGTGATGCAGGAAATGTTAAGCTTGAAGCTACCTCAATTTTGGCTTTAAATAACTCTAACTTAGAAAGTAAAGCTCAAGGAGAAAGAATAACAGGAAATGCAGGAGAAATAACTCTCAAAGCGCCTCAGCTCCAAACAAATAACTCTAATATTTCTACCTCAACTTCAGGAGAAGGTTTAGCAGGAAAAATCGAAGTAACAACCAATGAAATTAACTTAAATAGCTCTAATATTTCCTCC
>Ga0114939_10003010_pt1 | contig 12000 bp, 9 predicted proteins | sample AshMeaCrysSpring_FD_87196 | JGI IMG/M metagenome (GOLD analysis project Ga0114939, IMG submission 87196) | Groundwater microbial communities from Big Spring, Nevada to study Microbial Dark Matter (Phase II) - Ash Meadows Crystal Spring | ecosystem: Environmental > Aquatic > Deep subsurface >... | reverse complement strand
CATATCTAGCATACGGTCAGCTTCATCCAGTACAAACATTTCAACACGACTCAGATCGATTTTGCCACGACTAATATGATCTAACAAACGACCTGGCGTAGCGACGATAATTTCGTGCGGCATACCAATATTGCGAAGTTGGTCACGGAAGGGTTCACCGCCTGTGACACAGACGGTTTTCATGCGTGGTAATTTACCCGCCATCATCATTGCCGCTTTAGAGACTTGCTGTGCAAGCTCACGCGTTGGGCAAAGCACAACCACACGAGGACCACGTCCATCGTTGATGGCTGGCGTCAATAAGCGTTGCAGCGCAGGCAACATAAAGGCAGCTGTTTTACCTGTACCTGTCGGGGCACAAGCAATTAGGTCTTTACCATCTAACAACAAAGGAATACCTTGCACCTGAATCGGTGTCGGGTGGGTAATGTCGTTACGGGTTAAGTTTTCAACAATTTTCTCTTCAATACCTAAGTCGGCAAAAGGATTGCTTTTGACCAGAACTTCATGGACTCCTTCAGTACCAGGGGCAACATCTAAAATAGCTTCTAAGCTAAGATCAGGAGGAGTCGTCGTGTTAGGTTTGTTCAACATCATAATCAGTTTTTCCATGAATTGAGTCGAGCATGGATTAACGCTAGGGCGCAGTGGATATAAGGCGCAGTCAGCAAAATAATAGCTCGAATAATAAAAAATCGAGAACAGCAGCCAAAAGTGACCTGTACAAGCTTAATTGAGTGAAGGCTTGTCAGCAGCAATCATGGGGGCGGGCATTCCCGTCAACTCCCGCGCGATTGGCTGGCCTAAGATTCTGCTAACTAACGACCAAAATGTCGTTGACAGAGGGGGGCGAGAAAATCGAGTTTATGCCAGAAAACAACAAAATAACCATCTGGCGATGCGAGAGAAAGCTTATTATCAGGCAAACTATCGAAAAAAGCAATGCTGTCATAAAATAAATTGATCAATAATCCTAATAACGTCAGTCAGTTCAAGAATATAATGGATAAAGAATCTGTTTTCCTCATCTCTGCATATCAAACCGTCGCTTAACATGATAAAACGGACAAGAAAACATTGCATCCTTCACTTTCTTGTTTGTATCTTGATTGGCATCGTGATAAAGTCAAACTCTAAACCATACTATAAAGATAAGAATTTCAACATGAACATCCTAGCCATTGATGATAATAGTATTATTCGACAGCTAATTACCATGACCCTCAATAGAGCGGGAGATATGGATTCTGTTAACGTAGAAACAGGACAAGAGGCATTAGAACTCGCCAAAACCACTCGGTTCGATTTGGTCATTATGGATTGGCAAATGTATCCCATGGGGGGGTGTGAGCTCTTAACAGCGATACGCCAGCTACCTAATTACCAAAAGACGCCCATCATTGTCATCTCTGCAGATAGTGAAGAAAAAACCAAACAGATTGCCAAAGATCATGGTGCCACGGGCTGGATGGTCAAGCCGTTTAACCCTGAAAAACTCATTGAGAAAATTCGTAAACTGGCGCAATCTTAATCAATGTCAATGAAAAAAGTTCTGCCCAATAGGGTTACTTGGTTTTCCGAGTGAGCTATTTCCAGTTTTACCACTGAGTCGTTTTTGATCCTTCCGAGTATTTGAGAGAAATCGCTCTCTCAAAGAACTATCGACTGGTTAAACGATACATCAGAGGTAAGGTAAACAGCGTTAACAGGGTCGAAACCACAATCCCCCAAACAATCGCTGTCGCTACGGGTCCGAAGATCAGTGAAAACCCTCCCACGCCCACAGCCAGACCAATTAACCCAGCAATGGTCGTGGTCGAGGTAATCAAAATAGGAACCAAGCGTCGACGTGCCGCATAAACACTGGCATGAAGCACACTCATTCCCATCCTACGTCGATCATTAGCGGCAGCAATCAACACAATCGCAGAATTAACCGCAATGCCTGACAAAGCAATGACACCATAAAGCGTGTACAAGCTCAACGCAATATCATTCAGCCATAATCCATAGGCCACACCTGTAAATGCCATAGGTACTGAGACTAAAATTAACAAGGGTTGCCAATAACTTTTAAATTGAGCACCCAAAATGAGGTACATTAAACCAATACCCAATACAAACAGCATACCCATGCTGCCCAAAGACTCATTTAAATCATCCAGTTCGCCTGAAAAGTCTAAACTCACTTGGGGGTAATCCAGCGCAACTTCAGCCCAAGCTTGCTGTATCGCGCGATTGGCTTGCAGGGTATCTGTCACTGATTTATTTAAATCAGCTTCCAAGGTAATGGCTCGACGATAATTGTGATGGCGCAAGCTAGCAAAGCCATTTTGAATGTCAATCTCGACCAATTCACCTAAGGCAACTACCTTGCCTGACGGTGTCGATAAGGGAATGGCTCGCCACGCATCTAAATCGGGCATACGTTGACTTTGACTCCTTAAGCGCAACTCGACTTTTTGCCCTTGATCGGTTAACTGAGCCAAAATCTCTCCATCCGACAATACACGCAACGTTCGAACCACCTCATTGACGCTTAACCCCGATTTGGCAATGGCATCGACATTCAGACGAGTAACGAGCTGTTGTGAACCCAAGGCGGCATCGTCAGTTATATTAATAACGCCATTGACAGACTTCATCAACTGCATTAGCTGTTGACTCGCCTGTCTCAATTGATGGTAATCGTCACCACGCACCTTGATACTAATTGCTTTGGCAGAAGGCGGTCCATTACTCAATCGCAGCAAACTGACTTTGGCAATTTTGGGTGAATCGACCAGCGCCTCATTCAACTCAGTCAAAATGGCATCGACACTTCGACGCCCATCATAAGGCTCACTTAAGCTGACAAATATTTGTCCATAAACATCACCAAGACGGGGTTCTGTTTCAGTAAACATCTGTCCCGCATAGCTCACAATCGCTCGTACCTCTCCTTCGTGCAACCAGCGTCTTGTCAGTTGTTCTACGGCCAAAGTGGTCGTGAGTGTTTGTGTCAGAGGCGTTCCTGCTGGCATTTCGACATTAACATAGAAAGCTTGTACGGGATCTGTGGCAAAAAAATTAGTAGTAATTCGTTCTGACATCACCAACCAGACTGCCGACATAAAGGAAAAACCAAGCACAGCCAAGGTCAACAAGGGATAACGAAAGCTTTTCACCAATAAACGCCCATAAGCATTCTGTAGCTTGAGCAAATAATGTGCTCGACGCTGTTCTACAGGTGACGGCTTAGCTGGACGATGTTGATAAAGCATATGCGTATGTACAGGCATCATCCAAAAGGCTTCGACTAAACTCACCAATAGAGCGATGGTAACCACCATAGGTACAACTCGCATGAAATCGCCTAGAATACCTGGTAAGAGCATCAAAGGGAGAAAAGCAGCAACTGTTGTCAGCACAGCAGCCAATACAGGCCAACCGACTTCAGCAATGGCGACTTGGGCTGCCTCTAGGCTAGACATTCCTTGACGTATCCGCCATGTCATCGCTTCTACCACAACCACCGCATCATCTACCAGCATACCTAGGGCAATAATCACGCCGAGCAATACCGTTAAATTAAGCGTCTCGCCACTAACGTAAAGCACAATAAAGGCACCCGCAAGAGAGAAAGGAATACCCAGTGCAATGAGCATACCCACGCGCCAGCCTAAAAACAGCCAAGATACCAACAGCACGAGAATTAACCCTTGTAACGCATTAGACTCCATAATACGAATCGCTCTGCTCGTTGCCAGAGTTTGATCGTCAGCTAATACCGCTTCTAAACCGCTTGCTTGATATTGACGATTAAAGTCGACAAGAAAATGTGATATGCGTTCGACTAACTGAAGGGTGTTCGCTGCATCTTTCTTCATGATTGCCATCATAATGGCCGCATCACCATTAAAGCTAACCAACTGAGAAGCATCTTCTCGACTTCGATAAACTTGGGCAATATCGCCCAGTCTTAATTCGCCATTATCTCGACTAATGATTAAACGGCTCAGGCTTTCTGGCTGAATGCTTTGTCCAATGTGACGCAACAACCATTGCTGTCCTCCCATGAGTAGCTTACCAGCCGCCACATCTTGCCACTGGGCACTAATGGCGTTCGCCACAGTCGCCACGCTCAATTGGTGATTCGCGAGTGCCGACATATCCAAGGCGACTTGTAATTCAGGATCATCTAAGCCTAGGGTATCGACTCGATCCACACCCGATAGACGCTCCAACTCCTTGCGTAGCGTATTTCCGCTCATACGCAATTGTTCATCGCTTGCCTTACCTTTTAGAACGACCGTGGCTGTCGGAAAGGCATTGGCACTGGTAATTTCAAGAATAATAGGCTCGACAATATTTTGAGGAAGCTCATTGCGTTTATTTTGAATTTCTCGTCTCAAATCATTGACCCGTTTGTCGAACAAACGATCATCTAAATCTCGAAAACGAACGAGAATATTAGAAACACCCACCCGTGAAGTGCTGGAAATAAATTTCACATCCGATACTTTGCGTAATGCATCCTCCAATGGCTGAGTGACACGGCTCTCCATATCTTCTGCACTGGCGCCAGGTAAGTTGGTAACTATGACTATCCAGTTAAAGTTGACCGTTGGATCCTGCTGACGTGGCATTAATTGATAAGACATAATGCCCAAAGCCAACACCAACACAAATACCAAATTAGCCAGTACACTGTTTCCCATTAGGGCTTTTAACATCATAACAATCTATCCTGACAGGGATGACAATTGGGAAAAAACTGAGTGCTACTTAATGTCATCATGGTAAAGCTTCCCCGTCACTAAGACGCTGAAATCCTTCAGTAATGACCGCCATTTTTGCGTTATGTAGGGCTGGCGGTAAAGGATTGGCTCTGCCCTCTTGTGCCATGGGTAGTGGAATAAATTTCGCTTGCTCATTACTACGAATAAAAAAACCATAATGATCGCCTCGCTTAACCAATAAATGAGCGGGCAAATGAGGCGTCGCATCTTTGATTAATAAATTGCCCGCCAAACCGATACGCAAAGGAATGCCGCTCTGATACCAAGCCAACACATTTCGTGTTTGTGCGTCAATCGAGTTACTCATCCGCAATAATTTAACACTAACCTCATCAATCCCACTCGCTTTGAAAACGGCGGGCAGACGTTGCAAATTACCCGCCAATGACAGAGGGACAGATACACGAATTTCTGCCGCTTCGGTTTGAACTAAACTCAATAATGGCGACCCTAAACTCGCTAAGGAACCTACCCCCATTAATTGCGCTTGCACAACCCCCCGATACGGCGATTTGACTTGACAGCGTTCTACTTGCAGTTGGGCTTGCTTTTGCTGTGCGGTCAATCCCGTCAGCATTGCCAAACGACGCTCGTAATCCGCCGTCGCTTCTTCTAGCTGACTCGCCGAAGCCAGCGACTGCATTTGTAATTGTGCAAAACGTTTACGCTGAGCGGCTGCATAGGCAAGTTGCGCTTGATTTTCTTTTAAGCTCGCTTGAGCAGCTTCTAATTGCAAGCGATAATCTCGACAGTCGAGCTCCACAAGCAGTTGTCCATAGTTAACGCTATCACCTGGACGCACTAAAATACGCTCAACTTTGGCATTAATTTCTGCACTCAATTGACTCTCGTTTTGACTGATCACCTGCGCTGGCAACTCAAATTGAGGATAAATTAATACCTCCTGCAAGGGTTTCAACCCTAAAGGAGCCGCACTCGTCGAAAACGACATCATGCTGATGATTAATCCTAACCCACCGATCAGTCTTTGCATACTTTCTCAACCCTAGCGTCAATAAAACCAAATGCCCCTATCATAACCGATAGAGGCACTCAATCGCACTAGCACTAGCCTAAGAAAGTGAGATAGTCGTTAGAAATACGGCTGAATCAAGCTTGTTTATTCAGTCTGAGCTAGACGATAAGTTAGGGCAGCATTAACACAATGCCGTCTAATGGCGGCGATCGATTAAGACGGCATCTGAAATGGCTTTAAGCAAGACATTGGGAATTAACGGCTTAGTTAAAAATCCATTCATTCCCGACGCCAAACATTGAGACTTAATCTCTTCTACTGCGTGAGCGGTGAACGCATAAATAGGTTGAGAAAAACCCTTTGCTCTCATCGCCTGAGTTGCTTCTATGCCCGACATGACCGGCATTTCCACATCCATAAGGACAAAATCAATATCGTCAGACATAAGCTCAACGGCTTTTTTGCCATTAACAGCCAAAGATACAATCGCCCCTTTATTTTTTAACAGGGTTGCAACGATTTTCATGTTAATCGCATTATCTTCCGCAACCAAGATGCGAAGGTCTTGTAAATCATTAGGGACTAACCCCTCTTCAACACTAATAGTCTCTAAGCTTTGCTGCGCTGGGATCACGGTTAGTCTCACCAGAAATGATGTCCCCTTATGCTCTTCACTCTCTACATGAATCGAGCCGCCCAATAATTGCACTAACTGCTGCGTGATGGTTAACCCTAACCCAGTACCACCATACATCCGACTAATAGAGGCTTCTGCCTGAAAAAATGGACTGAATATACTCTCAAGTTTATGCTTGGCAATGCCGATTCCTGTATCACTCACAGTAACACTCAACTGATCTGGCTGATGGAAAGCAACAGATACTGAAACTTCGCCATCATCCGTAAATTTAATCGCATTTCCGATCAGATTAATCAGTATTTGCCGCATTCTCGCTATATCTGATACCACAAATTGAGGCACATCATGAGAAACCTTGAAATGCAGCACTATGTCCTTTTGATTGGCTTCAACTCGAAACATATCACTCAAGTCGCTCAACATCACACTTAAATCAAAGACTTGTTGACAAAGAACCAACTTACCTTCATCCACTTTAGAAAAATCTAAAATATCATTTACAATGGAGATTAGGCTCTCTGCCGATTTTTTTGCTACGTGAATGTGGGCATTTTTTTCTTCGGTCGAATCAGATTGAACCGCCAAATCAATCATGCCTATGACGCCATTAAGTGGCGTTCTGATTTCGTGACTCATTTTGGCAAGAAACAAGGTGCGAACACGCACCATCTCTTCTGCCAGCTCTTTCTCTTTTTTATACTGAAAGTTTTCTTCAACATATTTTTTGACGATGCTAACTGACTCTTCAACGGCTCTTAGGGGCAAAATTTTAATCAAAATATGCGACCAAAAGCCAACCCAAAGTGCTAAAAGCACAATCAATACAAAAAAATTGACATCATCAAATACAGGAAGAGCAACTCGCCTTTGGTCGATGGCAATGCTATCAAACATTAAGCGGTCAATGATTGAATGAATGAAATGCTGTGAGTTTTGCTCATCACCAAGAGCCGTGTAGGTAAACTTCTCAGGATGGGGGGCATGTTGAATGCAACTGATGACAGATGAGTCGATACTGGACTGAGCATGAGCTGAAGCACTCATTGTTTTGTGACAAACGGCAATACTTTCCAGTAGCCCTTTATTGTAGTTAGAATTTAAAAAATAATAGACGGAAGGAACACCCACAATAATAAAGAAGGATATCAGCATGGAGAGGACTGACGTCATTCTAATTAACGTTCGTTTTGATCGACCATCTTCACTCAGTTTATTCATAAGTTCTCTTAGCTAGAACTCGCTATCTCCAAGTCTAGTTGACATACAACGCGTTGCCCTGACAATTCGCCAACTCCTATCATATAACACCAAGCCCAGAATCACCTTCTGATTTAGCTCACAGAAAGCGGCTTACCATTGACACTCAAGTTTCATCTGTTTTGTTCTGACAAGTACTCATACCCGCCATCGTATATAAAGGACAAAAAGAAAGTACGCCTGTCACCAGTCCTAAAACACCAATCCATGCCCAAAGAGGACCATCAGCAAAACCTATCCAAGCAACCAATAAAACACCCAGAGTCAGACGGATAATACGATCCAGACCACAAACATTGACTGTCATAGCATCAAGCCCCTTATTTTCACATTACAACAAAACATTATTGGTTGATAGTAGCATAAAAACATCGCCAAAAGAACCTATCAAAAAGCCACCCTGAAGGTGGCATAATGTTTAACGCTATTTGCTAGTGAGTATTCAAACACAAGAGGGTTCAGCCGCCATTCTGTCACTCAATGATGACGAGAAATTTAACGCAAGGTTACCAACTCTTCTGCAATACTCGGATGTACGGCAATGGTGTTATCGAAATCAGCTTTGGTAGCACCCATACCCATCGGAATAGCAAAACCTTGAATACCCTCATCAGCCCCTTCTCCTAGCCAATGAACACCAACCACTTCTTCATTGTCATTGGCACAGACCAACTTTACGTGCACGGGCTGTGGGTGAAGAGACATGAGATGTCGCATGGGGGTAAATTTACCGCTGTACACCTTCACATTAGCTTCGCCGTATTGCGCTTTAGCAGCGGCTTCGGTTAAGCCAATCATCGCCAATGGCGGATGGGTAAACACCACCGTTGCCACGTACTTGTTGTCGAGTTTACGTTGTGGTTTATTACCCCACAGACGGTCAGCCAAACGACGACCTGCTGCAATTGCTACGGGCGTAAGAGCCACTTGACCTGTCGCATCGCCAACGGCAAAAATATGGTCAACACTGGTTTTTTGCCATTCATCAATGGTGATAAAACCACGCTCGACCGCCACGCCAGCAGCTTCCAAGTTCAGGCTTGCGGTGGCCGGTTTGCGACCCACTGCCCAAATGACTTTTTCCGCTGTCCAGCTTTGACCCTCTTCCGAGGTAACCGTCACGCCATCAGCCGATTCACTCAGAGCAGTCACTTTTACACCACCGTTAAACACTATGCCTTCTTTTTCCAACACTTCTAAAAAGGTATTGCGAATATCTTCATCAAAAGCAGGGAGTGGCTTATCCACCATATCGACCAAAGTAACCTCGACACCAAAGGCTCTCATGGCACTTGCCAGTTCGACACCGATATAACCACTACCAATCAGGATGACCGACTTGGGCATGGCTTCCCATTTGAAGACATCATCGGAAGTACCCCCTAAGGTTGCACCCGCCACTGGTGGCACAATCGGCACACTACCAGGTGACAATACAATGCGCTCGCCCGTATATTCAACATCGCCGACTTTCACTGAATTGGCACTGACCAGTGCTGCATCGCCAAGCACCCGCTTAATTCCCTTGCCTTCTAAATAACCACCGTACCAATCACCAATGCCTGTGGTGTAATTTAAACGACGTTTAGCAAACTCAGCATAATCAAAATTGAAGTCGAAATCTTCACCCACTTTGGGTGAAAATCCCCATCCTTTAGCATCTTTTAGGGCGGCTGCATGACCCGCCGCATACCACCAAACTTTCTTGGGAACACACCCTCGATTAACGCAAGCACCACCAATGCGATCACGCTCGATTAACAGGACTTTAGCCCCATACTCGGCCGCACGTTCTGCCACCGACAGACCTCCAGAACCACCACCAACGACGATAACATCAAATTTATCCATGCGATTACTCCTTAAGTTGAGTTGATTGTGCAGAATCTTATCCATAAGCTATCCAACGGCAACAAAAGGCTGTTTAACGTCAGATAGCTTAGGAATATAAAAAGTAGGCAAACGGCGAAAACAAAGTGACGTGGTGCTTGTCAATTGAACCGTTTAAGCAACTTCACCTATGCTAATCATAGATGAAGTTCAAGCGTTTGCCTCGAGGAGAGAAACTTATTTAGCCGCCATGAACGCTTCTAAATCATCACTGCCACCAATGTGCTTACCATTTAAGAACACTTGTGGAACAGTTTCACGACCAGTCATGGCACGCAATGCCGTCAAACCAATCGCTTCTAAAGACAATTCAATGTATTCGATGCCATTGTCTTCTAACATCGCTTTCGCTTTGTAACAGAATGGGCAACCATCACGCGAGATCACAACCGCATCATCAGGCAAGCTCGCAGCAGGATCTAAATAACGCAACATAGTCACGGCATCAGAGACTTCAAAGGGGTCACCATCTTTCATCGGCTCAATGAACATTTTTTCGATCACGCCGTCTTTCACCAGCATCGAATAACGCCATGAACGCTTGCCAAAACCTAGGTTGTCTTTATCAACCAACAAACCCATACCTTCAGAGAATTCGCCATTACCGTCTGGAAGCACTTCAACATACTGTAAATCTTGATCAGCGGCCCAAGCATTCATAACAAAGGTATCGTTAACGCTCAAACAGTAGATATCATCCACACCTCGCTCGAAAAACTCCATAGCAAGCTCTTCGTAACGTGGTAAATGAGTTGATGAACAGGTTGGTGTGTAAGCACCTGGTAAAGAGAAAACGATCACGGTTTTGTCTTTAAAAATATCGTCAGATGTTACATCAACCCATTCATGACCTGAACGTGTGCGAAAGGTAACTTGAGGGACTTTTTGACCAGTCATGTCTTTAAGTTGCATATGAAACGACTCCTAGTTGGTGTGTGAAACAAAAAAAGTAACCATTTAACGATGGGCGATTTGTGCGCTGAGCATCCATGCCGTTTTATCATGATCTGCCGCACGGGCGGTGAGTAGATCAGCGGTAACCCTGTCGCCCGATTCATCGGCAGCATTCGCAAAATTGACCAAAGACTTTGACATGTTTTTGTGGTCTTCACTCAATTCTTTGAGCATATCTTCAGCATTTTTGGCGCTGGGAGAGCTAATGTGGCTATTTTTCGCAAACGTTGGCAATCCGCCGTGAACCATCTCGCCAAGCTGACGAATACGTTCAGCGACTTCGTCAGCTGCCACAAACAATGTCTCATACTGAGCCTGAAACTGTGTGTGCAATGACATAAAACCTACACCCGTCACATTCCAGTGATACAAGTGGGTTTTAGCCATCAAGCTGTATGTGTCGGCCAACACTTGTTGCAGACCATGTTGAATATCAGTACTCATGCTATCACTCCTGATCTAATCTGTTTGCATGGATGGATCATACAATGAATAATTTCATAAATCTAATGAATGTTTTATGAAAAGGTAATCGCTTTTATCAATTAATAAATAAATGCAAGCGAAGATTTGCGATCAATGATTCACTGTGCTCGATTCGAATAAGACCCCTCTGCTTTCTGCTTCTGAGATCATGGCACGCAATCCGACTTCTACCCAGTCGCTTGTACCAATGCACCCTAATTCGATCTGACGGCTAGCATCCTCGCCTAGGTGTGGCAGACTATATAATTTTAAGGATGGAAACCTGTCTTCAAAGGCTTCCATCCAATCCACCCACAGGGATTCTGACTGATTATGCAACATCAGTTTCCCTACTCTCAGAGCTACGCCTTGCAAACTGGGGTAATGGGTTTCTAGTACCCAACGCATCATCGGCCAACTCATTTGTGGGAAGCCTGGCATAAAATAGTGTTGACGAATAGAAAACCCTGAAACACGATTCACGGGATTAGGAATTAAGGCCGCTCCTTCAGGAAAATCTGCCATACGCACTCTGATAGGGTAAGCCTCAGAGCCAAATTGTGCTTCAATTTCCGCAACACCGCCCGCATGTCGTCGCAAGGGTAACTCCAGCGCAAGCGCAACGGCTTGACGGGTTTTATCATCAGGCGTCGCACCAATACCCCCAAAGACAAAGGTAATGGCATTGCTTCTGGCAAAGCTCTCTTTAAAAGTTTGTACTAATTCCACCGCATCATCGCCAACATAACGCACCCCTGTTAACCTGAGATGACGTTCCGCCAATAATTCGCGTGCATACTCAAAATGCTTATCCAGTCGATGTCCTGAAAGCAATTCATCACCAATAATAATGAGGTATAGGTTTGTCACTATCGTCCCCCATCAACTCGACAGGAATCGCCATCACAGCCCGCCCCCGTCTGGGGAAACAGCCAGCGCAACAGCAATACCATGAATAGCGCACCCAACCCCATTAGCAACCAGAAGGTCATTGTCATTTTTCATCAACTCTACTATGCTGTCTCTATTATTTTCTT
>Ga0114939_10003009_pt1 | contig 12002 bp, 12 predicted proteins | sample AshMeaCrysSpring_FD_87196 | JGI IMG/M metagenome (GOLD analysis project Ga0114939, IMG submission 87196) | Groundwater microbial communities from Big Spring, Nevada to study Microbial Dark Matter (Phase II) - Ash Meadows Crystal Spring | ecosystem: Environmental > Aquatic > Deep subsurface >... | reverse complement strand
CTGCACCTACTGGCACTTCATCTTTATAAAAGGCCTCTTCGGCCTCTCTTAAAGCTTGGCGCATAAAATACTCATGTGAAAATTTAACCTCATCAAACATTTGCGCAAAATAATCATTTGTTGAAAGCTGTATAAAAAAGATGAACTTGGCAACTTATTTAGTGTATTTCTTGTTTTACAAAAAAATTAATCCATGACCGTTAGACAACGCATTTTAAAAGCCATTTATCCGTTAATCATGCTAAAGGGGAAATTATTTCCTTCTAAATTGGATCTTCAAAAAAACACCTTAAATGTAGCACCACTAAGCTCAATCTACGATTTGGATGTAGTGCTTAATAATGGTTCTGTCGTTTCTTTAAATAAATATAGAGGACAAAAGCTAGTAATAATTAATACCGCTAGCGATTGCGGCTATACTGGTCAATACGATGAACTGGAAAATGTATTTACTGAATATAAAGGTAAGGCGATGATGCTTGCTTTTCCTGCCAATGATTTTAAAAACCAAGAAACCGCTGATGATAGTGCTATTGCACAGTTTTGTAGAATGAATTTTGGTATTAGCTTTCCAATCGCACAAAAAACAAGCGTTGTAAAAGGTTCACTGCAACATCCTATTTTTCAATGGCTTTCTAGTAAGGAAGCAAACGGTTGGTGTAGCCAAGCACCCATCTGGAATTTTTGCAAATACGTAATTAATGAAGAAGGCGTTTTAACCCATTTCTTTTCACATAATATTTCGCCTACAAGCAAGGTGTTCTTAGAATCCCTCGTTTAAGGGGTATGTAATTGTTACGCTATTTGCAATTTGTGTGTACTTTTATCTGCCCTAACGAATTAACGAACTTGCCATGCTTACGAAAAATGATATTGAACGGTATTTTACTGCCGAAAAAAATGATGCTAAAATTTTTATAATCATTGGAATCATCTCAATAGTAATTGCTGCACTTGGCTTCTTTATTTATAAATCGCAAGCGTGGAAAGGTGCAGCTTTATCGCTTTTGATTATAGGTTTAATTCAGATTATGGTAGGCTACTCTGCATATAAAAGAAGTGATGACGATAGATTGAGAATGATTTACGCCTACGATATGAACCCTGATGAAATCAAGTCTTTAGAGCTGCCAAGAATGAATGTTGTAAATAAAAACTTCACTACTTATCGTTTACTTGAATTGGGCTTAGTAATTGCAGGGGTAATGCTTGTATTCTACAATAGCTTTTTTTCACTACCAGAATATAAGCAATCTGAAGATTACTCATTCTCTCATGGTTTAGGTATTGCATTAGCTATTCAAGCGATTTTTATATTAAGTACAGATTTTTTTGCAGAGAAGCGAGCCGCTAAATACACGATGCAAATTAAAAGCTATATACAAGCATTAAAAGTTGCTCGCTAAATGTTTTTCCCAAAACTAATTAAGCCTGCCACCGCTTTATCCAAAGTAGTTTTCTGCTTCGCAAAACAAAAGCGCAACACCTGATTATCTGTACCATCTTTATAAAAAGCCGATACTGGCACCGTAGCAATGCCATGATGTTTTGTTAAATAAATGGCTAAATCTTTATCAGATAAATTACTCAAACCTTTATAACTGTAACACTCAAAATAGCTGCCATGAGATGGTATTAATTTAAAAGCCGTATTTGCCATCAAACTTCTGAAATAATCTCTTTTTTCTTGCAGCATAGTGCCAAGCGATAAGTAAGCTTCTTTGTTGGTAATGTATTCTGCTAGTGCTACCTGCTTTGGTGTATCGCAACTAAAACAATTAAACTGGTGTACTTTTCTAAACTCAGTCATTAAACTTGGCGAAGCAATACAATAGCCCAATTTCCAACCTGTACAGTGGTATGTTTTGCCAAAAGAAAAGCATACAAAACTGCGTTCTAGTAAGTCTGCATGGCGCAGAATACTTTGGTGTGTAATACCGTCATAAATCAAATGCTCGTACACTTCATCGCTTAAAATAATAATGTTGGTGTCAGCTACAATTCTTCTTAGTTCTACAATATCCTGTTCACTCAGCACACTACCAGTTGGGTTGTGTGGGCTATTTATCATTATCATTCTTGTTTTGCTAGTCAGCTTTGCCCTTACTTCATCCCAAGGAATTGAATAATCTGGATATTGTAAAGCAATGCGTACCGCTACACCACCATTTATTTCAATATTAGGTATATAACTATCGTATGCTGGTTCAAAAACAATTACTTCGTCACCTGGCTGCAATACAGTAGTTAATGCGGTGTAAATGGCATAAGTACCGCCTGGTGTAACAGTTATTTGTGTATCAGGGTTAATATTAGTTTGATATATCTGCGCTACTTTTTCTGCCAATCTTTCTCTTAACAATGGTAGGCCATTCATGTGTGCATATTGGTTAAAACCATCACGCATGGCTTTTGCTACAAGGTCAGTCAGCTCTTCACTCATCATAAAGTCAGGAAAACCTTGCCCTAAGTTTACAGCTTTATGTTCAATGGCCAATTGGCTCATAACCGTAAAAATAGTAGTGCCTACATTGGGCAATTTCGATTGTATAAACATGCGGAAAATTAAGTAGAAATTACCTGCTTCTCAGGTTTTTGTAAATTTTTATAGCACTCATTAATACAGCAATAAAACAAGCTAAGCCCACCAAGCCCCATACCAAACTCATGGCTTGCTTAACAACCACAAGCATTACAATTACTATTAAAAATATGGTGGCAACTTCGTTCCATATACGCATTTGTTGCGATGAGTATTTGAAAATGCCTTTCACTTGCTGCTTAAATAAAACGTGCAAAGTATAAAAGTACAGGTACAGAAAAACTACGAAAATTAGCTTTAGTAATAACCATCTACCACCTTTATCAAACAAGCTGTTTTGCCAATGACCCATAAATAAAATGGCTGGTCCTAATATCAACGTAAGTATAGCCGATGGCCAAGTAATGCCATACCAAAGGCGCTTCATCATAATGGTAAATTGTTCTCGTAAAGCTTGCTTGGCAACTTCTGGTTTTTCACCTGCTTCTATATTGTAAATAAACAAGCGAGGCATGTAAAACATACCAGCAAACCATGTAACAATAAATATGATGTGCAAGGCTTTTAGATATAAATACATAACCGCTGATTAATAATGATGGTAGGATGTGCCATGATGTGATATGCAATTATACACTTTATCTAAATTTTCCTTCATTATCGCATTATCAAATCATCACATTAACTCATTATGGCTTCACTTTCCTTCACCCATTTTGTTACCGCATTTATCCAAAGTGGATGCGTGTTCAAGCAAGGTATCATTTCGTAGCTTTCACCACCAGCTTCTATAAAATCTTCTTTGCCACGTATCGCTATTTCTTCCAAGGTTTCTAGGCAATCACTTACAAATGCAGGGCACACCACCAATAGCTTTTTAATGCCTTCACCTGGCATATCTTTTAGTCTAAAGTCGGTATAAGGTTTTAGCCATGGGTCTCTACCAAGCCTCGATTGAAACGCATAACTATACTTCTCTTTTGGCAAACCTAATGCTTGTGCTGTTAATTCAGTTGTAACCAAACATTGGTGTCTATAACAAGTTTCATGCGCTACAGAATCTACACTACAGCAATTTTCTTGCATCAAACAATGTTGCTTGGTAGGGTCAGTTTTTTTCAAATGCCTTTCTGGTATACCATGATAGCTAAACAAAATATGGTCATATTCTTGCGATAAATACGGCTTTATATTTTCGGCAAAAGCATGAATATAATCTACATTATTATAATAAGGCTTTATGGTTTGCAGCTTAAATGGATATTGATATTTGGCATGCACTTCTTTCATGTAGTCAACAGCCGTTTCGTAACTACTCATGGCATAATGTGGGTACAATGGGACCAACACAACTTCTTCAATGCTTGGGTGTTCTTGCATCAATTTATCGTAAGCATATTTTGGCGAAGGATTACCATAGCGCATCGCAATCTCTACAGGCTCTTCAAAATGCTCTTGCACTTTAGCTTGTAACTGTTTGGTTATTTGTATCAATGGCGAGCCTTCTTTCCACCAAATGGTTTGGTAAGCATGTGCACTTTTAGGCGCACGCAGCGGTACTATTATGCCTCGCACTAATAATAAACGCACCAAGTATGGTATGTCTATCACTTTTTCATCCATCAAAAACTCGGCTAAATATTTGCGTACATCACTCGTTTTGGTACTATCTGGCGAACCAAGATTCATTAAAATAATACCACGTTTTATATTGCTCATGTAAACTGTTTTAAAAATTGTGTTGGCGCAAAAGCGCTATTAATTAATGATTTTTCTTTTGGCGTTTCCGCCGCGGCGGATCGGGCTTTTTGTTGCAAGTCCTCAGCCGCTTGATGCGGCTTGCGGGCTTTTCACTGCAATCCCTAACGCAATGGTGCGTCAGCCTATGTACGTTAAAAAACTATTTGTGGCTTTAATCTAACTCTTTCCCTTTCTGCCTCTTTGCCTTTCTTCTTTTTCCCTTCAAAATCAAGGCTCGCAAAAATAACCCGCATTCGTTCAAATTGTTCAGCAATATGATATTAATCAGCTTTCACCAATTTATGACATTAGCATGACAGAGAAATATATCTCAAAACAAACTCAACAATACCTTTGCACGTACTTAAGAGGAATAAAACAAGCAGATGACCCCAAAACAATCGATTGACATTTCTAATTTTTACATTGCTGGTATTAATTACCGCAAGTCAGATGCGTCAATTCGTGGGCATTTTGCTATTTCAAACGAGCGTAACGCCATTCTTCTACAATCAGCAGCGCAATATCAAATAGACGAGTTTTTTGTACTATCTACTTGTAACCGCACCGAAATTTATGGTGTAGCACCCAGTGCTAATAACTTAATAGATTTATTATGCACTGAAACAGTTGGCGATAAAGCTACGTTTCAACAAATGGCTTACATCAAACGTGGTTATGATGCTATCAACCATTTATTTTCAGTAGCCGCAGGTTTAGATTCTCAAATTCTAGGTGATTATGAAATTGTGGGTCAGTTAAAATTGGCGGTAAAACTTGCAAGAGAATACAATTGCATTGGTGCATTTTTAGATAGATTGGTAAATATTGTATTGCAAGCATCAAAAAGTATTAAAAACAATACGCAACTTAGCGGTGGTACAGTGTCAGTTTCTTTTGCTGCTATCCAGTTTTTAAAAGAAAATGTAAGCGATATTTCTAGTAAAAAAATTGTGTTACTAGGTACAGGTAAAATTGGTAGAAACACTTGTAAAAATGTAGTTGATTATTTAGAAACCACCAACGTTACTTTAATTAACCGCACAGAAGATAAAGCCATCGAATTGGCTGCAAGTTTAGGCTTACGCACAGCACCTTATAGCAATATAGAACAAGAAGTAGCTTCAGCAGATATTGTAATAGTTGCTACTAATTCGCAAGAGCCAATTATCACCAAAGCTCAGTTGCAACAAAGCAACACCAAAGTATTGATAGATTTATCAATACCAAATAATATAGATCCACGTTGTAAAGAATTATCGCATATTATACTAGTAAATGTGGATGATTTATCTAAAATAAACGATGCTACTTTACAAAAGCGGGTAGCCGAAGTGCCTAAGGCAAAAGCCATTATTCAAACGCATATTAATGAGTTTGCAGAATGGTATCAAATGCGCAAAAATGTGCCAGTAATTACTGCGGTAAAAAATAAGCTACAGCACATGCAAGCTTGTAATTTATACATGAGTTACTCTTCTCAGTTTACAACTACTGCAACCGCACTACCTACAGAAGAGCGCATTAAAAAAGTAATCAACAACATGGCGCAAAATATGCGCAAGCAAAATAAAGGCGGCTGTAATTATATAGAAGCTATCAACGATTTTATGGCCCACAGCGCCAACTAATTTCATTATGCATACACCCATTCGCATAGGCACAAGAGAAAGCCAGCTAGCCGTATGGCAAGCCACTACTGTTCAGCAATTATTACAACAAAACGGCTTTGCTGCCGAGCTTGTGTACATAAAAAGTGATGGCGATATAGACCTTAAAACACCTTTGTACGAAATGGGTGTGCAAGGAATATTTACTCGTAGCTTAGACATTGCGTTACTCAACGGTAGTATTGATATAGCCGTACATTCAATGAAAGATGTGCCTACACAACTGCCAAAAGGTATTATACAAAGTGCTGTTTTAGAAAGAGCAAGTTTTAAAGATATTTTGGTAGTCAATAGTCAATGGTCAATAGTCAATGGTCAATTACCAATTGATGTTTTCAATGACCTGCAACTAGCAACTAGCAACCAGCAACTTGCAATAGCAACCAGCAGCATTCGCAGAAAAGCACAGTGGTTGCATCGCTATCCAAACCACACTATTGAAAACTTGCGTGGCAACGTAAATACACGATTAAAAAAAGTAGCAGAAAGTAATTGGCATGGGGCCATTTTTGCAGGTGCAGGTTTAGAGCGTATCAATTTACGTCCTGTAAATAGCATTGATTTAGATTGGATGTTGCCAGCGCCAGCACAAGGTGCTATTATGGTAGTTTGTAGAGAAGGCGATACCAAATGTTTTGAGGCTTGTCAGCATTTTCACCATGTAGAAACAGCTTTGTGTACGCAAATAGAACGTGACTTTTTAAGAGCGCTAATGGGTGGCTGTTCTACACCAATAAGTGCATTGGCACAAATACAAAATAATCAAGTACAGTTTAATGGTAATATTGTAGCCGTAGATGGTACTGCAAAAGTAGAGATAGAAAAAACAGTTCTTGTTTCTGAAGCAACAGACTTAGGTTATATTGCGGCAAAAGAAATTTTAGAACAAGGCGGTAAAGCCATTGTAGACACTATTAACCATGCTAACTAAACCTGTAAACGTTTTATTTACACGACCATTAGATACGATACTTGAGCAAAAAGCATCGTTGAGAAAAGTATTTGTAGATACTGCCAAATTAATTGAAACCAAAACCACTAATGACGCAGCAATTATTGCACGAGTAAATGCAACGAGTGAAGAATTGATTACTGTTGTTTTTACAAGTACAAATGCAGTTGAAGCTGTTGCATCATTTATAACCAATAAACCAAACTGGGATATTTTTTGTATTGGTGGTGCTACTAAAGATGCAGTTATCGAAGTGTTTGGCGAAACGGCAATAAAAGCTTTGGCAAAAAGTGCCGCTAACCTAGCAGATAAGATTATTGCAACTGGCAGTATTAAAAAAGTAGTATTTTTTTGTGGTGATCAACGCTTAACTACTTTGCCTGAAACACTTACTGCACATAGTATTGAGGTAGAAGAGTTGGTGGTTTATAATACAGAATTAACGCCGCAAGTAGTAGAAAAAAATTATCATGGTGTAGCGTTTTTTAGCCCTAGTGCTGTGCATAGTTTTTTCTCTGAAAATACTGTGGCTACCAATGTTATCATGTTTGCAATTGGTAAAACAACCGCTGCTACTATAGCAAGCTATTGCAGTAATAAAATTATAACCTGCGAATGGCCAGGTAGCGAACAAATGCTAGATACAGTGATACAATATTTTGAAAAGAATTAAATGATAGACTTACCAAGTTTTTGAAACTTGGTAAGTCTTAAAAATAGAACAATGCTACAGAACGATTTATTATTACGCACATTACGAGGCGAAGCAACAGAAAGAGTACCAGTTTGGATGATGCGTCAAGCGGGCAGGTTTTTACCTGAATATAGAGCATTGAGAGAAAAGTATAGTTTCTTTGAAAGGTGCCAAACACCAGCATTAGCAGCTGAAATTACTATTCAACCTGTGGATATTGTAGGTGTTGATGCTGCCATCTTATTTTCAGATATTTTAGTAGTACCACAAGCTATGGGCTTAGAGGTACAAATGGTAGAAAGTAAAGGCCCAATTTTACCAGAACCTATATTAACACAAGCAGACCTAGCACGTATTCAAGTACCTGATGTTGATGAAACTTTGGGTTATGTTTTTGATGCTGTAAAATTGATTAAGCAAGAGTTAAATGGTCGTGTGCCATTAATTGGTTTTGCTGGTGCACCATGGACGTTGTTGTGCTATATGGTTGAAGGCAAGGGCTCTAAAACGTTTGATAAGGCAAAGCAGTTTTGCTATTCACAACTAGAACTAGCACACACGGTATTGCAAATGATTACCGATACAACTATTTCTTACCTAAAAGGTCAGGCGAAAGCTGGTGTTGATGTGGTACAAATTTTTGATAGTTGGGGTGGCTTGTTAAGTCCTACAGATTTTGAAAATTTGTCGTTGAAATATATTCGTCAGATTGTGGCAGCTTTAAAAGACGAAGTGCTGACGATTGTGTTTGCAAAAGGTGCATTTAATAGTTTAGATGCAATGGCAGCAACAGGTGCAGCTGGATTAGGTATTGATTGGTGTATTAAACCACAATTGGCTCGTCAGTTGGCAGGTGATAACGTAACCTTGCAAGGTAATTTTGACCCAGCTAAATTGTTGGCGCCTATACCAGTTATTGAACAAGAAACAAGAGCCATGTTGAATGCTTTTGGTAAGGGTAGGTATATTGCTAATCTTGGTCATGGTATTTTGCCTAATGTACCTGTAGACCATGCAAAAGCATTTATTAATACCATAAAAGAATGGCAAGGATAATTTAAAATTTTACCACAAAGAACACAATGAAGAGACTCATAAGGTTCACTAAGTTTTCTTTGTGCTCTTTGTGAAACCTTTGAGTCCTTTGTGGTAAAAAAATATCGCTTCGATGAAAGTTGAATAAAGTATCTAACCGTTGCAGTGTGCGACGCAACGATGCTAAATAGATGTTCTAAAAGCTGGTCAACAAAAAAGAAAGATGAGTATCAAACAACAGTGGATTGACTACATTCATTCGCTTCAAAACCAAATTTGCACAGCATTAGAACTTGTAGATGGTAAAGCTGTGTTTGTAGAAGATCAATGGGAAAGACCTGAAGGTGGTGGTGGCAAAACGAGAGTGATTGCCAATGGCAATGTGTTTGAAAAAGGTGGCGTGAATACATCGGTGGTAGAAGGTTTGGTAACTGATGCCATGCGTAAGCAACTGAATATTCAAGGGTATAAATGGTTTGCTTGTGGCTTAAGTTTGGTAATACATCCGTACAATCCTTTTGTGCCTACGGTGCATTGCAACTATCGCATGTTTGAGTTGTATGATGAGCAAGATAATGTAATAGATAGATGGTTTGGTGGTGGTACAGATTTAACGCCTTATTACTTGTTTGAAGAAGATGCTAAGCACTTTCACTTAACCTATAAAACGGTGTGCGATGGCTTTGATAAAAGCTTTTACCCAACCTTTAAAAAAGTGTGCGACGATTATTTCGTAAACACACATCGTGGTACTGAAAGGCGAGGTATTGGGGGTATTTTTTACGACCATCAAAAGCCATCAGAAACTAAGGACATTGACTTTTGGATGAACTTTGGAAAAGCTTGTGGCAATGCATTTACAGAGGCTTATATACCTATTGTAGAGCGTAGAAAGCACATGACTTTTACACCTGAAAATAAGCACTGGCAAGAGATAAGAAGAGGCCGTTATGTAGAGTTTAATTTGGTGCATGATAGAGGTACTTTGTTTGGCTTAAAAACCAATGGCCGTATCGAAAGTATACTGATGAGTTTGCCGCCAACAGTACGTTTTGAGTACAATTATCAGCCTGTAGCTGGCAGTGAAGAGGATAAATTATTACAAGCTTGCTTGCACCCAAAAGAGTGGGTGAGCAATTTTGATATAGATGAAGAAACTTGGGCAAGAAGAGTGAATACAGGTTGTGGTGGTTAGTTTATTTTTTGGTGACGAGCAATAGTTTTTCAATGAAACCTCGTTGCGTCGCACACTGCATCGTTTAGCTCTTTTCTCAACAAAACTTATGTTATGATTTTACAACGTAGAAACAGAATATTACGTGCCAATGGTGCGATAAGAAGTTTGGTAGCAGAAACCATTTTAACACCTAACGATTTTATTGTGCCTTTATTTATTGTAGAAGGCGAAAATGTAACTGAAGAAATCGCTTCAATGCCTGGCTATTATCGTTACTCATTAGATAATACAGTGAAAGAAGTGAAACACTTGTGGTCATTGGGTTTGAAGTGTGTGTTGCTATTTGTAAAGTGTAAAGAGGAACTAAAAAATAAGTATGGTACAGAGGCATTAAACAATGATGGGTTAATGCAACGTAGCATAAAAGCTATTAAAGATGCAGTGCCTGAAATGTTGGTAATGACAGATGTGGCATTAGATCCTTTTAACTCTGATGGTCACGATGGTGTGGTAGAAAATGGCGAGATAATAAATGATGTTACCGTAGATATTTTGGCTAAGATGAGTGTAAGCCACGCGCAAGCTGGTGCTGATTTTGTAGCACCAAGTGACATGATGGATGGCCGTATTGCTGCAATACGTATGGCATTGGAAGAAAATAATTTTACTAAAACAGGTATTATGGCTTACAGTGCCAAATATGCATCTTGCTTTTATGGGCCGTTTAGAGATGCGTTAGATTCTGCGCCAGGTTTTGGTGATAAGAAAACGTATCAAATGGATTATTGCAACCGTACAGAAGCGGTAAAAGAAGCTGTGATGGATGTAGAAGAAGGCGCTGATATTATTATGGTTAAGCCAGCATTAAGCTATTTAGATATTATTCGTGAAGTGAAGAATGCTGTTGACTTGCCAGTAAGTGCTTACAACATCAGTGGTGAATATGCCATGATAAAAGCCGCTGCTAAAATGGGTTGGATTGATGAAAATAAAGCCATCTTAGAAACACTAACATCTATTAAAAGAGCTGGTGCAGATATGATTGCTACTTACTTTGCAAAGGATGTGGTGAAGCTGATAAGTCAATAGTGAAAAGTGAAAAGTCAAAGGGTAATGAGACGATTTGTTTAGAATTGAAAACATTAATTTTAGTTTCTAAACTTAGCATATGTTTCTAACACTTAATCACCAAAAACTTGAAATTTATTCAGCTTCGAGACAGTTCGTTTTGGAATGCTACAAACTCACAAAGCATTTACCAGTTGATGAAAAATTTAGTATGGTTACGCAAATTAGAAGAGCAGCTTTATCCGTTCATTTAAACATAGCTGAGGGTGCTTCTAGAAAATCTGAAGCAGAAAGGAAACGATATTTCGAAATTAGTAGAGGCTCAATTATAGAAATTGATGCAGCAGTAGATATTGCAAATGATTTAGACTACTTGGTAAATTATGATATAGAAAACTTAGGTACTAAAATGATACTATGCTTTAGATTGTTAACAGGCTTAATCAATCAAAAAGTAGTATAAAATTTCACTTTTCACCATTCACTTTTCACTTATGTACGCATCGAGTAAAACATTGTTTGAGAGGGCACAATTGAGTATTCCTGGTGGGGTTAATTCGCCAGTAAGAGCTTTTAAAAGTGTGGGCGGTACGCCTTTGTTTATAAAGCATGCTAAAGGTGCTTATTTGTACGATGTAGATGATAACAAGTATATTGATTATATCGCATCGTGGGGGCCAATGATTTTAGGACATGCTTACGAGCCTGTGGTGAAAGCGATACAAGAACAAGCGGTGTATTCAACATCGTATGGTGCGCCAACAGAGCTAGAGGTAAAAATGGCTGAGCTGATAAAAAGCATGGCACCAAACGTAGACTTGATACGTATGGTAAGCAGTGGTACTGAGGCTTGCATGAGTGCGTTGCGTGTAGCACGTGGCCATACTGGTAAAAATAAGGTGATTAAGTTTGAAGGTTGCTACCATGGTCATGCAGATAGTTTTTTGGTGAAAGCTGGTAGCGGCTTGGCAACATTAAATATTCAAACAGTGCCTGGTATTACAGCAGGTGTAGCCAACGATACGCTTACTTGCGCTTATAACGATTTAAACGCTGTGAAAGCTTTGGTAGCAGCGAATGAAAATGAAGTAGCAGCCATAATTGTAGAGCCTGTGGCTGGAAAT
>Ga0114939_10003008_pt1 | contig 12003 bp, 10 predicted proteins | sample AshMeaCrysSpring_FD_87196 | JGI IMG/M metagenome (GOLD analysis project Ga0114939, IMG submission 87196) | Groundwater microbial communities from Big Spring, Nevada to study Microbial Dark Matter (Phase II) - Ash Meadows Crystal Spring | ecosystem: Environmental > Aquatic > Deep subsurface >... | reverse complement strand
GCCAAAGTCCAGCCGCACCCGATCGAATTCAATCAGCGGCGGAGGGGCCGCGGCAGCCTCGGGCATCGGACAGGCGCTCGTATGTCTGTTGCTGTAGCCGCTGCAGGACGCGATGCCCCGCGCTTGGTGCGTGCGGATTCTAAGAGTTTGCCCCCGGGGCCGACGCAGGGATGCGGCCGCGCGCTAAAGTCGCCGCTTGCGGCTGGCGGCGCGGTCATCGGGCTGTCATTCGCACGCCCTATGGTCAAGCGAAAACACCACAGGCAACGCCGCAAGGATTTCCAGATCGTCCGCCGCGCCCGCGTTCCGGCAGCGCCTGAACGTCTGCTCAACCGCGAGCTGTCGCAGCTCGCCTTCACCGACCGCGTGCTGGCCCAGGCCGAGCGCCAGGACGTGCCGCTGGCCGAGCGGCTGCGCTACGTGTGCATCGTCTCGTCGATCATCGACGAGTTCTTCGAAGTCCGCATGTCGGACCTGATCGACGAGATGATGGACTCCGGCGGCTGGGGGCCGGCAGCGCCGCAGTGGGACGGTTTCGTCCGCATCGCCGAGCGCGCGCATGCGCTGGTCGACCGGCAGTACCAGGTCTTCAACCAGGTCATCGCGCCGGCGCTGGAGGCGCGCGGCATCGTCATCGTCAGCCATGCGCGGCGCACCGCCCCGCAGCGCAAGTGGGTGCGCGAGTACTTCGAGCGCGAGGTGCGGCCGCTGCTGTCGCCGATCGGGCTCGACCCGTCGCACCCGTTTCCGCTGCTGATGAACAAGGCGCTGAACTTCATCGTGCAGATCGAGGGCAAGGACGCCTTCGGCCGGCCGTCGTCGGTGGCGGTGCTGAAGGTGCCGCGCGTGCTGCCGCGGGTGATCCCGCTGCCGGCCAGGCTGGCGCCCGGGCAGCAGGCGTTCGTGATGCTGTCCTCGGTGATCCGCGCCCACCTGCAGGACGTCTTTCCCGGCCGCTCGGTGCCCGGCTTCTCGCAGTTCCGCGTCACCCGCGATTCGGATCTCTGGGTCGACGAGCGCGAGGTGCACAACCTGCGCCAGGCGCTGCGCATGGAGCTGACCCAGCGGCACTTCGGCGTGGCGGTGCGGCTGGAGGTGCTGCGCACCTGCCCGCCGCACCTCGAATCGCTGCTCCGCGAGCAGTTCGCGCTGCCGCACGAGGCGGTCTACCGCGTCGACGGGCCGGTCAACCTGGTGCGGCTGAACGAACTGGTCGACCACCTGAAGCAGCCGGAGCTGCGCTGGCCGCCGTTCGTGCCGGCCTGGCCGGCGAAGCTCAAGCCCGGCGCCGACATTTTCGGGCGGCTGCGCGCCGGCGACCTGCTGCTGCACCACCCGTTCGAGAGCTTCGAGCCGGTGATCGAGTTCCTGCGCCAGGCGGCGTTCGATCCGAAAGTGGTGGCGCTGCGGATGACGCTGTACCGCACCGGCGCCTCGTCGATCCTGGTCGACCTGCTGATCGAGGCGGCGCGGCGCGGCAAGGAGGTCACCGTCGTCGTCGAGCTGAAGGCGCGCTTCGACGAGGAGGCGAACATCGGCCTGGCGGAGCGGCTGGAAAAGGAGGGCGCGCAGGTCGTCTACGGTGTGGTCGGGCTGAAGACGCACGCCAAGCTGCTGCTGGTGCTGCGGCGGGAGCAGGACGGCAAGCGGCAGAAGCTCGCGCACTACGCGCACCTGGGCACCGGCAACTACCATCCGACCACGACCAAGCTCTACACCGACTTCGGCATGCTGACCGCCGACCCCGCCCTCTGCCGCGACGTCGAGCGCGTGTTCATGCACCTGACCAGCCTGGCCAAGGTGGAGAAGCTCACGCACCTGTGGCTGGCGCCGTTCGCGCTGCACAAGCAGGTGCTGGCGGCGATCGCCCGCGAGGCGGCCTGGGCAAGGAAGGGCAAGCCGGCGCGCATCATCGCCAAGATGAACGCGCTGGTCGACGAGGCGACCATCAGCGCGCTTTACGAGGCGTCGGGCGCGGGCGTGCGCGTCGATCTGATCGTGCGCGGCGCCTGCGCGCTGCGGCCCGGCGTCAAGGGCCTGTCGGAGAACATCCACGTGCGCTCGATCGTTGGGCGGCTGCTCGAGCACCACCGCATCTACTATTTCCGCAATGGCGGCGCCGACGACGTGTACCTGTCGAGCGCCGACTGGATGGGCCGCAATCTCTTTCGCCGCATCGAAGCGGCCTGGCCGGTGCTCGACGCCAAGCTGAAGCTGCGCGTGCTCAACGAGGGGCTGCGGCCTTATCTCGAAGACACCGCCGAGGCCTGGGTGCTGGGGCCCGACGGCGCCTACCAGCCGCCGAAGGCCGGCGCCGGCGGACGCAGCGCGCAGCGGCTGCTGATCGAAAGCCTGGCCGAAACGTCATAGGCGAACCGCGATGGAACTGCTGCTCTGGCGTCACTGCGAGGCCGAGGCCGGCGAGCCCGACCTTGGCCGCGCACTCACCGGCAAGGGTGAGAAGCAGGCGCGCCGCGTCGCCGCCTGGCTGCACGCGCACCTGCCCGACTCGGCGCGCATCCTGGCCAGTCCGGCCCGGCGCGCGCAGCAGACTGCGGCTGCGCTTGCCGAGCTGGCGCCGCGCAGGATGAAGACGGTCGATGCGCTGGCTCCCGGCGCCAGCGCCGAGGACGTGCTCACGGCCGCGCACTGGCCGCACGCCAAGTCGACAGTCGTCGTCGTCGGCCACCAGCCGACGCTCGGCTGGGTCGCGAGCCGCCTGCTCACCGGTGCAGAGGCCGATTGGGCGGTCAAGAAGGGCGGGGTGTGGTGGTTCAGTTCGCGCAGCCGCCTCGGCGTCGAACAGGCCGTGCTGCGCGCGGTGATCAACCCCGACCTGCTGTAGGCCCGCTGCCGGCAGCGGTCATAACGGCCGGACCGCCAGCCGCAGCCCGACCTTGTCCCATTGCGCGGCCTCCTCGTCCAGGAGGAACTGCGTCAGCGGGTGGCGGGCCAGCCAGTCGCCGTCCAGCCGCAGTTCGAAGCTGCCGCGCCCGGCGCGCAGCGTCCACTTCGGCAGCGGGATCGGCCGCCGCGCATGGCAGAAGATCACCGCCAGCCGCAGGGCGAGGATCTTCGCCACCCGCGTCGGGTCGGTCAGCGCGCCCGAGACCTTCTTCAGGTTGCCGCGCTGGGCGAGGATCAGCGTCGCGATGCGCTGCTGGTCGGTGGTGGAGAAGCCGGCCATGTCGGCGTTGCCGACCAGATACGCGCCGTGCTTGTGATGATCGTTGTGCGAGATGGCGAAACCCACCTCGTGCAGCGCCGCCGCCCACGCCAGCCGCTTGACCTCCTCCTCGCCGGCCTGCGGGTCGAGGGCGTCGTGCAACACGCGGGCGATGGCCGCCACCTGCTGCGCCTGCGCGCGGTCAATGTCAAAGCGCCGCTGCAGGCGCAGCACGGTGGCGTCGCGCAGGTCGTGCCGCTCGCGGCGGCCGAGCAGGTCGTACAGCAACCCCAGCCGAAGGCCGCCGCGCGCCGGCACCATCTCGGTGACGCCGAGCGATTCGAACACGGCCGCCAGCACGGCAACGCCGCCGGCCAGCACCTGTGCCCGCTCCGGCTTGATCCCGGGCAGCTTCAGGCGCCGGATCTCGCCGGCGTCGACCAGCATCTGGCGCAGGTTCAGCAGGTGCTCGCCGGTGATGACGCTGCCGTCGCCCCAGCCCATTTGCCGGGCAAGTTGCGCCGCGGCGCCGATCGTGCCGCTGACGCCGAACGCCTCCTTCCAGTTCGCGCGTCCGAACACGCTCACCGCTTCCTCGATCTCCGCCGCCGCCGCCACCTGCGCCTTGCGGAAGCTGCCGCGGTCGAGCACGCCGCTGCCGAAAAAGCGCAGCGTCGTATTGACGCAGCCGACCTTGAACGACTCGGCGCTCGCGGCCTGGAAGCTCTGACCGACGATCAGTTCGGTCGAGGCGCCGCCGATGTCGACCACCAGCCGCGGTTCCTTCGACGGCGGCGCTGAGTGCATGCAGCCCTCGAAGGTCAGCCGCGCTTCCTCGCGGCCGGAGATGATGTCGATCGGGTAGCCGAGCGCGTGCTGCGCCTCGATCAGGAACTCGTCGCGGTTGGGCGCCTCGCGCAGCGTCTGCGTGCCCACCGCGCGCACCTGCTCCGGCGGCAGTCCGCGCAGCCACTCGTTCATCCGCGCCAGGCACTCGCAGGCGGTGTCGATGGCCCTGCGCGAGATGCGCAGGTCGGCGCCGACTCACCGCCGCCAGCCGCACCGACTCCTTCCAGTAGCCCTGCAGCTCGATGTGGCTGCCCTGCCCGCGGCCCATCTGCAGGCGGAAGCTGTTCGAGCCGAGGTCAACCGCCGCGAGTTGCATGCGGCGGGAACGGGGGAGAGCGCATGAGCCGATTGTAGGGTTGCACCAGGCGCGTCGACGGCGGCCTCCAAGGGCCGGAGTTGACGCAGCGCATGTTCGTGCCGTACCCGATCCGGCAGCATCCCGCCCATGGGAAACTTCGCTGAAGACCGCCTTGCGCGGCTCGCGACGCCGCGGCTGGCGCGCGAACTGAAGACGATCCGGGCGATGCTGCGCATCGCCTGCCACGATCAGCACGGCACTGCGGAAGGCTTGTGCGCCGAATGCCGGACGCTCGCCGATTACGCGGCCAGGCGGCTGGCGCTGTGTCCGTACGGCGCGGACAAGCCGACCTGCGTCAACTGCAGGATCCACTGCTACGGGCCGCGCCAGCGCGAGCAGGTGCGCGACACGATGCGCTACGCCGGGCCGCGCATGATGCTGCGCCACCCGGTGCTGGCGATCATGCACGTCGTCGATGGCCGCCGGCCGGCGCCGCCGAAGCCGAACGAGGCGCTCGCCGCCGCGGCAGCGCAGGGCGAGACGTCGAAGCCCGGCGCAGAGGCTGCCCGGTCCGAGTCCTGAACCGGCGTTTGCGCCGGCTGCGGACGATCAGTCGGCGCCGACCAGCGCCGCCGCGAAGCGCTCGGCGACGAAGGGCTGCAGGTCTTCCAGCTTCTCGCCGACGCCGATGAAGTAGATCGGCAGCGGCCTTCCGCGCCGCTCGCGCGCGATGGCCGCCAGCACACCGCCCTTGGCGGTGCCGTCGAGCTTGGTGATGATGAGCCCGGTCAGCCCCACCGCCTCGTCGAAGGCACGCACCTGCGCCAGCGCGTTCTGGCCGTTGGTGCCGTCGAGGACCAGGATCACCTCGTGCGGCGCGCCCTCCAGGCTCTTGCCGATCGAGCGCTTCACCCGCTTCAGTTCGTCCATCAGGTGCAGCTGCGTCGGCAGGCGGCCGGCGGTGTCGGCGATCAGCACGTCGATGCCGCGCGCCCGCGCCGCCGCCACGGCGTCGAACACGACCGCCGCCGGGTCGCCGCTCTTCTGCGCGATCACCTCCACGCCGTTGCGCTGGCCCCAGATCGCCAGCTGCTCGCGCGCCGCGGCGCGGAAGGTGTCGCCGGCGGCGAGCAGCACCGTCTTGTGCTGATCGGCGAGCCAGTGCGCCAGCTTGCCGATCGACGTCGTCTTGCCGGCGCCGTTGACGCCGGCGACCATCATCACCAGCGGCCTGGCTCGCGCCAGTTCGATGCGCGTCTCGCACGGCGCCAGCAGCGCGGCCAGTTCGTCGCGCAGCGCGTCGCGCACCTCGGCCGGCGTCTTCAGCCCCTTCAGCTTGATGCGGTCGCGCAGCGCCGCCAGCAGCTCCGTGGTCGTCGCCGAGCCGCAGTCGGCGCCGAGCAGCGCCACTTCCAGGTCGTCGAACAGCGCGTCGTCGATCACGCCGCCGGAGAACACGCCGACGATGTTCACGCGTGTGCGCTCCAGGCCCTTCTTCAGCCTGGCGAGCCAGCCACCTTTCTCCGTGCTCATGCTTGCTGCGAGAATCCGCCGTCCGTCGACGAGGGGGCGCAGTTTAAGTGAGGCGCAACGCACGCCCGCCGCGACCGCGACCCGCCGTCGCGGCGCGCCCGCCGCAGCAGGTGCGGATCATCGGCGGCGCGTGGAAGCGCACGCCGATCCCGGTGGCCGACGCGCCGGGCCTGCGGCCGTCGCCCGACCGCGTGCGCGAGACGCTGTTCAACTGGCTCGCGCACCTGCGGCCCGACACCGCGTCGCTGCGCGGGCTGGATCTGTTCGCCGGTGCCGGCGCGCTCGGCTTCGAACTCGCCTCGCGGGGCGCGGCGAAAGTGGTGCTGGTCGAGCGCCAGACGCAGCTCCTGCGGCAACTGCGCGCGCTGAAGGAGAGGCTCGATGCGGCGCAGGTCGAGATCGTCGCCGGCGAAGCTTTCGCCGTGACCGCGCGCCTGCCGCGCGCCGGCTTCGACCTCGTCTTCCTCGATCCGCCCTTCGGCGCCGGCCTGCTGTGGCCGGCGATCGAGGCATCGATTCCGCTGCTCGCCGCCGGCGGCCTCATCTACGCCGAGTCCGATGCGCCGATCACGCCGGCCGACGCGGACATGCGCGGGCTCGACATCGTGCGCGCCGCCCGCGCCGGCCGCGTCTGCTTCCATTTGCTGCAAGCGCGCAATGCCTGAATAATCCCCGGCCGGACGGGGCGCCGGCCGGCGCTGGGGGAAAGGCAATGGTCGTCGCGGTCTATCCGGGCACGTTCGACCCGCTCACGCGCGGGCATGAGGATCTGGTGCGCCGCGCGGCGGGCCTGTTCGCCAAGCTGGTCGTCGGCGTCGCCGACAGCCGCACCAAGGGACCCTTCTTCTCCTTCGACGAGCGGCTGACCATCGCCCGCGAGGTGCTCGGCCACTATCCGAATGTCGAGGTGGCGGGCTTCCGCGGCCTGCTGCGCGATTTCGTGCGCGAGCACCAGGCGCGGGTGATCGTGCGCGGCCTGCGCGCGGTGTCCGACTTCGAATACGAGTTCCAGCTCGCCGGCATGAACCGCTACCTGCTGCCCGACGTCGAGACGATGTTCCTCACGCCCTCCGACCAGTACCAGTTCATCTCCGGCAGCATCGTGCGCGAGATCGCCATGCTGGGCGGCGACGTCAGCAAGTTCGTCTTCCCGTCGGTGGAGCGCTGGCTGAAGGCGAAGCTGACCCAGATGGGTCGCTCCGAAGCGGGCTGACCGGGGCGCCATGTCGGGGCGTTGTCCTGCAAGCCGCGGCCCGCGGCGGCAGCCCTTCTTCCTGGTCGCGCTGCTGCTGCTGGCACTCGCGCGGCCGGCTCTGGCCGCGCGCTTTGACTTCGACGCCACGCCGGGCCGGCTGCCGAAGGACGTGGTGCCGACCTTGTACCAGTTGCGTTTCGAGGTCGATCCCGGCGCCGAGACCTTCACCGGCCGCGCGCGGATCGAGATCGACGTGCGCCGCCCGGTCGCCTCGATCACCGTCAACGCGCTGCGGCTGCAGGCCGAATCGGTGCGGCTCGTCCTTGGCGACAGCGAGCGCGTGCTGGCCGTGGCCGACGATGCGGCGCGCGCGCAATGGCGGTTGACCTGGGCCGGCGATGCGCCGCTCGCGCCCGGCCGCTACGCGCTGCGGTTCGACTACCGCGGCCGCGTCGAACGCACCGGGCAGGGCCTGTACCGCGTCGACTACACGGCGCAGGGGGCGCCGGCGCGGATGCTGGCCACCCAGCTGCAGCCGACGCACGCCCGGGCGCTGTTCCCGGGCTTCGACGAACCGGCGTTCCGCGCCTCGTTCGAGATCGAGGCCGTCATCGACGCGCGGCTGCAGGCGCTGTCGAACATGCCGGTCGCCGTCGAAGCCGCGCTCGCCGACGGCCGCAAGGCGGTGCGCTTCGAACGCACGCCGTCGATGCCGAGCTACCTGCTGGCGCTGGCCGTCGGCGAGTTCGACGTGCTCGAAGGCCGGTTCGGCGAGGTGCCGCTGCGCATCTTCACCGCGCGCGGCCGCAGCCGCGAGGCGGCGTATGCGATGGACGCCACCCGTCGGTTGCTGGCCTGGTTCGGCGAGTACTTCGGCCGGCCGTACATGCTGCCGAAGCTCGACCAGATCGCGGTGCCCGGCGTGCGGGGCGGCGCCATGGAGGACTGGGGCGCGATCTCCTACAACGAGAACCTGCTGCTGTTCGACGAGCGCCGCTCGCCGCCCAGGCAACGCGAGCTCGTCTTCTCGATCGTCGCGCACGAGATCGCGCACCAGTGGTTCGGCAACCTCGTCACCGCGGCGTGGTGGGACCACATCTGGCTGAACGAGGCCTTCGCCACCTGGATCGCGGAGAAGGCGATGAACGCGCTGAATCCCGCCTGGCAGGTGCCGCTTCGCAAGCGCCAGCACCTCGAGCCGGCGTTGGCGCGCGACGCCGGCCCGGCCACGCGGGCCATGGACGCGCCGCCGGCCAGCGAGACTGCGATCTTCGAGGTCTTCGACGAAATCACCTACTACAAGGGCGGCGCGGTGCTCGGCATGTTCGAGGCGTACCTGGGCCCCGAGGTGTTCCGCGACGGCCTGCGGCGCTACATCGCCGCGCGCGCGTATTCCAGCGCCACTGCCCACGACCTGTGGTTGCACCTGTCGCAGGCTGCCGGCCAGGACCTCACGCCGATGATCGGCCGCTGGACGGCGCAGCCGGGCGTGCCGCTGGTCGTCGCGCGCACGGCCTGCCGCGGCGGCCGCACGACGGTCGAGCTCGAGCAGCAGCGCTTTGCCGGCTACGGCGCGCGACCCGACTTCGGCGCTCGCTGGCCGCTGCCGCTGCGGGTGAGCGGCGGCGGCCGCAGCGAGCGGCTCGTGCTGTGGCGGGAGCCCCAGCGGGTGAGCTTCGAGGGCTGCGTGCCGGTGGTGGCCAACGGCGGCGACCTCGGCTACGTCCGCGTGCAGTACGACCGCGGCAACCTCGCGCGGCTGCGTCGCGCCTATGCCGCGCTGCCGGCGGCGGAGCGCAGCGGGCTGATCGCCGATACCTTTGCCCTGGTGCGGGCCGGCCGCCTGCCGCTGGCCGAGTACGGCCTGCTGCTTGCCGCGCTGCGCGACGAACCGGAGGGCGCGATCTGGCAGCGCGCGCTCGATGACCTCGAATACCTCGACGACGCCCTCGCCGGCACCGGGGCGCAGGCGGTGCTGCGGGCGCAGGCGCGCGCACTGCTGGCGCCGAAGCTGGCGGCGCTCGGATGGACGGGCACCGCGGGGGAAAGCACCGCCACCGTCCGGCTGCGAAGCGCGCTGATCGACGCGCTGGGCCGCTTCGACGATCCCGAAGTGATCGCGCAGGCACGTCGCCGCTATCGCGACGACGCCGGCGGCACGGCGATGGATCCGGCGATCCGCGCCGGCGTCGTGCGCACGGTGGCGCGTCACGCCGACGCGGCCACGTTCGAGGACCTGCGGGCGAAGCTGAAGGCGGCGCCGAACCAGGAAGACAACTACCTGTATGGCGGTGCGCTGGTCGGCGTGCGCGACGCGAGGCTGGTGGCGCGCCTGCTGTCGCTGACGCTCACCGATGAGTGGCCGCCCGGTTCGGCGACCTGGTACGCGCGCGAGGTCGGCGCGGCCAGCGGCCAGGTGCGCCTGGCGCAGGAGTTCGTTGCACGCAACTTCGAGGCGCTGGCCGCCAAGAGCGCAGACTGGGTCCGGCCGTGGCTGCTGCCGCGCGCCTACTCCGGGTACAACGACGAGGCGCGCGCCGACGAGCTGCTGGCCGCCCAGCGGCGCCTGCTCGGCGACGATGCGCTGGGCCCGGCCGAGCAGGTGGCGGTGGCGATCCGCGAGAAAGCCGGGCTGCGCGCGCGCGAAGCGGCGCGCATCGGCGACACGCCGCCGTCGCGCACCCGTTGAGCGCCGCCCGGCCGCCCGGAGGCGCTCGGCTCCCCCTCGGGGGGACAGCCCGCAGGGCGAAGGGGGCAAGATGAGCGCCGCCCGGCCGCCCGGAGGCGCTCGGCTCCCCCTCGGGGGGACAGCCCACGGGGCGAAGGGGGCAAGATGAGCGCCGCGCGCATCGAAACGGTCGACGCGCTGCGCGCCTTCGCGCTGGCCGGCATCCTGCAGGTCAACATCCAGTCGTATGCCTGGGGCGCGGGCGATCCGCTTGGCTTCTTCATCACGCCGCCGGGGGCGCACGACTCGGCGGTGTACCTGCTGATCGCCACCTTCGTTTCGTCGAAGTTCCTGTCGATCTTCGCCTTCCTGTTCGGCGCGGGCTTCGCCCTGCAGTGGCGTTCGCTGCGGCGACGCCGGCCGCCGGCCGAGGCGCGCGCGGCCTGCCGGCGCCGGCTGTGGTGGCTGCTCGCCGGCGGCGTCGCGCACGGCCTGTTGCTGTACTACGGCGACATCCTGACCGCCTACGCGGCCAGCGGCTTCCTGCTGCTCGGCTACGCCGGTGCGAGGCCGGCGGTGCTGTCGGCCTCCGCGCGGCGCTGGTGGGCCGGCTTCGCGGCGCTGACGATTGCCAGCACCTGGGCCTTCGAGTGGCTGCGTGGCGACTTTCCCCTCGACGGCGATCCGGCCGAGCTGCCCGAGTTCGCGCTCGAGCGGCTGGCGATCTACACGCAGGCCGGCTACTGGGCGCAGCTGCCGGCGCGCGCGGAGGACTACCTGAGCGTGCTCGGCGCGATGGCGGCGCTGGCGGTGCCGCAGTTGATGGGCCTGTTCCTGCTCGGTGCGCTGGCCGGCCGGCTCGGCTGGCTGGCGCGGCCTCGGCGGCACGCGGCGCTCTGGCGCGCCGCGACCTGGATCGGCGTGGCCGCGCTGCCCTTCGCCGCCGCCGGCGCGTGGCTGAACTTCACCACGATGCGCGATTCGCCGGGCGATCCGGCCTCGCTCGGCTACGCGTTGCAGAACGCGGGCTCGCTCGCCGCGTGCCTGTACGTGGCCGCGTTTGTCCGCTGGCAGCAGCGGCCGTCGATGCGGTGGCTGATCGCCTGGCTGGCGCCGGCCGGGCGCATGCCGCTGACGAACTATGTCGGGCAATCGGTCGCGATGGGCCTGCTGCTGTCGGGCTGGGGACTGGGCCTCGGCGATGCGCTCGGCCGGGCCGAGTTGGCGGCGCTGGCGCTGGCCATCGTCGCCGCGCAGATCGCCGCCAGCCGCGCCTGGATCGCGCGCTTCGGCCAGGGGCCGCTGGAAGCGTGGTGGCGGCGGGCGACCTACGGCGCGCGCTCGACGCGCTGAACAACGCGTCGACCCGCCCGCGACCTACGGTCGCGCCGAGGGGTCCAGCTCGACCTTGACCCAGGCGCCGCGCGACGCCGACTGCGCCGCGCGGTCGGCCCCGAGCGTCCCGCTGGCCTGCGCCTCGCGGCTGCTGTCCGCGCCGCCGACGGCGATCCACTCGCCGAGCCGGCCACGCACGGTCGTCGACAGCTGCGCGCGGTCGATCGCGCCGGCGACGACCGTCGACTGCTCCGGCGACAGCTCCAGCGTCACCTCGCCTCCGGCGAGCGTCGGCCGCGCGTGAAAGCCGGTGACGGCGTCGTAGTACGCGGTGCCGCGCACCTCGGTCACGCCCTGCGGCGTGGCCACCCATTGCCGGAAGGTCATCGGCATCGCCGTGCCGATGGCGATGTAGGCGCTCGATCCTTCGCGCACGAGCACGCGCTGCTCGGCGCCCTGCGTGGTGACGCTGCGCGCGTCGCCGGCCTGCAGCCTGGCCGTGCCGTCGACGCCGCGCGTGCCGACGACCAGCGAGCCGTCGGCGCCGCGCACCGCGCGGCTGCGCTCGTCGACGAGATCCTGGCGCACGGTGATCACGAGCTGCCGCGCCGGCACGTCGAGCGTGCGCAGCAACTCGCGCACCTGCCGCCGGTTCGATGGCGAGGCGCGCAGCAAAAGCTGGTAGCCGCGCCCGGTCAGCGCCCCGCCCGGCTCCACCAGCGGCTGCAGCAGCGGCAGCAGTTCGCCGGCGGCGCGGTGGCGCAGCTCGATCACTTCGATCTCCTGCGCCGCGGTCGCCAGCGGCAGCAGCAGCGCGGCCAGCAGAACGTGCCGCCGGCCCGCGTGCCGGCGCGGGCGACGGGCGGCGTCAGACATCGAACTCGACCTCGACCGCGTCGCCCACCCGCAGCGTCGCGCCGGCGCCTTCGACGACGATCGCGTTGACGCCGAACAAAACG
>Ga0114939_10003007_pt1 | contig 12004 bp, 11 predicted proteins | sample AshMeaCrysSpring_FD_87196 | JGI IMG/M metagenome (GOLD analysis project Ga0114939, IMG submission 87196) | Groundwater microbial communities from Big Spring, Nevada to study Microbial Dark Matter (Phase II) - Ash Meadows Crystal Spring | ecosystem: Environmental > Aquatic > Deep subsurface >... | reverse complement strand
GAACTTCAGTCCCTTCAGGTCGGCGACCGACTTGATTTCCTTGCGGTACCAGCCGCCCATCTGGGCGCCGGTGTTGCCCATCGGGAAGTTGACGATGCTGTACTTGGCGTAGAACTCGCGCAGCAGCTTCAGGCCGTTGCCGTCGTACATCCACGCCGTCATCTGGCGCGAGTTCAGGCCGAACGGAATCGCGCAGTCGATGGCGAAGGTCTCGTCCTTGCCGAAGAAGTAGTACGGCGCGGTGTGCGCGCACTCGACCGTGTTGGCCTGCACCGCGTCGACCACGCCGAAGGCCGGCACCAGCTCGCCGGCGGCGTGCACCGACACCTGGAACCGGCCGCCGGTGGCGCTGGAGACCTGCTTGGAAAACACCTCGGCGGCGCCGTAGATCGTGTCGAGCGCCTTCGGGAAGCTGGAGGCGAGCCGCCAGCGCACCTGCGGCTGGGCCTGCGCGTGGACCACGGGCACGGCAACCGTCGCAGCGGTCGCCGCCGCGCCGAGGGTTGCCTTGTGGATGAACGAACGACGTTGCATGAAGTCTCCTTGGTGGCGTATGCAGCGGTGGTCTAGGAGGGCGAGGTCGGCGCCCGCCGCGAGCGCCGCTTGACTCGGCGCGGATTCTAGTCCCGCCGGCCGCCCGGCGGCATGGTCGCGAAAACCCGCGTGCCGGCGCGGCAACCCGCCGATCAGGCGCCGCCGACCGTCATGCCCTCGACCAGCACCGAGCCCGAGACCTTGCCGCCGCGCACGACGCGGTCCGCACCCACGGCGGCGACCCGGCCGAACATGTCCTTCAGGTTGCCGGCGATGGTGATCTCCTCGACCGGGTAGGCGATCTCGCCGCGCTGCACCCAGAAGCCACTGGCGCCGCGCGAGTAGTCCCCGGTGACGTAGTTGACGCCCTGGCCGATCAGCTCGGTGACCAGCAATCCGGTGCCCAGCTTGCGCAGCATGGCCACGAAGTCGTCGCCCGGCGCGGTCAGCTTCGAGCGCAGCTCGAGGTTGTAGGCGCCGCCGGCGTTGCCGGTGCTCTTCATGCCGAGCTTGCGCGCCGAATACGTCGACAGGAAGTAGCCGCGCAGCACGCCTTCGGCAACGACGTCGCGCTGGCAGCCGCGCACGCCTTCCTCGTCAAAGGCGCCCGAGCCGATGCCGCGCGGCAGGTACGGGTCCTCGCGGATCGACACGTGCGGCGCGAACAGCGGCTTGTCCAGCCCGTCGACCAGGAACGACGCCTTGCGGTACAGCGAGCCACCGCTGGCCGCCTGCACGAAGCTGCCGAGCAGCCCGCAGGCGAGCGGCGCCTCGAACAGCACCGGCACCTTGCGCGTGCGCAGCTTGCGGGCCGACAGCCGGGCCAGCGCCCGCTGCGCCGCATAGCGGCCGAGCGCCCGCGGCGCAGCCAGCTCGGCGGCCACGCGCGAGGCGCTGTACCAGTCGTCGCGCTGCATGCCGCGGGCGTCCTGCGCGATCGGCGTGACCGACAGCGAGTGGCGGGAGTACGGAAAGCCGGCGCAGAAGCCGCGCGTGTTGGCGAGCACGAAGTGGCCCGAGGACGTGTAGACGTTCGCGCCCTCGGAGTTGACGATCATCGGGCTGACGCCGAAGGCCGCCTGCTCGGCCTCGCGCGCGAGCTCGATCGCCTGTTCGACCTGCAGGTCCCACGGGTGGAACAGGTCGAGGTCGCGCGGCTGCCGCTCGAAGCTGTCTTCGTCCGGCAAACCGGCCGCCGGGTCCTCCGCGGTGAAGCGGGCGATGTTGTAGGCCGCCTCGACCGCCTGCTTCAGCGCCGGCGCCGACAGGTCGGAAGTCGAGGCGTTGCCGCGCCGCGTGCCGACGTACACCGTGATGCCGAGCCCCTTGTCGCGCGTGTGCTCGATCGTCTCGACCAGCGCCTTGCGCGTGGTGACCGAAAGGCCGACCGACTCGCTCGCCTCGGCCGAGGCGTCGGTGGCGCCGAAGCCGCGCGCCAGTTCGAGCGCCTGCTCGGCGCTGGCGCGAAGCTGGTCGTCGGTCAGGGCGAAGCGCGTGGTCATCGGGTCCCTTTGCTGGGTGCGCGTGCGGCCCCGCCGAGCGGCACCGCGGGCCGGGCCGCTATGATAGCCAGCGATGCGTCGTATTCCCTTTCGACCGACGGGCGCGCCCGCCGAGGACGCCGCCGCGGATGCGCTGGCCGAGCGCCCGAGCAAGTCGCAGCGCAAGCGCGAGATGGCGGCGATGCAGACGCTCGGCGCCTCGCTGCTGCGACTGTCGGCCGCCGAACTGGCGCGCATCGAACTGCCCGAGAAGCTGCGCGAGGCGATCGCCGAAGCCGCCCGCATCGGTTCGCACGAGGCGCGGCGCCGGCACCTGCAGTACATCGGCCGGCTGATGCGCCAGGTCGACCCGGAGCCGTTGCGCGCGGCGATCGACGACGCCACCGGGGCGTCGAAGCAGGCGGTGGCGCTGATGCACCGCTGCGAGCGGCTGCGCGACCGCCTGCTCGCCGACGACGCGGCGCTGGCCGAGGTCGTGGCCGAGCTGCCGGGCGCCGACGTGCAGCAGCTGCGCTCGACGATCCGCGCCGCGCGGCGCGAGCACGAGCAGGGCCGGCCGCCGAAGCACGCACGCGCGCTTTACCGCTGGCTGCACCGGCAGTATTCGCAGCCGCCCCAGGGAGGCGATCGGCATGAAAGCGCAGCGTCGGCAGCCGGATGAAGTGGTGATCGGACTGGTCTCGGTGTCCGATCGCGCCTCCAGCGGCGCTTACGAGGACAAGGGCCTGCCCGGCCTGCGCGAGTGGCTCGGCCGGGCGCTCGCCTCCCCCTGGCAGGCGCACGAGCGGCTGATCGCCGATGACCGCGCCGCGATCGAGGCGGCGCTCATCGAGCTGGTCGACGACGTCGGCTGCGACCTGGTGCTGACGACCGGCGGCACCGGCCCGGCGCGGCGTGACGTCACGCCGGAGGCAACGCTGGCCGTGGCCACCCGCGAAATGCCCGGCTTCGGCGAGCAGATGCGGCGCGTGTCGATGCACTTCGTGCCGACGGCGATCCTGTCGCGGCAGGTGGCGGTGCTGCGCGAGACCGCCGGGCACGCGGCGCTGGTCATCAACCTGCCCGGCCAGCCGAAGGCGATCGCCGAGACCCTCGAGGGCCTGAAGGACGCCGAGGGCCGCACGCTCGTCCCCGGCATCTTCGCCGCCGTGCCGTACTGCCTCGATCTGATCGGTGGGCCGTACGTCGAGACGCACGAATCGGCGGTGAGGAGCTTCCGGCCGAAGTCGGCGCAGCGCAGCCGTTGAGCGGTGATCGGTGATCGGTGAGCGGTGACCGGCGGGCCGGCAGCGAGCAGATGACGGAGCGGGACGCCGTGCTCGAGTGCGTGCAGATGCAGACGACGGCCGAACCGACGGCCGCGGTGATCTGGCTGCACGGGCTGGGCGCCGACGGATTCGACTTCGTGCCGGTGGTGCGCGAGCTGGAGGCGCTGGGCGCGCCGTCGCCGCGCTACGTCTTTCCGCACGCGCCGATGCGGCCGGTGACGATCAACAACGGCTTCGTCATGCGGGCTTGGTACGACATCCGCACCGCCGACCTCGGCCATCGCGAGGACGAGGCGGGCATCCGCGCCTCGCAGGCCGCGGTCGAGCGCCTGATCGAGCGCGAGACCGCCCGCGGCGTGCCGCGGCGGCGGATCGTGCTGGCCGGTTTCTCGCAGGGCGCGGCGATCACGCTGCAGACCGGCCTGCGGCAGGCCGAGCCGCTGGCCGGGCTCATTGCGCTGTCCGGCTACCTGCCGCTGGCCGAGGCGCTCGCCGTCGAGCGCCATGCGGCGAGCGACGCGGTGCCGCTGCTGATGGCGCACGGCAAGGACGATCCGGTGGTGCCGATCGCCCGCGCGATCCGCTCGCGCGACCTGCTCGGTTCACTCGGCTACCGCGTCCAGTGGCACGAGTACTCGATGGAACACTCGGTCTGCGCCGAGGAACTCGAGGCGATCGCGCGCTTCCTGCGCGAGCGGCTCGCCTGAGCGCGGGCGCGCCGGCCGCGCGGGATCAACGCGTCGGCGGCAGGTCGAACAGCAGCAGTTCGGACGGCGCCGCGGCGACGATCTGCAGCGCCGGCTCCACGCGCAGCATCGCCGCATCGCCGGTGCGCAGCGCCTGGCCGTTGACCGTGATCGCGCCGTACACCAGGTGCACGTAGCCCAGCCGCGAGGCGTCGAGCGCATGGCCGAGCGCCAGTCCTTCCGACAGCCGCGACACGTACAGCCGCGCGTCCTGGTGAATGCGCACCGAATCGTCGGCGCCATCCGGTGAAGCCACCAGCCGCAGGCGGCCCTGCTTGTCGGCATCCGGGTAGCGCTTTTCCTCGTAGCTCGGCGCGATGCCGGTGACGTTCGGCTCGATCCAGATCTGCAGGAAGTGCGTGGTCCGCGCCGGGTCGTGGTTGAACTCGGAGTGGCGCACGCCGCGGCCGGCGCTCATCCGCTGCACGTCACCCGGCCGGATCACGGAGCCGTTGCCGAGGCTGTCGCGGTGCGCGAGTTCGCCTTCGAGCACGTAGCTGATGATCTCCATGTCGCGATGGCCGTGCGTGCCGAAACCCTGGCCCGGCGCGACGCGGTCCTCGTTGATCACCCGCAGCGGCCCGAAGCCCATGTGCGCGGGGTCGTGGTAGTCGGCGAAGGAGAAGCTGTGGAACGATTGCAGCCAGCCGTGGTCGGCATAGCCGCGCTCGTCACCGCGACGCAGGGTGATCATCGAGCCTCCGGAAGAGGGTGCAGCCGGCAGTGCCGGACTAATTTGTCCGATATGCTGCCGCAATCGCGGAGATCAACACCGCCGGGGACCGGGTTGCTGCGCCGCGCGCCGGCGCGTGCTCAGTGCAGCTGCAGTTCCGGCGGCACCGGCGCGGACGGTTCGGCCGGCGAAGGCGCCGGCGGCTCGACCGCCGCGATCGTCGCGAAGGTGTAGCGGTTCTTGCCCGCCTGCTTGGACTGGTACATCGCCGCGTCCGCGCGGCGCAGCAGCGAGTCGAAGTCCTGTCCGTCGCTGGGGAAGATGGCGATGCCGACGCTGGCGCCCATATGGGCCAGCCTTTCGCCGGTCGTGAAGTCGTCGCTGGCGGCGGCGATCAGCTTGTCGGCCACCGCGCGCGCGGCGTCCAGGTCGTCGATCTCCGGCAGCACGATGACGAACTCGTCGCCGCCGATGCGGGCGATCAGGTCGTACTCGCGCAGGGCCATCGACATGCGCATCGACACCCGGCGCAGCATCGCGTCGCCGTAGGCGTGGCCGAAGGCGTCGTTGACCTCCTTGAAGCCGTCGAGGTCGAGGACCATCAGCGCGGCCAGCCGGTCGCGCCGCATCGCCACCGACAGCAGCCGGCGCGCGTTCTCCACCAGCAGCCGGCGGTTGGGCAGGCCGGTCAGCTCGTCGTGGTTGGCCTGGTGCCAGGCCATCTCTTCGCGCTGCTTCAGCGGCGTGATGTCGGTCAGCACCAGGATCATGGCTTCGCTTTCGTCCTCGGCGCCGACCAGGCTGGCCGTGAGCTGCGACCAGACGCTGCGCGCCGTGGCCCCGCCCTCGGGCGCGCGCAGCATCACCTCGTGGTTGGCCGACTCGCCACGCTGCGCGGCGGTGCGGGTGATCTCCAGCACGCGCTTCCAGTCGTCGGCGTTGGTCAGGATGTCGGCGGCGGGCCGGCCGATCAGCCAGGCGCGGGAGACGCCGAGCATCTGCGCCAGCGCCCCGTTGGCGTTCTCGATCCGCCCCGACCTGACGAAGGCGATGCCCTCGCCGGCCGCGTCGAAGATCACCTGCTGGTTGCGCAGCGCCACGCCGAGCTCGCGCTCGCGGCGCTTCTGCGCCGTGATGTCGGTGCACACGCCGATCACCGACTCGAGTTCGCCGTTGGCGTCCAGCGTCGGGATCGCGCTGACCATCACGTTCAGCACGGCGCCTTCGCGGGTCTGGTGCACCGCCTCGACGTCGAACACGGGTCGGCCGCGGAACACCGGCATGAAGCGGCGCAGGAACATCCGCGCCGGGAATTCCGGCGCGTTGAAGACGCTGACGTGGCGGCCGAGCACCTGGCGGGGCTCGTAGCCGTAGATCATCCGGCAGGCGCGGCCGGAGACCAGGGTCAGCTTGCCGGCGCGGTCGCAGGTCCAGATCAGCGACGGCGTGGCGTCGATCAGCGCGCGGTAGCGCCGCTCGCTGGCGATCAGCTTGGCCTCGGCCTCGCGGCGCTTGGTGATATCGACGATCGACATCACGAACCGGGTCGCGCGCCCGCGGGCGTCGCGCCGCGATTCGCCCCGCGCCTGCACCCAGATGTAGTCGCCCTGCGCGTTGCGGACACGGAACTCCTTCGAGAACGGCGCGCCGCTGTCCAGGTGCGCCTTGCGCGCCGTCAGCACGCGGTTGCGGTCGTCGGGGTGCAGCGACTCGGAGAACCGGTACTCGCGCACGAATGCGGCGCGGTCGGTGAAGCCGAGGATCTCGGTGTAGCGGACCGAGAAGAACCGCTCGCCGGTGATGACATTGGTGTCGGACACGCCGGCGTCGATCGCGTCCAGCGCCAGGCGTAACTGTTCGCGGCTGTCGTTCAGGTCGGTCAGCGCCTGCCCCTGGGCGGCCGCGGCGTGCTCGCTGTCAATCTGCAGCTGCATCGTTTCCGTCACGCCGGCGTGCAGCTTCCAGCAGGCATAGCCGGCCAGGCCGATCACCGCGACCCAGGCCAGCAGCAGCAGGTCGACGTTCGGGAAGCCGGCGGTGAGCAGCACGAACAGCTGCCCGGCCGCCAGCGGCATGGCGCCGGCCAGCCAGGTCCTGGGAATCGGCCCGAACGGCAGCAGCATGCCGATCGACACGCCGAGGGTCAGCGTGAACTGGAACAGGAAATCGAAAGGCTCGGCGGCGCCGAACAGCACCAGCGCCGCCGCCCAGAAAACGCCCTCGGCCGCGGCGAAGGCGGTGTAGACGACCACCGCCGAGGCTGGCGGCCCCGCTCCGGCGGCCAGGACGCGCCAGCAATACGCGCTGCGCGCCAGCAGCAGCAAGGCCAGCGCCGCGCACCAGAGAAATGCGTTGGGCGACTGGGCATCGCGCCAGTAGGCCAGCGAGAACAGGACGCCGAGCAGTACATTGCTCACCCACGAGTAGTGCCCCGACTGCATCGACAGCCGAACCAGTTGCGACGAAAGGCGGGCTTCGTCCCGGCTCACGGGATGAGGGATGGCGCAATTAGGGTACTCATAACGCGGTATTTTCCCCCGATCGACGGTCACTCGCGACAAGCGAACGGATGAGTGGCGCCAGCGTCTATCGCGGCCGGTTCGCCCCGTCGCCCACCGGGCCGCTGCACGCCGGCTCGCTGGCGGCCGCCCTGGCCAGCTGGCTCGACGCGCGGGCGCACAGCGGAGTCTGGCTGGTCCGGATCGAGGATCTCGATCCGCCGCGCGAGGTTGCGGGCGCGGCGCGGGCGATCGTCCAGACGCTGGCGGCCTTCGGTCTGGTCAGCGATGAGCCGGTCGTAGAGCAGAGCCGGCGCGCCGGGCTGTACCGTGCCGCACTGCAGCGACTTGCCGCGGCGGGGCTGACCTACGGCTGTGCCTGCTCGCGATCCGACGTGGCGGCCGCGCAACAGTTGCTGAACGTGCCGGCGCATGTCTACCCGGGCACCTGTCGCCAAGGCACCTCCGGCCGGCCGGCGCGAGCCGTCCGCGTGCGCGTGCCCGACCAGGTCGTCGATTTCGAGGACCGTGCCCTCAGTCGCTTTGGGCAGCACCTGGCGCGCGAGGTCGGCGACTTTGTCGTGCAGCGTGCCGACGGCTACTGGGCGTATCAGCTCGCCGTGGTGGTCGACGACGCCGAGCAGCGGATCACCGACGTCGTGCGCGGCGCCGACCTGCTCGACAACACGCCGCGCCAGATCTGGCTGCAGCGCGCGCTCGGCCTGCCGACGCCGCGCTACCTGCACGTGCCGGTGGTGACCAACGCGGGCGGCGAAAAGCTGTCGAAGCAGACTGGCGCACGGGCGCTCGACGTCGGCCATCGACTGGGGGAACTCGATCGCGCCGGCCTGCACCTCGGCCTGCCGCGGCTCGGCGCGGCAAGCGTCGACGCGTTTCTGCGGCAGGCCACCGAGCTCTGGCGCGAGCGATGGCGCTCGGCATAATCGCCGCCGAGGAGATCACGATGGCCGACGACACCGATGCCCCGACGCTGCGCCGGATCCTGGGCCAATGCCGCGCCATCGCGGTGGTCGGGATCTCCGCCGAGTGGCACCGGCCGAGCTACTTCGTCGGCAAGTACCTGCTCGAGCACGGCTACACGATGATCCCGGTGAACCCCCGGTACGCCGAGGTGCTCGGCCGCCGCTGTTACCCGAGCGTGACGGCGGCCTCGGCGGCCGGCGAGCGGATCGATCTCATCGACTGTTTTCGCCGCACCGAGGACATCGGCCCGATCGCCGACGAGGCCATCGCCATCGGCGCCCGCGGCCTGTGGATGCAACTGGGCGTGGTCAACGAAGCGGCCGCGGCGAAGGCGCGCGCGGCCGGGCTCGACGTGGTGATGGACCGCTGCGTGAAGATCGAGCACGGCCGGCTGTTCGGGGGCCTGAACTGGGCCGGCGTCAACACCCGCGTGATCTCCTCGCGACGGCCGAGGCAGCTGCCTTACTGAGCGACCCGTGGTCGATGGCCGGTGTCCGGTGACCGGTTGACTGACACGCGGCCGACCGACCACGGACAACGGACCACGAAAATGAGCGACCACAGCTTCGGCATCGAGACCCTCTGCCTGCACGCCGGCCAGTTGCCCGACCCGGTCACCGGCAGCCGCGCCGCGCCCATCTACCAGACCACGAGCTACGTGTTCGACAGCGCCGACCACGCGGCCAGCCTGTTTAACCTGCAGACCTTCGGCAACGTCTACTCGCGCATCTCCAACCCGACGGTGGCGATGTTCGAGGAGCGCGTGGCGGCGCTGGAAAACGGCCGCGCGGCGCTGGCCACCGCCAGCGGCATGGCGGCGCAGCTGACCGCCATCATCGCCATCGTGCAGCCGGGCGAGCACATCGTCGCCTCGTCGCTGCTGTATGGCGGAACCTATTCGCAGTTCGCGGTCACGCTGCCGAAAATGGGCATCGAGACCACTTTCGTCGATCCCGACGACCCCGAGAACTTCCGCCGCGCGCTGCGGCCGAACACGCGGCTCGTGTACGGGGAGACGCTCGGCAACCCGAAGATCAACGTGCTCGACATCGAGCGCGTGGCGGCGATCGCGCACGAGGCGCGCGTCCCGCTGATGATCGACAACACGATGGCCACGCCGTACCTGTGCCGGCCGTTCGACCACGGCGCCGACATCGTCGTGCACTCGGCCACCAAGTACATGGGCGGCCACGGCACCACGATCGGCGGGGTGATCGTCGAGGCCGGCCGCTTCGACTGGGGCAACGGCAACTTCCCCGACATGGTGCTGCCGAGCAAGGGCTACCACGGGGTCAAGTTCTGGGAGACCTTCGGCGACTTCGCCTACACGATGAAGGCGCGCTTCGAGGTGCTGCGCGTGCACGGGCCGTCGCTGGCGCCGCTGTCGGCCTGGCTGCTGCTGCAGGGGCTGGAGACGCTGCACGTGCGAATGGACCGGCACGTGCACAACGCCCGTCGCGTGGCCGAGTTTCTGCTGGCGCATCCGCGCGTGCTGTGGGTCAACTGGCCGGGACTGCCGTCCAGTCCGTACTACCCGCTGGCGAAGAAGTACCTGCGTTCGGTCGACGGCCGACCCGGCGCCTCCAGCGTGATGACCTTCGGCATCGAGGGCGGCGCGGCGGCCGGCGAGAAGTTCATCGACGCGCTGCAGTTCCTGTCGCACCTGGCCAATATCGGCGACGCCAAGTCGCTGGTGATCCACCCGGCCTCGACCACGCACCGGCAGCTGTCGGAGGACGAGCAGCGCGCCGCTGGCGTGCTGCCGGAGATGGTGCGGCTGTCGGTCGGCATCGAGTCGATCGACGACATCCTCTGGGACCTCAATCAGGCGCTGGGCCAGGCCGCCTGATCGGGGCGCGCTGCGGCGCTGGCAACCCAGCGCGAGACGCAGGCCCGCGCCAGCGCGCGATTCGAGTCGACGCAACGCGCCGCCAGCGGCGAGCCGATCGCCGCGAGCGCGATCGGCGTCTCGGTGCAGGCGAGGATCACCGCCGCGGCGCCACGGTCGAGCAGCGCCTGCACCGCCGGCGCGAGCAGATGGCCCGCCGCCTCGGCACGGCCCTGCTTGACCAAACGGATCGACGGCAGCACGAACTCGGCCAGCTCGCCTTCCGTGGGCTGCAGCGGCCGGTGGCCGCCGGCCTCGAGCCGGCGATCGAACAGGCGCGCCGCCAGGGTGGCGCGGGTGCCGACGATGCCGATCGCGCTGCCGGCGGGCGCAAGCCGCGCAGCTGCGTCGCAACCGGTCTCGACGATGCTGATGAACGGCACCGGGCAGTCGCGCGCGAGCTCGTCGTACCAGTAGTGTGCGGTATTGCACGGCATGGCCAGCAGTGTCGCGCCGCCGGCGAGCAGCTTGTCGCGCCGTGCCCGCAGCGCCGGCAGCGGCGATGCACCGCCCTCCAGGATCGCCTCCGGCCGGCCCGGCAGCCGCGGATCGGAGACGATCAGCGTGGGGATGTGATCGTCATCGCCGTCGGCCGGCGTTTCGTCGATCAGCTTGGCGAAGAAATCGGCAGTGGCCGCCGGACCCATGCCGCCGATCACGCCGAGCATCGCTTCGCTCGGCGCCTACAGGGCCTGGAACGCGTGCACGTAGCCGTACAGGCCGACCGCGCCGCCGGTGTGCAGGAACACGACCTTCTGTCCCTTGCGGAAATGGCCGGTGAGGACGAGAGGCCGATCAGCCCGGCCATCGCCTTGCCGGAGTACACGGGGTCGAGCAGGATGCCCTCGCTGCGCGCGACCATCGTCACCGCCTCGATCATGCCGGGCGTCGGCAGGCCGTAGCCCGCCCCGACGTGGTCGCAGTTGGCAACGACGGCTTCTCGCTTCACCGCACCGGCAACGCCGAGCAGCTCCGCAGTCCGCGCCGCCAGGGTGAACACCTTTTCCTCCTGCGCCGGCTTGGCAGCGCGCACGCGCATGCCCAGCTCCGGGATGCCGGCGCGCGCGCCTTCGCGTCCTGCGACGAGCCCGGCCTGCGTGCCGGCGCTGCCCGTGGCGGTGACCAGCGCATCGATCGCCAGGCCGAGGTCGTTGGCCTGCGCGGCGAGTTCGAGCGCGCAGGTCAAGTAGCCGAGCGCGCCGATCGCATTGGAGCCGCCACCCGGGATGATGTACGGCCTGTGACCCTGCGTGCGCAGCCGTTCGGCCAGCCGCTCCATCGCCTGGTCCATGTTCATGGCGGCAGCAACCTCCGACAGGACCGCGCCGGACAGCCGGTCGAGGAACACGTTGCCCGATTGGCGATAGTCGTCGTGCCGGTAGCCGGTGCGGTCCTCGAGGATCAGGTGGCACTGCAGGCCGAGCTTCGCCGCGATCGCCGCCGTCGGCCGCGCGTGGTTCGACTGCGTCGCGCCCTGCGTGATCACCGTGTCGGCGCCCTGCGCCGGCGCCTCGGCGATCAGGTATTCGAGCTTGCGCGTCTTGTTGCCGCCGGTGGCCAGTCCCGTGCAGTCGTCGCGCTTGATCCACAGCTCGGGGCCGCCGAGCGCCTCGGTCAGCTGGCGCATCGGCTCGAGCGGGGTCGGCGCGTGCGTGATGCGCAGGCGGGGAAAGCGGGCGAGCTTCATCGCGTTGTCTGCCTGGACCGCCGGGCGCGTGACGGCCGGGCGCCGCGGCGCGCTAGGTCTTCCGCCCGCCGAGCAGCGCGGCCACCTTGGCCGGCTTCTTGCCACCTGCCGGCGCCGACGCCTCGGCGTTCTCGCCGGCTTCGGCTTCGGTCGCCGCGGGCTCGTAGGGCCGGCTGAAGAAATCGTCGACCGGCGCCGGCGGCCGCGGCGCGGCGCCGCGCGCG
>Ga0114939_10003006_pt1 | contig 12007 bp, 11 predicted proteins | sample AshMeaCrysSpring_FD_87196 | JGI IMG/M metagenome (GOLD analysis project Ga0114939, IMG submission 87196) | Groundwater microbial communities from Big Spring, Nevada to study Microbial Dark Matter (Phase II) - Ash Meadows Crystal Spring | ecosystem: Environmental > Aquatic > Deep subsurface >... | reverse complement strand
TCCGGGACATCCTGGAGCTGACCCGGCTCACGGGCCTGGAAGGACGCCGGGTGCACGAGATCTCCGGCGGCCAGCAGCAGCGGGTCGCACTGGCGCGGGCGCTGGTGCTGAAGCCGGCGATCCTCCTCTTGGACGAGCCCCTGAGCAGCCTCGACGCCAACCTGCGGCAGCAGATGCGCGAGCTCCTGCAGGACATCCAGACGGAAACGCGCGTCACCACGCTCCTGGTCACCCACGACCAGTCCGAAGCGCTGATGCTCTCCCACCGGATCGGCCTGCTGCTCGAGGGCCGCTTGCGGCAGGTGGGGACCCCCCGCGACCTGTTCCATCGCCCCGCCGACCGCGCAGTCGCCGAGTTCTTCGGCGGCTGCAATTTTCTGGCGGGCCGCCTGCAGGGCGGGCTGTTTGCCTGCGAGATCGGCTCCTTCCCGGCGCCGGGCGTTGGGGCCAACGGGCACCGCCTCACCGCCGCCATCCGGCCGGAGGACATCCTCGTCGGCAGCGATTCCGACCACCCGATTCCCGGCCGGGTGCGCAAGACCCGTTTCGAGGGCGCCGCCACCCGCCTGTGGGTGGACTGCGGGCCCGTGCGCCTGGTGGTGCTCACCCCGCGCGGCGACTTGCTGCCCGGCCAACCCGTTTACCTTCGTCTGCCGGCTGATAAGATCCGGATCTTCCCGCCGGAATGAAATCGGCAAGCGCCGATTTGTTGCAAAAGGAATTCATCGGCAGCATGGATCGGATGACGGAATTACTGCCGGAGGTCCGGGCCTACCTGAGCAGGCAGGACTGGAGAGAGGTGCCCTGCGTACGCGGTCGGCCCTTCGACGTGGCGCCGCTCGCCCAGGGCGAGTACAATTTGAACTACCTCATCACCGCGGGCGATCTCAAGCTGGTCTTGCGCGTCAACATCGGCACCCAGATCCGCCGCGACGACCAGATCGTCTACGAGTACCAGGCGCTGCGGCTGCTCGCGGGAAGCGGCGTCACCCCCCGTCCGTATTTCGTGGACGACTCGCGCCGGTTCTTCGACCGGGGCGTCCTCGTCATGGAGTTCCTGCCGGGCGAACCCCTCGACTACCGCAGGGACACCGCTTCGGCCGCCGGACTCTTTGCCCGGGTGCACCAGACCGAAGTGGCCGAGGCGGACAACCACCTCATCCGCGAAACCGCGCCGCTGTCGCAGATTTACGATGAGTGCGCCGGCCTGCTGCAGCGCTACTTCGATTCCGATCGGGCCGATCCGGCCATTCGGTCCTACTTGGCCGATCTGCTGCACTGGGCCGATGCCGAGCGCTCGAAGGAACGCTACTACCAGTCCGACCCCTGGCCCTGCATCGTCAACACGGAGGTGAACTCCGGCAATTTCATCGTCAACCGCGCCAAGGGCACGATTCATCTGGTGGACTGGGAGATGCCGCGCTGGGGGGATCCGTCCCAGGACCTCGCGCACTTCTGCTCGCCGCTCACCACCCTGTGGAAATCGGATTTCCGCATGCAACCGCAGGACCGGCAGCGCTTCTTGGATGCCTACCGCCGCGGCCTGCGCGACCGGCACCTCGGGGACACCCTGGTGGAGCGTATCCGGCTGCGCGAGCCCTTCGTCTGCCTGCGGGGAATCTCGTGGTCCGCCATGGGCTGGGTGGCCTACCAGTCCGACTTCGCCGGAGTGCGAAACCCGGACACCTGGGTCAAGCTGCAGCGGTACATGAACCTGGAGTTCATCCGAGAGGTGTTCGACCCTCTTTTAAAATCCGAGTTTCCCGCGTGAGGCCGGCGAGATCAGGGTTCAAGGATTCAAGGGCTCGAGGGGTTAAGCGAAAAAGACGGAATCCGGTTCCTCCAACCCTGGAACCCTCGGCCCCTTCAACCCTTTTCCGGACCAACGGCAGGCTCGCGGCTTCCAACGGGGCATGACGGATTCATGAGCGCATCGCCGGACAGGCTCATCCTATTCACCCGCTATCCCCGGCCGGGAGGCGCCAAGACCCGGCTGATCCCGGTTTTGGGGGCGGCGGGCGCCGCCGAGTTTCACCGGCGCCTGACCGAAAGCGTCGCATCGGCGGCCAGGCAGGCCGGCCGCCTGCGCGCGCTCACCCTCGAGGTCTGCTTCGACGGCGGGGACGACGGTCCCATGCGCACCTGGCTGGGGCCCGCCTTCCGCTATCGGCCGCAAGGGGACGGCGACATCGGAACCCGCATGCGCTGCAGTTTGGAAGCCGCCTTCGACGAAGGGTCCGAGCGGGCGGTGCTCGTGGGCTCGGACGTCCCCGGCCTTTCGGCCGCAACGATACTCAGGGCCTTCGACGCGTTGGCGCGCTCCGACCTCGTCTTCGGGCCGGCCGAGGATGGCGGCTATTACCTGATCGGGGCCGGGGCCGAGGCATTCCGCCGCGGGACGCCCTATTTCAGTTCCGGGATCGACTGGGGGTCGGGCCGGGTTCTCGGCCAGAGCATGGAAGCGGCGCGAACGCTGGGGTTGCGCTGCAGCCGGGTCGAGACGCTCGCCGATGCCGACCGGCCGGAGGATTTGGCCGCGGCCCTTCGGACGCTCGGCAAGGCGGCACCGGCGAACAGCCTCGCGGTCATCATTCCCGCGTTGAACGAAGCCGAGCTGATCGGAGACACCCTTGCGGCGGTTTCCAAAGACCCGCAGGCCGAAATCCTGGTCGTCGACGGCGGGAGCACGGACGCCACCCCCGATATCGCCGCGGTCTCCGGCGCCCGCGTGCTGAGGGCCCAGCCCCCGCGCTCGGTTCAGATGAATGCCGGCGCCGTCGCCGCCCGCGGCGCAATCCTGCTCTTCCTGCATGCCGACACGCGCCTGCCGCCGGACTTCGCCGCCCAGGTCCGCCGAACGCTCGCCGTTCCGGGCGCGGTGGCCGGCGCCTTCCGGCTCAAGATCGATTCCTCCGCGCCCGGACTCCGGCTGATCGAGCGGGTTGCCAACTGGCGCTCACAATGGCTTCAGCTGCCCTACGGCGACCAGGCCATTTTCCTGACCCGCGAAAATTTCTGGCGCGCGGGGGGCTTCCAGCCCCTGCCGATCATGGAGGACTACGAACTGGTGCGCCGCCTGCGACGTCTCGGCCGCATTCTGCCGGCCCCGGCCAGCGCCGTCACCTCCGCCCGGCGCTGGCGGCAGATCGGCGCCTTCAAGACCTGGCTGATCAACCAGCGCGTGGTCATCGGCCATTGCATGGGAGTCGCGCCGGAGCGCCTGGCCCTCTGGTACCGGCCGAAAAGCCGTTGAACCCTATTTGCGGGGCGGCCGGCATTCTGGTAGAATCAAGCCTATGAAAATCGACTCCCGGCATCGCATCGTATTCGAACGCCCGCACCTGGAAGAGCTGACCCGAGCCTATGCGGTCGTGGACCTGCACTTTCACTCCGAGCTCTCGGATGGCCGCGCCAGCATCGAGGACATCGCCCGCCGCGCCATGCAATTGGGAATCGGCATCGCCGTCACCGATCACAATTCGATCCACGGGGCGGTGGAAATCGACCGGTTCAAGAACGTCTTCAGCATCCCCGGCATCGAGCTGACCTCTTACGAGGGCACTCACCTGCTGGTCTATTTTTACGACATCAAAAGCCTCTTGCGGTTCTACAGCCGCGACGTTCAGCCGTTCATAGGCGCCGAAATCATGTCCTCGCTGTCCCTTGAACTCGAGGACCTCATCCAGCGCGCCCGCGCATTCGAGACGGTGATCATCTTTCCCCATCCCTACTGCGGCAGCTACACCGGAATCCACAACCCGTATTTCAAAAACGACCGCCTCGAGCGGCTGCTGGGCATGGTGGACGGGGTGGAGGTGATCAATTCGGAAAACCTCAACAAGTGGAACCTGCGCAGCGCCCTGCTCGGCTTCAACCTCAACAAGGCAATCACCGGCGGAAGCGACGGACACCGGCTGGCTCAAGTGGGACGGGTCGTGACCGTCGCCGATTGCGCCTGGAGACGCCGATCCTTCCTGGACGCCGTCAGGTGCGCTAAAACCCGGGTGATCGGCAAAGAGATCGACATCCTCAGGAAGATGAGTTCCAACAGCGCCAAGCTGCGTTCGAGTCTGCGCCACTACCCGGATCTGGTCGAAAAGAACCTGCGCTATCTCAACACCACCTCGCGGATGCTGCGGGAGAACGTCAAACGCAACCTGAATGAACGGATCAGGGAGCGGCGCCGGCAGAACGCGGCACTGTAAGACTTGCCTTCCGTCGTTTCTTTCCGAAAATTGCGGGCCTCGCCTCGTTTCAAGGCTGCCGGGGCGGCTCAACCTCGGGACGCCGCGCCGTCGTCGCCCGGCTCGCCTGAATTTCCGATGATCTCGTCCATGGTCTGCTCCGATTCGCGTGAAGAGTTCCGGCGTCGCCGGATTATCAGATGGGTAACCATCTTCGCCGGTTTTTCAACGCCTGGCGGAGCGATCTTGATTGGGATGGGTCGAAATGCTATTTCTAATTCAGATGCTTAAACAAGGCCCCCCAGCATGACCTCCGGCGCCCTCATGGCCTGCCACGATTGCGATCTGCTGCAGAAAATTCCGGTGGTGCCCGAGGGCTCCGCGGCTCACTGCCGGCGCTGCGGTGCGCTGCTGGTCCGCAACCAGCCCAAGAGCTTCCAGCGCCCGCTGGCCCTGCTGCTGGCCGGAGCGATCCTCTTCGTCATGTTCAACGCCTTCCCGTTTCTGACGTTCAAGAAGGAGGGCCTGGAGCATCGCACCCATGTGGCCACGGGCATCCGTGAGCTCTACGAGCAGGGCATGTGGGAGCTGGCCGTGCTGGTGGCCGTCAACCTGATCATCGTTCCCGCATTGCATCTCCTGGCCTATTTGTATGTGCTGGTGCCGGTGAGCCTGAAGCGCAGGGCCCCGGGCATGTTCCGCGTATTTCGATACTTGAGGCTCATGCAGCCCTGGCACATGGTGGAGATTTTCATGCTGGGGGTCCTGGTGAGCATGGTCAAGCTGGCCAAGATGGCCCAGATCATTCCAGGGGTGGCCGTCTTCGCGCTGACGGCCTTCATCTTCGTCATGGCGGCGGCCTCCGCGGCGGTGGACCCGCACGAGGTGTGGGAGCGCTGGGAGGGGCCCCGGTGAAGAAAAAAGCGCTGACGGCGCGCAAGGCCGGCCTGGTCGCCTGTACGGTCTGCCACCTTCTGAGCCCGGACGGGGTCGGAAGATGCCCGCGCTGCGGGGCCGCCCTGCACAGCCGCAAGCCCGACAGCATCGCCCGCAGCTGGGCGCTGGTGACGGCCGCGGCCATCCTCTACGTCCCGGCCAACGTGCTGCCGATGACCACGGTCACCTCGCTGGGGATGGTCCAGTCGGACACCATCATGAGCGGGGTCGTCTACTTCGTTCAGAGCGGCTCCTGGCCGATCGCCCTGGTCATCTTCGTTGCGAGCGTATTCGTGCCCCTTTTGAAGCTGTTCATTCTGAGCTACCTGCTGATTTCCGTCCAGCGCAAGTCCCATTTCCGTCCCAAGGACCGCACGCGGCTGTACCTCATCACGGAGGCGGTCGGCCGCTGGTCGATGCTGGACATATTTGTGGTCACCATCCTGGTGGCGCTGGTGAACCTGGGAGCGCTCGCCACCATCCAGGCCGGCCCGGCGGCCCTGTATTTCGCCGCCGTGGTGGTGCTCACCATGCTTGCGGCCATGAGCTTCGACCCCCGGCTGATCTGGGACGCAAAGGAGAAGATGCATGAGTGATCAACTGCCATCGAAGGAAGACTTACCGGAGGCGGCGGTGGCGGCGGTCAACCGCAACCGGCGCCGCTTTTCGCTGGTCTGGGTGGTGCCGGTGGTGGCGGCCCTGATTGGCGGCTGGCTGGTGGTCAAGGCGCTGACGGAAAAGGGGCCCCAGATCACCATCACCTTCAAGTCGGCGGAGGGGCTGGAGGCGGGCAAGACCAAGGTCAAGTTCAAGGATGTGGAGGTCGGGCTGGTGGAGGAGATCCGCATCGCCGAAGACGCCTCGCATGTGGTCTTGAAAGTCCAGATGGTCAGGGAGGCCGCGCGCTTCATCTCGGAGCACACCCGATTCTGGGCCGTGCGGGCGCGGGTGTCGGCCAGTGCCATCTACGGCCTGGGAACGGTCTTTTCGGGGGCCTACATCGATGTGGACCCGGGCAAGCCGGGCAAGCCGGCCACGATGTTTACCGGCCTGGAGGAGCCGCCGATCGTGACCACGGGGCTTCCGGGACGGCATTTCATCCTGGAATCCGAGCGCCGGGGCTCGATCGAGGTCGGGGCACCGATTTACTATCGCCAGATCCGCGCGGGCGAAGTGGTGGCCTACAGCCTGGCGGAGAGGGGCACCAAGATCGTCTCCAAAATCTTCGTGCACGCGCCGTACCATGAGTTCGTTAAGCAGACCACGCGCTTCTGGGTGGCCAGCGGGGTGGACATTCGGCTCAATGCGCAGGGGATCCAGGTGGACACCGAGTCGCTGGTGTCCATTCTGGTCGGCGGTATCGGCTTTGACAGTTTCAGGGACAACTCCGATCCCGAGGAGCCGGCCGAGGAGAATGCGACCTTCAAGCTGTATGCCAACCGTGAGCTGGCCCGGGAGAAGATCTACAGCACGAAGAACCATTTCGTGCTGCTCTTCGAGGAATCGGTGCGGGGGCTTTCTCCGGGAGCACCGGTGGAATTCCGGGGGATCCCGATCGGACAGGTGATCGACGTCAAGTCGGAGTTCGATTTCAAGATGAGCAAGGTCAAGATCCCGGTGATCGCCGCGGTCGAGCCGGAGCGGATATCCTTCATCGGCAAGCTGCCCGACGGCGTGAGCCGCGAGGGGCTGGTCGACTACCTGGTCGAAAGGGGCTTGCGCGCGCAGCTGCGCACAGGCAACCTCTTGACCGGCCAGAGCTATGTGGCGCTGGATTTCTTCCCCAACGCCAAGCCCGCCGGGCTGGTGCGCGGGGGCAAATACGGGTACACCGAGTTCCCGACCACGCCGACGCAGCTGGAGGAGATCGGCACCAAGTTGAGCCAACTGGTGGCCAAACTCGACAGGATCCCCCTCGACCAGATCGGCAGCGATTTGAGCGCCACCATCAAGGGCGCCAAACGCATCGCCAACTCACCGGAAATCATAGCAGCGGTCAAGTCCCTGAACGACGCCGTCAAGGAGCTGCGGCTTCTGACCGTGGAGCTGCGCACCCGCACCGCACCGGAGCTCAATTCCACCCTCAAGCAGGCGCAGGCGTCGCTCTCCGCGGCAGGCGATATGCTGGAGTCGGGCTCGCCGCTGCAATCGCGCCTGAAGGAGACCCTGGAGGAGCTGGCCTCCGCGGCCCGGGCCCTCCGTGTGCTCTCCGATTCGCTGGAACGCCAGCCGCAGTCCATCCTGACCGGAAAGGAGCCTACCGAATGAAACCTGAACCTGGTGCCCGCCGGCGGTTTCTGACGGCCGTCATTTTCTCCGCGGCCCTGAGCGCATGTCTCGGCCCCGGCCGGCCGATCGAATTCTACACGCTCGCCGCGCTGCCACGGCCGGCCGCGGTGACGCCGGCCGCTCCCGACACCGTCGTCGCGGTCTATCCCGCGGTGATTCCAGCCTTGATCGACCGGCCGCAGATCGTAACCCGAACCGACGACAACCGGATCGTGCTTTCGGAATTCAACCGCTGGGGCGGGGCGCTGAAAGAGGAAATCTCGCGCACCCTGATCGAAAACCTGGGCATCCTGCTGGCCGAACGACGGGTGAGCGTGATGAGCGACAACCTGGCTCCGGACCCGGCGTACCTGGTGGCGGTGAACTTCAACCGGTTCGACGGCCGGTTGGGGGAGAGCGTATGGCTGAATGCGGCCTGGACGGTGCGGGATCCGCGGCAAAAAAAAACCCTGGCGGTCAGGAATTCGGTCCTGCAGGAGAAGGTCGCCGGGCCGGGCTATGCCGAGCTGGTAGCGGCCCAGAGCCGGGCGCTCGGCGCACTCAGCCGAGAAATCGCCGCCGAGCTGGCCACGGTGACGGCACCGCGCTAACCCGTCAAGGAGCGGCCCGGCTTTGCTTCGGAATCCTCGCCCGCCAGCAGGATCCGGGAACCTTCCCCGGCCGGGCCGCCGGCCGGCTCGGCCCGGCCGGGCAGCTCGTCCCTGAATGCCGCGCCGTAGATCTCCCACACCGTCACCACCAGCGCCGCGATGATCGGCCCGATGATGATCCCCGCCACCCCGAACATGATGATCCCGCCCAGCGTTCCGAAAAGGATCAGCAGCTCGTGCATGCGGGTGTCCTTGCCCACCAGCCGCGGCCGCAGGAAATTGTCGATACCGCCCACCACCAAAAGGCAGAACGCCAGCAGTCCAACGCCCGCGCCGTAGTGCCCGCCCATAAAAAGGATGACCACCCCGGGCAGCCAGACGATCGCCGTGCCGATCCCCGGCACCATCGACATGACACCGGCCACCGTCCCCCAGAAGATGGCGCTCGGGAACTCGACCGCGGCGAAGGCCGCCCCCACCAGCGCGCCCTGCACCAGGCCGATCACCGCGATGCCCTTCAAGGTGGCGCGCGTCACCGAGGTGAACTTGTCCAGCATGCGCTCCTGGTCCTTCGTCTTCAAGGGAAGATAGTGCAGAATTCCCCTGAGGATCCGCTCCCCGTCGACCAGAAAAAAGAACATCGTGTATAAGAAGATGAACAGCATGAAGATGAACTGGGCGGTCATCACGGTTACCGAGGAAAGGCTGTTGATGAGATAGCTGCTGAGGCGTCCCACCATCTCGCCGGCCTTCAGGAAAATGGTCTCCTTGTACGGCAGGACGTGTTCGTAGAAGGGAATTTTTTTCAACAGGTCCGAGAATTCGGCCGGTTCGTTGAGCTGCTTCTGGATCCACGGCTTGACGGTCTGGCTGACCTTGATGCCCTCGGCGGTCACGGCCCCCAGCAGTGCGACCAGCGGCAGCAGGATGCCGAAGAAAACCAGGAAAAGCGAAAGGACGGCCGCCAAACCGCTGCGGCCGCCGAACCAGCGTTTCAACCGGCGATACAGCGGGCGGGTGAGGGCCGAAAAGATCGCGGCCATCAGAATCGTCATCAGAAAAGGCCAGACCATGGCCAGAAACACCGCGGTGATGAACAGCAGCAGCAGGATCACGAAGGTCTTGTTGAATTTTTCCTGGCTCATGTCGCGCTCCCCATCACCCGAAAAGCGGCTTGCGTCGCTCCTCGCCGTCATCTCGCCGACAAAGCCGATCGGCTCCGGCCCTTCAGTTTCCCCCCCCTTTTGAAAAAGGGGGCCAGGGGGATTATCAGATCGACGCCCTCCGAAGCGGCGCAGTCAACAGCTCCGATCCATCAAGAATGATATTTGATTCGCTCCGGCCGCGTCAACCCTTCCGGAAATGCATGAGATAGTTGACATGCGCGTTGCCGCCCAGAGAATAGACGCGGGCAAACGGGTTGTAGTGCAGACCGGTGAGATCCTGAAAAACGAGGCCGGACCTCTCCGCCCAGTCCCTGAGTTCCCGGGGCTTGACGAACCGGCGATAGGAATGCGTGCCGCGCTGCACCAGCCGGAGAAGAATCTCGGCCCCGATGATGGCGAAGAGAAACGACTTGAAATTGCGGTTGAGTGTGGCGAAGAAGACATCCCCGCCGGGCCGGGTCAGCCGGGCGCAGGCCGCCGCGACCGATGCCGGATCGGGCACGTGCTCCAGCATCTCCATGCAGGCAACCACGTCGAAGCGCTCCGGCGACCGCTCCGCGAAGGGCTCGGCCGGCGTCATCCGGTAGTCCACCCGCAGGCCGGATTCCTGGAGGTGCATTCTGGCCGCCGCCAACGGCTCTTCGCCGGCGTCGATCCCGGTGACCTCGGCCCCCAGGGCCGCCATGGCCTCGGAGAGGATCCCTCCGCCGCAGCCGACATCCAGCACCCTGCGCCCCGCCAGCGGCGCCCGGCCGTTGATGTAGCCGACCCGCAGCCCGTTGATGTCGTGCAGGGCCTTGAAGGCCCCGTTGCGGTCCCACCACATCGGAGCCAGCGCCGCAAACTTGGAGAGTTCCTTTGGGTCGAGGTTGGAGGAGTCCAGGCTCCATGGGTCGTTCATAGACCTCTCCGGTATCCGGCATCGAGCATCCAGCATCATTTTTTCAAGGTCCACAGCTGCGACACCAGCATCCCCGCCAGCATCAGCGCGCAGCCGGCAAGCCCCCGCGGGCTGAGGGTCTCGCCCAGAATCATCCAGCCCCCCAGTGCCGCGAAACCCGCCTCGAGGCTCATCAGAATCGAGGCGTGCGCCGGATGGGCGTCGCGCTGCGCGACCACCTGCAGGGTGTAGGCCACCCCGACCGATAGCACCCCGCCGTAGAGGATCGGCACCGCCGCGGCTGCCACGGCGGACCAGTCGAAAGTCTCGAACAGCGCGGCCGTGATCAGGGACATCAGGGCGCAGACCGAAAACTGATAGAACGCCAGCTCCACCGGCCGCGTCCGCGGCGAAAGCCAGGCCACCAGAAGCACCTGCAGGCTCCAGAAAAAAGCGCTGACCAGCACGAGCCCATCCCCATACTCCATCCGGAAGGTCTCGGTGATCGAGAGCAGGTAAAGCCCTGCGGCCGCCAGCCCGGCACCGCTCCAGGTGCCCGCCGACGGGCGCTGCCCCCAGAGGAGGCCCAGGATCGGCACGACCACCACGTAGAGGCCCGTGATGAAACCGGCCTTTCCCGCTGTCGTGTACAAGAGCGCCACCTGCTGCAGCGAAGCGGCGACGAAGAGCACCACGCCGAGCACGCCGCCGCCCCAAGCAAACCCCCGCCGCCGCATCGGCACGGGCGCCACAAAGCCGGACCTGCGGCCCGCCAAGAGCAGCGGCGTCAGGGTGAGGGCCCCGAGGGCAAAACGCACCCCGTTGTAAGTGAACGGCCCGACATGGTCCATTCCCACCCGCTGGGCCACGAAGGCCAGCCCCCAGATGGCGGCGGTGATCAGCAGCAAAACGTCCGATTGGAGCGTGGCGGCCTTCATCGCTCGCGTTCGCAGCCGTGGAGCACGGTTGTTATATCCCGGCGCTGACCGAACTGGACGATCGCTATGCCGGCCGTGATGAGCACCATCGCCAGAAGGATCGTCTCTGTCATCGGCTCGTCCAGCACGACGGCCGCCAGGAAAACGCCGGACACCGGGATGAGAAAGACGAACGAATGCAGGGCCACTGCGCCGTAGGTTTGCATCAGCCGGGTCCAGGCCACGAACGCGAAGCAGGTCGTGAGCACCACCTGAAACGCGATGGCGGCCGCGATCCGGAAATCGACCCGGCGGATCATGGGGGCGTCCCACAGCGGCGCGCCCAGGCTGAAAAGAGGCACCGAAAACAGGAACTGATAGAAGACGATCTGCACCGACGGGATGCTCCGGGCGAGGTGCTTGGTGAAGGCGGCGCTGCACGCCCATAGGATGGTGGAAACGAGCAGCAGCAGATCGCCCGTCATGAGCGTGGCGGCGCCGTCGCAGCGGTCGAGCAGAACGCAGGCGGCCCCGGCGAATCCGAGGATGAGACCCATCAGCTTCAGCACCGTGATGCGGTCGTTGGAAAGGTAGAAATGGGCCAGGACAAGCAGAAAGAAGGGCTGCAGGTTGGTCAGCAGGGCCCCGCGGGAAGCGCTGGTCATGGTGAAACCGACATAGACCAGCGACAGCTGCATGGAGAAAAGGAGCGCATTCAGGATCAGCAACCGCATCAGCCCCGGCGCCGGGCGCAGCCGCTGGCCGGAGACCTGCGCCCACGCCCAGAGGAAACCGGCCGATAGGCCGAACCGGATGGCGGCGGCGCTGAAGGGACCCAGACCCGACAGGCTGAACTTGATCGCGACGGTGTTCGCCCCCCAGAGCACGCACAGGGAAGCGGCCAAAGCGGCGGCGCACAGAGAGAGCTTCTGGTCCGGCAGCGGGGTGTCGTTCACAAGGGCGTCCGCAGCGAGGGGCCCTAAGCGGATTTCATCAGCTTCAACGGCTCGGATTTGCGCTCTCCGAAATTATCGTAGCTGTAGCG
>Ga0114939_10003005_pt1 | contig 12012 bp, 20 predicted proteins | sample AshMeaCrysSpring_FD_87196 | JGI IMG/M metagenome (GOLD analysis project Ga0114939, IMG submission 87196) | Groundwater microbial communities from Big Spring, Nevada to study Microbial Dark Matter (Phase II) - Ash Meadows Crystal Spring | ecosystem: Environmental > Aquatic > Deep subsurface >... | reverse complement strand
CACTAAGAGTGGATGACCTTTTTCAGGTCTTCAGTGACTGATTCTTGGGGTTGATCGCCATTAACCAACACCAATTGCTGGCGTTGGCGATAATAGTCAATCAAAGGCTCGGTTTCTTGGTGGTAAATTACTAGGCGCCGACGGATGATTTCCTCACTGTCGTCTTTACGACCTCGTTGGAGTAGCCTGGCAACGACTACTTCATCAGGCACTTGGAGATTGACTACTTTTTCACCATGATGATCCAAGCTGTCGAGTAGTCCTTCTAAATAATGTGCCTGAGTCACCTTGCGAGGAAAGCCATCCAAAATCCACCCCTCTTTAGTATCAGGTTTGCCCAGACGTTCCTCGACCATTGCTTGGACTAGTTCATCGGGAACTAACTTACCACTATCGACGTAACTCTGAGCCTTGATACCGAAAGTTGTTTGGTCTTTCATAGCTTGGCGGAGGATATCACCCGTAGAAATATGGGGTATATTCCAGTAATCAGCCAAGGTTTTCGCCTGCGTACCTTTACCAGAACCTGGCAGTCCCAAGAAGATTAATCGCGTCACTATTGTTTCACCATTCCTTCGTAGCGCTGAGAGATCACATAAGTTTGGATTTGCTTCGCCGTGTCAATTGCTACACCAACCAGAATTAACAGCGAGGTAGCTCCCAATCCCCTAAATGTTGGTACTCCTACAGCACTTTCGACCGCAGTTGGGATAATAGCAACCAAACCTAAAAAAACTGCTCCTAGGAATGTCAGGCGGTTGAGTACTCCCTCCACATACTCGCTGGTTGCTTTCCCAGGACGAATACCAGGAATGCTAGCGCCCATTTTCTTCAGGTTCTGTGCCATATCCACGGGGTTAACAATCAAAGAGGCATAGAAATAGCTAAAGAAAACGATTGATACTAAATACACCAAGGCATAGACCCAAGAACCGGAATGACCAGGCTGGAGATAATTAGTAGCAATATTAATCAAGACGGGGTTCTTGGTAAAGTTAGCCACAAACATCGGCAAAGCCAGGATGGAAGCCGCGAAAATAATCGGCATCACACCGCCTTGGTTAAGACGCAGCGGTAGGTAACTGCGCTGTTCTTGTAAAAGTCGGCGACCTACTTGACGACGGGCGGAGATAATGGGGATGCGACGTGTTCCTTCCTGCACAAATACAATACCAACAATCGTTACCAGGAAGATAATCAGCAGTACAATTACCCGTCCAATGACTTCCCTGCCACCTGTTTGCGCTAACTCAATAGTCTGTCCCAGGGATTTAGGAAGTGTGGCAACAATATTGACAAAAATCAACAAAGATGCTCCATTACCAATACCGCGCTCAGTAATCAGTTCCGATGCCCACATGACAAACATCGAACCGGCTACCAGAGCGATCGCGGTTTCAGCAATAAAAAACGGTCCGTAGTTATTTGCAAAGGGTTTAAGCCAAATAGCTGCAATGAACACGCTTTGTAGTATTGCCCATCCTAAAGACACATAACGTGTAATTTGGGAGATTTTCCGCCGTCCAGCTTCGCCTTCATTTTTCTGTAAATTTTCTAAAGAAGGGATGGCAGCGGTGAGCAATTGGATGATAATCGAAGCATTAATGTAGGGCAAAATCCCTAGAGCAAAAATGCCCAAGGTTGACAGCCCACCTCCAGAAAAGATATCCAACAAGCCGAATAAGGCATTATTACCTTGGAGAGCGGAAGCAAAGGCATCACGATTAATCCCAGGTACGGGCAAGAAAATGCCTAAGCGAACCAAAATTAAAATACCAACGGTGACAAGCAGCCGTCCTCTTAGCCCAGCTGCTTGCGCCATCTGCATAAAGGTTTCTTGAGCCGTTGGGGCTTTGTCTCGACTGATCATAAAGGGGTACCTAGTTAAGTTATCCAGGCACTGGCAGCGAGTCGATGACGTTTGAGTGGGCTGTTTATGGCTCTCACCCTATAGTTTCACAACTCCCACCAGCTGCCTCAATTTTGCTCCGAGCACCGCTCGTGAAAGCTGCCGCTTTGACGGTCAGAGGAACGTTCAATTCCCCATTCCCCAAAATTTTCAGCGGTCCGCGATTAGAAGTGACAATACCTGCTTGTGTTAAGGAGTCCAGAGTTACTTCACTATTGGCAGGGAGCGATGCCAGCTTATCGACATTAATCGTAGTGTACTGTTTTCGATTAATAATCGGAAAGCCTTTAAGCTTGGGTATCCGGCGATACAACGGTTGTTGACCACCTTCAAAACCAGGTCGAGTACCGCCACCAGAACGGGATTTTTGACCGCGCATACCTAAACCAGCGCTAGCACCTTGACCGGCAGATATACCGCGACCTACGCGACGACGGCGTTTTTTCGAGCCTTTTTGTGGGCGAACGTCAGATAGTCTCATAAGCGAAACATTTGCTAAAAATTTGTTATTAGTCATTAGTCGTTAGTCATGAATCAAGACCAGGACTAAGGACAACTGACTAATTTAGATGAACAGATTTTCCAGAGGAATGCCGCGATCTTCGGCAACCTCACCGAAGGTACGCAGGGTAGAAAGGGCATTAACGGCTGCTCTGGCATTGTTTAAGGGGTTGTTGGAACCCAGTTGCTTTGCCAGAACGTTACGCACACCAGCAAGCTCCAGAACGGTACGGACAGCACCACCGGCAATTACACCAGTACCGGGTGCCGCAGGTCGCATAATCACTTTTGCACCACCCCCAGTACCATTAATCGGGTGGGGGATAGAGTTGGATTTAGTGATCGGAATATCAATCAGATGCTTTTTGCCGTCGGCTACGCCTTTTTTAACGGCACCAATTACATCCGAGGCTTTACCTACTCCTACACCTACTTGACCGCGTTCGTTACCAACGACGACAATTGCCCGGAAGCTAAGTTTTTTACCACCTTTAACGACCTTGCTGACGCGGCGTATTTGAATAACCCGCTCTTGCCAATTGGTTTCTTCTTTTTTAGTACGGTTAGCTTTACGACGACCAGTTGCCATATTATTAAATACCTCGTGTTTATTGCCATTTGTCCAGAGTCATTGTCAGAGTGCTAATGACTAATGACTAATGACTAATGACTAATGACAAATTTAGAAATCTAAACCAGCCTCGCGTGCTGCTTCGGCTAAAGCTTTGATGCGACCGTGATAGAGGTTTCCCCCCCGGTCAAAAACTACCTTGGTAATCCCTTTTTCTAGAGCGCGCTCAGCAATTAACTTCCCAACTGTCGTGGAAGCTGTGCAGTTTGCACCCGATTGTAATTTAGATTTCACTTCTGGCTCTACGGTAGAAGCGGCTACCAAGGTATGATGCTGCGTGTCATCAATTACCTGGGCATAAATATGTTGCTGGGAGCGAAATACGGCTAGCCTAGGACGTTCGGAGGAGCCGCTGACTTTAGCGCGAACACGTTTGTGACGACGCTGCTTTGATTCTCTACGAGTAAGTTTCATAATTACTTCTTACCTGCCTTACCAGCTTTACGTCTGACTACTTCACCCGCATAGCGAATTCCTTTACCTTTGTAAGGCTCAGGGGGACGCACAGCGCGGATTTTAGCTGCGGTGTTACCTACTGCTTCTTTGTCGTAACCACTGACGATGACGTTGGTGTTATTTTCAACAGCAAACTGAATTCCCTCTGGGGGAGCAATCTGTACCTGATGGCTGTAACCCATGTTTAAGACTAGATTACGACCTTGCACTTGTGCCCGGTAACCAACGCCTTGGATTTCTAAGCGACGCTGAAACCCTTGGGAAACTCCTTCGACCATATTGGCAACCAAGGTACGGCATAAACCGTGCATTTGGCGAGCTGTACGGGAATCATCTTGGCGTTGAACCAGCAAAGTTTGGTCTTGCTGCTCTATCTTCACTTGTTGAGGAAGTTCGCGTGCTAGTTCACCTTTGGGACCTTTGACAGCTACTTTATTGCCATCAATGGTGACGGTGACTTTGTTAGGAACAGTAATTGGACGTTTACCAATACGTGACATGATGTTTTATCCTTTGTCATTAGTCATTAGTCATTAGTCGCTCTTCTAGTGACTGGTGAGTAGTGACTAATTACTACCAGACGTAGCAAAGTACTTCGCCACCGAGGTTTTGACGGCGTGCTTCCCGGTCGGTCATAATGCCATGAGAGGTAGAAATAATGGCAATGCCGATGCCGCCTAAAACTCGTGGTAATTCTTTTTTGTTGGAGTAAACTCGCAGACCTGGTTTGCTGACGCGCTTGAGGGTGGTGATTAGGGGTTGGCGATTTTTACCTTTGTATTTCAGTGAAATAACCAAGTTGCGCTTTACACCTTCACCAGACTCTTCAAAATCTGTGATATATCCTTCTTCCCGAAGCACTCTAGCAATGCTGCGAGTCATTCTTGTGGCTGGCACTTGTGTTGTTTGATGCCTTGCCAAATTCGCATTGCGGATGCGCGTGAGCATATCTGCAATTGTATCGTTTGCCGCCATGTTCCCTCTTTAGATAACTTATTGATCCCGGAAGGGCATTCCCATTGCTTTTAATAAGGCACGACCCTCTTCGTCGGTTTTGGCTGTGGTGATGATGGAGATATCCAAACCACGAATTTGGTCAATCCTGTCGTACTCGATTTCCGGAAAGATTAGCTGCTCTCTCACACCCAGGGTATAGTTACCGCGTCCATCAAAACTCTTGGGGCTGATACCGCGAAAATCCCGAATTCTGGGTAATGACAAGCTAATCAATCTGTCGAGGAAGGCATACATCCGCTCGCTTCGCAGTGTGACCATGATACCCACAGGCATACCTTGACGAATTTTGAAGCCAGCGATCGCTTTTTTCGCTCTGGTGACTACGGGTTTTTGTCCAGTAATTAAAGCTATTTCGCTTAAAGACGATTCTAGAGCCTTGGCGTTTTGAGCCGCTTCTCCCATCCCCCGGTTGACAGTGACTTTCACCACTTTCGGCACTTGATGGATGTTCGTATACTGAAACTGCTCCATCAGTTTGGGGACGATGGTTTCGTTGTATAAAGTCTTCAGTCTGCTTGCCATAGTTTTTTGTCCTTATCATTCCTGGGCTGGGTCAGGAATTAGTTATTAGTCATTGGTCATTAGTCAACTGATGACCACTTCACCGATGACAACTAAGACCTCGCCCTTAAGGGCGGGGTTTAAATAATTTCGCCAGTTTTCTTCAGTTTCCGCACTTTCTTGCCTTCCTCGGTGAAGGTATAGCAGATGCGGCTAGCAACGTTTTGCTTGGTGGAATAAAGCATCACGTTAGAACTATCGATGGGGTATTCTTGGGTGACGATGCGACCAGATTCCCCTTCTTGGGTGGGTTTGACGTGCTTGGTTTTAATGTTGACGCCTTTAACAATCACCTTACTTTCTTGGGGAAGTGCGCGGATAATTTCGCCTACTTTCCCCTTGTCTTTACCGGAGATTACTTGGACTGTATCTCCTGATTTAACGTGCATTTTGTGGAATTTCGGCTGTTGTTTTTTGCTCTTCATCACAACACCTCCGGAGCGAGGGAAACAATTTTAGTAAAGCTTTTATCACGTAGTTCCCGTGCTACAGGTCCAAAGACGCGGGTGCCCCTGGGGTTGCCGTCGTTGTTAATAATTACTGCCGCATTATCATCAAAACGGATGCTCATACCACTGTCCCGACGTAAACCTTTGCGGGTACGGACGATGACTGCTTTAACTACGTCAGATTTTTTCACAGCCATGTTGGGGATAGCATCTTTAACAACGCCGATAATCACATCACCCACATTCCCATAACGGCGATTACCTGCGCCTAAGACGCGGATACACATTATCTTGCGAGCGCCGCTATTATCGGCGACATTGAGGTAAGTTTGGGGTTGAATCATAGCTTTGGTAATAAGTAATGGCGGGTACCGCAAGCACGCACTTAGCTATTAGCATTGGAAGTGAGAATTTCTGCTACTTGCCAGCGCTTAGTTTTGCTCAGAGGTCTGGTTTCGGCAATCCGGACGCGATCGCCTACTTTGCACTGATTTTCTTCGTCGTGAGCTTTATAGCGTCTGGTCTTGACGACGATTTTGCCGTATTTGGGGTGGGGGGCACGGTTTTCAATAGCGACCACCACAGTTTTTTGCATTTTGTCGCTGACCACCACGCCGACTCGTTCTTTGACTGCCATAATCACCTAATTTAACTAACAAGTTTTGAACTGCTGTCTGGGTCGAGTAAAAACTCCTCAGGACTCAGAACTGGTGGACTCAGCACTATTACTCGCTTGCCGTTTCCGTTCGTTTTCTACGGTGAGCAATTGAGCCATGCGGCGTTTAGCGTGGCGAATCTGATGCGGTTTTTCTAGCTGCCGAGTCGCTTTTTGTAAGCGCAACTGAAAAAGTTCTTTTTTCACCGCCAGAACTTGGTCTGATATTTCTTGGTCGCTTAATTCTCTAGCGTCAGCAATTTTCGGGAGAGCCATAATTTATACTTGCTCCTCCTCTTGAGGACGAGAAATGAATTTAGTTTTAATCGGCAGTTTGTAAGCTGCCAAGCGCATAGCTTCACGAGCAGTAGCTTCAGGCACACCAGCGATTTCAAACAAAATCCGACCTGGTTTGACTACAGCTACCCAAAACTCAGGGGAACCCTTACCTGAACCCATCCGTGTTTCTGCGGGACGCATTGTAACAGGTTTATCCGGGAAAATCCGAATCCAGATTTTACCACCCCGGCGGATATAACGGGTCATCGCACGACGGGAAGCCTCAATTTGGCGGGAGGTAATCCAGCAGGGTTCGAGGGCTTGGAGGGCAAAATCGCCAAAGTTGAGGCTACTGCCACGGGTAGCAACTCCTTGCATCCGTCCGCGCTGTTGTTTGCGGAATTTAGTTCTTCTAGGACTTAGCATGACTGGTTAATAGGTAATGGGTAATGGGTAATGGGTAATGGGTAATGGGTAATGGGAGTACTACTTATTACCTATTACCTATTCGCCATTACCCTTCATTAGAACGGTCTTCAAACTGCTGACGACGCCGTTGTTGTTGACGACGACGCGGTTCGCGGCCTGCTGGTGCAGAGGAAGGTGCTTCTTCTTGTCCAGGGATAATCTCTCCCTTAAACACCCAGACTTTAATACCCAAAATCCCGTAAACGGTTTTTGCTGTGCAGTAAGAGTAGTCAATGTCAGCGCGTAAGGTATGCAATGGCACTCGACCTTCACGAGTCCACTCAGTCCGAGCGATTTCCGCGCCATTGAGACGACCACCCACTTGCACTTTTATACCTTGCACACCAGCACGTTGAGCGCGTTGAATTGCTTGACGTACCACCCGACGGAAAGAAACCCGACGCTCTAGCTGTCCAGCGATATATTCTGCAATCAGATAAGCATCAGCGTCAACCCGCTGCACTTCGACAACATTAATGCGGATTTGGCGATGGCTACCTAACACCTCCTGTAGTCCATTGCGGAGGGATTCAATACCTGTCCCACCCCGTCCCACAACTACCCCAGGACGCGCTGTACGTACTTCTAAGTCGATTTGGTCAGCTTTGCGCTCAATCCGTACTTCAGAAATACCGGCATTGCTAGAAGCGTATCGACCCAGCTTGTTTTCTATGTATTGACGCAGCTTGTAGTCTTCTTGAAGTAGTTCTGGATAGCGACTAGAGTCCGCAAACCAACGAGATTGGTGTTCTTGGGTAATACCCAAGCGAAAACCAACTGGATGTATTTTCTGTCCCACAAATGTTTCCTCTAAAAATTCTGCACTCATTCGCGCTTGCAGGCTTGCTTGCTTGCTTGCTTGCTTATTTTGCTGCTGGGTCAGCACCAACAGCCACAGTGATGTGACATGTCGGTTTGCGAATTTGGTAAGCACGACCTTGCGCTCTTGGTTGGAACCGTTTGAGAACAGGTCCCCCATCAGCATAAGCCTGAGTAATTTTCAGAGTTGCACGGTCTAGTCCCGCGTTATGCTCCGCATTTGCAGCCGCACTTCTGAGAACTGTGAGAACAGGTTCGCAAGCGCGGTAAGGCATGAATTCCAGAATGATTAACGCTTCACGGTACGAAAGTCCCCGGATTTGGTCAAGTACACGACGCACTTTGAAAGGGGACATGCGTACAAAACGAGCGATCGCTTTTACTTCCGTAGTATCTGTAGCCATATTTTTCTCCTTAATAGTCCCCGTCCTTAAGAGCGGGGTCTTAACCCCGTCCTTAAGAGCGGGGTATTCATCAGTCCTTAGTCCTTGGTATTTACCACTCTGACTATTGACCAATTGACCAATGACTATCTCTTCGCCTTTTTGTCTGCGTGACCCCGGAAAGTACGTGTGGGGGAAAATTCACCCAGTTTGTGCCCTACCATCTGGTCACTCACAAACACCGGCACATGTTGGCGTCCATTGTGAACTGCGATGGTATGACCAACCATTTCCGGCAAGATAGTAGAAGCCCGTGACCAAGTTTTAATTACTTCTTTTTTGTTACTAGCATTCAGTCGCTCAATTTTCTTGAGCAAGTGGTCAGCTACGAAAGGACCTTTTTTGAGAGAACGACCCATAGTGCAATTTTGGATGCGTGGATTTGGATTTGGATTACTCTAAGACTCACGTCCACCGCGTCCGCGTTTAGAAGACTTACGACGACGACGAACAATTAACTTACTGCTGGCTTTCTTGCGCTTGCGCGTCTTCATCCCCAGCGCTGGTTTACCCCAAGGTGTAACAGGCCCAGACCTACCAATAGGTGCCCTACCCTCACCACCACCATGCGGGTGATCCACCGGGTTCATCACACTACCCCTAACCTTCGGACGACGACCTTTCCAGCGGTTGCGTCCCGCCTTACCAGCACTCAGGTTTCTCGCGTCAGTATTACCAACCTGTCCAATCGTCGCGTAGCATTCGCGGCGAATCATCCGGACTTCCCCAGAAGGCAGCTTAATTGTCACATAAGCACCCTCCTTTGCCACCACCTGGGCAGTAGCACCCGCAGAACGCACAATTTGTCCACCCTTTCCAGGTGTCAGTTCTACATTGTGTACACTTGTACCCAAGGGAATGTTAGACAAAGGCAGCGCATTACCAATCTCAAAAGGCGCATCAGCACCAGCAATGATAGTCGCACCCACTTGCAACCCATTCGGATGGAGGATGTAACGCTTTTCACCATCTTGGTAGTACAACAGGGCAATCCGAGCATTCCGGTTAGGGTCGTATTCAATTGCCGCTACCTTCGCCGGGATATTACGCTTATCCCGCTTAAAGTCAATAATCCGATAAAGTTGCTTATGTCCGCCACCCCGACGACGGCTCGTAATCACGCCATGATTATTGCGTCCTTTAGGACGATGAACCGATACCGTTAACGACTTTTCCGGTTCTGTTTTGGTAATTTCCGCGAAATCGGAAACAACCGTCTGGCGAGTACTAGGGGTATAAGGTCTAAAAGAACGAGTACCCATAACTGATTTTAGAATTTGGATGCGTGGATTTTAGATTAGGGATTGCGTCCCGCCGTCCCTAATCCCTTGGATTCCCCTCTTAAACTTCAGGGAACAGAATCTTTCTGATTTTCTCTTCGTCCCCAGTTGCCACAGTCACAATGGCTTTTTTGTAGTGGGGTTTGAAACCGATAAACCGACCAACGCGACGCTTTTTTGGTGGCTTGTGCATGGTATTAACCTGCGTCACCTTCACCTCAAACAACTCCTCAATCGCCGCCTTGATTTCTGGCTTCGTCGCCTTGGGACTCACCTCAAAGGTGTATTTCCTCTGCTCCATAAGAATGGTAGCCTTTTCAGTCAGAATGGGACGACGCACCAAGTCAACTAAATTGCGGGGGTCAAACTTAGGCACCGTAGACCTCCTGAATTTTTTCTAGGGCTGAGGTAGTCACCACAATTTTGTCAGCGTGCAGCAGGTCGTACACATTCAATTGGTCAGCTGCAATTAACTTCAATTTCTCAACATTACGAGCTGACAAATATACGTTTTCGTCCTTCACACCGACGATTAACAACGTTTTCATCTCCGGAGTAGCACCAAGCCGAGCTATCGCACTCACCAATTCCTTCGTCTTGGGACGGTTTAGCTGCTCACTAAAATCTTGTACCACAATCAAATCTTCCGCACGGCTCACTAACGCCGTCCGCAGCGCTAAGCGTCTCTCCTTGCGGTTCATCTTGAGTTCGTAATCCCTCGGCTTGGGTCCGAAGATGACACCACCACCACGCCACAGCGGAGAACGGGTAGAACCAGCACGAGCGCGTCCCGTTCCCTTTTGCCGCCAAGGCTTGCGACCACCACCACGAACTTCCGAGCGGGTTTTGGTGCTGGCGTTTCCCTGACGGGCATTAGTCAATTGCCTGACCAAGGCTCTATGCACTACATGAGCCGCTGATTCTTCCTTGGCAATCCGGAGCGAGAGCGTTGCATGAGCGACTTCCTCTCCTTGCCAATTTTTAACTACACACTCAACCATTTTTTTTATCAGTCCTTAGCCCCTACAATGTTTGCCGGGACAATACTTAACAATGTGCCCGGCTTACCGGGAACCGCGCCTTTGATTAATATCAGGTTCCGCTCTGGGTCTACACGCACTACCGTTAGCTTACGAATTGTCACGCGCTTACCACCCATGCGTCCCGCTAGGCGCTTACCTGGATACACACGACCAGGAGTTGTACCAGCCCCGATGGAACCGGGAGCGCGATGGTTCTTGGAACCGTGGGACATCGGTCCGCGTCCAAAATTATTACGCTTTTGGTTACCAGCAAAGCCGCGACCAATACTTTTACCAACTACGTCTACTATTTGACCTGCACTAAAAATATCTGCCTTGATTTGTTGCCCTAGCTGATATTCACCTGCATTATCTAGCCGATATTCGCGCAAATGACGCAACGCCGGTGCAGATGATTTGGCTAAGTGACCCAACTTTGGTCTGTTGAGTGCCTTTGGCTTAGTGTCGCCAAAGCCAACCTGAATGGCAGAGTAACCGTCGGTCTGTTGTGTTTTAACTTGGGTAACGGTGCATGGACCCGCTTGAATAACGGTGACAGGAATGGCTTTTCCTGCTTCGTCAAAGATTTGGGTCATGCCCAGCTTGGTGCCGAGGATACCTACAGACACAGTTACTGTATCTCCTTTTTACGCTTGATTTGGGTAATGGGTAATGGGTAGTGGGTAATGGGGTTTAGGATAATTTTTTCCTAGTCCCTAGTCACCAGTTCCCAGTCCCTCATATTTCACCAGAACAGCCAGAAATTCCTTTCCTAATGGAAAGTATCACTTCTGGAGTTAGTGCGAGGGTGTCAAGCTGATTGCGCTTTGTGCAGCAATGCTTTAGTCCAAGCAATTGCTCTGGCACTATCTTTTTGTTTTCGGACTTGGACGGCTGCTTCCGTCCAGTATCCTTTTAACCACTACTGATGCAATGTTAAAAACAGTACAGTGCTTATCAGCTTTTCTCCGTTCATTACCTTAAACTATAGTTTAAGGTTGTTTCCGGACTTTTTTTGGTCTGGATTTCTACGGGGAACTAAAAGAGCAAATACTCTTTCTACCGTAGTTTGGCTGTTGTTGGACGCCAAATGCTTCTAAGTTTGCCTTACGGCTTGTGAACTCTACATCATCTCTAAATCTCTGCTGCCCAGATTATCAAAATGATGTCGCACTGTAGTTAGCTCTTGGAGCTAAGATTGCCGACGAAGAACAGCAAGAGAGTTTAATTGTCAGTTTTGGTCACAATCTAATAATTTATACGATTTGTTTATATTTGTCTATGGGCGTTGATGATTATTTTATCAACCTTGGCTTTCCTTTCAGGGGTTCTTTTTCATAAATCCTGGTAATTTAACTGTTTGAGACTAGTTTTTCTCATTTAACTTGTAATAAATCTTATGTATTCCGGTGTTGTTGATATTTTTATCAATAATATTAAGAATGTTTTTTATTTAAGGTACGCAGGAATCAGGGGTTGACGGATTGTAAAAATCTTGATATATTTTAGTTTATATGTTTTT